>Ga0160421_1000009_pt1 | contig 344212 bp, 288 predicted proteins | sample TAMARWmetagpilot_FD_108195 | JGI IMG/M metagenome (GOLD analysis project Ga0160421, IMG submission 108195) | Phycosphere-associated microbial communities from TAMU algal ponds, Corpus Christi, Texas, USA - TAMU ARW-7 10/27 metagenome pilot | ecosystem: Engineered > Artificial ecosystem >...
AATCGGCGGATTTACGCAGCATGTTAATTCTACACAGAATTTAGAGCGGGTCATTAGCTCAGTTGGTAGAGCAGTGGACTTTTAATCCATTGGTCGATGGTTCAAGTCCATCATGACCCACCACTTCTAAAAAATCTCAACTCTTCCCTTATTTTATTTAAATCAGTTTCTTATTTTTATTTATAAACAGCATGCCCAGATAGCTGTTATTTACCCGTGTATTCTCGTATAATTTGCCGTAATTAATGCACTGTAGATGAAGTGGTCGAGAACATGAGTCTAGCTCAAACTATTATGCCTGAAGGTTATATCTTTCCTCCTAAGCCAGCGCCGTTGACTAAAGACGAGCAAGGCGAATATAAAGCACGTATTAAACAACTACTGCAAGATAAAAATGCAGTGCTGGTAGCCCATTACTACACAGATCCTGAAATTCAGGCACTTGCCGAAGAAACAGGGGGCTGTGTTGCCGACTCATTAGAAATGGCACGTTTTGGTGCTCGCCACGATGCAGACATGATCATCGTTGCAGGCGTACGTTTTATGGGTGAAACCGCTAAAATTTTAACGCCAAACAAAACGGTAGTTATGCCAACGCTAGAAGCAACCTGTTCGTTAGATATTGGTTGCCCTATTGATGAGTTTTCAGCGTTTTGCGATCAGCACCCTGATCGTAAAGTTGTAGTGTATGCAAATACCTCTACAGCGGTTAAAGCCCGTGCAGATTGGATTGTAACCTCATCGTGCGCGCTTGAAATTGTAGAGCACCTAGATGAGCAAGGTGAAAAAATTATTTGGGGCCCAGATAAACACCTTGGTAGCTACATTCAAAAAAATACTGGCGCCGATATGATCATGTGGAACGGCGCATGTATCGTACACGATGAATTTAAAACAAAAGCGCTTAAAGATATGAAAGCCCTGCACCCAGACGCGGGTGTATTGGTGCATCCAGAGTCACCTGCAGAAATAGTGGCACTAGCAGATGCGGTTGGCTCAACCAGTCAACTAATAAAAGCTGCGCAAACAATGGATAACGATAAGTTTATTGTAGCGACAGACCGCGGTATTTTTTACAAAATGCAGCAGCTATGCCCTGAAAAAGAGTTTTTTGCAGCCCCCACAGCGGGTGAAGGCGCGTCATGTAAAAGTTGTGCACATTGCCCGTGGATGGCAATGAATGGCTTAAAAGCGATTGAAGAAGCCTTGATAGACCCTCGCGGTAAAGAAGTGTTTGTAGATATGGACTTACGCGAAGGCGCGCTCAAGTCACTTAATCGCATGTTAGACTTTACTGCTAGCATGGCTAAGTAATTAGCCTAATGCATAAAAAACGGTTAAACCTTAAGGTTTAGCCGTTTTTTTATAACTAAAGTAAATTGCTGATTGATTATTAGACACTTAACAGCACAAATTTAAAAAGACCTTGCACCTGTGTAACCTATTTCATACTATAACGCGCTGTTGCTAAGCAACACCGTGGAGGAATGGCTGAGTGGCTGAAGGCGCACGCCTGGAAAGTGTGTTTAGGTTAATCCCTAACGAGGGTTCGAATCCCTCTTCCTCCACCATTATTCTTGAACCCAGTTATTGAATATCAATAACTGGGTTTTTAATGCCTGCTGCCCAAACCTTAGTTATGCGCTAATAGGCATGTATTTAGTGGGTAATCTCAATTTTCCCTTAAAGTCGCTCCATTAAATACATGACATGGTATAAGTCCCGAATTTATTGGTACTCAAATAACGCGTTTTCCCATTCTTGAATGATTATTTGGCGCTTCATCTGATCGTCTATCACTAATATTTCTATACCAAGGGGGACGGGGCGCAGCTGACCTTCTGATATATCAAGTAAATGTTTTTGTTTAATTCTTACTTCGTTATTTATAGGCTCAAAATTAGTGAAGTTGGCCATGTCTGTTTGTCCTTGTACAGACACTAAGTAATCAATAAACAGCTGTGCGCCAATTACATTTTTAGCATGTGTAGGAATAATGGCGCTGCGCATAATAACCGAGGTGTAGTCTTTAGGTTGCACCACAATAATATTAGGGTGCTGCGCCGCCCACGTGCGCGCATAAGAGCTTAATATGTTATAGCCAACAGTGAGCTCGCCCGTTGAAAGTGCCTTGAGTATGTCGGCGCTGCGTCTAAATACACGTGTGCTGTGATAGCCAAATGATTCAAGCATTCGGCCATAGCTTGAGCTTTGCTCGCGGTCATGAGCCCACAGCAAATAGCCTATGCCCACTTGAGTAATATCGTAAATGCCAATGCGGCCTTTAATTTGCTCACTGCGCCTACGAATTAGCTCTAATAATTCGTTGCGGCTACTTGGTGCGACCTCTTCGCCTAAAAATTCTTTATTAAATGCAATTACCGCTGTTTCATAGGTAAAGCCAAATACTTCATTTCGCCATTTAGCCCATGCAGGAAGCTTATTTGTTTGCTCAGAGCTGTAAGGCTGTGCATAACCATCGTTAACTAACTTTACCTGCAAGTTCATTGCTGAACTTAATAACACGTCGGGTGGGTTTTTAACGTCGGCTAAAAATTCGCTATACACTTCAAAAGTACTCAGCTCGTAGTAGTCAATTTGTACAAAAGGGTATTTTTTTTGAAAGGCCGATAAAAAAGGGGCAATTTCCATTTTATCAGCGCCGCCATATATTTTAAGCACGGATTTATTTTCGCTTTGTGCCGGAAATACTAAAGGGGTTTTTGCTGCAACGAATGGCGAGCCTACAAAGCACGTAAAAACAACGGCAATATAAATCAGCGATAAAAGTTTCAATGTTCGTCCTCGGTCAGCATTAACGGAAAGTTTATTTCAAAAATAAGCCCCGACGGGGTGTTATCAAGCAGCTTAATAGCAGCGTTATGATGCTCTGCTACCTCTTTAGCAATGCTTAAGCCTAGGCCACTGCCGGCACGTGGGTCGCCTTTGCTTTTGTAAAACCGCTCAAACACATGTTGCTTTTGCGCATCGGGTACACCTACGCCTTGATCAGCCACGCATAATCGAGCTATGTAACCACTGTCTGTACTGTGAAGCTCGGTAGAGACATTAACTTCTTTATTTTGCGGGCTAAATTTAATCGCGTTTTCTAAAATGTTGCGTAGCATTTGGCTAAGTGCAAACGAATCGCCATTGATCATTAAATTATCGTCACCTTGATATGTGATGATCACGCCGCGTTGAATCGCCGATACAGCTACATCTCTACACACAGACTTTACCAGCTCCGGTAACGAAAGCGTTATTAAAGGCTGGCTATGAAAGCGGTGCGCAAGAGTGGCTTGGTTTAACAGTTGCGTAACGGTGCTGTCGAGTAAATCTGTTGAATATAAAACACGATTTAACTGCTCTGTTCTTATTTTTTCATCGCTTTCTTCAATGGCATTTTGCGCTTGGCTTTTAAGGCCTGCAAGAGGCGTTCTTATTTGATGGGCCACTTCGCCGGTAAAGCGTTTTAAATGATTAAGCGAGACTTCTAATTGCGATATAAAATGGTTAATGGTTGAAATTAAATCGGCCATTTCTTTGGGAACCGACATATCAATAGGGCGTAGATCTGTGGGGGAGCGCCGACGTATTTTTTTATTTATGCTGTAAATAGGGCGCAAAATTTGATTCACTCCCAGTAATATAAGCACAATAGCTATTACAAACGTTAAAATAACCATTTGTATTACATTTAAATTCATTTCATAGGCGAGCTGATCGCGAGCTTGGGTGGTTTGGCCTATTAAAATATTTACATCAAACGATTCACCCACTTCATAAAGCTTATCTGAGAGTAAAATAAAGCGGTAGTTTTCGCCTTTGTAATCACCTTCCCAAAATTGTATCAGTAGGTTATCTCGTGGGTCATATTCTGCACGTTGCCACTGGGTGTCGGCTTTTTGCAAAATGTGTTGGTATAAGCCATTGTAGCCGGTTAAGTGCTCGCCTTGATTTTGTGTTATTTGATACACCAATCTGTCATTTGAGGCCATCGAGAGAGTTTCGAATGTAGCGCTGGGTAAATCAACAATAATTTCGTGGTAATCAATGTGGGTATTTTCAAAAATTTGTAAAGCAGCACTGGCAAGTAGCCTATCGTATGAAATTTGGGCGGCGTTTTTACTGTAATTATTAGCCATAAAATAGGTTATAAGTGTAATTATAACCATTAAAGCAATGGTTATTGTAAGCAGCTGCCGGCGAATTGAGGGGAGGGTTTTACTACTCATTCGGCTCTGCTAAAAGATAGCCTAAACCACGCAGTGTTTTTATATCAACACTGCTATTTACCAGCTTTTTACGAAGCCTTGCTACGTAGGTTTCTATGGCGTTGGGGCTAGGTGAGTCGTCAAACGAATATAAATGATCGAGTAACTCATCTTTATTAAGCACTTTACCTTGATGCGTTAAAAATATTTCTAGCAACCTAAATTCTCGTTGTTTTAAGTCAATAAGTTCTTTAGCAATAGTGACCGTGCATGATTTTCGGTCAAAATCGAGGTTGCCATAACTAATAATGTCTTTGCCTAGGCCTTGGTTACGCCTAAGTAGGGCGCGGCAACGGGCTTCTAATTCGCCAAAATCAAAGGGTTTAGTGAGGTAATCGTCGGCGCCTAAGTCGAGTAATTCTATACGGTGTTCTACTTGAGCGCGTGCCGTTAAAATTAATACAGGCGTATTTGATGAGCGAGCCCTGAGCTTTTTTAATATTTGCTCACCGTTTAAATTGGGCAAGTTTAAATCAAGTAAAATAAGGTCGTACTCATGGCGTTTTAACAGCGAATTAGCCACATCACCACTGGTTACAAGGTCTATACCTTGGCCCATTTTGGTGAAACGTTGGCAAATTGCTTCTCCTAACACTTCGTCGTCTTCAACTGCTAAAATTCTCATTAAGCACACCCGCAAAGTCGCAATTAAAAAATATAATTTTAAGTTGTGCAAGACACTAAACAATTACTGCAACGTTTACAATACGCAAATGCCTTCGTTTATAGCAAGATAAGCTATAGTTTTAATTTAATAGCCAAAAAATACAATTGCCTAAAATGTAATTATCTTGTGACAGGTTTGTGACAGGTTTGCCGTGTAAATTGCAACATGAATAAACTGATACACACTACACACAACTATAAATTTAATTAAACAAGGTAGCGGAGACAACTATGGCTCAACGGTTCTCTAAAATATTTGCAGTAACAGGCGCAGTATTAACTTGTGTTTCTATTCCTTCGTACGCTTCTTTTAATGGGCTTACAGAGCAAGACGAATTTAATATTAAGCTAAGGTCAATTTACTTTGATCGCGATTACGATAACGACGCCAGCGACGACTCAACGTTTGCACAAGGCATAGAGCTCAATTATCAATCGGGCTATTTTAATGACTTAATTAGCATGGGTGTCTCTACTTATACCGTACTTAATTACAACTCAACCGGCAGCGCACAAAACAATATTTTACCTGCTGGGGATGAAAAAGGCGGCGTTGACGATAGTTTTTCTAAATTTGGTCAATATTTTATCGACGTTAAACTTGGTGACAATGGCCATGTAAAAATAGGCGGGCAAAAAACCAAAAGTATGTTGTTAAAAAGCTCAGGTAGCCGCGCAATTCCCAATACTTTTAGAGGTGTATTTGGTGATTACAAGTTTGGCAATACCAAAGTATATGGTTACGCCTACGATAAATGGAGCCGCCGCCACGATGACAAGTGGGAAGATTTTTCTACCGATCAGTCAGATAACGGCGCGATTAGTGTTATTTGGGGTGTGGGCGCAAGCTACAAAAAAGACGCGCTAAAAATAGACGCAGAGTATTTAAATTCTCATGACTACTTATCAAAGCTTGGGCTTAAAGGAAGTTACGCTATTAAGCTCGATCAAAGTAAGTTAACCCTTTCAAGTGGCGTATTTACCTCACAAGACGATGGCGATTTATTTGTAACCGGCGCAGAGGGTGGCGATTTAGATGATGAAGATGCAATAGGTGCGGTTTCAGGCGTTACTAAAAGTGAAAACGATGGTTTTGCCTATTACCTAGATGCCAATTGGAAAAAAGATATTTGGACACTAGGCGCCGCATTTACCAAGGTGAACGATGCTTGGATTGAAGATAACTTTAGTGGCGATCACGGGACTAACCCGTTTCCCACACGCTCATTAATTGGTGCCGATTTAACAAACCAAAATGAGGCAACCTGGCAGGCTCGCTTAGGCATTGATCTAAAAGCAGTGGCACCGGGTTTAACCACAAAGTTTTATTACACCAGCGGCAGCGATGCAGAAAATTCAAGCTTAGGTAAAGCAGGTGGCACAGCCGATGAAAAATATTGGGCTATTGATACACGCTACAAAGTAGCGGCTGTAAAAGGCTTAAGCCTACGTTGGTTATTTTTAGATTACACCACAGATGAAACCGGCAGTGTTGATGGTGTAAAAGGAGACAGAGCAGATCACCGTGTATATGTAGATTACACCATTAAGTTTTAAACGCCCCCTTCGATTGGCTTTTAACGCGCAGCATGAAAATGCTGCGCGTTTTTTAATGTTTAAAAGTTATTTTTTAATCAATTTTTATTTCGTGACAGGTTAGTGACAGTTTGGCTCCTTACTCTTAAAAAAAGGGCAACGTTTTGATAACGACGTTACTTGTTTTTAATTGCATTGAAAGGGCGAAACGATGAACTCAACACACGCTACACCTCAGTTAAAACCTACGCCGAGAGCCGTTCACTTTCGTGCAAATAGCCACCAAACAGCCACGGCTGCTAGTGCAACAAGTAATACTAATTTTGCCCCTCAATCTTTGCAAAGTAAGCAAGAGCAAGTGCAAGAGTGCGTGGTTATTTTAAGTAATAACTAACCCGTTACTGCTCATTTAAATTGATTTAGAAGCTGGATTATTATGACTATTCAAAAAAAAATACCTTGTGTCATTATGCGCGGCGGAACGTCTCGCGGGACTTATTTTTTAGCCAACGATTTACCGAGAGAGTGGGATAAACGCAAAGAAATTTTAACTGCAGCAATGGGCTCAGGCGATCCACTGCAAGTAAACGGCGTAGGTGGAGGAAACTCACTAACCAGTAAAGCGGCCATTATTTCACGCTCAACCGACCCCGATGCAGACATTGATTACTTATTTGCGCAAGTTGCTATTGAGCAAAATGAAGTCGATATAACCCCTTCGTGTGGCAATATTTTATCTGGTGCAGCACCTCTGGCAATTGAATACGGATTGGTTACTGCAAACGACGGTGAAACAACGGTACGGGTTAAAAATGTAAATACTAATACCCTGATTGAAGTTGTGGTACAAACGCCTAACGGCTTTGTAGAGTACGAAGGCGATGCCACCATTGATGGCGTTCCAGGCTCTGGGGCGCCTATTTTACTTAAGTTTTTTGATGTGTGTGGCACTAAAACCGGTGAATTACTGCCTACAGGCTCTGTACGCGATACCTTTGATGGCGTAGAAGTAAGTTGTGTCGATGCGGCCATGCCAATGGTACTAATACCTGCACCATCACTGGGTGTAAAAGGCTCTGAAACTAAACAAGAGCTTGATGCAAATACAGAGTTACTGCAAAAAATAGAAAGCATTCGCCTGCAGGCGTCACTAAAAATGGGCCTTGGCGATGCAACCGGAAAAGTCATTCCTAAAGTCGGTTTACTGTCGGTGCCGCAATTTGGCGGTACGATAACTTCGCGCTACTTTGTGCCGCAAAATTGCCATACCAGCCATTCTGTTACAGGAGCAATTTGCGTGAGTGTTAGTTGCATGTTGCCAGGCAGTGTGGCGTACGACTTAATTACCCCACAAAGCTCAGAGCAGCAAAATATAGTGGTTGAACACCCAAGCGGTAAAATAGATTTACTCCTTGAGGGGCGCTTTGAAAACGACACGCTAAATATAAAATCGGCGGGGTTAATGCGCACCGCCAGAATGTTATTTAAAGGTGAAGTACACATACCTGCAAAAGTATGGGATGAAAGCAAAATAGCTTAACTTATACCAATGGGCAAAATAGCTCACTTAATTAAGCGAATTGGTGTTAAGCCTTAGTAAACTAACCGAAAATGCGATAGCAGATTGTCTGTTATCGCTTTTTTTATACTTTAAATAAATAAAACTAAATTTATTTTTATTTAAAAACAATGCTTTATAAATAATTTTAAATTAATGGGTAGTTTGGCGTCGATGACAGGTAGATGACAGTTTCGGCTATTAGTCTAGCTGTTGTTAACTTCTTTTAACGAAATACTTTCATCTACGTAATAGATGCAATGACGTTATTAGGACCTATTTAAATAATTGCAGCGAATAACAGAGGTCAAATTATGAAGATTAAATTAAGTACTTTTGCACCTAATCGACTAAAAGCAATGCTTGTTGTGTTAGCAGCAAGCACTTGTATCAGCTCAGCTTATGCAAACAATAACGACGAAGTAAGCTTTGATGGTGAGCGAGTAGAGTGGGTTGTGCCTTTTAAAGAAGGTGGCGGCTCTGACACATGGGCACGTTTTTTTGGTCCACGTTTTTCTCAGCATTTAAATGGTAAACCTGTGGTTGTGGTTAAAAACATTCCAGGTGGTGGCTCTACCAAAGGCGCTAACCGCTTTGAGCGCCGCGCTAAAGCAAATGGCTTAAATGTATTTAGTACTTCTGCCTCTACACAAATCCCTTACTTACTTGGCGACTCACGCGTTAGATACGAAGTAAAACGTTGGAACGTGATTATGGCCACACCGACAGGTGCGGTGGTATATGTGCGCCCAGAGCTGGGTATTAAAAACGCATCAAAGCTTGCCAAATTGCAGGGTCAAAAACTTAAATTTGGTAGCCAACGCGCCGCGTCAATGGACTTGGTTGGGTTATTAGCCTTCGACATGCTTGATTTAGACATTCATGCCATTTTTGGTATGAAAGGCCGTGGCAGTGCGCGTTTATCGTTTGAGCGTGGCGAGGTGGATATCGACTTTCAAACTACCTCTGCCTACTTAAAAAAAGTACAGCCGCTAGTTGATGAAGGTAAAGCGATTCCGCTTATGTCGTTTGGCGTACTTAATAAAGAAGGCAAAATTGTACGCGACCCAACGTTTCCTGACTTACCACACGTAGGCGAGGTATACGAAATGATCCATGGTAAAAAGCCAACAGGCGTTGAATACAACGTATGGAAAACCTTTTTTGTAGCCGGTTTTGCCGCGCAAAAAGGACTGTTTTTACCTAAAGGCACCCCTGATGACGTTATTGCAGAGTGGCGCAATGCAGCACAACGCGTCATTGATCAAGACAACTTTAAAGAAGAGTCTGAATTAGTACTTGGCCAATACCCACAACTTGTAAACGAAGATGCAGTAAACACACTGAGCTCAGCACTGACAATTTCTGAAACTGACAAACAATGGGTAAGAAATTACCTAACCGAAAACTACAACGCGCGTTTTTAAAAACCCATGTTGATTTGTTGTACACACAGTGGCTCGCATTTAGTGAGCCACTTTTTTAATCTAAGGAGAGCAGTATGTTAGATGCATTTTTAATTGCGCTACAAACTATTCTTACCCCCACACACTTAATGTATTTATGCGGCGGCGTTTTTTTAGGCTTGCTGATTGGTATTTTTCCGGGTTTAGGCGGCATAGCGGGCTTATCGTTATTACTGCCATTTTTATATGGTATGGACCCAATTTCAGCGCTTGCTATGCTTATTGGCCTAGTGGCGGTTATTCCAACCTCTGACACCTTCACCTCTGTATTAATGGGTATTCCAGGCTCCAGTGGCTCACAAGCCACAGTGCTTGACGGCTTCCCACTGTCTAAAAAGGGTCAAGCAGCGCGTGCGCTTTCAGCAGCGTTTGCTTCGTCATTATTTGGTGGCCTTTTTGGCGCCATTATTTTAACGCTGTTTGTACTGATTGCCCGCCCCGTTATTTTAGCGTTTGGCTCGGCCGAATTATTTATGCTTACTTTGCTAGGTTTAAGCATGGTGGGTGTATTGGCCGGTAATAGCCTAGTAAAAGGCTTAAGCGCATGTGGCTTAGGTTTATGTTTAGGCTCACTTGGCGGTGCTCCTGCAACCGGTGAATACCGTATGGTATTTGATAACGGTTACCTTATGGATGGTATTCCGTTAGTGGTTGTTGGTTTAGGTATATTTGCATTACCAGAAATTATCGATTTACTGCGTCAAAACCGCTCTATTTCAGAAGCTTCTGAGCTGGGTCGTGGGTGGTTTGAAGGCGTAAAAGATGTTGTTAAAAATAAATGGCTAGCTACGCGCTGTGCTGCCATTGGCTGTGTTGTTGGCGCACTACCTGGCCTTGGTGGCAGCGTAGTTGATTGGATCTCTTATGGTCATGCGGTACAAACCTCTAAAGACACCGAAAACTTTGGTAAAGGCGACATACGCGGTGTTATTGCCCCTGAGTCATCAAATAATGCCAAAGAAGGCGGTGGCTTAATTCCGACCTTATTATTTGGTATCCCAGGTTCTGGCAGCATGGCTGTATTTTTAGGTGGTATGGTATTAATTGGTTTAGAGCCAGGCCCTGCGATGATCACCACTGACCTTGATGTTACTTACACCATTGTATGGTCACTGGCACTTGCTAATGTAATTGGCGCGGGCGCATGTTTACTAATTTCTAAATGGGTAGCAAAGGTAACAACTATTCCTTACACGCTCATGGCACCATTTATGGTTATGGTGATCTTTTTTGCGGCGTTTCAGGCAACCCGTGATTTAGGTGATTTAGTCGCACTTATTGGTATTGGTATTTTAGGCGTATTAATGAAGCGCTTTGGATGGCCACGACCAGCATTTTTAATTGGTTTTGTACTGGCAAGCGGCATGGAAACTTACCTTTATCAAGCTATTCAATTTGACGGCATAGAGTTTTTACTAAAACCGGGCGTGATGATTATTGGTGCATTAACCGCGCTTTCTATTTTCTTTGCAGCACGCCACTCTATTAAGGCTGCTAAAAAAGAAAAAGCCAATAAAAACACGGCTAATGCTGAGGTAAAACCAACTAACCTTAAACCACAAGTCGCGTTTTCTGGCTTTGTTTGTTTAGTGTTTGCATACGGTTTGTATGACTCGTTCCAACGCACATTCTTAGGTGGAGTATTTCCTGCCGTGGTGTGCTCGTTCATGTTAATACTCTCTGCGGTTGTGCTGATCAAGCTGCTGCTTAATAAAGTAGACGATGCTGTAAATTACGATAATGAGGTCTCTGCGGGGTATGTAAACGACTCAAGCGTGACTGGCCTTTGGCATTATGTATTTTGGCTGTGTGGCTTATTAGCTGGGTGTTTTTTACTGGGCTATGTGATTTCTATAGCGTTGTTTTTCATAATATTTTTACTTGTAAAAGCACGTATATCAATTGCTAGAACATTAACACTGACAGTGTGTGCGTTGGCATTTTTACTCACTTTATCGCACTTTATGGTATTAGATTTACCAAGCGGTTACCTACAAGAAGTGGCAAGCTTTACGCAGCTGTAAACGCCGCCGTGCTAAGTAAAACAAGCAGCGCTTAGCACGGTTTACATTCGCTCTAAAAGGCACAGGCTTAAGAAGGATATAATTATGATTTCACCTAAGCTTATTTTAATGCCGCTTTCTACAAGTGGGCATGTAACAGAGCGCTTAAAAGGGGGCTTAGCCGTTGCTAAGTATTTTAATGCGCACCTTGATGTTTATCACACGCACTTAAACCCAAAACGCTTTTTGCCAACAGGGCAGCTTGGCTTACCAACTAAATTGGTAAAAGAGTTAGACTCTGTAGCAGGGCGCTTTGCAACAACCGAATCGGCAAATTTAAAAACCGAATTTGTTAGTTTATGTGCCCAGCAGCAAGTTAAATACACTGACGACAGCGCAGAGCATCCCACGCACCCAAGCGCTTCATGGCATATTAATATAGGTGTGCGCAGCGAAATAATTGCAGAGCAAGGCAAAGTCGCTGATTTAATTATTATTCCGCAGTCTAAAAGTGGTAAATCAACCTCGACCTTTGAGGCATCGGTAATGCGAAGTGGTAAACCTATATTATTGGTACCACGGCAAATGATCCACTTTGATATAAAAACAGTGGTGATTGGCTGGAACGCCAGCACCGAGGTATCGCGTGCGCTCACTTACAGTTTACCGCTTCTAAAACAAGCTCAAAAGGTTGTTATTTGCACCAGCGCAAGCAGCGCCGATAAAATGCCAAACGGCCATGAAGTGGTTAAATATTTAGCCCAGCACGATATTAAAAGTGAGTTTGTAACATTTAATAATGGCAGGCAATCGACCGCTAAAGCCTTTATGTCGGTAGCGCAAATGCATAATGCTGATTTAGTGGTGATGGGCGCATTTACTCACAGGCGAATCCATGAGCAAATTTTTGGTGGTATGACTAACTACATGCTAGCAAACACCACCTTGCCAATACTTATGGCGCGATAACACGTAAAGCTTAAAAACTAAATTTTACCCAAAAGCCGATATTTACGTTCAATATCGGCTTTTTATTAAAGCTCAATGTGATAAAACTAACCATTACAATAATAAAAGTTAATGGGTAGCAGCCTATGTATACGCTTTCGCAGTGGCAATCAAACGGGCAGTTTATTGATATAAATGCCAAGCAAATTTTTACTAAAACAGCGGGGAATGCTAATAACCCCGCGCTCCTTTTGATTCACGGCTTTCCAAGTGCAAGCTGGGACTGGGAAGGTATGTGGGATGAGCTCAAAAAACACTACTTTTTAGTTACACTTGATATGCTGGGTTTTGGCCTTTCGGATAAACCAATAAATGCGGCTTATAACATTACAGAGCAAGCTGATTTATACACGCAATTTTTAAAGCGTTTAAATATTACCAATGTACACCTATTAGCCCATGATTATGGCGATACCGTGGCTCAAGAGCTATTAGCAAGGCAAGTTGCTGCTCAAAGCGACATACGCATACACAGTGTATGCTTTTTAAATGGCGGGCTATTTCCACACATACATAAACCTTTATTTATCCAAAAGCTGCTACTTTCAAAACTTGGTTGGCTAGTACCTAAGCTAATGAGCAAACAAAAGTTTGCTAAAAATTTAATCACTATTTTTGGTAAAAACACGCCACCAGCCCCTATGGTAATTGATACCCTTTGGGCGTTGTTAATTTACAACAATGGTTTACGTGTAATGCCCAAGCTAATTAAATATATTACACAGCGAAAACAAAACGAGCAGCGCTGGGTTGGGGCAATGATTAATAGCGATATACCGCTTACGTTTATTGCAGGTGAGCAAGACCCAATATCGGGTAAACACATGCTTGAGCACTATAAAAAAACAATACCTAATGCGCGCGTACAAGGGTTTGTTGAACTTGGGCACTATCCACAAATAGAAGATGCCAAGGCTATAACTGAGGCTTATTTAAATTTTAGAAAGCAGATATAAAAAACGCGGCTATTTTAGGCCGCGTTTATAAACTAAATAACGTGATGCTGGCTACTTAGTACTTTCTTTTTTTAGGAATTTTTAACTGGCTTTCAAATTCATCAGGAAAAAGCACCGTGCCGTCGTCCTCTTCGGTAGGGAACACCGCAATCAGTAAGTCGTCTTCTTCTAGGCCGGGTGTCCAGCGGCTAAACCAATCTTTAGTCGGAATGGCTTTTGGGGTACAGCCTTCCCATTCGCCCGTGGCCCAAGCTTGTGCAAAATCGCGGGTTGGCCACACTGGTACACAGTCGTCATCTTCGTTGGCAAGCATTACGCAGCCATCATCGTCGTTTAAAATCCATACTTGTTTGTACTGTTGTACGGTTTCAAACATAAAAGCGAGTCGTTTTTTTGCCCCTAGCCCTAAAATTACGGTTTGTTCTTCAGTCGCATTTGCAGTTGTCATAATTGGCTCACTCTTTATTGCTTCAAATTTGAATTTTACTGTTACAAGTATATCGAGTTATGTGACAGTGTGTTGAAAAATTATTATTTAACCTGAACTCTGGATAATAAATCTATCTCTAGCAGCTATTTTAAGCGCTAACTGCGTTGAATTTACTGAAAATCTCTGGCTAGAGAAAATAAGCTTAACTATCATCATGATAAAATATGTTAGTAAATCTCTTAACCAGAGTTCAGGTTATTTAATTTTGTAATTCAGATCTGTTTTGGTATTCCCTAAGTATATTTTGAGCGAGCATTCAAAATTGCCCTTGAATGTTGTTAAAAAGGCCGCATCTCATATGCATACTCTTAATGAAGGATTTAACAATGACCACAGATTTACTGGCACCGTATAAATTAAACGACTCACTTGAACTTAAAAATCGCGTTTTTATGGCGCCTTTAACCCGTTGTATGGCTGATGATAATTTAGTACCCACGCAAGATATGGTCGAATATTATGCGCGCCGTGCCGATGCCGGCTTAATTATTAGCGAAGCCACTATTATTCGCCCAGATGCACAAGGCTACCCAAATACACCGGGGTTATTTACCAGCGAGCAAATTCAAGGTTGGAAAAAAGTAACCGACGCCGTACACGCAAACGGCGGTAAAATGTTTGCACAGCTTTGGCATGTTGGCCGTGTTGCTCACCCTCACTTTTTTGACGGCGAAGTATTAGCGCCATCGGCAATTGGTGTTGAAGGCTCTGTACCACGTATGCGCGAGCTGACGTACATTACGCCAAAAGCGGCCACTAAAGAGGATATTAATTCACTGATAGCCGACTTTGCTAAAGCGGCCGAAAACGCCATTGAAGCTGGTTTTGATGGTGTAGAAATTCATGGCGCAAATGGTTATTTAATTGATCAGTTTTTACATTACGCTGCAAATGAGCGCACAGATGAATATGGCCAAACACCTGAAAATATGGCGCGTTTTGCAATAGAAGTGACCGATGCGGTTGTTAATGCAGTAGGTAATGAGCGTACGGCAATTAGGTTATCGCCAGGTGCTTATTTTAATATGGAAGAAGATAAGCGTGATAAAGCGGTATTTGATTATTTATTAGCGCAGCTAGATGACAAAAAACTGGCTTACATTCATGGCGGTATTTTTGATGACAGCACTCAATTTGACTCTTTAGAAGGTAAAACAACCTCGCAGTATTTGCGCGCTAACACTAAAACCAGCCTTGTAGGGGTAGGTAGCTATAGTTTTGATGATGCAAAACAAGCAATAAATAATGGGCAGTTTGATTTGATTGCGATTGGTCGTCCATTTATTGCTAATCCAGATTACATTAGTAAAGTGGCTAATAATGAAGAACTTGTTGCTTATAGTGACGAGATGTTAGCTAAACTATTCTAATTAATTAGGGCGTGTTGACCTTTGGCGTTTGAATTTGCAGCAGTATGTTTGGTTTTTAGGCAAGGCAGAGCCTATGAAGTGTGGTTACTCCCCATTAATAGGCGATAACGCAGCATAAATGCCAAACATGCGCTGCCCTTCGGGTTCTGCCTAGGGGCGATAAACTCTTTGTTACTCGGTTTTTACTTAGCCCACTAGGTTACAAACCTCGTGCCGCGATTTAATCACCCCTAGATTGAACAAATTTCAATCCGCAAAGATCAACACGCCCTAGTATTTATATATAATTCAGCCTAGGTTTTTGTACTTAGGCTGACTTACAAATGACATAACAAAGCCATAAAAACCCCACATTTTTTTAACACCCCTGTAAATAAACTTCATTTTTGTTGTCATAATTCGAAATCATACTGTGCCCGCTTTCATTATTACTTTAGATAATTAAAACCAAACGGGATCACAATGTACGCTTTAACTAATAAATCGATTTTGAGCATGGCAATTGCTATGGCTGTATCAACGTCAGCTTATGCAAATGACAACGAAATAGAAGAAATAACCGTTACTGCAAAACCAACCAGTTATGCAAATAATGTGATTGAGCCTGCAATGCTTGATCAACAAACAACGGTTTCGAGTGTGTTATCGGTTATCGATAACTTACCTGGCATTAGCATAAACGAAGGCGATGCATTTGGTGGCGATGACTGGTCTACCACAATCACTATGCGTGGTTTTAGTATTGACTCAAACCAGCAGCAATTAGGGATGACCGTTGATGGTATTCCTAACGGTGGCTCAAACTATGGTGGGGGCGCTAAAGCAAACCGTTACCTAGACACTGAAAATTTAGCCACTGTAGAAGTAGGCCAAGGCACCTCAGATATTAAATCGGCATCGCTTGAGGCACTAGGCGGTACATTTAACTTTGTAAGTAAAGCGCCAAGTCTTGATAGCAGCACCACTTTTGCTTACACCTCGGGTAGCCACGATGCGACCCGCTTTTACGTTAAGCACGAAACGGGTACTTTATTTGATAATACACAAGCGTATGTAAGTTACTCGCAAACTGATACTAGCCGCTGGATTGGCTCAGGTAGCAATGGCGGAAAAGATAACCAACACGCAGAGCTTAAATTTGTAACAACGCTTGCTGATTTAACAATTACAGGGCGTTTATCTTACGATGATGTAAGCGAGACTAACTACAACAGTGTAAGTCTTGCGCAATTTGAACAAACGCCAGAGTGGGATCAGTTAACGTGGAACTGGACAGGCGTTCCACATTACGACCAAATGTTTGCTGAGGGCTGGGGTACACTGCGCGAAAATACACTAGCGTATTTAAAGTTTGAGTATGCGCTTTCGCCAACATCGCTTATTACAGTGAGCCCTTATTATCATAAAAACTCGGGCCGTGGCGATTGGATCCCACCGTATTTAACAACTCCAGTAGATGAAAACGGCGACCCAACCACAGAGGGCGGCACTAACGCAGGCTCTTACGGTTTTGTAGATAGCGCAGGTAACGCACTGGCACCAAACGAAGGATGTACGGCAAGTTTAAGCTGGCCGTGGGAGTCGGGCCCTGGTTTAAACCCAGCATGTTACGATGATACGGCAATACCTGTAATGTCGTATCGTCATACGCATTACAAAAAAGACCGCTTAGGGGTTACTGCCAACTACCAAGCTACGTTTGGCATGCACGACATAGAAGCCGGTTTTTGGTATGAGCAAAGCGACCGTGACGAGTCTCGCGATTGGCACAAAGTAATTAATGCCAGCATTTACCACCACTTTGATAGCACGCCATACTGGACCCAGTATAAAAACACCTTTGAGACCGACACCCTTAAATGGTACGCGCAGGATTCAATGGCACTTGGCGATTTCACGCTTAACGTAGGTGTTAAAAAGTACCTTGTTGATATTGAAAAGTACGACCATTATCAAAATGCCACAACTGCTAAAGTTAATAGTGACTCTGATGTGTTATTTAGTGGCGGTATTTTGTATCAGCTAAATAACTCAACCGAGCTATTTACCAGCTACAGCGAAAACTTTGCAGCCATAAAGGACGGTGTACTTGAGCGCGACAGCTCTGATTTATCAGCCATTGAAGCTGAAACCGCTGAAAACATCGATTTAGGTGTACGTTATCAAAATGACGCGTTAAACCTGACCGCAACAGCGTATTCAATTGAATTTGATAACCGTATTACGTTCATTGCCCCAGGTAGTGACACTGGCGGTATTGATTACACCATAGGTACAAATGGCTCTTACTTAAACGTAGGGGGTATTGAATCGCAAGGTTTAGAGTTGTCGGCAAGTTACATGCTAAGCCCACAATGGAGTGTATATAGCTCGTACACGAATAATGACTCAGAGTACAAAGGCGATGCACCCGGGTTTGATGCCGGTGAAAAAGTAATAGACTCAGTAGATGACTTATTTGTGCTATCGACCGATTACTTTAGCGGTGATTTCCGCTTTGGTTTATCGGCTAAATACACCGGTGAGCGTGGCGAAGTTGATGGCTATACCGTGGTTGATTTAAACGCAGGTTACGCAACCGATATAAACGCAGGACCATTTAAAGCTATCGATGTTGCCTTTGTTGTTTATAACGTTACCGATAAAAGCTATTTAGCGGGTGGTACGGGTAATGGCAGCACTTACTTTATTGGTGCACCACGTACAGCAGCACTGACGTTATCGGCTACGTTTTAATAGCCATAATGTACAGTAAATAATTAAAAGCCCATCTTTGATGGGCTTTTTGTTAAATGTACACAGTAATTAGGTACACAGTAATTATGAACTCAATTATAAAAGCCATGGTATTTAGCATCATTGTATTAATCAGCAATACCGCAAGCGCAGCGCAAAATGTAGTGCTAGTGACCCTTGATGGTGTGCGCTGGCAAGAGGTGTTTAGCGGCGCAGATAAAAACCTCATTAATAATGCCGATTTTGTTAAAAACCCAACGCAATTAAATAAGCAATTTTGGGCGCCTACCGCCAATAAGCGCAAGCAATTACTCATGCCATTTTTAACTCAGCATATGGCTAAAAAGGGCGTAATTGTAGGTGATAGAGCAAAGGGCTCTAATATGTCGGTGAGCAACCCTTGGTATTTTTCATACCCTGGGTATAACGAAATTCTCACCGGCGAAGTAGACGAAAAAATTAATAGCAACAATAAAGTATTAAACGCGAATAAAACCATTTTAGAGCGCCTAGATGAGCGTGCAGACTTTAAAGGTAAAACCGCTTTGTTTGGGAGTTGGGATGTATTTCCTTACATTGTGAATACACAGCGTAGTAACGTGTATGTGAATGCGGGTTTTATGCCCATAGAAAACGATTTATTTGCTGATGCTAAGCTTTTAAACGCATTGCAAAATGAAATTCCAAGCCCATGGGAAAACGTACGCTTAGACAGTTTTACTTACCGATTTGCCAAAGCGTATATGCTGGCAAAAACGCCGCGCTTATTAGTCATTAGCTTAGGTGAAACCGACGACTTTGCGCACGATGGCCATTACGACCAGTATTTAAAATCTGCAAGGCAAAGCGATGCGTTTTTAAAAGACTTATGGAACACAATTCAAACTACACCGGGCTATAAAAACAATACAACGCTTATTGTTACCACCGACCACGGCCGCGGGGGCAGTGCAAGTGACTGGCAACATCATAGCTCTAAACGTGCGTTGGCTGAGCTGCATTTAGCGGGTAATAAATTTCCTGAGGGCATTGTCGGCTCTGAGCATATTTGGCTTGCTGCCATTGGCCCTGCAATAAAAGGGCACGGCTTAATTAAAACACAAAATGAGCTTAAACAAGCGCAGGTTGCAGCCACTGTTTTAAGCGCATTGGGTATAAACCCTAAACACCTAAATTCAAACATGGCACCGCCAATAAGTGAGATTTTAAAATGAAGCAGTTAGTAAAACCTATTACACACGCCGTATTAGCATTAGGGTTAGCGTTTGCCGCAAATACTATGGCAGCCCCTTCAAAAATTTTATTTGGCTCGTGTGGGCATCAAGATAAAGACATCCCAATATTTGACACCATTAATAAAGAGCAGGGCGATTTATTTATATTTTTAGGTGACAATATTTACGGCGACACCAACGATATGACGGTACTTGCCAATAAATACCAAAAATTAGGTGCAAAACCAGGCTTTAAAACACTAAAAGCGAATACGCCAATCATAGCGATCTGGGACGATCACGACTTTGGTCAAAACGATATTGGTAAAGACTACCCACATAAAGAGCAGTCTCGCCAAATTATGCTCGATTTTTGGGGTGAGCCTAAAAGCTCACCCAGACGCACCCGCACGGACGGCATTTACACGTCGTATATGTATGGTGAAGATAAGCAAACCGTACACGTAATAATGCCTGATTTACGCTGGAACCGTGATGCGCTTAACCACGTAAGCGAGCTTGAATATTACACTAAGCGTAAGCTTAATAACCAAGGCCCGTATAGCCCAACAGAAGTGAAAGGCGCCTCTATGCTAGGTGAGGCGCAGTGGCAATGGCTTGAGCAAGAGCTTAAAAAGCCTGCGGCAATAAAGCTAATTGCCTCAAGCTTGCAGTTATTACCCGATTTTACAGGGTGGGAGTCGTGGGCTAATTTCCCAGAGGATCGTAACCGTTTATTTGCGTTAATTAAAAAGCATCAAGTGAATGGGGTTATTATCATCAGTGGCGATACGCACTGGGGTGAAATATCAAAGTATCAACAAAACCTTGATTACCCTTTAATAGAAATGACCAGCTCAGGCCTCACTGAAAAGTGGAAAGACGTAAGCCCAAATAAACACCGTGTAGGTGATTACACCCACAATGTTAATTACGGCGATTTAAGCATAGATTGGCAACAAGCAGATCCAGCCATCTCACTTAAGCTTAAAGGGATAGATGGTAAAGTGATTATGCAAAGCGCATTTAGCTTATCAAGCATTAGCCCTTATAAATAAAATGGCCTGACAAATAAAACGCACAGTGATTAAAATTAACGCTGTGCGTTTAAACTCCCTGCTAACCCGCTGATTTATTAGTGCCAATTTGCTGATTGCGCTACCCCTATAAATGAAAATATCTTAAACTGGTTTTACTTCAAGTAAGGACTCCAGTTGTATGCTCAATATTATTCAATCAAACCGTATGGAAGCGCTGCAGGCTCAGTTTAATCAGCTATTAAAAGTAAACCCGCTGCAAAGCCCATTCGATAAAGAAGTGGTATTAGTGCAGTCGCCGGGTATGTCGCAGTGGCTTAAAATTGGTTTAAGCGAAAACCTAGGGTTAGCCGCGCAGGTCGATTTTCCGCTGCCATCGAGCTTTATATGGCAGTTGTATCAGCAGTTATTGCCCAATGTGCCTAAAGAGTCGGCATTTAATAAGCCTAACCTTGCTTGGAAATTATTTGCAATACTGCCCAGCTGTATTGATGAACCGCTTTATTTGCCCTTAAAAACCTATTTAGAGGGCGACCTAGACGGGCAAAAAACCTTTGCCCTGTGTGAAAAAATTGCCGATGTGTACGACCAATATTTAATGTACCGCCCGCATTGGATTGCCACTTGGGATAGCGGCAAAGACGAACTTGACGATGTTGATGTAAGCATTGCCCCGTGGCAAAGCGATTTATGGCGAAAGCTGGTGGCGCACAGTAAAGCGCTTGGGCAAAGCCAATTTCATCGTGCCAATATGCAAGGGCAGTTACTGGCCGCCCTTGAGAATATGGATAATAGCTTACTACCTAAGCGCATTAGTTTATTTGGTATATCGGCGATTGCGAGCTCGCAGCTTGAGGTGTTTGAAGCCTTGAGCAAAAAAACAGATGTGTTTTTATTCTTTTTTAATCCTAGCGAGCATTATTGGGGCGATGTGGTTGATGAAAAAACAGCAGCCAAAATAAATGCCAAATACGCCAAAATGCCGCTTTTAGAAGCGCAGCAAAAAAAACAAACTAACCCTGATGAAGAATACTACTTTATAGGTAACCCGCTTTTATCGTCATGGGGAAAACTAGGGCGCGACTATTTTGAGCAACTCGTACAACTTGATGCGCGTTGGATTGATGGCTTTATAGATGCGTTTGACGATAGCTTACTGGGTCAAATTCAAAGCGAGATTTACCAACTGGCATTTAAAGGTGAGTCGCTTACCGATAATAAGCAATGGTTTATTAATGATGAGGGTAAACTGCCCATTAGCGACACCGACACCAGCATTACCCTAAGCGATTGCCACACACCGCTTAGAGAGGTTGAGCGCCTGCACGACTATTTACTTACTTTGTTTAATCAAAACCCGTCGCTCACTCCTAAAGACATTATTGTAATGATGCCTGATGTAGGTACGTACAGCCCGTATATTGAAGCGGTATTTGGCGGCGCGCAAAACACCAGTCGCTTTATTCCTTATGCATTGGCCGATTTAGCCATAGAGCAAGAAAAACCGGTGCTGAGCTCGTTTGCCAGCTTAGCCAATTTGCCGTTTTCGCGTTTTGGTGTTTCGGATATTCTTGATTTACTGCAAGTAACACAAATTGCCGAAAAATTTGCGCTAGAGGCGCACGAGTACGAACAAATTCAATATTGGCTTGAGCGTGTAGGGGTTAAATGGGGTATAAATGCTGAGCACAAAAGTAGCTTTGATTTACCCGCAATAGATTTAAATACCTGGCAGCATGGTTTAAACCGTTTACTGCTAGGCATAGCCCAGCGCGATGAGCAATGCCCGTTTAACGGCATTTACAGTGCCGATGAAGTAGAGGGCATGGCGCTTGATACCCTTAATAAATTGGTGCATTTTATTGATGTACTGCAGCGCTTTAAAGATGAGCTAACCCCTGATGATACCCTTAGCAATAAAGCGGATATTTTATCTGAGCTAATAAATGCTATTTATTACAATGAAGGCGAAGACAGCTGGGATTTACTGGTACTGCAAAATGTTTTAGAGGAGCTTAAAAAGCACCACGATAATGGCGATTACGATAAACATGTATCGCAACGAATTGTAAGCTACCTGATAAAACAAGGCATTCAAGAAAAAGGCGTAGGGCAGCGCTTTTTAGTGGGGCAAGTTAACTTTTGTACACTAATGCCTATGCGCGCCGTGCCGTTTAAAGTGGTGTGTATGCTTGGCTTAAACGATGCCGATTATCCACGTACGGTGCAGCCAATAGGGTTTGACTTAGTGCCGTATTCTAAAAAACAAAAAGGTGACCGTTCACGTAAATTAGATGACCGTTACTTATTTTTAGAAGCCCTCCTGAGTGCCCGCGAAAATTTATACATAAGTTACATTGGCCGCTCGTGTTTTGACAATCAACCACGTATGCCCTCGACCTTAGTAAGCGAGCTTTTAGAGTACATAGGCCGCAGCTTTACGTTAGCAAATGACAGCGAAAAAACGCTGCCTGAGTGTTTAATTAATCAACAGCACTTACAGCCTTTTAATCGTGCGTATTACACAGCAGACACTGAAGCTGATGAACAGCTGAGTAATCACAGTTTTAATCCTATTTGGCTGCCAAGCGAGCGTATAGACGCGCAGCCGCTAACAGCCATTGATGTAACAGCGCCCGCGCAATTAGAGCTTGATGTATTTATTCGCAGTGTGTGCAACGCACAAGAGAGCTTTTACCAGCAAACATTAGGTTTACGCCTACCTGAATTTAACGAAGTAGCAAAAGATGAAGAGCCTTTTAGCCTAGATGCGCTGCGCCGCTACTTTTATTTAGACGAAATACTGCAAGCCAATATTAATGAGCAACCTTTAAGTACAGAGCAAATATTGCAACGGGGGGAGCTGCCACAAGCCAATGTGGGCAATTTAGTGTATGAGAGCATGGCGCACCGAGTAGATGCACTTGCCGGGCAAGTAAAAGAGCATATTAAAAGCGGCAAAACCGAACCGCTTGAGGTGTCTTTGCGAATAGAAAACACCACCATTGAGGGCTGGCTTAATCATATTTACCTTCAAAAACAAGTGTTTTACCGAAGTGCCAGTATAAAGGCCAAAGATTTAATTAAAGGCTTTATATATCATCTTGTTGCACAAAGTATGGAGCAAAATGTTGAAACCCTTTTACTGGGGCTCGATAAGCAAATTAGCTTTGCACCGCTGAGTAAAAATGAGGCCGATGCCTTGCTCAGTGATTGGTTTTCGTTATACCAAGCCTTGCGCAAAGAGCCTGTGGCATTTTATCCGGTAAGTGGCTATGAATACGTTAAAAGTGGTGGCGATATTGGTAAAGCCATTAGCAAGTTTAACCCACAATACATAGGGCGCGGCGAGGGCGAAAACCCGTATATTCGTTTAACGGTGCAATCGCTCAATGACTGCCAAGAAGAATTTATTAAGTGGAGCGAAAAATTACTCTCCCCATTACATGCACATGCAAAGGAGAGTGACCATGCAAGCGCTTAATCCGCTAACAATGCCGTTAAAAGGGCAAAGTTTAATAGAAGCCAGTGCGGGTACGGGTAAAACCTACACCATTACCGGGCTTTATTTACGTTATTTATTAGGCTTGCAAATACCAGGGGAGATAAACACCCCGTTAAGCGTTGAGCAAATATTGGTGGTGACATTTACCGATGCTGCAACGCAAGAAATTAAAGACCGCGTACGCAGCCGTATTATTGCTGCGCGCGATGCATTACTTGGCCAAAACCCAAATGATGAATTAATAGAAGGTGTAATAGCCGCAGTAGATGATAAACATCGCGCCTTTGATTTACTCGATGCCGCCGCTAAATCTATGGACGAAGCCGCTATATTTACCATTCATGGTTTTTGCCAACGCATGTTAAAGCAGCATGCGTTTGAATCGGGCGTTGCTTTTAATCTTGAATTTATTTTAGATGAGCGCGACATATTGCTCGACACAATTAAGGATTTTTGGCGCGCCTTTGTATACCCACTTAATAAAGAACGCACTGATGCTATTTTAGAGGTGTTTGCAGCCCCTGAATCGCTATTTAGCCAAGTCAGTAGTGTGCTAAATAAAGCCAATGCGAACATAGTGCCGCAAATAAACTTAGATGACGTATTTAAAGCTCGCGATGAGTACATTGCTAAAGTACCCGCTTTTAAAAAAGCAGTGCTGGAGCAAGAGTTTATAGCTGCAATAAAGGGCTCGGGTTTAAGTGGCTCTAAAACACCAGGGCGAAAAGGCAGTTTAACGGCCCTTGAAGGATTTTGTTTAGGTGATGAGTTATTTTTTGAATTTGGCACCAATAAATACTCGTTTGAGGTGTGGAGCAGCGAAAACTTAAGTGATGCCAGTAATTATAAAAAAAAACAGCCATTATTTAGCCACCCTCTGCTTAGCCTGTTTGATGAGCTTAGTGCACTTAATACTAAAATTAATCAGGGCCTTAAAATTGCCGTTGTACAAACCGCAGCTCGGTGGGTTAAACAGGCAATTGTAAAACGCAAGCAAGAGCAAAGTGTGATCACCCCTGATGATTTACTGACTAATTTACACAGTGCTTTAAATGCCGAGCAGGGCGAGGCTTTATCGCAAAAAATAGCGCAGCTATTTCCTGTTGCCATGATTGATGAGTTTCAAGATACCGATCCGATTCAGTACGGAATTTTTAGCAAAATATATGGCCAAGAAAAAACGACGCTTGCCATGATAGGCGACCCAAAACAGGCTATTTATGGCTTTAGGGGCGCTGATATTTTTACCTATATTGGCGCAAAAGAGTCGGTAGAGCCTGAGCAGCAATTTACTTTAGGTACCAATTTTCGCTCAAGCACCGATATAGTAAGCAGTGTAAACAGCTTGTTTTCTAAACATGCCAATAGCTTTATTTATAACGATGCCATACCGTTTAACGCAGTAGCAGCAAAAGGCAAAAAAGCCGATGAAACATTTACAATAGATGGCAAACCTGCCACCGCGTTTGAATTTAATGTATTTGTAGATGAAGCTGCAGATGAAAAAAACAAACCCACCAGCAAAGGGGTAGGGCAAGGGCATTTGGCCAGCTATTTTGCCAATAAAATAGTGACATTGCTTGAGCAAGCCGAACAAGGGCGAGCGTGTATTGGTAAGCATAAGGTGACCGCTGCCGATATTTGTATATTGGTGCGCGACCGTGTAGAAGCGCAAATAATGAAAAAAGCACTGAGCAATGCCAATATTGCTAGCGTGTATTTATCGCGCGACAGTGTTTTTAGCCAAGAGCTTAGCCACCATTTACTTAATTTTTTAACGGCATTGCATGGGCAATACAACGAGTCGTTACTGCGCGGCGTATTAGCCGGGCCATTATTTTGTTTAAGCTACAACGAAATTTACGCCCTTGCTGATGATGAAAATAAATGGCAAGAGCACTTAAACTTTTTTGCTCAACTTAGCCATATTTGGAACAAGCAAGGCGCAATGGCGATGCTTGAACGTTTGTTAAGCCATAATCAGCTGAGCGCTAAGTGGCAAGGACTTGGCTATAACGTTGAGCGCTGGTTAACCGACTTTAGACACTTAGGTGAAATACTGCAGCAAAAGCAAATAGAGTTAGAAGGCACTTTGCGCTTGCTACGTTGGTTTGCACAAAGAGTAAGCCAGCAAGATGGCGAAACCGTGCAAGTACGCCTAGAGAGTGACGCTAACTTAGTTAAAATTGTGACTATGCATGCCTCAAAAGGGCTCGAGTATCCGCTGGTATTTATGCCTTTTGCCAGTGGCTATCGCGAAACTAAAGAAGCGCTTTATCACCAAAACGGCCAGTTAGTCTACGATTTAAGTAAAAACGAAGACGCCTTAGCACAAGCCGAGCAAGAACGCTTAGCTGAAGACTTACGCTTGCTTTATGTTGCGCTTACCCGTGCGGTACATTTTTGTGCGCTTGGGGTGTATAACATAGGGCAAGGGCAAAGTAGCCGTTTGGCTATACAAAGTAGTGCATTAGGGCATGTGTTATTTGCTGGGCTTGAGCTTACAAGTAGCCAAACGTGGCGTACCCACTTAAGTGAATTTTGCGACGCTCACACCGAAATGCACTATCAGCAATTTACGGCTGAGCAATTGGCCGAACAAGGCCAATTAACACTTAATAGCGCAGTGCAGCAAAGCCAAGCGTTAAGAGTTAATACGGTTACAGCCAACATAGAGCGAGATTGGCGAGCAACCAGCTTTAGCGCGCTGAGCTTTAAAAAGCACACCGATCATATTGAGCCTGGGCGCAGCGATGAAGATCATGAAAAAGATGAATTTGCTAATAGCCAAGATGAAATACCATCGCCTTACAGTTTTCCCAAGGGGGCGAAGCCTGGAAGCTGTTTGCATGAAATATTTGAGCAAATAGACTTTACCAGTGCGCAAGTACACCCTACAAATCCAGAGCAAAATTTAGCAGAGGTAGTTAAACATGCGCTGGATAAATACCATATTAGCGAAAGCTGGCAACACGTGACCGAGCAGTGGGTGCTTGATTCGTTAACCTGCCCCTTAAACAATGAGGGATTAAGCTTAAGTCAATTAGCTCCGACAGATTGCCTAGTCGAAATGGAATTTAATTTACCTTTAGATAGTTTAAGCGCGCCTAAATTAAACGAAATACTGGTTAAGCATTTTGGTTTTACCCAAAGCAAACTCGAGTTTTCTCATGTAAAAGGCCTGTTAAAGGGATTTATAGATTTAATTTTTTGCTATCAAGGGAAGTATTATATTTTAGATTATAAGTCTAATTACTTAGGCAATACGCCCGCTGATTATGAAAGCGACCTGCTAGAGCAAGCCATGAATAGCCATCAGTATCATTTACAGTATTTAATTTATAGCGTTGCGCTGCACCGATTACTCAAACAACGCATTAGTGATTATGCAATAGAAACCCATTTAGGCGGGGTTTATTATACGTTTTTACGCGGCATGCCAGCGGGCAAAGGGGTGTATTTTAATAAGCTTAGCGCAGAGCAAATCACACTATTAGATGGCTTATTTAGCCAAGGAGCCATGTTATGAGTGACTACCCTATGCAGCAAAGCTTGTTTGATGAGCCGCCAGCACCTGCCCAACCGTTAAATGCGGTGGAGCTGCTTGACTACTTATTAGATGAAAAACGCATAAGAATGGTAGATGTAAAGCTTGCCTTAATGCTGTGCGATAACCAGCAAAACGACGTGTTTTATATTGTGTTATTGCTGTGTTTAGCACAGCAAAGCCAACATAGCTGTTTAACATTAAAAGAAGTCGACTGGCAAAACCCGTTTAATTTACGCCAAAGCGACTTTACTAAAACCGAGGGCAATGTACCAAATATTACATCGCCTTTTAATGAAGCCTTTAACTACCTCGATGCGCTTAGCTGTTTAAGTGCCCATAACAGTGTGGGCGAGGCCAAACCCTTACAGTTATTTAACGAACGGCTTTATTTTGCGCGCCTAGCTGATTATGAGCACACCTTAGCTACACGTTTACTTGCGATGAGTGAGCGCCATTTAAATATAAATACCCAGTTACTCAGCCAATTATTAAATGACTACTTTGTTGATAATTCAGCGCTTGCGATTGATTGGCAAAAAGTAGCGTGTGCTATTGCAGCAACAAAAGGCTTTAGCGTTATTACGGGCGGGCCAGGGACTGGTAAAACCACCACCGTGACTAAGCTATTAGCTATTTTACAGTCGCTTTATAAAAGTGCACCTTTAAGCATTAAGCTGGTGGCGCCTACAGGTAAAGCGGCAGCCCGTTTAAGTGAATCAATTTTAGGGGCAAAAGAGCAACTTAAAATTATTCCTGAGGATATAAAGGCCTTAATTCCCGATAGCGCGCAAACCATTCACCGGCTTTTAGGGGTTAAACCCTTTACTAATAAATTTAAGCATAAGAGCACCAATCCGCTGCATTTAGATGTACTTATTATTGATGAAGCCAGCATGGTTGATTTATCACTCATGGCTAAATTAATAGAAGCACTGCCTGCGCATGCGCGTTTAATATTACTTGGCGATAAAGACCAACTTGCCTCGGTAGATACCGGCAGTGTAATGAGTGACTTATGCCAAGGGTTAGCATTGGGTGAAACGCCTAATTACTCGCAAGCACGATGTGATGAGCTCAATGCTTTATGTTTTAAAGGAGAGGCTAAATTAGCGGCGCCTGGGCATAGCGAATTTAAACTAGCCGATTGCATTGCGTTTTTACAACACAGCTACCGGTTTGATGCACAAAGTGGCATTGGCCAGCTTGCGCTGGCGGTTAATACTAACCATAACGGTATTTTAAAATACGTAGAGCAGCAAAGCACACAAGGGAAATTTAACGATGTTATTTTAGATTATGACTTTGTTGCAAAACCCATAGAAAAATTAATAAACAGTGCTGCTAAGCATTACGCTCATTATTTAAATTTAATTGCGCAAGGGGCAAGTGTTGCAGATGTTCACGCGGCGTTTTCTCAATATCAATTATTAGCGGCCGTTCGTGAGGGTGATTACGGCGTAAATAGCTTAAACAGCCGCATTGAGCGCGCACTTGTGCAGCAAGGGTTAATATCGGTAAGCCCAAACCAGCGCCATTACAGTGGTATGCCTATTATGGTGAGCCAAAACGATTATCAACTTAAGTTGTTTAATGGTGATATTGGTATTTTAATGCCCGATGAAAGCGGGCAGTTAAAAGCGTTATTTATTGATGAGCAAAACACGGTTCGGGCGTTCTCACCTGCGCGCCTGCCTGCTCACGATAAAGTGTATGTAATGACCATACATAAATCGCAGGGCTCGGAGTTTAGTTATACGGCTATGGTTCTACCGCCGCTTAAACACGCCAGTATGGGTGTAAATAGACAGCTGGTGTACACAGGCATAACACGTGCTAAAAACACCTTTGAGCTGGTGGCCGATAAAAAAGTACTGCAATTGGCCATGAGCAAAAGCGTATCAAGAGCCTCAGGATTGTATGAGCGTTTAAAATACTAATACCTGTTTATATTTAAAGGTTGAACTAATTACTAAAAACCTAACGTATTTTTATGCGTTAGGTTTTTTAGCTTTAGTACTGCCGACTACTAGGTGTGTGTAAATAATACTAAATATTGCAATTATTTGAATTTAAATAATTGAATATACAGTCAATATAGATTTAGCAGAATTTAAATGATAATAAATTGTTGCATTTTTGAGCGTTGTTCCTAATACTGGTCAATGCATGTGCGCCTGCACATGTGTAAATGAATACCTTAAGTACATAGGCATAAAAATAAAACACTGAACACATTAAGGATTTATATGAACAACTCAAAACGAACACACACACTTAAATATCTACTTTTTGCCAGCGCTGCGTTTTTAATGAGCTTTTCTGCACTGAGTAAAGATCACAAAATTATACTGATCCACGGCTTGCAGGTATCGCAAATAACCAATAAGTCGGGCAGCGATGTAATAAACGACGGTGAAACCTATTGGCAAACCTATTGGAATAACCGTGCTGATGAACGAATTGATTGGCCTGCCTATGAGCGCATTGAAGGTAAAATTGCGACCGATTGGGTATGGCCTAAATTAAAGCAAATATCGCGTTCTAACTTATGTGCTGATGGCTGTGTGCTAGTAACGCATTCAACAGGCGATTTAGTTGCTCGCCATATTATTGATAACCAAGCTAATTGGCTTGAAAATGCAGGCCTTACGCCACTTAATATTGTGGCGACCTTTGATTTAGCGGGAGCAGGGGGCGGCAGCGAGCTTGCCGATATTGCCGTAAGTGCTTTAACTGGCGCAGCATGGAACTTTGCAGTGGATGCTGCACTCAAATGGTGGTTAGGCAGCGATGTGACAGAAGCGGTGGGCGTATTACACGATTTAAAAGTAAATAACGCACGCAAAATTTCGCCGTTTCCAGATGCGCGTACGCCGCGTTTACGTTTTGTAGCCGATGGTAATGAGTACCTAGGTTTAACGGGCGGATTTTTAAAAGGTAATGATGATTCGGTGGTGGCATCGCATTCATCGTGTGGAGCAAGCGCGGCTAAATCGTTTGGCAGTTGCAGTAGCAGTATTGATACTAATGGCCAGTTAAAATCACAAGGCGATGCCGTTAATAGCTTTATGCCGCACCATTATCCAATGATGATGAGCGACAGTTACAGCCACAACGAGATCCATAATGCGCAGCGCAAAGGGAATGTCACAATTGCCATGAACAATATAAATGTAGATGGTCAAAATGTTGGCTTTAACACATTTGATAAAACAACGGGTACTTGGTTTTGGAAAAAGCACTACCGTTACATTAAGGATTCAAACACGCAAAGTGCCTCGGCACTTATTTATAACGTGATCCCTTAATAAGTACTTAAATTTATAAACGCATTAGGTATTAAACGCTAGAGCGTGTAGTTATTTGCTGCACGCTTTTAAAGGATTGATGCAACATGAAAAAGTTTTACATTGGTGCCGCTGTAGTCAGTATTGCGATGTTTTTACTGTGGTTTACAAATAAAAATGAAGTTAAAACGCTTGAGCCTCCCGCTGCGCTGGCAATAAAAAACAAGACAGATCCCGCAAGCCCAGATAAAAACACCGTAATAACCATTGATGTGCCAAAACAAAAACAGGCAAAAAGCCCACCCAAAATACATTATGATCAGCACTTGGCCAGTGCCGCTGAGCATGTGGCAATGCAATACCAAAGCGCACTAAAATACCCGCCTTATTCGCAGCCTTTAAGCGCACTTGATGAAGACCGTTTAAAGCCCAATCAGTTTTACCCAGTTACAAGCCCCATTGACGATGCGGGTAATGCCCTCGTAGTTAGTTTAGATAAATATCGGTTTGTATATCCGCAAGAAATAACCGTTAATATTGCTGCGCAAAACCTAGCAGAGGTAAATGTAGTGCTAAGCAATACCGATACTAAAGCGTCAATCAGTTCAAAAACCACCACAGCTCAGCAGGGTGAAGCTACGGTGAGCTTTAAAGCCAGTGAAGACTACCCTCGAAATTTACAGCTATTTGTAAAGGCAAATATTGCAGGTAAAAAGGTACCTGCAGTTGCGCAAATACAGTATATGCCACCCAGTGCGACGCTTATTGATTTTGATAATGCCTATGCACAAAACGAAAACATGATAGCCACAGCACATTTAAAGGTGCTTAAAAGCGGCTTATATAGAATTAGAGCTAATTTATACAGTGATACGACCCCACTTGCACATTTGGTGACTAAAAAGAAACTTTCACAAGGCAGTCAAACGGTGGATTTAAAGGCGCATTGGTCGGTATTACCACAAGGGGTGGTTAACATGCGTTTAAGTGACTTTGTGATAGAGCGCATGTCGCCAAGCCCAGGTGAGCGTAATAGTTTTGGTAGCAGTGAGATTACTGAGTTTGAAATTACAGATTTTGCCTACGATAGTTTGCAACAGTTGCCTTATCAAGCAAACGAGCAAGAGCGAATGAGTTTAGAGTTTTTAAAAGGGTTAGCTGATAAAGGCGCTTAGCAGGATTAATGAGTATAAAAAAAGGGGCGAGTAGCCCCTTAACTGTATTTTTAAAACCGTTAGCTTAGCTTAGGTTAATAGTAACCACATCAGCTTGTTGCTGTTGGTTTTCATCTTCATCGCTGACAGGCGCGTTAGGTATATCTGGTTTATCGAGTGCTATATCGCCGCCATCAATAACGTCGCCGGTTTTTAGGTTTTCAAAGTCAAATAGCTCTGTATCGGCTAAATGCGAAGGCACCACATTTTGCATTGCAGTAAAAATACTCTCAATACGCCCAGGGTGGTCTTTATTCCACTGCGCTAGCATGTTTTTAGTGTGTTTACGTTGCAGGTTTTCTTGTGAGCCACATAAGTTACACGGAATAATAGGGTAGCCTTGGCTAAATGCGTATTTACTTATATCGGCTTCTTTACAATAAGCGAGCGGACGAATAACCATATGCTCGCCGTTATCGCTCATTAACTTAGCCGGCATGCTTTTAAGTTTACCGCCGTAAAACATGTTTAAAAAGAGTGTTTCGATCATGTCATCGCGGTGATGGCCAAGGGCAATTTTAGTTGCGTCCATTTCTTTGGCTGTACGGTACAAAATACCACGACGTAGGCGTGAGCAAAGCGAACACGTGGTTTTGCCCTCAGGAATGATATCGGTAACAATGCTGTAGGTGTCTTCTTCTACAATTTTGTATTCAATATCTTGTTTATCAAGGTACTCAGGTAAAACGTGTTCAGGAAACCCGGGTTGTTTTTGATCGAGATTAACAACAAATAAATCAAATTTAATAGGCGCCACACGCTTTAAATGTTTAAGCATATCAAGCATGGTGTAACTGTCTTTACCACCCGATAGGCATACCATTATACGGTCGCCTTCTTCTATCATGTTAAAGTCCATGACGGCTTGGCCAGTAAGACGGCGTAAACGCTTTTGTAGCTTATTTAAGTTGTATTGAGCTTTGGCTTGAGCTGAGTGAGACACTACGCCCCCTTATAAAACAATGCGGCAAATTATTTGCTGAAAATAAAGGGGCGTATTATATACCCAAGTACTATGGGTATTAAAGCGCTAGTTAAGGCTTTGTTTAACTTTTGGCAAGCGGGCTTACGTAGCCATCAGGTTTTAATGCCAAGACATCGCAATCTAGGCTATCAATTACGTGCTCGGCAGTGTTGCCAACCAATGCGGCACTTAGCCCCGTACGCCCTACGGTGCCAATCACCACCAGTTCGCTATTTAAGCGATTTGCTACATCGGGGATCACATCCTCCGGTAGGCCTTCTTCTATAAAGCATTGCTCATTAGTTAAACTAAAGGTTTTAGCAAGCTCGTTGGTAGATTCTATGTGGTGTTTTTTTACAGATTCGTTATAAAGCCCAGGGTTAAATTCTGGTATCTCTATGGCAATATTAATGGGTGTAGCAGGGTAGGCATTAACTAAGTTAAGTTTAGCGTTGGCAAGTTCACATAAAAATTGTGCATCTTTAATAATGCGTTTATTAAGGGCTACATGCTCATCGTTTTCACTAACCGCATTGACCGCGGCTAAAATATTACCTTGCTCAGGCCAGGCCATTTCTTTGACAAATAACACAGGTGTGGGACATTTACGTACTAAGTGCCAGTCGGTAGGGGTAAAAATAACCGATTTTAGCGCACCATGCTGATGGGTACTTTTAACCACTAAATCGTATTCTTGTTCAATAACGGTATTAATAATGGCTTCAAAAGGGCGGTTATGCCAGACCACCTGGGTGGTGATATTTACATCTGGGTAGGTAGAAATTATATCCTTAAGCCATAATTCTCTATCGTTTATAACGGCTTTTCGCATTGCTTCGCGCTCTTCAAACGACAACATAGTGGTCATTTCGTAAGAAAAGTCGTAAACAGTCATAAAGGCGGTAATACTGGCGCCTGACTTTTTGGCTAAATCAATCGAGCGAGCTAAACCGTGATGGTCATCCTTAGTGGGATCAATAACGGCTAAAATACGTTTAATAGTGTTCATATGCTACTCCCTTTTTAACTTACTTTCAGTGTAACGTAAATACACAGCAGTTAAAGGGGTAGCACACAAATTGTTGTTCTAAATCAAAGTTACAACACCTATTAGCTTAGCTAGGCTTAATTATTGCTGCCGTTTTGGCGAGTGCGTCGCTGTCTAAAATAGTAATAAATTTACCTTCTACCTTTATTAAGTCCGCTTTTTGAAAACGACTTAATAAGCGGCTGATGGTCTCAACGGTTAGGCCTAAATAGTTACCTATTTCACCACGAGTCATGGTAAATCTAAACTCTTTACGCGAGAACCCGCGCTCGCCAAAGCGCTCCGAAAGGTTATAAATAAAGCTCGCTAGGCGCTCTTCTGCCGATTTTTTATTAAGAAGTAGTAGCATTTCTTGATCGTAGGTAATTTCGCTACTCATTAAACGCATAATTTGTTGGCGAAGTTTGGGTAATTTACCTGCTAACTCATCGAGTGTATCAAACGGGATTTCGCATACCATTGATGTTTCTAGTGCTTGCGAAAAGCTCTGATGAGCCATTTTGCTGATAGCATCAAAGCCGACTAAATCGCCGGCTAAGTGAAAACCGGTAATTTGCTCATCACCTTGCTCAGACAATGTATAAGATTTAAATGAGCCTGAGCGTACTGCATAAATTGCATTAAGCGCAGCACCGGATTCAAACAAGTAGTCGCCTTTGTGCAGGGGCTTTTTGCGTTCAATGATTTCGTCAAGTTTATCCATTTCTTGGCCATTTAACGAAAACGGCAAACACAATTGGCTGATGCTGCAGTTGTTACAGCTAATTGCACAATTACTTTTAGCGCGACTTTGAGAGAAATCCATAATTTAATCCGTTTTAATTTTTATACACAGCAGTGAAAATAAACCGAGTGGCTTAATGCCGCTAACGATTAATGTACTAGTTTGTCGGTGGCAATGATCAACAGGTACATACCATACCAAATTATAATACTGCCTAACACAATTCGCGTCCATGGGTGGTTAATAACACTATTAAGTTTTTGGGCGGCCAGGCCTAAGGTGATCATGGCCGGAAAGGTGCCAAGCGCAAAGCAAAGCATCACTAGGGCACCATCAAATGCACTAGGGCTGGTCATTGCCCATGTGAGCGCTGAATAAACCAAACCACAGGGTAGCCACCCCCACAAAGCGCCGTAACCCAATGCTTTAGCCGTTGAATCTACCGGCATTAAATATTTATTAAGCTTAACAATATGCTGCCAAATAAGTGTTTTACCTATTTTTTCAAGCCATTGCAAAGTGGGGCCTAAGCGCATTATATACACGCCTACCAGCAGCATAAAAATAGCCGCAATGAATGAAAGGGTTACAGAAAAAAACGTATTTTGCTTTGCAAATTGGCTACTTATACCCGCAACGAGTGCGCCAGCTAGCATGTAGCTACAGGCTCGGCCAATGTTATAAGCAAATGAATAAATAACAGATTGGCGCTTGTTACTGGCCAATTGTAATGAGCTGGCAATACCACCGCACATTGCAAGGCAATGCCCGCTACCAATTAAGCCCATTAAAAAGGCGCTGGTGTAAAGTGGGTCAATCATTACTTTTGTTGTGTTGTTCTTTATCATCTTCAAACAAAATACTATGACCTTGTTTGTTTAAATCAGAGAATTGCTCGCTTTTAACGGCCCAAAAAAACACGCCAATGGCAATAATCACAAATAATATGGCAATCGGGATTAAAATATAAATTATGCTCATAACTTTAAAAGCCTTAGTGAATTACTAATCACAATAATTGAGCTGGCAGACATACCAATAACGGCCATCCACGGGGCAACAAGCCCAAGCGCTGCAAGCGGTAAAATAGAAGCATTATACAACAAAGACAGCGTCAGGTTTTGCTTAATGATTCGCCTGGTTTGCTTAGCAACATTGAGTAGGTGCGCAATTGAGGCTAAATCACTGTTTAACAGCACTACATCGGCGCTGTTTTTAGAAATGTCGGCACCGGTTTCCATTGCAATGGATAAATGGGCACTGGCAAATACTGGGCTGTCGTTAATGCCATCGCCTACCATGGCAACCACTTCGTTTTGTGATGACCATTGCTCTACGGCGGTTTGTTTATCTTTAGGCGACAGGGCGCTTTGGCTGCTGTTGAGCTTTAACTGTTTTGCTATTTTTTGTCCGGCGTCTGATGCATCGCCTGTGAGCATATGACAGCTCAAGTTTTGTGCTTGTAAGGTACTTATAAGCTCACTGGCACCGGGTTTTACTTTATCTATAAAGTAAAAACGAGCAACTACGCGTTTATTTATAAATAGACTTGCTTGGGCATTAGTTTTTTTACTGTCAAACCAGCCGCTTTTACCAATAGCGTAATGTTCATCCGCGCTTTGTGCACTAATGCCCATACCTGGGTGTACAGTAATGTTTGTAAGGGCAAGCTCGGTGGTGGCGTATTTATTAAATGCACTGGCTATGGGGTGCTCAGAATAGCGCTCTAACTGGGCTGCAATATTAAGCGCTTGCTCTTTAGAGATTGTGTCATCGAGTATATCAATGGCATCTAAGCTAAATTTACCCTGTGTGAGGGTGCCTGTTTTATCAAAGGCAAACAGCGTTAATTGCGAGAGGGTTTCGAGCACATGTGCTTGTTTAATTAACACCCCTTTGCGGGTGAGCGTGGCTACAGCGCACGTTAATGCGGTAGGTATAGCAAGGCTAAGCGCGCAAGGGCAAGTGGCAACCAATACAGAAATAGTGATCCAAAACGCGTGCTCTGGGTCAATTTGGTACCAGCCAATGGCCGTTATAGAGGCAAAAACTAGCAAGCAGGCAATAAACCACTGGGCAACTTTATCGGTAATTTCTACCAGTTTAGGGCGCTTGGTAAGCGCAGTGTGTTGTAAGTGTATAATTTGGTTTAGTAGGGTGTTTTGGCCAATTTTATTTATTTTTATTTCTATTACGCCATCGTGATTAACACACCCGGCATACACATTGTGACCAATAAACTTATTAACGGGCTGATGCTCACCGGTCATCATCGACTCATCAACGCTTGTTTGCCCTTTGATAAGCTCTCCGTCAGCGGGAATAGTTTCGCCAGCTTTTATGAGTACAACATCATTAAGCTTAAGCTTTTTAGCTGAAATAATATGCTCTTGGCCGTTATCATCAAGGGTGCGGGCGGTTAAAGGCAGCAGCTTTTGTAAGTTGGCAGTAAACTCGCTGGCTTTTAATCGGGCCCTAAATTCTAGGTATTTCCCTAATAATAATAAAAAGGTAAACATACATACCGATTCAAAATACACTTCACCTACTTGCATAAATGTGGCATAACAGCTGGCGCTATAAGCCCCAAAAATAGCCAGCGAAACGGGTAAGTCCATATTTAACTGTTTTGCTTTTAAGCCATTAATAGCGTTAGTTAAAAAGGGTAATGCGCTGTATAAAATAACGGGAGAGGCAAGCACTAGGCTTATCCACCTAAAGTATTGCTCAAAGTTATTATCCATACCCGAGAACATGCCAAAGTACATGGCAAAGGCAAACATCATCACTTGCATGGTCATCAGCCCTGCAACACCTAAGCGGCGTATATAGGCTTTTGCTGTTTGTTGCTTTTGTTGGGCTTCGTCATCGGCTTGAAACGGGTAAGCTTTATAGCCAATTTTGGCTAAGGAAGTAATAATTTCGCTCAGCGGGGTTTGGGTTTTATCCCATTGGATCATGGCACGGTTAGTTGAGGTATTAACATCAACGCGCTTTACCGTTTTTAAGCTAAGTAATTGCTTTTCGATAAGCCATGCACACGCGGCGCAGGTAATGCCTTCAACACTTAACAGTACTTGGGATAAGTTATCGGTTGTGGCTATAAACTCATCTTGTATGTCTTCGTTGTCGTAGCTTTTAATAAACGCGAGTTGCTCAGGGACTAACTGCTCTACTTTACCAGCGCGTACGGTGCGGTATTTGTAATAGTCGGTCATGCCTTGGTCAACAATGTTTTGCGCAACCGCTTGGCAGCCAATACAGCACATAGGCTGTGGCGTGTTATCTATTGTTACGGTTGCGCGAAATCCATTTGGCACACTTTCAAGGCAATGAAAGCAAGAAACGCTCATAGTGGTGGCTACTTATAATTTGGGGTAACTAACAAAGGCTGCTCTGTAGGAAGAGTAATGTTTTCTTTTAACTTCCAACTACCATCCACCGGCTCTATAAATACAGAGTAAGCACCTGGCGTGTAGTTATCTAAAAGGGCAGTAAATTCTTTATTTGCATTAGGGGTAAGCGTTGCTTCAAAGTCATGCGCCTTGATGGTGCGATGATAAAAAGACAGCTTTAAAGCATGTACGTTACTATAATCGCCTTTGGTAAAGGCAAAACTGGCACGCTCGTTTGTAACATTAAGCTTGCCATGTAAAAACAGTGCTTTGGCTTTTTCAAACTTAGTAAGTTCTAAGTTTATTGCTTTGCCTTTTTTATAGTAATCATCAACCACCATATCTGGGCCGTTGCCCACAGCAGTAATAATTAAGGTTATGCACCCGATAATGGCCGCTAGCGGAAAAAAGATTAAAAACCAAGGCCAAAAATTTTTATACCACGGAGTAGGTTGCATAGTTGCTCTAAAATTAGTTTAGGTAGGGCTATTTTATAGCAAATATTTGTAAAAGACTAAAAAAAAGCCTCCGACTGGAGGCTTTTTTGATCTGGATTAATCTGTTGAAATAAAAAGATTAATTAATAGTTAACTCGGTGTTTATTTATCTTGCGATAAACTGTAAACATAGGCAGTTAACAGGTGAATTTTATCTTCACCTAAAATGTCTTTCCATGCTGGCATTACACCGGCGCGGCCATGGTTAAGGGTTTCTTCAACAGCGCGTTGAGAGCCACCGTATAACCAAATGTTATCTGTAAGATTTGGTGCACCAAACGGTAAGTTATGTGCAACAGAGCCTTTACCATCTGCACCGTGACACGCGGCACACATCGCAAACTTAGCGGCACCCGCAGCGGCATCTTTTTGGTTAACTGTACGACCAGACAAGCTAAGTACGTGCGCTGTCATTTCTTTAACGCCTTGCTCACCAAGTGCTGCACTCCAAGAAGGCATTGCTGCTACACGACCATAAAGAAGCGTTTCTTTAATTTTGTCTGGTGAACCACCGTATAACCAATCTTTATCAGTTAGATTAGGGAAGCCAGTTGCACCACGTGCATCTGAACCATGACATTGCGCACAGTTTTGCGAGAATAAACGCTGACCAATTTCAAGTGCTAACTGGCCGTCTGTTTGTTCATGCTTTTCGCCATTTTCAAGGGCTACTTGCTGCGCTGCATCACCTTCAAATTTAGAGTTAACTAAATCTAATACTGGTACTTGTGCAAGCTTGTTAAAAATAGGACCAAAGCGCTCTTGTGCTGCTTCGTATTCTTTATCAAGCTTTACATAGCGGCCTTCTTCTTTTGCTTTAGCCGTGGCTTCTTTAGATTCCGCTAAAGAGGTAATACCTTGGTTAGAGCTTGTCCATTTACCTAAACCTTCCCAGTTACCTAAACCTGGATAAGCTGCTAAGTAATATACCGACCAAATAAATGTTGCGAAGAACATGTACGTCCACCATTTTGGTAGTGGATTATTTAGTTCGGTAATGCCGTCATATTCATGTCCGCAGTCTTCACCTTCTTTTACGCCCGCATAGTTTTTAAGGTTCCAAACTAATAAGCTAAAAATGATGATTAAGCAGGCTAGGGTTAATACAATAACCCAAATACTCCAAAAGCTAGTCATTTTTCAGACTCCTTTTCCTCGTTAGAGAGTGTGTTGTTATGTTTTTTTTCATCTTCGAAAATGGCATTAGCAGCGTCATCAAAACGATTTTTGCTACGCTTGCTGTATGCCCATACAACAATCACAATAAACAATACTAAAATTACCAGAGTCAAAATGCCTCTGTATGTTCCGTAATCCATAATAATTACTTCAAGTGGGTGCCAAGTTGCTGTAAATACGCGATTAGGGCTTGCATTTCTGTTGCGCCTTCGCCGTTATTCATAGCGTTAACTTTATCAACATCTGCTTGTAGCTCTTCGTCGCTGCCATAACCTAAACCCGGGTGTTTAGGGTTTTCTGGGTTAATAGCAAAAGTATCACGGAAAATTTGTAGTTTTTTCAGAGTCAGGCTGGTATCAACCTTTGTCTCTGCTAACCAAGGAAAACCTGGCATGTTCGACTCAGGAACCACGGCGCGTGGGTCAACTAAGTGTGCATAATGCCAATCGTCCGAGTAACGGTTACCTACACGTGCAAGGTCAGGACCAGTACGTTTAGAACCCCATTGGAAAGGGTGATCCCATACTGATTCGCCCGCTACAGAGTAGTGACCGTAACGCTCAACTTCATCACGAAAAGGACGAATCATTTGTGAGTGACAGTTATAACAACCTTCACGTACATAAATGTCACGACCTTCCATTTCAAGCGCGTTAAGTGGGCGCAAACCTTCTACAGGTTTTGTTGTATCGTCTTGGAACATTAGCGGAGTAATTTCAACTAATGCACCAAAACTAATAGCAAAAACAGTCAGAATAGCCATTAGGCCAACGTTCTTTTCAACTATTTCATGTTTGTTTTGTGAATTTTTATTGCTCATCATCTCACTCCGTTATGCTAATTGTGCTTGCGCGTCTAACTTCAGTGATTCTTTCTCAGCTGAAATTGTACGCAGAACGTTGTAAGCCATAACTAACATACCTGTAACGATGAATACACCGCCTACAAAGCGCATAATATAGAAAGGATGTGACGCTTCTAAAGACTGAACAAAGCTGTACATTAATGTACCGTCAGAGTTAACTGCGCGCCACATTAGACCTTGCATAACACCTGAGATCCACATTGCAACAATGTAAAGTACAACACCTACTGTGTGTAACCAAAAGTGCGTGTTAACCAATTTAACGCTGTACATACGACCTTGTGCGAATAACGCAGGAATAAGGTGGTAAATAGCACCAATTGAAATCATCGCAACCCAACCTAGTGCACCTGAGTGTACGTGGCCGATAGTCCAATCTGTGTAGTGAGATAATGCATTTACAGATTTAATTGCCATCATTGGGCCTTCAAACGTAGACATACCGTAGAAAGACAATGAAACAACTAAGAAACGCAGTACTGGGTCGGTACGTAGCTTATGCCAAGCGCCAGAAAGGGTCATTATACCGTTAATCATACCACCCCAAGACGGTACAAATAGGATAATAGACATAACCATACCTAAACTTTGCGTCCAATCAGGAAGCGCAGTGTAGTGAAGGTGGTGAGGACCAGCCCAAATGTAAAGTGAAATAAGTGCCCAAAAGTGAACTACCGATAAACGGTAAGAGTAAACTGGGCGACCTGCTTGCTTTGGTACAAAGTAGTACATCATACCTAAGAAACCAGCCGTTAGTAGGAAACCTACAGCGTTGTGACCGTACCACCACTGAACCATTGCATCTACCGCACCTGCGTAGATTGAGTATGATTTAGTTAACGACACAGGCACTGCCATGCTGTTTACAATGTGTAGCACTGCAACAGTAATAATAAAGCCAGCGTAAAACCAGTTAGCAACGTAGATGTGCGATACTTTACGTTTGATCAGCGTACCAAAAAATACCACTGCGTAAACTATCCATACTACCGCGATTAAAATATCGATTGGCCACTCAAGCTCTGCATATTCTTTAGAGCTAGTAATACCCAGTGGTAATGTAATTACGGCTAATACAATAACAAGCTGCCAACCCCAAAAAGAAAAAGCGGCGAGTTTGTCTGAGAAAAGGCGCGTTTGACAAGTACGTTGAACGACGTAATAAGACGTCGCAAAAAGTGCACTGGTACCAAATGCGAAAATTACTGCGTTCGTGTGTAACGGACGTAGTCGAGAGTATGTTAACCATGGTGTATCAAAGTTAAGTGCTGGCCAAGCTAATTGGGCAGCAATCAGAACCCCAATACTCATGCCAACGATGCCCCAAATCACTGTCATAATAGCGAATTGGCGTACAACTTTATAGTTATACTCAGTTTGTGATGCTACTGTTTGGCTCATTTTCTGGCTTCCGCTGCAATAAATGCGTTTAGAAATGAATTACCCACCGTTTAAAGTGGGGCCTACTATTTTCCCCAAGCGTATTACCTAAAACGTTCAAAGCCTGAATGCTTCAGAAAACAAACTCGAGAAACCCTTATTTTTTGCGGGTGAAATGATAAATTTTTTGGCCTAAAAAAGATAGGTCAATTACATAAAATTATGACATCAATCAAAGTTTGTGAGTTTGTTGTTTATTTTTTGATACAGATTGTACCTATATTAACCAAACATCACACTGGCTATTGTTATTTCAAAGCATGCTAATTAAGATTTGTTTTTATTTAGCGCGAATTTGTTATGCATATATATAGATTATCTTTGTTTTTAATGCTGTTTTTTGTATTAACAGGCTGTGACAATGCCAACCAAAAAGATCAAAAAGCACTGTTAAAAACAAATTGTGACACGAATCAGCGCTGTATTTATAATACCGGTGTTAAAGTATGGTTAAGTGATAAAAATATTACCCCCGAAACCCCCTTTAGTATTTACCTTGATTTACCCGCCCACCTAAAAATAGATAACGCTAAGCTTGAAAGTATAACCATGTATATGGGTTTTATTCCGCAAAAGTTCACTAAAGAAGCAACTATTTATAAAAGTGACACTATGGTGGGCATATGCTCTGAGAAAAATATGCTGTGGCAACTGGTGCTTAATTTAAGCAATGTTCAAACTGGTGAGCAAATCACTCACTTTTATAATTTTTACGTAACGTATTAAGGTAACCTTTTCCTGCCAAACATTTTTTTAACTAGCACATAACAAAAGTCAGCTATTAATTAGGTATTACTATAATAAGGCACTATTATTAAGCGGTACGTCTTATATATGGCAATAGCAGGTGTATAAAATTGTATTTAAAGCACTAACACACATTTAAACCTCTTTGCTACCTTGTATGCTGTAACCTTTTTTTTCATTCTCATCTGTTTTATGTTGGTGTGCTTACTCGTTCTTGTTATGGAGTGAATTGCCTTACGGTAATAGGGGGGCTTCGTAATGTTTATAGTAAAAGCGTATTACTTGCATTACTGGGCATGTAAAAAAGTAAATCCTGCTTACTTTAATGATAACTATTTTAATAAAGCTAAACGCCCTCAATTTAAGACCCTCTAATGATTTGCTAAATCAAATAACGCCTCCCGTTTCGAGCAAACGTTGAAGTCTCGCTGAACAAAAAATATTACCAAAAAAACTAAATAAATAGCTTAATAAGACTATTTAAGCGGTAAATCTGCATATTTATGGTTATTAATTTTATTACAGCTTTACGGTTTTACTAATGCGCTGTGATTAATATGTTAATTTTTCTAAAAAGGGTATATTTATCCATTAATTACATTTAATTACAATCTGCATAACTTTGATTTCAGATGTGTTTTAATTGCTTTTAGTTTGTTTTATCTCAATGATTTTTAATTGTTTTTTTTAGTTAACACTGCAACAAGTTATAACCTTTGTACCTTTTTTGGTTATTCTTTTTTGGTGTTGTATATATAACGATCTCCCATTAAGTTTTTATTCAGTTAACTCGGCCTAAGTTGCCCCCCTGACTCACAATTCTTATAAAAAGTGAGCATTACCAATCAAGGTAAATTTCCAACAAGTAGGGTTTATTCATGAAAAAATCAACTCTTGGTTTAGCTGTAATCGCAGCAATCCCAATGTTCTCAAGTATGCAAGTAGTAGCGGCCGAAGATGGCGCAAACGCTATTGAAAAAATTCAAGTAACGGGTTCTCGCATTAAGCGCGCAGATATGGAAACCGCTAGCCCAGTTACTTTAATCGGTGCAGATGACATTGCTGCAACCGGCGCAGTTTCGGTTGATGCCGTATTACAAAAAATGACTGCTACTGGTGGTGCAATGACCAACCCAGGTATCAATAATGGTTCTGGTGGTAATGCTTCTATCGATTTACGTGGTTTAGGTTCACAACGTACACTAGTACTTGTAAATGGCCGTCGTATGATCAACTCAGGCACAGGTGCTGCCTCTACTGTTGATTTAAACACTATTCCTGTTTCAATGATCAAGCACATTGAAGTACTTAAAGATGGTGCATCTGCAGTATACGGTACTGATGCGGTAGCAGGTGTTGTAAACATCATCTTAAAAGATGACTTTGAAGGTTTAGACTTAAATGTTAAATCTGCAATCACTACAGAAGGTGATGCTGATGAAACGTCTTTCGATATCACTATGGGTGGTAGCTTTGGTCGTGGTAACGTTGTAATCGGTCTTCAGTACACTGACCGTGGTGACGCATCTCAAGCAGATCGTAGCTTCTCTGATTGTCCATTAACTGAAGATGGCGACGGCAGTGCACCTTATTGTTCTGGTTCTTCATACACGCCAAATGGCCACGTATGGTCAGGTGATGAATCACTACAAGGTCAAGCAGACAACGGTTGGCATGACTTTGGTTCTGATGATGCGTACAACTACTCATCAGACAGCTACCTATACACGCCTATGCGTCGTTTAAACCTTACAGGTATCGGTAGCTTCGATTTAACAGATGACACGCGTTTATACTCAGAATTCACATACTCTAAGCGTTGGTCAGAGCAACAAATGGCACCACAGCCAGTATGGTTTGACTTTGATTACACTGAAGAAATGGGCGATTCACTAACAAGCCACAATATTAACTACGGTGACGAAGTTTCTTACGGTCGTCGTATGACAGACACAGGTACTCGTGATTTCTCACAAGTTGTTGACACTGTTCGTACTGTAGTAGGTGCTGCAGGTTACCTTGACAGTGGTTACGATTGGGATGTGTCTGTAATTTTTGGTCGTAACGATTCAGTTGACCGTTTAAGCAACCTTCACAACATGGGCTCTATCCAAGATGCAATCGAAGCGGGTGACTTTAACCCACTTATGCAATCTTCTTGGTCTGCTGAGAACTTAAGCGATTACGTTTACACTGAGCAAAACTCAGGTGGTAGCCAATTACTAATGTTCACTGCATCATTAGCTGGTGAAGTAATGGAACTTCCTGCAGGTTACGTAGGGTTTGCTGCTGGTGTTGAGCGCCGTGAAGAAAAAGCATGGTACATCCCAGATTCAATCACGTCACAAGGTCTTGCAAACGACCCACGTGTTGAGCCTACAAGCGGTCGTTTTGACGTAAACGAAGCGTACTTAGAGCTTGCAATTCCTTTAGTTAGCGATGCGTTCTTAGCGCAAAACGTTGAACTAAGCACTGCAATCCGTGCTTTCGATTACAGCACTTTTGGTTCTGACGAAACATGGAAACTTGGTTTAACTTGGCGTGTAAACGACGAAGTAATGCTACGTGGTGTTCGTTCTACAGCATTCCGTGCGCCTACAGTAGCTGAGCTATACTCAGGTAATTCACCTTCGTTTGAACAAGTTAGCTTCCCTGGTGCACAAGACCAAGCAGAAGTAACTGTTGGTGGTAATGACCAATTAACGCCTGAAGAAGCTGATACGCTAACAGCGGGTATTGTGTACGAGCCAGAGTGGTTTGAAGGTTTCTCAATGACGTTAGATTACTACGACATTGAAATTGAAAACGCAATTGCTACTGTTAACAACCAATACATTGTTGACTCTTGTTTAGCAACAGATGGTTCATTAGCTAACCAAAGTACTGCGTTATGTAGCTCTGCTGCGGTATCGTTTAACCAAAGCACTGGCCGTATTGCTTTTAATAACCAACTACAAAACGTAGGTTACGAGCAAACTAAAGGCTACGACTTAAACTTAAACTACACATTTGATGCAGCTGGTCTTGCGTGGAATACATCACTAGATGTTACTTACCTAGACGAGTACCTAGTAGATGTTGTTGAATCAAGCATTGATTACGCTGGCTTAATTACTTCTGGTATCGGTGGTTATGCAGATGTTAAAGCTAACTTTGAACTAACTGTGAAAGGCGATGCTTGGAACGCAAACTACAAAGCACGCTACATTGCAGGAATGGATAGCTACAGCTGTCAAGGTGATGAGTCATCATGTTATGCGCCTACAACGCCTTCAGTTGTATACCATGACATAAGCGGTGCTTACATCTTTAACGAGACTGTGTCAGTTACAGCAGGTGTTAACAACTTATTTGATAAGCAACCTCCTTACTACACAGGTAACAACGATTCTAACACTGACCCGTACACATACGATGTACTAGGTCGCCGTGTATTTGCTGGTGTAAACGTTAAGTTTTAATTAGCACATTAATCGTATTAAGGCTCAGTGTTTACTGGGCCTTTTTTATTGAACAAAATTAAGGAGACCAGTACACTTATACACTCAATAAAAGGAGAGTTGTTTGATAAAACAAGACGAAAATTTATCTTTTGTCATAGAACCAGAGTTATCCCCTCGCTCTGAGCAGCGTATCGACCTGTATTTTTCTATACCCAATGAAATGGGTATAAACGTGCAAACCCTCAGTGAAGAGTCTTATTTTAATAACCACTTTAAATCGCACTTAGCTTATAACGCTAAAAACATACACTTACCCTTAGTGCGTAGCCGCTTTGTTAGTAAAAACAAAGGTGAGCAACAAGATTACCGCCAAAACCTTAATTTGTACTGTTATCAGGTGCGTTTAGCGCTCGACGCTGATATTAAAGATGCATTAAAAATTCAAGAAGTGGATGCTTTTTATGCCCGTGCACAAGAGCTGTTTGAGCAAAGTGAAGGGCTGCTAAAAAAGCTGCGCAGATATACCCCCGATGATGAAAAGCTGGTGCCGTTTTACACCAATGCCGATAACTATTTAAGTTGGCATGTTGAGCAGTCGTTTTTAAAGCTATTAGATGAAGGCCCGCGCAGCAGTGACTTTGCGAAAGAGCGCAACGACTTACTGCAATTTTGTAAAAACGAAAATACATACCGGTTTGAGCAAAATTACAACTCAGAAACCACGTTGCAAGATGGTAACCGCATTACAAATAAAATGCGTTTACTGCAGCGCCTTATAGAGCACGGCGTTATTTTGCATCGCAATACGCGTTATTTAAATAGTTACTTAAAGCGTTTAGTAAAAGGCACGGTTACAGCTGTCATTATGGCATTTGTAATGGTGGTTATACTTAACGCGCGCTCAACCTTTACCGAAGTGACCGCTACCCTTATTTTAATATTAGGGGTTATTTATGGCTTGCGAGAAATATTTAAAGAAGACATTACGCGGGTAATTTGGCGCGCTATTGTTCGCGGGCGTCCTAAATGGCGGTTTGTATTTAAAAACAGCATCACTAAAGACCGCGTTGCAAGTCAGTTTGTGTGGCTTGAGTATATGCGTTTTAAAAAAATCCCTAGTGAAGTAAAAACAATATTTTCAAAAAGGCGTCAGCAAAACAAGCTAGCCGCGCAGTGGCTGCATTTTGCCAGTGAAACACGTGTTTCAGCTAAAGAGTTTTTACCAGGCTACGATACTCTACAGCAAAGTATGCGTTTTAATTTGGCGCCTTTTGCACGGTATTTAAAACGCGGCGAGGGCAAGCTGTATCATCTAGATGGTAATAAAATATCAAAGCAAGCGGTTGAAAGGCGCTACCAGTTAAATTTGGTGATGGTATTAAAAGATGAGGAAAGAACCTTATACCAGCGTTACAAGATAACCCTCAATCGCAGTAAAATAGTTAATATTGAACTTATTTACTCTAAAAAATAGAAAATAAAAAAGGGATAGCAACGGCTATCCCTTAGTGTCATGTAAATTTACCTAATTTAGCGCAGTATTACTGTGTTATACCGTGCTTAGAATAAATAGTTACCTTGTCTGAAACGAGTGTTATTTCTATGTTTTTAGACTCATCACCCCATACACAATTAGTATGTAGGGTTTTTTCTACGCAGTTATCAGCAGAGCCTAAAATAGCTTCTACTTCGGCTTTATCCATGCCAACTTCAATTTTTTCGTAGTTTTCTAGGCTTACTTTTGAACAAGCTGCCAGGCTTAGCGTTGCTGCGATGATCAGGAGTTTTTTCATTGTTATGTCCTATTGATTTAGTGTTTATACTTTCGTATTTGTACAATCATGCCCATACGAGGATGATCAAAGTAATGGATTTCACCACTAATTACACGTTTAAATTGTGAAAAGCGGGCCGATTCTATATCCCCATTAGGTAGTTTTTCGTTTACGTCAAAATCAGCGGTTATGTACAGGTAGTGGCGTAAATGTATTTTAAATAAACCATCTAGCTCCCAATAGCTTAGGGGCTGCTCTGAGGTATTAAATAGCTGTGGCTTACTTTGTACTAGGCTAATAAAGTCGGGATTTGAATAATTAGGCGTAGTGTTAACGTCGCGTTTTATATGATCCCCAGAAATTAAATGTATGCTTGGCGCACGCGATTTACTTGCCCCTTCAAAGCGCCAGCCGGTATGTAGTAGCGGGGCTAAACCTTTTCTGTCTAAAGCGCGGCGCTGGGCAGTAAATTGTAATTGCTCAGGTGCGAGTAAATAGGGCTCATCCATCGTATCTTGTGCCGGTGCTAATGGCGTAACGGGCAACTCGTCGTAACTTTTCATAAAGTCGATACTGTTATCACACACACCCGATTGTGGGTTGGCATTAACTAAAGAATCGGTAAACGAGCGTTTTTGAAAGCGACTATCGCCATCTATACATGCCTGCATAGCTTGCTCTGTGTATAAAGGGGTGAGTAGCTCTAACGTATTTTTCGCCTTAATGGGCTCGTGCTTTAAGCTAAAGTCTTCTTGTAAATAGGGGGCAGGGCGCTGTTTAAATACCAGCACTTCTACTTCAAACCAACGTTCTGCAAATGCGGTGCTGCTAAATAAGCAACATAACACGATAAGCGATTTTTTTAGCAACATTAATGGCTAACCTTTTTTTCGAAATCTGCAATCATTGCAGTGACCATTTTTAAGCGTTCACGAGGGTTTACCTCATTAATTGCAAAGCGCAATTTATTTGCGCCATCCATTTTGTACACATGGGGTGCACTTTGTATCAAGCCTATGATGAAGCTAGGATTAACCTTCGTATTTTGGCTAAATTCAAAGTAGCCCCCTTTAGGGTTTGCCTCTATTTTAGTAATTCCTAAATCGCTAGCACGCATTTTTAGTTGCTGCATACTAAATAGGTTTTTAGTGGCATCAGGTAATAAACCAAAGCGGTCTATTAGCTCTACTTGTAATTCGTCCATATCGGCAAGGTTAGCACAACTTGCAATGCGCTTGTACATACCTAAACGCGCATTAACATCGTGTATGTAATCATCAGGTAGTAAGGCAGGGAGTTTTAAATCAACTTCAGTTTGCTGCTGAAGCAGGTTTTCAAGCGTTGGCTCTTTACCATTTTTAAGGGCATTAACCGCTTGCTCTAGCATTTCCATATACAAGCTAAAGCCAATAGTTTGCATTTGCCCTGATTGATCGTCGCCTAATAGCTCACCCGCACCACGTATTTCTAAATCATGTGTAGCAAGGGCAAAACCTGCGCCTAAATCTTCCAACGACTCAATTGCTTGTAAGCGTTTGGTGGCATCTTTAGAAAGTGCTTTAGCATCGCCGGTTAATAAATAAGCGTACGCTTGGTGGTGGCTTCGCCCAACACGACCGCGTAATTGGTGTAATTGCGCAAGGCCAAGTTTATCGGCTCTGTCCATAATAATAGTATTAGCAGTAGGCACATCAATACCGGTTTCGATAATGGTGGTACATACCAGTACATTGTATTTTTGATGATAAAAGTCTGTCATTATTTGCTCAAGCTCTTGCTCGCGCATTTGCCCATGAGCAGAGGTGACACTAGCCTCTGGCACCCACTCGCTGATCTCTTGCGAGACTCGCTCAATAGTCTCAACATTGTTATGCAAAAAGTACACTTGGCCGCCGCGTTTAATTTCACGCAGTATGGCTTCGCGTATTAAGTCGCTGTCGCGTTGGTGTACAAAGGTTTTAACCGCTAAACGCTTAGCAGGTGGGGTGGCAATAATTGATAAATCACGCATGCCGCTCATTGCCATATTTAAAGTACGCGGAATAGGCGTTGCTGTAAGCGTTAATATATCTACATCAGCACGTAATGACTTTATTTTTTCTTTTTGGCGCACACCAAAGCGGTGCTCTTCATCAACAATGAGTAAACCTAAGTCGTTAAATTTAATATCTTGCTGAATTAATTTATGCGTTCCAATAACGATATCAAGTTTACCGTCGGCCATTTTTTCAAGCGTGTCTTTTTGCTCTTTAGTTGAATTAAAGCGCGACAACACTCCCACTTCGATAGGAAAATCGGCAAAACGGTCTTTGAAATTTTCGTAATGTTGCTGAGCCAGCAGGGTGGTTGGTACTAATACGGCTACTTGTTTGTTATCGTTAACCGCTACAAACGCGGCACGCATAGCCACTTCTGTTTTACCAAAGCCTACATCACCACACACTAAACGGTCCATAGCAAGTTTTGATTGCATATCACCAAGTACGGCTTCAATGGCATTACGCTGATCGTCGGTTTCTTCAAATGGAAAGCTGTCGCTAAATTGGCGATAACTTTGCCCATCGAGTGCAAATTTATTACCTGGTTTTGCTTGGCGTTGTGCGTAAATATCTAACAGCTCTGCGGCTACATCACGTACTTTTTCGGCGGCCCGTTTTTTGGCTTTCTCCCACGCATCTGAGCCAAGTTTGTGAAGCGGGGCGCTTGCTTCTTCACCGCCCGAATAACGGCTTAGCATATGCAGTGCCGATACCGGCACATACAGTTTTGCTTCACCAGCATAGGTAATAGTAACAAATTCAGTAATAACACCTGCCGCGTCAATTGTTTGCAGGCCTTGATAGCGACCAACACCGTGATCAAGGTGCACAATTGGCTGGCCCTCTTTAAGCTCGGCTAAGTTGCGAATTAACGCATCTTGGCTTGCTTCGTATTTATGTTTACGGCGCCTGCGTTGTGACACCTTAATACCTAACAGCTCTTGCTCGGTAATAATAGAAAGGCTCGGTTTTGTACCCAGTACAACACTTTGCTCAAGAGGGCTTACAATTAAGCCTACATCGCTTTGGCTTTGTGTAAATTGCTGTAAGCTTTCAAATTCTTTAAACTTTAAGCCGCTTGGCTTAAGCACGCTTAATAAAGACTCGCGGCGACCATCAGACTCAACACTTAATAAAATACGGCTTTTTTTCTTTTTTTGCTCTGCCACATAGTTAATAAATGCGCCGTAGGGTTCGTGTTGTTTATGATCGATTCTTACTGCGGGCAGCTCGCTCACATTTAAGTTTTTATTGCCTGCTTTAGTGGGTAATTTAGCTTGCGATAAGCGTATTCGTGAAAACTCACCTAAATTAGAAAACAACTCATTAATAGGTTGATACAACTCGCTGGGCGCCAGTAGTGGACGCAGGGGATCTACTTTTCGGTTTTCGTAGCGTACGTTTACATCGTGCCAAAAGGTATCTGCGGCGTGTTCTAAGTCACCTAGTTGCATAACCGTAGTGGTGTTTGGCAAGTAATCAAAAATGGTGGCAAGCTTTTCAAAAAACAGCGGCATGTAGTATTCAATACCGGCAGGCCAAGTACCTTTGCTTACTTGCATGTAAACAGAGTCTTGCTCTGAGCTGGCCCCAAATTTATCACGATAATTTATTCTAAAACGCTCAACGTCTGCTTCGTTGGTTGGAAATTCATGCGCGGGCAGTAACTCAATTTTATCTACTTTTTCATCTGAGCGCTGGGTTTCTACGTCAAATAAACGAATAGAGTCGAGTTCATCGTCAAAAAAGTCGAGCCTAAATGGGTGCACACTGCCCATTGGGTACAAATCAACAATAGAGCCACGTATTGCGTATTCACCGTGCTCCATTACTTGTTGTACGTTTAAATATCCTGCTTGTTCTAAATTACTGCGCAGGTTATGGGTGTCGAGTTTATCGCCTACTTTAAAATTAAGGGTAGAGCCATAAATAAACGAAGCAGGCGCAGTACGTAGCATTAACGTAGATACAGGCACTATAAGTACGCTTTGCTGCTCGTTTTTTAAAGTGTTTAAAGTGGCTAAGCGCGCTGAAATAATATCTTGGTGCGGAGAAAAATGGTCATACGGCAAGGTTTCCCAATCAGGAAATACCATTACCGGGTTATCTGGCAATAAGTATTCGAGCTCGGTTTCAAGCCGTAATGCGCTTGGCGTATCTGGCGTAACTATAAGCACTAAATCGTTTTGCTGTTTTACACCTTCTGCAATGGCTATACTTAGTGCACTGCCAGTTAGCTGCCCCCATTGAATTTTATCTTTTTGAGATTTTACCCACGGCAAGGCTGCCCATTGCTCAAACGCCATTTAGTGCTCCATTTTTTAGTTGGCGTTTGCTCGCAAACGCCATGCAGTTATTTAGTCTCGGTAAATTTTTGTTAAGTCTTGATAGTGATCAATTCTGCGGTCGCGTAAGTACGGCCATATACGTCTTACGTTTTCAGAGGCTTTTTGATCAAGTTCTACTACTAAAATTTGCTCATCGGTATTGTTCGCCTCTGAGAGCATTTCGCCCTGTGGGCCTGCAATAAATGAGTTACCCCAAAATTGTATACCTTCGCTTTGTCCGCTAGGGTCGTTTTCGTGCCCTACACGGTTACAGCTAATAACGGGTACGCCGTTCGCAACCGCATGCGCACGTTGGCTTATTACCCACGCGTCTTTTTGGCGTGTTTGCTCTGCGTTATCATCACGTGGGTCCCAGCCTATTGCGGTTGGGTAAATTAATACTTCTGCGCCAGCCATGGCCATTAAACGGGCCGCTTCAGGGAACCATTGATCCCAGCATACTAATACACCCAATTTACCTACTGAGGTTTGAATTGGCTCAAAGCCTAAATCGCCTGGGGTAAAGTAAAATTTTTCGTAAAAGCCAGGGTCATCAGGAATGTGCATTTTACGGTATTTACCCGCAATGGTGCCGTCTTTTTCAAGTACCACCGCGGTATTGTGATAAAGCCCAGTGGCACGTTTTTCAAACAGTGAAGCCACAATAACGATGCCTAGCTCTTTAGCAAGCTCGCCCAGTGTATTTGTGCTTGGGCCCGGAATTGTTTCGGCTAGGTCAAATACATCAACATCTTCTGTTTGGCAAAAATACAGACTACGATGCAGCTCTTGCAAAACCACAAGCTGTGCGCCTTGCTTAGCAGCATCACGAATGCCAGCAATCGACTTTGCCATATTTTGGCAGGCGTTATCACTGTTAATTTGTTGCACTAAGGCAACGGTTAATTTTGCAGGGCTTGTCATTGTGCTGCTCCAGCTAAAAATCCACGAGGTAATTGCATGGTAATGCAATGTAAACTACCAAATTGTTCAATAATAGGTAGGCAATTAACGCCAATAATAGTGTGCGTTGGGTATGCTTTTTGAACTTGCGCTAGCGCCAGTGCGTCGTTGTCATCGTTATACGTCGGGACTAAAACCGTATTATTGATAATCAAGTAGTTTGCGTACGTTGCCGGTAAACGGGTGTTGTCATCATCAAACACTGGTTTTGGCCACGGCAAATCAATTAACGTATATGGGGTATTATTTTGCGTTTTAAAGCTTTGCAGCTGCTTTTCCATCGCATCTAATGCGTTAAAGTGCTCATCTTCTTTAGCATCGCACTTAACATACACAAGTGTATTATTGGGGGCAAAACGTACCAGTGTATCGATATGGCTGTCGGTATCGTCACCGGCTAGGTAGCCATGATCTACCCATAAAAAGTCAGTTGCGCCTAAATGTGTTGTTAAAATTGACTCTATATCGCCTGATGATAAATCGGGGTTGCGGTTTTTATTCAGTAAACATTCGCTGGTTGTAAGCAACACACCGTGTTCGTTAATTTCAATGCCGCCACCTTCAAGTACCACATTAAGGGCTTGGTAATCAGTGTTTGGATTACTTAGCTGGTTTACCAGTACGGCGTTAATTTTATTATCGAGGGCACTTTCGAATTTATTACCCCAGCCATTAAAGATAAAGTCGTAAATTTTAAGTTGGCGAGCGTCGTTAATATTTGCGCAGGTAATAGGGCCGTGATCCCGTGCCCAGGTATCGTTTGTTGGTGTAACAACAAAGTGCACGTGGCTTAAGTTTATATTCGCTTTTGTTAGCAAGGCAGTAATGTGGCTTTTAAGCGCCGTGTTATGGGCAACAATAACAAGCTGCTGCACGGCTGTGATATGCGTTGCAAGCTCAACATAAACAGGCTCTACGCGTTCAAGCGTATCAGCCCAGTCGGTCTGTGCATGGGGCCAGGTAAGCATAACGGCGTCTTGCTCTGCCCATTCAGGTAAAAGTCTAAAGTTCATGAAGTTTTGATACAAATTACGGTGGCGCTAGTTTAGCATTTTACATGCATATGTCAGCTATTTATCGCCGCTTGAATCATCGTCAATTTGCTCGAGTTCTTGGCGTTTTTTTAGCTGGCGTGTTTGTGCATGTAAGCTGGCTCTGACAACTAATTCTTGGTCTGTGGTTCTTATTGCAGTAAACAGTAATGTGTATTGGTAATGTTCGCTGTCTTGTTTTTCAACGGCCACAACTTCTGTATAACAGTAAACGGCTGAGGCTTCGTGGTGCAAAAATAGCTTTGTTCTAAATGCTTGGCCTATTGCGTATACATCAGGCGAAGTAAAGCGAATACCGCCTCCGCCGTAGCTATCGCACTGGATGGCGTTATCTTGCGCTTGCTCTGAGGCTAAAATGTGGCTCATTATTAAATCAATTTTACGCGACTGTGCTTGTAAAAAAGCCGCCAGCTCTTGTGCTAAATCGCCTAGGTTTCTAAGGGGTCTTAAAGAGGCCTGTTCAAGCTCACTGACTTCGTTAGCTAGCTTAAATAGCGGAGGTATGTCGTCTTCAAGCGCGAGTTGAGATTGCGGCACTAACTGATTTTCTACAGCAAATAAGTTTACTCGAATGCTTTCATTTATTTGAAAGTATTCTTCAAATTCGCTTAATCTTTGACTGTTCATAATTATCTCCACTGCGTATTCATTAAATAGTAGCGTTGTGGGGAGTAAATTGCTAGCAGATAAAAATGCTAAATGGTTTGTTTATAAGCCAGTTTTTAAGAATGTTGATTAGGGCGTGTTGAACTTTGCGGATTGAAATTCGTTCAATCTAGGGGCGTTTAAATTGCGGCGTGAGGTTTGTAACCTAGTGGGCATGATAACTGCTCCTGCGTTTCGCCTATTTATGTGAAATAACTACATTTTATAGGCTCTGCCTTGCCTAAAAACCAAACACACTCTGCAAATTTAACTATCAAAGATCAACACGCCCTAATAAAAAAGCGGCCAATGTCATCCTAACATCGGCCGCTTGGGTATTGATTAATTAGCGCTGGGAGTGCTTATTTAAGTAGAGCGGCTAATTCATGTAAATCTTTCACAACGTGGTCTGGTTTTTTTGCCAGTGGGTAAAGTGTTTTACCTGGGCGGGCGATAAAGGTTGTTTGTAACCCGGCTTCTTTAGCTCCTGCTACATCCCAACCGTGCGCCGCTACCATCATTGCTTCATTTGCTTTTACATTTAATTTTGTTAGCACCCACTCATAGGCACGTAAGTCTGGTTTATAAATTTTAATATCTTCAATGCTGTAACGCGCATCAAAGAACGACATTAAGCCAGCGCTCTCAAACTGGGCTTTAACGCCATTGTTCGAAGAATTTGTCAGACTTACTAACTTATAGCCCTGTGCTTTGAGTTTTGCCAGTCCTTCTTTCACATCTTTGTGAGGAGGTAGGGTTAAAAGCGGGGTGACAATGGCTGTTTTTGCTTGTTCGTTAGTAATAGCTATGTTGTTATTTTTGGCAACCATGCGCAGCGATGCAACGCCAATTTGACCAAAATCGTGGTAATTGCCACTTACAGTATCAACGAGTGAATGATGCAACATGGTCGAAAACCAAAGTGGTAATAAATCCTCACGCCCGCCAAGCGCTTTACCAATAGAGGTGCGCATGGAGGTTAAATCTAACAAGGTTTCGTTTACATCAAAAATAAGTACTTTAGGTTTCACTTGTGCCTGTGGCTCCTCAGCCATAGCGTAGCCAGAGGCAAGGCTAGTACCAACAAGTAGTGATAGGGTAATGGTTTTTAACGATTTTAAAATAGACATTAGTGTTGCTCCGATTCAAGGGCGGCCAATACATCAGTAGGCTCTGCGCGTAGGGTATAGTCTTCGTTTAAAAAGGCATACGTAATTATGCCTTTTTGGTTAATTACATAGGTTGCTGGTAAAGGTAATTTATAACTTTTATTGCCGTAGTACTTTTCAAAATCAATTCCAAACTGGCTATAAAGCGCCACAATACGCTCATCTAAAGTAAACAGTAAACCAAATTGCTCGGCTACCTTGTTATTAATATCTGAAAGCACATCGAATTCAAGGGCATTTTTTTGTGCGCTAGATAACGTTTCGTCGGGTAATTGTGGTGATATCGCAACTAACTGCGCATTGTGCGTTTTAAATTCGGGTAAGTGATCATTAAGTGCTTTTAGCTCTAAATTACAATATGGACACCAGTTACCACGGTAAAAGCTAATTATTACCGGGCCATTATTTAATAAATCAGCGAGCTCAACTTGCTCAGCGCTATGATTGTTTAAGCTGAAATTGCTTACTTTAGCGCCTACCTGTAGCGCATTATCTTTTATATGCTGAGCAATGAGCTCTTCATTTGTCTGCGCCATAAGGGCTAATACATCGCTAGGTAGCTTCGCTTCTTTTTGCACGTTATAGGCATCAAATTGTGCTTTTAAACTCATTATTAAATCTCGAATATAACTGTATGGCGATTATGGGTGTTTTAGTTATTTAAATATATATTGCAAAACTGAAAGCTTCATTCGAAAATATTAAACATTAAAAACTGCCTAGCCAAATGTATGTATAATTTAAGTGACCTAGAAACATTTATTGCCGTCGTAGAAAATAAAGGGGTGCTTGCAGCTGCGCGTGAGCAACGTTTGTCGCCGGCAACAGTAAGCCACAGGCTAAGCAAGCTCGAGCGCGAGCTTTCAACCGTGTTAGTGTTTAGAGACAGCAGACGAGTAAGGTTATCGCCCGCCGGTGAGCTATTTTATCATCGCGTAGGGGCTATTATAGAAGCCTTGCACGATGCAGAGCACAGCATTGGCGCACGAAGCTCTTCGGTGAGCGGGTTATTACGTGTGACTATGCCACCGTGGGTTTTTTCAAAGTATGTTATGCCTAAGTTGACCGAGTTTGAAACCCAATACCCGCAACTAAAGCTCGACTTTTTAATTACTGATCATTTTGTCAATGTGGTCGATGATGCACAAGATGTGGCAATTAGAGTAGGGCAATTAACCGATTCTGGCCTGCTCTCTCGTAAAATTGTCAACAACTCCCGTATTTTATGTGCAGCGCCAAGTTATATAAAAAAGCATGGTATGCCTTGTACACTAAGCGAACTGAGCACGCACTATTGGGTGTGTTTACCCTGGCAAAGGCAGTTAAAACTGTATGATGAAAATAATAAAATACATACCTTTAATGCCAAAACGCGCTTTACTATTTCTAATTCCGATAACATGACGCAAGCAGCGCTTGCCGGACATGGCATAGCCATTAAATCTAAAATAGCAATTAACGATGAGCTAAGTGCCGGAAACTTAGTAGAGGTGATGCCCAATGTAATGGCCCAAAGCGACGCGCCGGTGTGGTTTTTACGGCCTCAAAATAGCTTAACAACCCGTAAAACCGAGGTGTTTTATGAGTTTATGAAGTCTTTATTTGCCAGCTATGAATAAGCGGTAATACCCGCGCTTAATAATGAATAAGGTTACAAAGCCAATAAACTCAGCAAAAATAGCAATAATAATGGCGCTAACAAGCGCTGCTATTATGGAGTCTTTTTTTAACACTATTTGCCCTTCAAAGCGTTGCCATACTTGCTTTTTAATGGTGAGAAAGTCGCTGGTTAAAGTAAATAAATAGGGCGATTGGTTAAAGTTATTAACTGCCACTTGTAAAGAGTGCTGGCGATTATTGAGGCTTTTAATATGGGTAGCCCCTTTACCAACAATATCATCACCAATATTTTCATAGTGGGCAATTAACTTGTTTAAATCGTTGTTAAAGTAGTTTTGAGCATCTTTTTTAAACGGGGCTAATGCGTTATTTGCTTCAATTAAATGTGCATCTAAAGCGTGCCCAAAGTCGCTTACAAAGGCTGGTATTTGTACCCCTAATAGTAAACCTGCTGCAAAAAAACTGAGCCTTATGTAATCTAATAATTTACTCATTTGATCTCCTGTTTACTCAAAACCCACCTAAACAACGCTAAATTAACATTTGCGCTTGTTTTTATGCCAAAAACTCGTAATCTATCGGTAATAAAAATAACAATAGGCCTATGTTAAGGATGACTACCAAAGTAAATATGACATCAACGTTTGTTGATATCACTAAGCAGTTAAAACGCTTTGTGTCGCGTATTGTACAGCCCGATGACGTAGAAGACATTGTGCAAGAAACCTTTATTAAAAGCTACGAAGCTGATTTAAAACAAGATATTCAGTTTAGACGCAGTTACATGCTTAAAACTGCAAAGCACTTAGCGCTTAATCATATAGCCAAGTGGGATAACAAGTTTAATGACTCGTTAGAGCACGACGCAGAATTACCCCCGCTGCTTAAATCCTCACAACTTGAGGATGAGTACACCTCAAAAGAGCGTTTTTTACTTTTTTGCAGGGCAACGGATCAACTAAATTCTTCTATCCGTAAATGTTTTATATTTAAAAAAGTGTACGGTATGAGCCAAAAAGAAATCGCCCAGCACATGCAATTAAGTGAAAGCACAGTAGAAAAACACATTGCCAAAGGTTTATTACAAACCATGTTATACATGAAAGAACATGAACAAAATCATAACCAATCTGCGGCGCATAATTCTGCTTGTAATTCGGCTCTATCAATTGAGAGGGCAGCAAAATGAGTAATGTTCATCAATTTACATCAAAAGATTTAATTTTAGAAAAAGCCTGCCAATGGATCAGCGCAATTGATAGGGGCTTAAGCGAAATTGAAAAAGAGCAATTTAAGCTTTGGATGATGCAAAGCACCGCCCATCAAGATGCCGTCTACGAACTTGCGCAGCTATGGGATGAATTGTCCGTATTAAACGAGTTAAGCAGTTTATTTCCGCACAGAAGTGTAAAACAGCCCCAGAAAAAAAGATGGGCGTTTTCTAGTGCGATTGCCGCGAGCTTATTTGCAGCATTAATGGTGTGTAGTTACTTATTAATTAACCTTGAAAACGGCTACAACGAAGAGCTGGCTAAAATAAATTACACCAAAATTTATACAACGAAGGTGGGCGAACAAGCCACGTATGTTTTACCCGACGGCACCATAGTGCAATTAAACACGAATAGCCTATTAGAGGTAGCTTATAGCAAAGGGCGTCGTCAGTTATTACTGAGTAAGGGGGAAGGGCGTTTTAATGTAGCAAAAGATGCATCGCGCCCATTTAGTGTGATGGCTGGCGATAAGAGCTTTACGGCACTTGGTACTGTATTTAATGTACAGCGCAATACCTCTTCTGATTTAGAGCTGGTTGTAACCGAAGGTAAAGTGATGATCACCGACCCAAGTGTTGCTGTAAGTGCCAACGATTTTAAAGACTACCAACTGGCTGATAATAACGCTAAAAAAGTACGTAAAATCAATGCCAATATTGTTATTTCTGGCGAAAAAGCAATTATAGAGCAAAGCATTACTAAACCTATTACGCAGCTTTCTGTGGATGACGTCCAGCGTGATTTAGCGTGGCAAAATGGCATGTTAATTTTTAATGGCGAGCATTTAAGCGATGCATTAAATGAAGTGAGCCGTTACACCTCTACGCGTTTTGAGCTTTCAAGCGATGAGCTTGCCAATATAAAAGTAGCGGGTGTATTTAAAGCTGGCGATGTTGAGGGGCTACTTGAGAGTTTACAGACTAACTTTGCAATTGAGCATGAGCGTTTAGGTGAACATATGGTGAGCCTAACACAGCAAACTAAATCATAAGAAATGTTATGCATATCAAACAAATGTTAGGTGAAGTTGCATCTTTAAATGTTATTAGTAAAAAAAAGTTTAAAAAAAAGATAGAAAACTATAGAGGAATTTTGTTTGTCAGCTGTTTATATAAATTGCGCAGTAACCAAACGCATTTATTTAGTGGTTTAAGTGTACTTGCTCCGGCTATTTTTAGCTTGAGTGTGCAAGGGGCAACACAGACCACTGGGCAAATGGTGCAATTTGATATACAAGCGCAGCGAGCAGACAAAGCCTTAATAGAATTTGCTAAACAAACAGAGCAAACCGTGGTGTTTTCTTATGAGTTGGCAAAAAATTACCAAGCAAATTCGGTTTATGGTTTTTATACCCAATTAGATGCACTGCAAGCATTATTAAGTGGGACTGAGCTCGATGCGGTTGTTGATCAAAATGGTTTACTGAGTATAAAACTCAAACAAATCAATAGGAAAGATAACAACATGATGAAGCTTTCAGGGGTTAGTGCAGCTGTATTACCAGCATTGCTTGCAGCAAATTCACACGGTGTGAATGCAGCAGAGGATGTTGCACAAGAGAAAATAGAAAAAATTGCTATTGTAGGTAGCCGCGTAGCAGGGCGCTCAGTAGAAGATTTACCCGTACCCGTTGATATTTTAAGTGCTGAAGCACTTGAAAACACAGGCCAAACCGAAGTTGGCCGTATGTTGCAATCTATTGCACCTTCATTTAACTTTTCAAGCTCGTCAATCAGTGACGGCACTGATGCCTTACGACCTGCAACACTGCGTGGTTTAGGGCCTGACCAAACACTTGTGCTTATTAATGGTAAGCGCCGCCATCAGGCAAGTATTATTCATATCAATACCTCAGTAGGGCGTGGTACCGCAGGTACCGATATGAATGCTATTCCAGCCTCAGCTATTAAACGTATAGAAGTTTTACGAGACGGCGCAGCAGCGCAATACGGCTCAGATGCAATTGCCGGTGTAATTAATATTGTACTAAAAGATGGTAGCGAAGGCGGCAAAGCAGCGGTTAATTACGGCCAATACTCAGAGGGTGATGGCGAAACAGTAAACGTTGATTTTAATAAAGGGTTTGCCCTAGGTGATAGCGGCTACTTAAATGCAACACTTAATTACCGCGACCGCTCGCCTACTAACCGCGCAGGTTTGCACGGCTCGTGTCAGTTTTATGGCTGTACAGAGCTTAGCGACGGTACTTTACTGGCAGGCGATCCGCGTGAACTGACCGCCGACAGAGACACTTTTCGTATTGGTGATGCCGACTCACAACAATTTGGCTTAACCGTTAATACAGGGTATGAGTTAGGTGATGGTGAGCTGTACGGCTTTATTACTTATTCAACGCGCGATAACGAATCAGCAGCGTTTTTCCGTCATAATGCGAATGCGGGCGGTAACCCTGTTTTGCAAGATAACGATGCAACTATCCCGTTAGGCTTTTTACCTAAAATTAATACCACAATTGATGATATTTCTTACAACTTTGGTTACAAAACCGATTTTGATAACGATGCAAGTTTAGATGTATCGTACACCTACGGTGAAAACAGCATTGATTACACAACAAGTGACACAATCAATGCCTCGTACGCTAACTTTTTACGTTACGAGCAAGGTTTAAGTGCCGCTGATATTCGTAGTACTATTCCGCGTGAAGCCTATGCCTATGGCATGGAGTTATCACTGCAAACCATTAATATAGATTTTACGCAAAACTTTGATGACTACTCACTGGCTATGGGTGCAGAAATTCGTACCGATGAATACCGTATTTTAGAGGGCAGCGAATATGCTTATCGTGATTACGACACCCTTGATGGGGTAAGTATTTATAGTGGTTTAAGTGGCGGTGTAGGCTCTGAAGATGCCTCTGGCGGTACGCAAGGTTTTGGTGGTTCTTCGCCGGCATCATCGGTTGATGAGTCACGCGATGTAATTTCGTTTTACCTTGATGCAGAAACCTACCTAATTGAAGATGTCATTTTATCAGGCGCACTGCGTTACGATAATTACAAAGGCTTTGGCGACACGGTAAACTTTAAGCTTGCAGGTAACTGGGCAATTACTGATGATGTGTCACTGCGTGGTGCATTAAGCTCAGGCTTTAGAGCGCCATCAATGCAGCAATTGTATTTTAACAATATCAGCACGCAATTCGTTGTGGCTGAAGACGGCTCATTAGTTGCTGAAGAAGTAGGTACATTCAGAAACGATTCAACCCTTGCACAAAGTTTAGGTATTCCAAAACTTAAGGAAGAAAAATCGCAAAACCGCAGCTTAGGTATTGTCTACAACGTTACGGATAACATTAATGTTACTGTGGATTACTACTCAATTGATATTGACGACCGCATAGTAATTAGTAACCGTTTAGGTAAAGGGCTTTCTTCAAGCCTAGATGCTGCATTAATCAGCTCAGGCGCAGGTGCAGGGCAGTTTTTCTTAAATGGTGCAGATACCGAAACTTCGGGTATTGATTTTGTAGCTACTTGGAATACCGAGGGGTTAGGTGGCACGCTTGATTTTACTTTAGCAGCTAACTTTACTGAAACTGAGGTGGTGTCGTTATTTACGCCATCGGGCTCAGGGCTTGAAACCGTACCGGTTGAAGATGTTTTCTCTGATCAAGAAATTTCAATTATTGAAGAGTGGCAACCAGAAGATCGCATCAACTTAAGTGCGCTTTACCAGCGTGGAGATTGGACTGTGAACCTTTCACTTAACCGCTTTGGTGAATACACAGTAGAAGATGGCGGACGCCAAACCTACGGAGCAGAAATTTTAACTGACGTTAAAGTTAACTACTTCGTGACTGAAGATTTATCTGTAAATATTGGTGCAAATAACTTATTTGACGTGTACCCAGATAAAAACACCATTGGTAACTCACGCTCGGGCACAATTGTAGATTCAAATGGCAATACGATTGTAAGCAGCGATGGGGTATTTGAATACTCTCGCCGTTCAGCGCCATTTGGCTTTAATGGTGCTTATTACTATGTAGGTGCAGAATACCGTTTTTAATAAATAACACTCCCTTATGTTATTTAAGTTCAAAGGGCCGTAAGGCCCTTTTTTTGTATTTAGCCTTTTTAGTATTTATTTCTCAACCGCGATTTTATTGTGTTGCGCCTTACCTCAGCGTTAAATTATACCAATTCGCTTAATTAAACATTATTACGGATTGGTATAACCCCTGTATGGCTTTGATAATACTAAATGTGGCATTTTGGACTTGGCTATACATAGCAGGGTTTAAACTGGACGTTGTAATAATAAAAAACCCAGCGGCTAGGCTGGGTTTTAAATATATGCAATTGAAAATTAATGCTTTTGCATACGGCTCATTTCGGTGTGGCAGCTTTGCATCGTTAGCAAGGTTTTCGCTAAGGCTGCTTCACAGTCGGCTGGCTGTGGTTTATCCATCGCTGCTTTAATTTCTTCAAGGGTTTTATCTTCTACCTCTTCAAGCTCTTTAACGTATGTTTTATCGTTATGAGAACTAAACGAAGTGAGTAGGGCTGTGTAAGCTCTGCGTGCTTCTACAGCAAAAGAAGAGCCGTCTTCACGCTCACCTTTTTCGTTAACAGCATAAGGTTGTAAGCGCTCAACACTTACTTTTCGTGCGTCAATCATGCGTTGAAATAATGCGCCAATGGCTGGGTCTTCAACTTTCTCTTGCGCTTTTTGATAAAAATCAATGCCACTGTTCATTACTTGGATGATGTCAGTAATATGAGTTGCTTCTGTTCCTTGATGGGTATTCATAATGACCTCTCTTTACATGAATTTAAGTTTCATAGTAACTAGAGCAAAGGCCATTCCACTTTTATTTTTATTTTTAACATGCTGAAATGGTTAGTTATTTTATTTATATTAAAGCTGTGAGGCTATTTAAAATAAAATAACCTCGCAAATTTTACATGGCTTTTGTAATAAGGTTATTTAAGCTCATCCGCCACTTCGGCTACTTTTTGGCGTAACCAAATATGACTTGCATCGCGATGCAGTAAAGGGCTCCAAATCATATCTAGTTCAAAAGGCGGTATAGGAAATGGAGGCTCTAAAATTTTAAGGCCTGCATCATCTAAGTAAATATTGGCAGCCTTTGAAGGTAAGGTCGCCACTAAATTTTGCTCTTTTGCTAAATGAATGGCTACGTGGTAATTACGGGTAAACGTGGCAATATTTCGGTGTTTACCAAAATGGGCAAGTGCTTCATCTACCCAACCTAGCTTTTGTACATCTTTAGGGTCCATTCCTACGCCAACCCCAAAGCCGGTTTTACTTACCCATATGTGGCGGGCTTTTAAATAGCTGTCTAGGCTAAAGTTTTCGATAATTGGGTTGTCGGCTTTTACTAAGCAGCAAAAGCTGTCTTTCCATATGCGTTTATGATGAAAAGATTGCGGAAGGTTTTCAAAGCGGTTAATTGCCATATCCACTTTACCATTTTCAACATCATGAAACGTTACATCACTAGGCGTAAGTATATCTAGGGTTGTATCGGGCGCTTCTTCATGAAGTTTACTTAAAAGCTTTGGCGCTAATGTACTGGCTGCATAGTCACTGGCCATTATTCTAAATACACGTTTACTTTGGCTGGCTTCAAATTCGCGATTAGGTGCCAGGGTTTCTTCTAGGGTCATTAATATACCGCGAATAACCGGTTGCAGCTCTATAGCACGCTCTGTGGGGACCATACCTTCACTGGTACGTACCAAAATTGGGTCGTTAAACAAGTTTCTTAAACGCTTAAGGCCGTTACTCATAGCTGGTTGAGTAATACTTAACTGGTTAGCGGCGCGGGTTACGTTACACTCACGTAATAGGGTGTCGAGGTAAACCAGCAAATTTAAATCTATTTTACTTATGTTCATTGTGTGTCCTTTAACGCTTACCAGTGATGAATAAAGCGTTGTGCTGTCGGGTATGGGTATATGTGACTAACATAACCCTTTTTTATATTTTGCTGAGCTTGCTTCCAAAAACTAACATCAACAAGCTCGGGGTGTGTACTGAGCAAAAACTGTTTGTACTTTGGGTTTGGCATAACAAAGGTACAAAGTTGCTCAGGAAAAACATCTTGCGGCGCAACTGAGTAACTTTGTTCATCAGTTAAGTAATCATCATAGCTTTTGGCCTTAGGTAACGCCCTAAAGTTCATATCTGTTAGGTATTGAACCTCATCGTAGTCGTAAAAAATAATGCGCTTGTGTTTGCTTACCCCAAAGTTTTTAAGCAGCATATCGCCTGGGAATATATTTACCGCAATCATTTCTTTAAGTGCTTGGCCGTACTCTTCTATTGCATCGGCAGCACTTTCTTCGCTGGCGTTTTCTAAAAATAAATTAAGCGGTGTCATGCGCCTTTCAATATATAAATGCTTGATAATAAGCCACGGGCCTTCAATTACCATAGATGAGCCAATGGTTTTATGTAGCTGCGCCAGTAAATTACTATCAAAGCGTGCCAAAGGAAATACGACGTTAGAGTATTCTATGGTGTCGGCCATGCGGCCAACCCGATCATGGCTTTTTACCAGTTGATAGCGTTTAAGCACGGTATCACGGCCAAACGGTTTGCTTTCGCCAAACTTATCTTTAATTACTTTAAATACATAGCCAAAAGAGGGCAGCGTAAATACCATCATCACCATGCCTGGTGTGCCTGACGCTATAATAAAGTTATCGTCTGAGTGAGACAAGTGATGTAAAAATTCACGGTAAAACTCTGTCTTACCTTGTTTATGAAACCCAATGGCATTATAAAGCTCAGCGAGTGTTTTATTAGGCATAAGTTGATTTAAAAATCGCACCATGGCTGAGGGCGCATGGGTTTCAACCATAAAATAAGCCCGTGCAAAGCCAAAAATCACCCGCATTTGCGATGATTTGGTTAATAGCGCATCGAGGTATAAGCCTTTATCTTCATGGTGCAGTACCGCAATAATAAAAGGCTGCACACCGCTTTGAGAGACCACACGGCCGACTATGTAAGCAGCTTTATTACGATAAAAAGGCGTGTGCAAAATATCAAAGCGCATTTGCCAAGGCTGGTGGTGAGTGTCTGGCGCTTGTTTGTAAAATGCCTTTACCAGCAAACGTATATCCCGCTCTAAATTTACAAACGGGGCTTTAAAATCAAAATGCTCAATAATGCGCTTGATTGTGGGCTTTAAACCATCCACCACTGGAAAGTAGCTGCGGTACTCTGCCTCAACAGGAATGGCAGGGGCATCTTTTAATGTGGCTTGTACAAATATAAAGTCGTTATGAAAATAGCGTCTGTGGTACAAACGGCAAAATACTGAGTTATAAAATGTTTCGGCAAGTTCAGCTTGAGGATGAAAGCATAAAAAGCGTTGGTACAGTATTTTTACTTCAAGCCAAAGTTGCTCATCTAATTGCTCAGTTAACTGTGCTTGTTTTAATGCTTTAGTGGTTTCGTTTACTCTGTCATCGTAGTAACTAATACGCAGTTTACTAATTTCATTAATTTGTTGCCAATCGCGCTTTGCAAAGGCAAGCGGGGCTTGGGCGGTGGTTTTTTGAAACAGCTGATAATGCTTTTTAAAACCCGTTAAAATTAATTCAGCTATATGGCGTGGCTGCATAAACACTCCTTAAAAAAGTGTATATAACGATTTTAGTACAGCATTTATAAATGTTAGTGGTGCTGTAGTGTTATACACGTTAGAGCTTTAACTCTATAGTTGTTAAGGTTATGTTATTTTAAGTTTAAAACCAAGATAAATATTCTCAGTTTTTATACTTTTAGCTTAAAGCATAATTGAGTGTGATGGCAAAAGCCATGCTATTGGTAGGAGGCTATTTTTTTCTCTAATTTTTTAATGCGCTTTTCAATTTCGGTGGTTTGCTTTTTATGATCTTTATTTATTATTTTTAATTGCTTGGTAATGTCTTTGCTAATTAACTTTTTGTCCTCGTCATCTAAAATACGGTTGAGGCGCTGTTGTTGGTTGTATTCTGCGCGGTCTTTTTTACGTTTTATAATCGCTAATTTATTAGTATTACTTCTCAGCTCAGCTTGTAGGTCAAGCACAATCCGTTCGCGCTCTAATGCATTTAGCTCTTTTGTGTAATCTTGCGCCGGTGCAGTATTAATTCCCGATACAGTATTAATTGTGTAGGCGGTAGCGTTATCGTTACAAGGGAATTGCGAAAAGATAGTGCCGTTTTTTGTCACGCATTTATAGTAAGTTGTGGCATTTTGCGCATGCAGAGAAAGTGGGCATACCATTACTGCGCATAAAAAAAGTGTGTGTTTTTGCATTAAGTTCATCCCTGAGCGTTTACTATGATTTAGTAAATATAACCTAGCTTGGTGTTATAGCAAGCTAGGTTAAGGGATAGGGCTATTGTGTGTAGGTTTTTAGCTTTTTAATACTTTGTACTAAAAACGGGATATCGAGGCTTTGCTCAATAGAAAAACCTTCAGCGGCAGATATATTTTTATAGTTACCGTCTGAATCTATTAGCGTAATTCTATCTTTTTTGTAAGCAATAACTACGCCTTGCGAGTAATTAACGCCAGTGTCCGTTTTTTTCTTATACAGGTTTTCACCTAGCATGGTTTGTTTAACCACAGACTTACAGTTTAAGTATTGGCCTACACTGGTTGCAATAATATCACTGGGTTGAATAAGCCCATCTACCTTGGCTATTCTCTTATCTGAGCTATATAAAACCGATGATGTAACTACTTCCGAGCTATTATTAGCTAAGCTAAACGCAAAAATATGGGTGTCGTCACTGCGAGGAGACGGATTATCTTCACCTTTAATGATTTTAATTGCGCTGTTTGAATGCGCTTGATCGTTTATAAAGTTTAGCTTTTCAATTCCAGCAAGCTCTATGCTTCTGCGCTGACTTTGCCACGCGGGTAAGGTTTGCTCTGATAAAATAGCCATTTTATAAAAAGAAGGTAAGCCATACACTAAACTAAACAAGCTATCGCCGTGGTGTGTTGGCTGTAAAAACTGATCAGTTTTATGTAGGTTTTTATGCTTGGCAACAAAGCGTTTTAACTGCTCGTTGGTATCAAATACAAAAATATCGACTTGCTGCGCAGTGTAATCTTCACATTTTTGCATTGGCGCAGGTATTTGGTAATTAATATTTTGGTTATTAATTCTTACATTGTGAGCTTGTTTATAGCTTTCAATGTCGAGCAAATCATTTTTTGCTAATAAGCTTTTAGCGGTCGTAGGGTACGACAGCGGTAAAACGTTATCTTGCTTCGTTATATCAAACTTTAAATTTGCATCTGCCCAAATGTGAATACTGTGGCTAAGTGCAAAGCACAACACTAAAAACGAGCTGGCAAAACGGGCAAACTTAAGTTGTTTTAAACGCGCTAAGTGCTGCCATGTATAGTTACTTACAACTAATTGGAAGCCTAAAATGAGTAAAACAATGCCCCCGGCTAACAACGTAGTAAGGGCAGGCGAGCTAGTTAGACGATGCCACAGTAAGGAAATGATTTCCGGTAGCGCAGAAGAGCTTAAATGGTAGCCCAAATTAACGTATACATACGCATCAAGCGTTAAAATAGACGCCCCAAGCGTAGCAATAACGGCAGCCATACCTCGAATATGTCGAGGGTAAGGAAACACTAAACTTAAAGGAAATACCGTCAGCACAAATGCTAAAAAAGCGATAAAGCTCGTATGGCTTAACCACGTCACTAACATATAGGTAATACCCATAAAGCTAGTTGGCGGTGAATCTGCAAATAAAAAGCTTAGGCTAATAAAAAGCGCTAAACCAATATTTGCAAAAGTGAACCAGTGGCCCCAACTTAATAACTGACTCGCTTTTGACGAAAACTGATTGTGCTGCGATAAATTCATATAATTTATTTAACCGACTGAGCAAGTGCTTTTGCAAAGTTCTCAGTTACGGCTTGTCTTTTCCCTGCAGGTACATGCTCTTTTAGGATATGCGTGATAGAATTTCCTAAACACATAAGGCTTAAATCAACCGGCGCATTGTGTTGCGTTAGCACATCAATGAGCTGATCGACGATTTGTTCTACTTCTTCATTAGAGTATTTTGATAAGATTGGCATCAGTTGGTTCAATAAAAGAGTTATATTCTCGTATTTTAACACCAGAGGCGTGAAAAACAAAGATGACAACAGACGTTAAAAAATTAGTCGTTCATTATGTAGACAAAAAAGACGACGATACGCAAATTCACCTACGAAACGATGAAATGGTGATAAACGATAAAGTCGCTGTTTTTATCGAACAACTTCATCATGCATACAACTCAAAGCCAGGTAAAGGTTACTGTGCATTTAGTGGCGATAAAAACAGTGTTGTAGCCTCGGCAATGCAAAGCTATCGTAATGACGAGTTAGGCTTTTGGCACATGACCGAACAGGCATCCACTGTTTTAAAAGAAGAGTTAGATAAATATGCCTTTAGCGAAACAGGCTACTTAGTATTTTGTCATTATCAGTATGTGGCTACTGATTACATGCTAATAGCTATGATCAATATTAAAGAGCACTACAGCATGACCTCTGAGCTTGATTTAGCAGCGTCTCGCCACTTAGATATATCGCGCATGCAACTAGCTGCACGTATCGATTTAACCGCGTGGGATACTCAAGCTGACGACAATCGCTATATCTCTTTTATTAAAGGGCGAGCAGGGCGAAAAGTAGCAGACTTTTTCTTAGACTTTTTAGGTTGTGAAGAGGGCATAGACCCTAAACAACAAAGCCAAGTGATGCTTAATGCCGTTGAAGACTATTTATCGGAGCAATCATTCGATAAATCAGAAAAAGACGAGTTACGTAAGCAAGTATTTGATTACTGTAACGATTGTGTGACCACGGGTGAAGATGCAAGCGTTACTGAGCTTTCGGCTACGCTAACGAAAGGTGACGACAGTCCGTTTGATAACTTTTGCAAAGAGCAAAGCTACGATTTAGAAGACTCTTTCCCGGTCGATAAAAAAACGGTGACCAGTATGGTTAAGTTTTCGGGTTTAGGGGGCGGAGTTAGTGTTAGTTTTGAGCGTAAACATTTAGGTGAGCGCGTAACTTACAATGAAGCGACCGATACACTGGTTATTAAAGGCATTCCACCAAACTTAAAAGATCAGTTACAGCGCTTTATGGAAAATGAAAGTGAGTAAACTCATTTGACCTAGTTAAAAGCCGATTTAAGAGCGCGATATTTATATCGCGCTTTTTTATTACCTTTAATTTAGTTTTATTAATGCTCTAAAGCGCAGCGCCTCTAAATCTCTTCGAGGATAAATCCTTTATTACAGGCTTTGCCCGTCACGCCAACAAGTTGTGCGTCTACAATTTAATATTATTCACGGTGTTAAAGTTCTGCTGGCTATTAAAACCACTTAAAGATCTATTGCACAAAGAGAAGTGAAAGAGGAGTAAATGAGAAAATACAAGCTATGGTTTATTAGCTGAGCCCTTTTAAATTAGCTTGTTTAGCTTTATTACTCACTCTAAAAGCGCAGCGTCTCTTATCATCTTTGTGAATATGCGTTTATTACGGGCTTTGCCCATCACGCCAACAAGCTGAGTGTACAATTTAAAATTCACTGTATGAAATTTCGCCCGTAGGCGTGAAGCTTGCTCACGCGAGAATCAGCGTTTTGGTTTTTTTAATTTTTTACTAATAAAAACACATGAAGATCTATTGCACAAAGAGAAGCGAAAGAGGAACAAATGAGAAAATACCTTTCAGGACAAGACAGGTATTAAAACAAAAAAGCCGCGCTATTTTACATAGCGCGGCTTTTTAATGAGGCTAAGGGTTACTCAGCGCTCATTGTTTTAGTCATGTCTGAACTAGCACGACCTGCAGGTTTAATTGACCCTGCGCGTAAGCCACTATCAGGAACTAACTCACGTTTATCGTGTGCCATGGCAACTGATGTATGCTTTACGTCGCTATCAGCAACTGGTGTCGGTTGAGCCATAGGTGCGCTTGCAGCCCCTTTGCTAATAACCGTTTTTGCATTGGCATCTTTTTGCTCAGCTACTTCAGTCTCTGCTTTAACAGGCTCAGGTTTCGCTGGTTGCTCAGCTACTTCAGGCTCTGCTTTAACAGGCTCAGGTTTCGCTGGTTGCTCAGCTACTTCAGGCTCTGCTTTAACAGGCTCAGGTTTCGCTGGTTGCTCAACTACTTCAGGCTCTGCTTTAACAGGTTCTGGTGTTGCTGGTTGCTCAGCTACTTCAGGCTCTGCTTTAACAGGCTCTGGTGTTGCTGGTTGTTCAGCTACTTCAGGCTCAACTTTAACAGGCTCTGGTGTTACTGGTTGCTCAGCTACTTCAGGTTCTGATTTCACAGGCTCAGATGCTGTTATTGGTTGCTCAGTAACGACAACTGGCTCTTCAGCTGTTTCAGGGTCAACAGTTTGTACTGCATCGTCATTGGCTGTTGGTTGCTCTGCTTTAGGGGCAGCTTCAACTTTAGCTAAGTCTTCTACAGCTAACGCTTGCTCAACATTTTCTGATGCATCGTTTGAGGTTGGCTGTTCAGCTTTTGCTTTTAGCTCTGCCTCATATTCAGCGGCAGCTTGATCTGCTACTGGCACAAATGCCGGAGCTTCATCTGCTTTTTCTTCTGTAGCTTCACCTTGTTCAGGACGACGGCGACGCTGGCCCGAAGCGCGAAGGTGACGAGGAGAACGGCGTGAACGCGTACGTGTTTGCCCTTGCTCATCTTCAGAGTTTGCTTCGTCAGTTGACGCTGCAGCTACTGGCTTTTCTTCTTGCTCAGGTTGTGCCTTAGGCGCTTGCTCTTTCACAGGTGCAGGTTTTGTTTGCTCTGACTTTTGCTCATTTGCAGTTTGCTTTGCTGCTGGCGCTTGCTCTTTAGGCTGCTCTACTTTAGCTGTTTCAGTGCTTTGCTGCGGTTGCTCAGTAGTATCAGATGCTTTTACTTGCTCAGTATTTTCATCTTGGATACGTACTTTTTTGCGAACATTACGACGTTGACGGCGAACTTTTGGCTTCTGCTCTTTAGGCTCAGTGCTTTGCTTAGCCTCAGTTTCATTCGCTTTTGCGTCTGTTTTAACTTGCTCTTTGTCGGCGGTACGATTGTCGTTATTACGGTTATCGTTACGCTTACGCGAGTTAGGATTACGACGGCGCTTATTGCGGTTCTCGTTTTTCTCTTGGCTTTCGTTCGCGGTAGATTGAGTTTTCACTTCTTCTTCAGCAGGACGTTCACCACGAGGTTTAGAGCGAGAGTTATTACGACGACGCTGGTTGTTATTGCGGCGACGGTTGTCACTGTTACCACGGCGATTGTTATTACGTGTTTGCTGTTGCTTTTCTTGCTCAGCTTTTTCTTTTGCTTGCTTTTCTTCTTCGCTTTCACCAGCAAATAACGACTTAAACCAATTACCAATAGCAGCCAATAGGCCACCTTCAACCTTAGGTACAGCAACAGGCGCTGCTGGTTTGTCTACTTTAGCTTGTGGCGCTGGCGTTGAAGGCATAACAACACCTTTAAGCATCGGCTCTTCACGAACAGGCGCAGCTGCTGGTTTAGCCATTTCGAACGACTCTGGCTCAGGTGCAACAACTTGCTCGTAACTTACTGTTTCTAGTGTTTCGTCTTTACGTAAACGCATCACTTCGTAGTGCGGTGTTTCCATGTGTTGATTAGGAATAATAACCACATCACATTTATGATGTTTTTCAATACGATGAACGCTTCTGCGCTGCTCGTTTAATAAATAAGCGGCAACCGCTACAGGCACTTGCGCATTTACTTGTGCTGTGTTGTCTTTAATTGCTTCTTCTTCAATTAAACGCAAAATAGACAAGGCGATAGACTCGTTAGAACGAATAGTACCTTGGCCGCTACAACGTGGGCATGGGCCTTGGCTTGCTTCACCTAGTGAAGGGCGCAAACGCTGGCGCGACATTTCAAGTAAACCAAAGCGCGAAATTTTACCAATTTGTACACGCGCACGATCTGGACGAGCGGCATCTTTTAAGCGGTTTTCTACTTCACGCTGATGGCGTGGCGGTGTCATATCGATAAAGTCGATAACAATTAAGCCACCTAAGTCGCGAAGGCGTAATTGACGCGCAATTTCATCAGCCGCTTCTAAGTTAGTATTCAGTGCTGTTTCTTCGATATCTCCGCCTTTTGTTGCTTTAGACGAGTTGATATCAATAGAGGTAAGCGCTTCTGTTGGGTCAATTACAATTGAACCACCTGAGGGTAAGCGTACTTCACGTTGGAACGCAGACTCAATTTGGCTTTCAATTTGGTAATGCGTAAATAATGGCGTGTCGCCTTGATAAAGCTTTACGCGGCTCATAAAGTCAGGGCGAAAACGCTCAATGTGCGCTTTAGCTTCTTCAAATACACGTGGTTTATCAATTAATATTTCACCAATATCACGACGTAAATAATCTCGAATAGCGCGGAAAATTACATTGCTTTCTTGGTGAATCAAAAACGGCGCTTTAGCACTGTCGGCTGCTTGTTGAATTGCATCCCAATGTACTAAAAGTGCTTTTAAATCGTAGTTTAACTCTTCAAACGATTTGCCAACACCTGCTGTACGAACAATTAAGCCCATACCTTTAGGAAGTTCTAATCGGCTAAGTGCTTCTTTAAGGTCTGTACGCTCATCGCCTTCAATACGACGAGAAATACCGCCTGCACGAGGGTTGTTTGGCATTAGCACTAAGTAGCTACCCGCTACGCTGATAAAGGTAGTTAGGGCCGCGCCTTTTTGGCCGCGCTCTTCTTTATCAACTTGTACAATTACTTCTTGGCCTTCTTTAATCACGTCGCGAATATTTGGGCGTCCATGAAAAGTGTAACCTTGTGGGAAGTAAGTACGGGCAATTTCTTTTAAAGGAAGGAAACCATGACGATCGGCGCCGTAATCTACGAAAGCCGCTTCTAAAGAGGGTTCAATGCGTGTGATTTTGCCTTTATAAATATTGGCTTTTTTCTGTTCGTGACCTGGGCTTTCTATATCTAAATCATATAGGCGCTGGCCGTCAACCAGTGCTACGCGCATTTCTTCTTGCTGCGTTGCATTGATTAGCATACGTTTCATATTGTTACTCTACTTATTTTTTGTCGCTGACATGACGAACCGTGTTCGCCTGTTCAGTTGTTCCTTTTTTTAGAATGTGCAGCCTCACGACTGGGTCTGTAACGGAACGCTCTGTAATGTGTATGCAGTATTTTTTAAATGCTGGCTAACAATAACGTACGCTTACGTTATTAAATTCTTTATGGTGCTAAAACTGTCGGCTCTTACGCTCTTTACAAGTTTTACCCAGAAGTTGGCCTGTCATATCAATCTTTTTAGTACGTTTATGTTAGGCGCGTAGGGCTCGTTAAGTAACTTAAATACGATGAGTATTTTCTAAGTACTTGCGAGCAAAGTTCGCTGCCGAATGTTAATAAACGCTTATTTGCTAGATTTTTAGTTCTAAATAAGCTGCTATACGGTACTACGTGTGAGCAAATGCTGAACAACGTTTTTACGTCGTCACTATCAAACAAATTATTTGTTCATTGCTTTTATTTTTACATTAAATGTAAATTCATGTTCAAACTTAACCAGTAATATATTACGCGCATTACTGTTAGTTGATCGCACGTGTTAACTGAGTAGGCATAAAAGCTTTGGAAAACTTAACTCGGATCTGTATGATCGGCTACCCAGAATGTGCATCACGAATGTTTTAATGTGTTAAAAAGCACCGTTGTTATTTGCAAATACTAAATATTTGCGCTGCTGATTATCCCACTATTATAACCGTGTTAGCAACTAAATTATTTTACTTAAATCAGTGATTAGGCAATGTCAGAAAAAACCGGCTTACAAGTAACTTTTGTCACAATCAACGAAGACCATTTAGGTCAGCGTATTGATAACTTTCTTATTACCCATTTAAAAGGGGTGCCTAAAAGCGCTGTTTATAAAATTTTACGCAAAGGCGAGGTACGCGTTAATAAAAAGCGTATTAAGCCCGTTTACAAATTACAGCTTGATGATGTAGTGCGTATTCCGCCAATTAAAGTAGCAGAGCGCGAAGAGTTTGTGCCTAAAAAGCTCGATAAAGTGAAGCAATTAGAAGACGCAATACTCTTTGAAGATAAATACCTTATTGTAATTAATAAACCCTCGGGCATGGCTGTACATGGCGGCAGTGGTTTAAGCTACGGTTTAATAGAAGCACTACGCGTATTACGCCCAGATGAGCGCAGTTTAGAGCTAGTTCACAGGCTTGATAGAGACACATCGGGGTGTTTATTAATTTCAAAGCGTCGCTCGGTACTTACCGCATTGCATGAGCAGCTGCGTGAAAAAACAATGGAAAAAAATTACTGGGCGTTGGTAACAGGGCAGTGGGATTCGTCGGTTAAAAATGTAACTGAAGGGCTGCGTAAAAACACCCTCAAGTCGGGCGAGCGCGTGGTGCGTGTAGATAATAACGAAGGTAAACCTTCACATACTCGCTTTAGAGTACTTGAGCGTTTTAACGAGTGCTCGTTAGTGCAAGCCTCACCTGTGACTGGGCGTACTCACCAAATTCGTGTTCATACACAGTGTAAAGGCCACCCTATTGCATGCGATGATAAATACGGCGACCAAGGGTTTGATGTATCAATGCGCAAAATAGGCTTAAACCGCTTATTTTTACACGCCCACGATTTAAGCTTTTATCACCCTAAAAACGAAACTACCATGCGCGTAGAGGCGCCGCTTGATAACGCACTTAAAAGTTGTATTTTAAAATTAAGAGATGCTAAAGCGTAATGACCACCGCTGTATTAAAAAAATATAAACTGGTTATTTTTGATTGGGATGGCACTGTAATGGACTCAATTAGCAAAATTGTTAATTGTATTCGTCACAGTGCGCTGGCGCTTAATATTGAGCCGCCGAGCGACACTGCAATTAAAAATATTATTGGTATGTCGCTTGAACTTGCTATTGAGGTGCTATTTCCTGACGATGTAGCGCAGCATCCCGCATTAGTTAACGGCTATAAACAGCAATACCGTGTTGATACGACTGCCACTCCTGTATTTGATAATGTAGAAAATGTTCTGAGTGCGTTAAAAGCACAAGGGGTTATTTTAGCGATTGCCACCGGTAAAGGGCGTGCTGGTTTAATGCGTTTATTAGAGCAAACTCAGTTAGGGCATTACTTTAGTGCCACGCGCACAAGCGATGAAGCGCGCTCTAAACCTTCCCCCGATATGCTTGAACAACTATTAGCTGAATTAGCAATAAATGCCGACGAAGCACTCATGATTGGGGATACCAAAATAGATATGGCCATGGCACAGGCAGCCAACATAGATAGAGTTGGCGTTACCATGGGCGTACACAGTGCAGCGCAGTTAAGTGAGTTTAGTCCCGTTGCAACCGTTGATAATTACCAGCAGCTGCAACGCATACTACTTGGCTAAGGTTGCGCGGCGAGTATGTCGAGATTAAACTCAGCCAATAGCTGGCTGAGTTTAATAAGAGGCAAGCCTATTAAGCTATTAGGATCGTCTCCGTTTAATTTTTCAAATAAGCAAATCCCTAATCCTTCACTTTTAAAGCTCCCAGCACAGTTATAAGGCTGCTCTGCATCGCAGTAGGCTTCTATTTGCTCTATGGTGAGTGTTCTAAATACTACTTCAAAAGGCTCTATTAACGTTTTTGCTTTATCGCTAGCAATATCGTAAACACACAGGCCAGTTAAAAACGTGACAGTTTGGCCGCTAAACAAAGAAAGCTGCTTTATGGCGTTTTCTTTATTATGAGGTTTACCAAGTATTTGCCCATCAAATACGGCTACTTGGTCGGAGCCGATTGCAAGGCCTTTAACAAAATGATCGCAAGCGGCACGCGCTTTGCGCTCGCTTAGGCGCTTAACAAGTTGCTCTGGAGGTTCGTTTGGTATGGCGGTTTCGTCAATATCAGGCGAAAAAGTACTAAATGGCAGATTAAATTTTTGCAATAAAGACTGCCTAAATGGCGAGCTTGACGCTAATATAAGCGGGTGCTTCATAAATTATTATCCTAATTAAAATTAGTTTGAGTTAGGATAAATCAGATCCGTAATGAAAACACGTGAAAAACCATGTAAAAATGCTTTTTTGCTTTGACTAACCAATTAACTATCTATATGATGCAGCCCCTATGCAAAAGGTAAAAATTCCCATCACTCTTCATCCTGGGAAAGCAGCGCAACACCGTTTAACTTACGATGGTATTGTACCGCTTGAAAAACTTGCTCGTTTACGAGGTGTTGTACAGGAAGAAGTAGGTGAAATAGCGGTAAAAATTCAGTGCAAAACCGATGAGCAAGGTTTAGTTGTGATTAGTGGCAATTTGTCTACACACGTAACTGTAACTTGTCAGCGTTGTAATGATGATTTAGGGTTGGATTTGGATCAAGACTTTATGTATTCGCCTGTTGGTTTGGATGCTGAGTCAGATGATCTTCCTGAAGTCTACGATGAAGTAGCGCTTGATGAAAACGGTGAAATTAACGTGTTTGAGTTAATCGAAGACGAGCTAATTTTAGCAGTGCCATTAGTGCCTACACACAACGAAGCTTCGTGCAATTACTCATCAAAGCCTGCTAGCTTTGGTGTACTAAAGGCGGAAGATGATAAACCAAATCCATTTGATATTTTGAAACAACTTAAGAAAGATTCTTAGGAGAAGACTAATGGCTGTACAAAAAAGCAAAAAGTCTCGTGCAAGACGCGGCATGCGCCGTTCACACGATGCGATCAACGGTCCAACTTTAACAGTTGACCAAACTTCAGGTGAGACTCATCGTCGTCACCATGTAACTGCTGACGGTTACTACAAAGGCGTTCAAGTAATTTCTAACTAAGAGATTGCTTTATGCTGACTAATCTAACCATAGCGTTAGATATGATGGGGGGCGATTATGGCCCCCGTTCATCTATCCCCGCTGCCGTTTGCGCAGTAAATGCTCATGCCAATTTAACACTCATTTTATGTGGCAACGAGCAAGTAATTACTAAACAATTAGAATCCCTCGATTCACTTTCACACCCACGTTTAATTATTCGCCATTGCAGCGAAGTTGTCACTAATGCTTGCGAACCCGCTTTAGCTGTGCGTTCAAAAAAAGACTCCTCTATGCGTGTCGCCCTTGATTTAGTTAAATCGGGTGAAGCACAAGCCTGTGTAAGCTCGGGTAACACCGGCGCTTTATTTTTTATGGCTCATTACGTATTAAAAATGCTGCCTGGCGTTAAACGCCCCGCATTAATATCGGCCGTTCCTACAGAGCGAAAAAATCCAGTTTATCTGCTTGATTTAGGCGCTAATGTGCATTGTGATTCAGAAATACTTTATCAATTTGGTATTATGGGCTCGGTAGTAGCAGGCCAAGCTCTTGGCTGCGATAACCCTAAAGTGAGTTTACTTAATATTGGCTCTGAAGACATAAAAGGCCATGAAGGCATAAAGCAAGCAGCGCAGCTTATGCAGCAAAGCCCTTATATTAATTACACGGGTTACAGTGAAGGCAGTGATATTTTTTCGGGTAAAGCCGATGTCATTGTGTGTGAAGGGTTTGTCGGAAACGTCGCATTAAAAACCTGCGAAGGCATTGCTAAACTGATCATGAAAAAGTTTACAAGCGCCTTAGAAAAGCACTTAATTTACAAATGCATGGCGTTTATTTTAAGTCCTATCATAAAAAAACTCTATAATCGGGTGAACCCCGACCAGTATAACGGCGCTTCTCTGGTAGGATTGCGCGGTATTGTCGTTAAAAGCCATGGAAATGCATCAGCAAAAGCATTTCAAGCAGCAATCGATGAAGCGGTAAAAGAGGTTGAACGTCAACTTCCAGATAAAATAGCCGCTATTTTCGAAAAAACACATTCTAAAAACTCGGCGGCCGAATAACGTTTAGGTGCCGTAGTTACACTAAATTTTTGTTTAATTAAAAAGAGCAAAGTATGGCACAAAAAATTGCACTTCTATTTCCTGGTCAGGGCTCACAAAGCGTTGGCATGTTAAGCGAGCTACTAGAGAGCTCTGACATTGTAAAAGCAACCTTTAGCGAAGCGTCAAGCGCACTTGGCTACGATTTAGCAGCGCTTGTACTAAATGGCCCAGAAGAAGAACTTAATCAAACTCACCGCACTCAACCTGCTTTATTAACAGCAAGCGTGGCAATTTACCGCCACTGGTTAGCTGCAAACCCAGATGTGGAAGTGGTTATGGCTGGTCACAGCTTAGGTGAATACTCTGCATTGGTATGTAGTGAGGTTATTAGCCTAGGTGAAGCGGTAAAACTTGTTGAAAACCGTGGCTTATACATGCAAGAAGCTGTGCCTGCGGGCGTAGGCTCTATGGCTGCCATTATTGGTTTAGGCGATGAGCAAATAAAAACAGCATGTGAAGAGTCTGCACAAGGCGAGGTTGTTTCACCGGTAAATTATAACTCACCAGGGCAAGTGGTTATTGCAGGGCATAAAGCTGCTGTTGATAGAGCTTCACAAGCGTGTAAAGATGCCGGCGCAAAACGTGCCTTACCACTGAGTGTGAGCGTGCCTTCACATTGTGAACTAATGAAACCAGCGGCTGAAAAACTTGCCAACGATTTAGCCGCTTTAACATTTAATACACCTAAGTGTGATGTAATTAATAATGTTGATGTAAAAGCACAAAGCTCGGCTGATGCAATTAAAGATGCATTGGTACGTCAACTATACAGCCCAGTTCGTTGGACAGAAACAGTACAGGCTTTAGTTGCTCAAGGCATTACGCAAAGCTACGAATTTGGCCCAGGTAAAGTATTAACTGGACTTGCAAAACGAATTGATAAAGCAATGGTATGTGGCTCAGTAAATGACGCTGCTGCTATCGACGCTGCAAAATAAGAGAATATAAAATGACTAATTTATTTTCATTAGAGGGCAAAGTTGTCCTAATTACTGGCGCAAGCCGTGGTATTGGTAAAGCAATTGCAAACACTTTAGTAGCGCAAGGCGCAAAAGTAGCAGGTACTGCTACGAGTGAGTCAGGCGCGGCTAAAATTAGCGATTACTTAGGTGATAACGGTAAGGGTTATGCTTTAAACGTAACCGATCCTGCATCGATTGAGGCTACATTAGCAGCAATAAAAGCCGACTTAGGCGATGTTGACGTACTTGTAAATAACGCAGGTATTACCCGTGATAATTTATTAATGCGTATGAAAGACGGTGAGTGGGACGATATTATCGACACTAACTTAAGCTCTATCTTCCGTTTATCTAAAGCGGTATTACGCCCAATGATGAAGAAAAAGAACGGCCGTATTATTAATATTGGCTCAGTTGTGGGCACTATGGGTAATGCAGGCCAAGCTAACTACGCGGCAGCTAAAGCGGGTGTTATTGGCTTTTCTAAATCGCTTGCACGCGAAGTTGCATCGCGCGGCATTACAGTAAATGTAGTAGCCCCTGGTTTTATTCAAACTGATATGACCGATGAGCTAACAGAAGATCAAAAAGCGGCCACCCTTGCTAATGTACCAGCAGGTCGATTAGGTCAGCCTGACGAAATAGCAGCGGCAGTGTGTTATTTAGCATCTGACGCGGCTGCGTATGTATCTGGCGAGACTTTGCATGTAAATGGCGCGATGTACATGGTTTAACGGCCATTGTTATAAGCAAATGCTAAAAATAACTTAAGTAAGTGACCTCAAAAACATTGAAATTTTTATGATCTTGCTTTAAACATACTTGAAATCGCTGTGAAAATAAGCGATAAAAGACAAAACAAACACTCAGAGGTTTGACCAGACAATTATTTATGGTCAAATCATTGAATCAGAGAATTATGCGGCGTAAACTACGCCGCAATCTGAAAATAACGCATTGGCGTTTTTAATAAAGGAAAGAAGAATGAGCGATATCCAAGAACGCGTAAAAAAAATTATCATCGAACAGCTAGGTGTTAAAGAAGAAGAAGTTAAAAACGAAGCTTCTTTCGTAGACGACTTAGGTGCAGATTCTCTTGATACTGTTGAACTAGTTATGGCTCTTGAAGAAGAGTTTGATACTGAGATCCCAGATGAAGAAGCTGAAAAGATCACTACAGTACAATCTGCAATCGATTACGTATCAGCTCACGCTGAGTAATTAATCGCATATTAAAGGCAGCATTCGCTGCCTTTAATCTATATATCCAAACCACCTCAAAGTTCATGATTCAAATTCACCCGCTTTTACTCTCTACTGCATTCATTTGTAATAGCACATCTTTCGTTGAATTTGAGACTCGCACTTTGAGGTCGCTTGGGTATGAATTCCCTTTGTAATGCCAATAGATTTAAACTTAGTGAGTTAAACGACTTACTAAAATAATACTATTTTAATCAATTGGTTTAAATATCCCTTATTGGAGGCAAACCGTGGCTAAACGTCGAGTCGTCGTAACTGGCTTAGGAATGTTGACGCCGCTAGGTAATGATGTGCAATCTACCTGGCAAGGCTTATTAGATGGTAAAAGTGGTATACAAAATATAACCCACTTTGATACATCAAAATTTGGTACTAAATTCGCTGGACTCATAAATGACTTTGATGCAACTGCATACATGTCGGCGAAAGATACTAAAAAAATGGACTTATTTATTCAGTACGGCATTGCAGCGGGTGTTCAAGCCTTTCAAGACTCAGGCCTTGAAGTTACTGAACAAAACGCAACACGTATTGGTGTTGCTGTAGGTTCAGGCATTGGTGGATTAACCCTAATTGAAGAAAACCACATAAAGCTACTTAACAGTGGCCCACGTAAGCTTTCTCCATTTTATGTGCCATCAACCATTATTAATATGATCTCGGGCCATTTATCAATGATGCATGGTTTACGTGGTCCTAATATTTCTATTGTGACGGCATGTACTACAGGCCTTCACAATATTGGCCATGCAGCGCGTATGATTGCTTACGGCGATGCCGATGCGATGGTTGCCGGTGGCGCAGAAAAAGCCTGTACACCGATTGGTATGGGTGGCTTTAATGCTGCACGTGCGCTTTCTACCCGTAACGACGACCCACAAGCTGCGTCGCGTCCGTGGGACAAAGACCGCGATGGTTTTGTACTATCTGATGGTGCAGGTGTTGTTGTAGTAGAAGAGTATGAACACGCTAAAGCCCGTGGCGCTAAAATTTATGCTGAGCTTGTTGGCTTTGGTATGAGCGGTGATGCGTATCACATGACCTCGCCACCGGAAGACGGTGCAGGTGCGGCACTTGCTATGCAAAATGCATTAAACGATGCACAAGTAAATGCAGACCAAGTTGGTTACATTAACGCACACGGTACATCTACTAATGCAGGCGACAAAGCCGAAACGCAAGCTGTTAAAACTATTTTTGGCAGTGCAGCGCAAGATGTAATGGTAGGCTCGTCTAAATCGATGATGGGACACCTATTAGGTGCAGCGGGTTCTGTAGAGTCTATTATTTCTATTTTATCGCTGGCCGATCAAAAAGTATCGCCCACCATTAACCTAGATAACCCAGATGAAGGCTGTGACTTAGATTACATAGCCCACACTGCACGTGATGCAAAACTCGATTTTGCACTGTGTAACTCATTTGGTTTTGGTGGGACTAATGGCTCGTTGCTATTTAAAAAGGTATAATCCTTTTTAACAACGAACCACATTATAAGAGCTCAGTTGTTTAACTGGGCTTTTTTTATGCAAGCCATTCAATATGCAAACAATAATAACAACCGATGATACAAGTGCGATTAATACACGCGATAGAGGCCTTAACTATGGTGATGGTTTTTTTACCACAGCCAAAGTAATTGCTGGGCAGGTAGAGCATTGGCAGTACCATAAAGCACGTTTGGTAGAATGCGCAGAACGCTTAGCGTTTCCTGCAATTAACTTTACTGAGCTTGAGCAACATATTGCAAAGGCGATTACTGGCTGCCAATTAAATGTGCTTAAAATAGTGATCACCCGCGGAGAAGGTGGGCGAGGCTATGGATTGCCGCAACACACCCATTTAACCATTTTAATTACCGTGTTAGGGTTTCCACAAAGCTACCCAGCATTAGCTAAAACAGGGGTGAGTTTAGCCCTAAGCCCAATAAAATTAGCAGCCCAACCTTTATTAGCCGGTTTAAAAACACTTAACCGACTAGAACAAGTGCTGATTAAAAACGCCATGGCAAAACAGCAATGTGACGATGTTTTAGTACTCGATCATCAAAACAATGTGATTGAAGCTTCGGCAGCTAATATTTTTGCTATTCGTGATAATAAGGTATATACGCCAAGCCTTGAGCAATGCGGTATTAAAGGGGTTTATCTGCAATCGTTATGTGATAAATTAGCGGTTGAATTTAAGCAAGTAAGCCTAAATGAATTAACCCAAGCTAGTGCTGTATTTATTTGTAATAGCTTAATGGGCGCTGTGCCCGTTAGTCGTATAGAACAACATACATTTAATGTTGAGCAAAGCATGTGTTTATTAAATGAATTATTAGCCAAGGAGGCTAAGTGTTAAAAGTTATTTTATCGGTATTATTGTTAGCTTTAGTTACAACGCTAGTAGGGTATCAGCAATTACAAGCAACAATAACTAGCCCGCTAAATATAACAACGCCTACCCAGTTTGAAGTTAAAAAAGGCATGGGCTTTAACCAGCTATGTAAACAATGGCAAGCTAATAATTGGTTAAAAAGCTGCTGGCGTTACCAAGTAATTGCAAAGCTTGACCCAACACTAACCGACTTAAAAGCCGGCTTGTACGAGCTAACGAATACAAGCGTTATTAATAATATAAAAAAAATAAACAACGGTGAGCAAATCAGTTTTAGCTTTACTATTATCGAAGGGCAAAACTTACGCGAAGTGATAGCAGCCATTAGTAGTGCGCCGCATTTAACTAATAACTTAAATACAGAGCAACTGGCGCAGCAAATAGTAGGTGAAAAAGGCCATTTAGAAGGGTGGTTGTTTCCAGATACGTATCATTATCACAGTGGTGATACTGCCAGTAGTTTATTAAAACGTGCGGCCGTTAAAATGCAGCAAACACTTGAGCAAGCATGGCCACAACGTGCAGAAAACCTACCGTATAAAAACGCATATGATGCACTTATCATGGCCTCTATTATCGAAAAAGAAACAGGCCTTGCCAGTGAGCGCCCGTTAATAGCCGCCGTTTTTATAAATAGATTAAACGCAAATATGCGCCTACAAACCGATCCCACCGTAATATATGGCCTAGGAGAGAGTTTTGACGGTGACATTAAACGAAAAGATTTACGCGATTACACACCCTATAATACGTATCGCATTAAAGGGCTGCCGCCAACACCCATTGCCATGCCCTCAAAAGCGGCTATTTTAGCAGCGCTTAATCCGCCTAAAACACAGTATGTTTATTTTGTGGCGAAGGGCGATGGTAGTCACCAATTTTCAACCACGTTAAAGCAACACAACGCGGCAGTTAAAACGTATATATTAAATAAAACGAATTAAACTTTATATGAAACCAAAATTTATTGTTATTGAAGGCCTTGAAGGCGCAGGTAAATCAACGGCTATTTCGTTATGCCAAGACTTTTTAAATAAAAAACAAATAGACTTTATTAACGTACGCGAGCCAGGTGGTACACCGCTTGCCGAGTCTTTACGTACTTTAGTAAAAGCCGAGCATGAAGAAGACATAGCCTTTGAAACCGAACTCCTTATTATGTACGCAGCTCGCTCGCAGCTTATGCATAATGTAATTAACCCGGCGCTTGATAAAGGGCAGTGGGTATTAGCAGATCGCCACGATTTATCATCTCAAGCATACCAAGGTGGCGGGCGTGGCATTAGCGCTAATACGTTAGCGTCTTTGTCGTCTATGGTATTAAAAGGGTTAAAACCTGATTTAACTATTTACCTAGATATAGACCCCGTAATAGGCCTTGAGCGTGCTAAAGGGCGTGGAGAGCTTGATAGAATTGAGCAAGAAGCCATTGAGTTTTTTCAGCGCACGCGCATGCGTTATGTTGAGTTGGCAAATGACGATAGCTCAATAAAAACCGTAGATGCCAACCAAAGTATTGATAAAGTACACCGCGATATAACCAATGTACTACGCACCTTTTTTGAAGGGTTAAAATAACATGGCATTGCCATGGCTTAATAACGTAGAGCAACAGCTTGCGCAAAGTTATAAAGCGCAGCGTTTTCATCATGCGCAGTTGTTATGCGGGCCAAAAGGCGTTGGTAAGTTTGAGCTAAGCGAGCAATTAGCTAATAGCTTATTATGTCAAAATATTAATACCCATATGCAAAGTGAAGGTAGCAAGTTAGCCCCGTGCGGGCAGTGCAAAAGTTGCTCATTAACACTTGCGGGTAACCACCCTGATAAACGGCTAACGCAAGTTGAAGGGCAAAGCATTGGTGTTGACGATATTCGTGCGATAAGCGATTTTATGAACCACTCTGCAGCGCAAAATGGTAATAAAGTGGCCATTATTGAAAACTGCGAAAAAATGACCACGGCAGCAGCAAACGCGTTATTAAAAACCTTAGAAGAGCCCAGCAATAGCCGCTTTTTAATTTTAACCACAAGCCACACTGCGCAGTTACCTGCCACCATTTTAAGCCGCTGTGCCAAAACAGACATTAAAGTCGCAAACCCAGAAGCGGCTAAAACCTGGTTAGCCGATTTAAATATTAGTGACTATGTGTGGCTGCCTTTATTTTATACGCAACCACTTTTAATTAAACAGTGGCAAGCGCAAGAGCAGCTGCAACACATTGATACTTTATATAAATTTGCAACTGAGTTTAAACAAAGCCATAATTTTAGTCCGCTTGTAAATATTATAAACAAACAACCTGAGCTAATACGCATTTTTACATTATTTTTAAGCGAGCAATTAAAACAGCAGCTTATAATGGGTTTAAGTTTTGACGCGTACCAAAGTGCTCAGCAAGCGTTAAATGAATTTTTACAAAATAGCACAGAGGTACTCGGGCTTAATTTACCTCTAGCAGTGTCGCGTTTAGCGCATGCCCTGCGTAACATTTAATAGGAATACATATGCAAGAGCTTTTAGTTGATGTAGATAACCTTGACGAACTTTATCGCTGCTACATGCCTTATTTAAAAAAAGGCGGCCTATTTGTACGTACCAATATGCGTTACGAAATCGGCTACTCTTTAGCGCTTAGAGTGACTTTACCTGATGCGCTAGAAGATGACGTGGTAACGGGTAAAGTTGCCTGGATCACACCACAAGGCGCACAAAGCTCTAACCCACCAGGTATAGGCATTAGCTTTTTAGATGATAAAACAAATTTAAACGCTAAAATCGAAAAGCTATTAGGCACTATGTTAAACTCTGGTAATCCTACATATACCATGTAGTTTTAAACGCATTTGCTTAATAGTGATATGCATAAAGCAGCCGGTTAGCGAGCGCTTAGCTCTCGTTAACTGCAATACTAACTTGCTTATATCAATTCGTTTAATACCCATTCGCTTACTTAAGTGATTTACTTTGAGGCTGGAAAAACGTGTTGATAGCTAGGTAAAAAATTCGCTATTTATTTATGCTCGGCAATTGCTCCTGCATTGCTCTACTTTCTGCATCCATGCAGTCGTAAATGAGAGTTTTTTAGCGCAGGCAGCGACACGTTTAGCTTCGCAAAATGATTAGGTATTATTGCAAATTGGTATAACTAAGTATTTTGCAGGTTAGTATAATTTAACACCCAAAACCATACAGGCCGTATAGTGATTGTAGATTCTCATTGCCATTTAGATCGTCTTGATTTTGACAAATTAGATTTAAACCTAGATCAAGTACTCGACAACGCCCGTGCAAAGCAAGTAGAGCACTTTTTGTGTGTAAGTGTAACGCTTGATCAATTTCCAAGCATGCTTGAAAAAATTAAACATTACGACGATGTATCGGCATCGTGTGGCGTGCATCCGCTTGATCAAAAAGATGCCCTTAATAAACAGCAACTCATTGATTTAGCATCGCATGAAAAAGTAGTCGCGATTGGCGAAACAGGCCTAGATTACTATTATTCAAAAGACACGCATGCAGTACAACAAGCCAGTTTTGTTGGCCATATTGAAGTAGCAAACGAATTACAAAAGCCACTGATTATTCATACCCGTGATGCCAGAGCTGATACCATTAACTTAATGCGTGAGCACAAAGCAGAAAACTGCGGTGGCGTACTGCATTGTTTTACCGAAGATTGGGATATGGCCAAAAAAGCGATTGATATGGGATTTTATATCTCTATTTCAGGCATTGTTACCTTTAAAAATGCCGTAGAGCTTAAAGAAGTTGTAAAACAAATCCCACTCGATAGATTACTCATCGAAACAGACTCGCCTTATTTAGCACCTGTGCCGTACCGTGGAAAAACAAATCAGCCTGCGTATGTAGAAGATGTTGCCTACTATATTAGTGAGCTTAAAGGCATAAGCTTTAACGAGCTTGCAAAAGCAACGACTGATAACTTTTATTCACTTTTTAAATTAGCAGCAAAAGGCTAACACATGACTACTCAATCGGCGCAACTCCCACTTTTATTAATGGGGCCTATGGTGCGCCGAGCTGAGCAAAGTGGTATATGTATACAGTTTGCTACTTCACGCCCTGGCAATTGCCAAATCACACTTGAAAACCAACAAAGCTACAGCGAGCAGCAAAGCATTGCATTAGGTAAATACCTTTACCTGCATTTTATAATTATAAAACCCGTTGATAGCCAGTTTCCGCTCGACACGTTATTAGCGTATACACTGCATATTAACGAGCAAAAAATTGACTTAACTCCATGGTGCTTTGAAGGGCAAACGGCGCCTTCATTTGCAATTGCCAATAAGCTTACGCATATTTTACATGGCTCGTGTCGCAACGCCCATCACCCAGCAAAAGACAGCTTAGTATCAGCAAGTGAATGGCAAAACAATCAGCGCAGTAATAAGCTGCAGGGCGCACAGCTTTTACTGCTTAGCGGAGACCAAGTTTACGCCGATGATGTAGCCGGCCCTATGCTACTGGCTATTCATCAGCTAATAGATGCATTGGGTATTTATAAAGAGCAACCGCTTGAGCTCAATTTACCAGCAGATATAAATGAGCAGCTTTTTAACCGCCATCATTACTTACCAAAAACGCCATGGCAAAAACGTTCAAAATTGGGCGTTGGGTACTGGCTAAAAAAAGACGAGCCTCATTTTTCTAGCGTAAAAGCGCATAATCACTTAATTCACTTTGAAGAATTTATAGCGCTGTATTTACTTAACTTTAGTGCCGCCGCGTGGCAATGCGTTGATATTAAAAATAGCCATTACACACAAGGCAATGAAAAAAATAACACCATTTTTAACGCCGAAAAAAAGGCGTTAATTGACTACGCAAAAGGCTTAAATAGCGTAGAGCGTTTATTTGCTAATGTATCTACCTTGATGATGTTTGACGATCACGATGTTACCGATGATTGGAACCTAACAGCAGGGTGGGAGCAAGCTATAAATCAAAACCCAAGTAGTAAACGCATCATTAATAATGGGCTGATAAGTTATTGGCTATTTCAAGGGCTGGGCAACGACGCGCTACATAAAACCGGCGCGCTTATAAATGATTTTAAACAAAGCCGTAGCGCCAACAATAGTTGGCAGTTTAAAGCCTTTGATAAGCCTCTGAACGAATTTAACTATTGGCATTATGAACTTACCACCACGCCTAAAGTAGTTGTGCTTGATACCCGTACACACCGCTGGCGTAACGAAAGTAACTTCAATGAACCCTCAGGCTTACTTGATTGGGAGCGCTTAACAGAGCTTGAAGAAAGCCTACTGAGCCACAGCAAAGTAATTATTGTATCGCCAGCGCCTGTGTTTGGCGTTAAATCAATAGAAGCAATACAGGCGGCGTTTAATATGTGCGGCCAGCCGCTTATGGTTGATGTAGAAAACTGGATGGCACACGAAGGCTCGGCCAAAAAACTGCTTGATACCTTTAGGCGTACTGACACACCTAACGAAACGCTTATTTTATCGGGCGATGTGCATTATTCTTTTTGTTTTTCGGTGCAAAAACGCTTTGGCGATCACCCAAATAGAATATGGCAGCTCACCGCCAGTGGTATTAAAAATGAATTTCCGCGTAAGCTAATTAATGTACTCGATAAGCTAGACTCAATATTATACGGCCCTAAAAGCCCGCTTAACTTTTTCACCAAACGCTGGCATATGGAAGTAGATAAACACCAAACCAAAGGTGAAGGCCAAAAGTACCTAGTAAGCGACTCAGCAATAAGCCTAATAATGTTAGATAATGGCGACCTATCCCGCTACCAACTCATCCACGGCGACGGCCACACCACCGAGTTTGATTTAGAAGAGCAGTAAAATATCTAATTGTTTTCAGCAATTAAATTTGTTGCTATGAGGTTTGTAAATGCATATTAAAACAGCTAATTAGTAAAACCTAAAAACAAGCTCCTACAAAAAAGCTCACATACTGTGAGCTTTTTAAAACTTACATAGCGGTAATTTTAACTTACTGCTGCTTTTGCGGCGGGAAGTTGCTTAAAATATTAGCGACTGTTTCTTTAATTGATGCTTCGCGTTGCTCAGGCGATTGTTTTTTCTTTAAACGGCCTTCTTTTGCGCCGCGCCATACAAGCTGGTTTGATTCGCGGTCAATAATATCAATTACTAACGTACCCACTTCGTATTCGCGGGCGCTAATATCGCGTTGAAAACCCGTACCCCAGTATCCCCAACGTGCGCCGTAACCTACGTTAAAGCTGTCTACTTCTAGCTCTTTATCTACCGATGCATGATAGTTAACTAGTACGTCAGCTTGGGCAGGGTCTACTAAGCTCATACCTAATGTTTGGCTAAGCTCTTTATTTACGGCAGTACGTACACGTTTTTCCATTAAGCCGTTAATTTGGTAGTTTGTGGTGTCTTTGGTTAAGCTCGCGTTTTCTACCCAAGCAAATGTTTTAAAATTACTAAAGTTGGCTGATTTGTCGTAATCCCAGTCTGGGGTTTGCGTACAGGCTGTAAGTAATGTCAGCGCTGCAACAATAAGTATATTTTTCATTACCTTTGCTCCAATAAAATGCGTTAATTTAAAATAACACACATCGTTTAAATGTGTATTAGTTTAACGTCCTATATTTTAGTTTAGTTGGTTTGCCTTAACGGCCAATTAATTGTGTTCAACTTCAATCCAGTCTTTTTCGTCTACCCAGTTTTGGGCGCCATCTTTTACTGAACGAATAGGTACAATGTAATCACAGCTTACCTGCGGCTTAACCGAGGCAAAAATTGGCACAAAGCCAAAGCTCAGTGCCGTTTCTATGATTGCTTTTTGGTTTTGCGGGTCAATGTCGGCCGCTTCATCAATATAAATAGGTATACGGTAAAGGTTTTGTTCCTGATCGCTTAATAAGTAACGAATAAACAACATGCCACATAATAACTTAATAGTAATACGAGTGCCGTTTGAGCCAGCTGAATCGATTTTTTCAAAGTGTTCGGTTTCGCCAGCGCGGTTAACCACTTCAAAACGAATATCAAATAAATCAGTTAATGTAAGGCCTGCTTTGTCGGAGGCAAGTTTTATTAGGTGATCTTTTGCTTCGTTTACCGCGCTTTCGCTGTAAGGTTCTTGGCTTAATAAATCAAGGGTGTCGCCTTGTTCAAACTGATGCGACGTGCTGATAATGGTATCAATACTATCAACCAGCATTTTGCGCGGTATTACGTTAATTTTAAACGCTTGAAGGTTAGAAATACGGTGCTGGCTTATCCCTTTATTAAAGCTGTTCATTTCGCGGCGAAGTCGGTCTAAGTCTTCACGCAAGCCTTTAATTGTGGCGGCTACTTCGGTCAGGGCTACGCGGCCTTGGCGCTCAACGGCATCGCGTTCGTTATCAAGGTTATGAAACGCGCTAATCAACTTTTGGTATTTAGTAAATTCGTCGTTTTCGTTATCGAACTTAGTAATGCCCGCGTTATATACATGCAAATAGGTATTACGCACGTTTATGTCAAAGTTGCGCAGCTCTTGGCAGTCTTTATTAAAGTGATGAACTAAGTCGCTTAAGTTATCAAAGTCGACTGTTATATCAATCATATACGGGGTTACTTTACCGCTGTATAAATCAAGCGTGTGGTCGATTCGCTCGCTTTTAACTTGGCGTAGGCGCTCGGTTTGGCGATTAATTTGCTCTTGCTTAGATTTAATTAACGAGCGCCTGTCAGCAATTGAGCCACTATTTTTTTGAATGTCTTGCAGGTAGTCGTCAACTTGTTCGCGCTCTGCTAATAACTGCTCTTTTAGCATGGATTGCGCTTCTACCGACTGCTGCATTACCTCGAATTGCTCTAAGCGTTTTAGGGCGCTCTCTGCGCTCATTAACTCATCGTAAAGCGCATCTTTTTCTTTTTGTTTATCGGCCACGTTAGCGGCTACTTCGCGCTGTTGTTTAAACTCTTTTAACGAGCGTTCCAGCGCGTCTAGCTGAGCGCTAAGCTGGGCTTTGTTTTCGCCGCTTTGCATTTGTACTGGCGAGAGTTTTTTAAGTTTAATGCTTGCCCCTGGTAGGGTTAGTACACCGCCTTTAACGTTTTCGCTTAATAGCGATAAAAATTCCCCAAAGGCGTCTTCATCATCAATGGTTATATCGCCATTGCTGGTGGTGGCAAACGAGAGTATATCGGGGTTTAAAATGCGCGATATTTCTTCTACCTCTTTAAGTGATAGGTCTTCGCGCATTCGGGTAAACAAATTAAACTCAAGGTTTTTAAGCTGCAGTTTTAAGCTTTTAATTTGCTTTTGCGTTTCGCTAATGCGGTAATCAAGCGTGTGCAGGCTTTGCCCTTGTGCGCTGGTAATAGAGTGCGAAAGCGACTCGTAGTCTTGCTTAAGTTGGCCAAGGGTGGTTTTAAGGGTGGCTTTATTTACCAGTTCAAACTCGCTTTTAAGAGCGCTGTAATCTAAAAACCATTGCTCTATTTGGGTTTGCCTGCGCTCTATATCGCGCGATTGCTGTACGTATAAGCTTTGCTTTTGCTCAAACTCGTGTTTTTCGTGCTCTATGTCTTCAAGGGCAATGGCTAGTTCGCTTAATTGCTCTTCTTGGTAGGTATCAAAGTCTATTAATGCTTGATCAATTTTAGGCGCGTAGGCTGCTAACTTACCTTTAAGCACGGTTTGGTTTTCAAGCATAGATTCAAGCGCTGTTATTGGCTCTTGCATTGATTCAAGCGCTTTTAATTCGCGTTTAGCGCGATTTACTTTATCAAACGAGCGACGCCATACTTCGTAAAAGTCCACTTTAGAGTTAGACATATGGCGTTCAAACACACGTAGCATAAAGCGTTTAACATCGCTTGCACCTAATTTGTGTAAGTTAAGAATACGCCTAAAAATTTCTTTATAAATGGCGGAGTCTTGCACGTTATTAAGCGGGATCATTTTTAAATTAATGTCGCCGTCAAAAGGGGTTGCGCCGCCGGTAAGCAGGGCGTTAAGCTCTTGTGCTTTAAGCTCTATAGGGTTGTAACCTTGCGTTTTTAAATGATTAAACAGCTTGGTAAACTTAATAATGGTATTACCTTGTGTGTACTGCGCTAAATCAAGTTTGCCTTGATAACAAAAGTACTGGTGCGCGTAACCGGCTATTTTACCAAGGCCTGCTACACCAATAACCACCGAGCCATGGGGGAGGTTGGCTTCAAGTAAAATGTACGACTGATCTGATGAAAAATAAAATTTACGGGTTTCATCTAAATCGTGCCCGTCCCATTCGGTTAGGCGTAAATCATTTATTAGCGGAAATTGCAGGGCGTTTATAACCGAGCTTTTACCGGTATTGTTTGGTGCACAAATAGAGCTGCTTTTATCAAGCGGAATAACACACTTTGCATAACCTGCGGTATTAAGTAGGGCGAGTTTACTTAGTCCGTATAAGTTTTTCATTGCTCGTCCTCTGTAATGTAGGTTTCTTCGTTTACTTCCATAAGTGCATCAATATAGCGGTGAATAGGTGCTTGTAGCATAAAGCCGCCTTCGACTTCGCGGGCAAGGCCTAAACGTACCATGCGCAGGTATACGTCTTTACGTAAATCTGAGCCCGAAAATATCTCAAGTTGATCAAACAAGTGTTTATTAATTTGCACTAAGGTTTGCATCAGTTCTAAATCGTTTACTTCATCAAATAGGGCACGCATTGGGTCTTTACCCGTATTGGCAAAATGCTCAATTAAAATGTAAATAGTCAGTGCTATAGCACGGGATATTTTCCCCATGTTTGGCGTGCTTTCGTCGCTGGCAAAGTAGTAAAAGCCGCGGCTGTCGTGTTTTAAATCGTGGCCAAGGGCGTTAAATAAGGCGCTATAAGATTCTATGTGCTGGTCAAGCTCTTGCCACATTACGTTGTCTTGTTCGCAAATATGGTAACCCGCACCTAATTTTTTATTAATGGCTTGTAGGTGCGTAAGCTCGTCTAAGTTTATATGTGTCATGTGTTACTCGTCTGCCTGTGTATCTGGCTGAGGCGCAGAATTAAATGGGTATAACGAAAAATGCTGGCCGGCAATTTTTACGCGTGTTTTTTCATCGCTTTGGCTAATGTGAATTTCACTGTCGCTGACTAGTTTTTGATATAAAAATAGCATTTCGTCGGCGTCTAATTCTGGGTAGCTTTCATCTAAAAATTGCAGTAATGGCTGGGGCTTTTTACGTTTTTTATTAAAGCGTTTTGCAAAGCTTGTTTTAACATCGTGGTAATCAGGAATGTTTGGCGTAACAAATGCCGGCACGTCTTGTTGCTCTGGGAGTTGGTATTCTTCGTGTTCAAATTCTACCAAGCTTGCCATATAGGCAACTATATGACGCTGCTGGCCAAGCGAATAACGCTGCGCATCGCTTACAAAATTTGGTTGTACCGCGCTTAGCATGTTGTCTACGCCATTTTTACGCACAAGGCCGAGCACTTTTGCTGCTTGGCGGGTAATTAGGTTATTACGGCGTAGCTCTTCGCGCAGTGGCATAAGCATATCGGCACTTTTGCGTAAGCTTTCTCGGCCAACTAAATGCATTTCGAGTATCCGAGTACGCAATTGCTCAAGCATACGTTTGTCGCTGTAGGCTTTGCCTGAGCGTTCAATGTGCTCTATTTGCTTACTTATTTGTTGCTCAATAAGTGTAAAACAGGCATGAAAGTCACCGCGAATATCGACCATTTCAAGCATCGGCTCTATGTATTCGTCAAAGGCTTCTATTACCGCTTTGTAGCGCTTTTGCAAAGATTGCACCGCGTGATCAGATTTAGCTTGCTCAACAATGTTTAAAATAGCGTTTTCGTTGTGCGCGTAAAGCTTCATTATTTTACGCACCCGATCATCCATAATGCGGCTATAGCGGCGTAAATCGTCAAAGTCTTCTATTTCACCGGCATTATCTAATCGGTTTCCTAGGCGTGCTAAATCATCAACCAAAACGCTAATTTCTTGTGCTAAACCTAGGTGTTCTTCTTGTAATAAAAAGGTCGCAAAATCGGCAATGGCGCGGTTTATTTCAAGCTGGGATGATTTAGCCAATGGAATAAGTATATCTTGATTGAGCAAACGATTTGTTTCTTTGTAAATGCGCTCGTTTGTCCATGTGGGCTGTTTTTGCTTAATGGCGTTTTGCACGTCTTTAAGGCTAAAGTCGGCCATTTTAAAACGTTTGAATAATAGCTCTAAAACACCCCAATGTTCGCTAAGGGTATTAAGCAGCTTTTTAGCTGGGATCATAATGCGGTGATACATCCTAGTAATGAGTTAACTACGCTTAAAGCAGAGCGTAGTTTTTATATTTTTATAATAAAAAGTACTCGTTATTAACTGGCTTAATTTACACATTTTTTTAGCTGGCGTACAGGCGAGTTATATTAAGCGCTGTAAAAGTAGCCAGCAATGTAAACCCTGGCTAAATTATTCGCGTTATATTAACTAAAACACCTTGACAGCTAGACGTCTAAACGATAACTTTCAAAGCCCCGCTACACAGTGGGGTTTTGTTTTATTAGCCACAGGTTAATACAACATTCAGAAGAGGTGCGATACTTAGGTATTTAATGGTAGGTGACGAACGCCCATAACCATTAAAGAGGGAAGTACTCGCCGAGGAAAACAAGGTTACGTCAACCGTGTTTTTCGGTTTATGGGGCTGAATCCCCAAAACTGTCACCAACTTAGGTGGAGAGCTTCTGGCAGCGGACACATCTTATTTGCATTCCTTTGCCAAGTTCTTCTTGTTTTTTAGCGGTTTGGATACCGCGAAAGGAGACGAAATGACTACCCAATCAGTGCCACAAACAGTATCAGGCGCAAAATCAGATTACATCGTTGCCAAATTTGGCGGAACCAGTGTTGCAAACTTTGAAGCGATGAGTCGCTGCAGCGAAATTATTGTTGCAGATAAAAGCGTACGTATTGTAGCTGTGAGCGCCAGTGCCGGCGTAACTAACCACTTAGTTGCACTGTGCAAACCCGACCTTAGTAAAGAGCAGCGCCAAGCACACATAGATGGCGTATTGGCTATTCAACAGGCTATTTTAGATGAGCTGTCGCTTGATGCCGATTTAGCGGTGGGTTTTAACGAAACGTTAAAAGCATTTCAAACGTTAGCCCTTGAAACACTCACCACTGATCAACAACACGATGAGCTGCTTAGCTTTGGCGAACGTTTATCGTCTTATTTATTTGCTCAAGTGCTGCGCTTAAAAGGCTTAAATGCAGATAGGTTTGATGTACGCAAAGTGCTTAAAACAGACAGCCAATTTGGTAAAGCAACGCCCGATGTTGCGGCCACTGCACAAGCTGCTAAAGACTTGTTAATTCCGTTATTAGATGAGCAAGTAATAGTTACACAAGGGTTTATTGGTAGTGATGAATTTGGCCAAACCACAACGCTTGGTCGTGGTGGCTCTGACTACAGCGCGGCGTTATTAGCAGAGGCTATTAACGCTAAAAGTGTACACATTTGGACCGATGTAGTGGGTATTTTTAGCACCGACCCGCGTTTATGCGCTAAGGCAACGCCAATTGCTCGTTTAAGCTTTGATGAAGCCGCAGAAATGGCGACATTTGGCGCAAAAGTATTGCACCCTGCGACTATTTTACCAGCAAGCCGTAGCCATATTAATGTATTTGTAGGCTCTAGCCGCGAGCCAGAGCGCGGAGGAACGTGGATTGAGCGTGAAAAATCGCAGCAGCCAGGTATTCGTGCCGTTACGCAGCGTAAAAACCAAATATTGCTAACCCTTAAAAGCCCAGAAATGTTATTAGCAAGTGGCTTTTTGGCCCGTGTATTTACTATTTTAAGTGAATTTAATATATCGGTAGACTTAGTTACTACCTCAGAAATTAGTGTTGCCATAACCCTAGATAACGCGCCTAATGCCTCGCGACCTGAGCTTGAGCAAGCGTGTTTAGATAAATTGGCCGAATTTTGTCATGTATCGGTTGAAAATAACTTAACCTTAGTGGCGCTTATAGGGTCTGAAATACAGCTACGCCAGCACGAAATGAACCTAATGAACGTATTAAAAGAGTTTAATATTCGATTAATTTGTCATGGTGCAAGTAAGCACAACTTATGCTTTTTAGTAGAGCAAAGCGAGTCAGATACCGTGGTACAAGCAATACACAGCCGCTTATTAGAAAGCGCTGCTTAAGCTTTTAAAGCCAAGTTATTAAGTATCCAAGTTATTAAGTATAAAGCACCGCCAGTCGGTGCTTTTTTTATGCGCCACGCTTATATCAAACTCCTCATTGGCAACCGTTATGGTGTTACTCGATGCTGTAAGGTTTAACAAAGAAAATTCATCAAATACATTTGGGCTAAGCAATTGCGCTATTGGGCGGCTAGTTGCTTTAGCGAGTGCCTCTTTTAAGGTCCAAATTCTAAAAAAGCTCTGGGCTTGCTCTTTTATAGCCAAAGGCGCGGTAATTAAGGCAATTTCAGCCTTATGATAAAAATGCTTAGCGAGCTTTTCGAATGGGCGTTTTAAGTTTATTTTTTCAATATCAAAGCCAAACTCCGCCTTAGTAACATTAAGTGCAACGCCAACTAAGCCATGTGAGTGCGAAATACAGGTATTAATAACGATGTGGTTTATATGGAGCTGCAGTTTTGAGCATTCTTCATTAAAGTGGGTGCTCATTTTATTAAGCGGTATGTGTGCGTATTGGGGCTGAGTATGCTTTGCAAGTTGCTTTAGTAATATACGCGATGCTAGATATTCTTGCTTTGCTTGCATGCGTTTACGACGATTTATAACGCTTAGCTCAAATGGGCTTAGGTATTGGGTTAAATCAAGGTGTTCTACATTTAGTGTGTTGGCATTAAACACTAAAATAGTATTGTTGCTAGGGGATAAATCGCTATAAAAAGAGGGAGCAATACTTAGGGTGTTTTTAAAAAAGTGGTTAGTCATACGCGCTTAAAATAAGTGAGTGCTGTAATTATGAGCGGTTAACAGCGCTTATTTATGCCAAAAGCAATTTTATTACTCAGTTGGCATTAAATATGGTTTAATTCACAATAATCAAAGAATAACAGAATTTGTAGATGTATGGCACAAGTGCGTGATGGATTTCAAAGCCGTTTTGGTTTTGTTTTAGCCGCTGCAGGCGCAGCAGTGGGTTTAGGTAATATTTGGGGTTTTCCTACGCAGGCGGCCAACCATGGTGGCGGTGCATTTTTATTGGTTTACTTTGTAGTTATATTTTTACTTGCGCTACCTGCGCTTTATACCGAACTTTATTTAGGCCACCAAGCGCAAGCAAACCCAGTAAAAGCATTGGGTAATGCGTGGCAAAATACCAACAAAAAAGTAGGGGCTGCCGCAGGATATATTGGCCTTGCGGGCGCTGTGGTTATGCTTAGCTTTTATTCTATTGTAGCTGGGTGGATGCTCTCTTACGCGATAGAGCCTATTACTACATTTTTTGGTTTTACCGCCGCAAGCGAATTTTTACACAGCGACTCTATGGTGCGTAATTTTATATTTACGCCGCTTATGCTTATTTTAACCGCCAGTATTATTTTAAAAGGGGTTAAATCTGGGATTGAAACCTGGTCACGCCGTTTAATGCCATTGTTATTGGTGCTACTAATAGGCTTAATTTTTTATATAGCCAGTTTAGAAGGCGCCAGCGAAGGGTTTGCTGCTTATTTAATTCCTAATTTTAGCCAAGTGCTTGACCCAAATTTAATTATTGCTGCAATGGGGCAGGCGTTTTTCTCGCTCTCATTAGGGGTTGGCTGCATGATGATTTATGGCTCGTACCTGCAGCCAGATGCAAACCTGCCAAAACTAACTGCAAGCGTTGCACTACTTGATACTAGCGTGGCATTTTTAGCAGGTTTACTGATAGTGCCTGCAATTTATGTAGCGCAGCATAACGGGGTAGAGGTGTTTAGCGGCGGAAAACTTATAGGTGAAGGGCAGCTTATATTTGCTATTTTGCCTGAGCTTTTTAGTACCATGGGCGAAATTGGTTTACTAATTGGGTTACTGTTTTTTGTACTTATGTCGATTGCATCGGTTACATCGACTATTTCTACCACAGAAATACCGGTAGCGTTTTTAGTAGAAAACCACCGCGTAGATCGTACTAAAGCAACGTGGGCCGTTAGCCTAGTGGTGTTAATATGCGCTAGTGCAATAATATTAAACTTTGAGTGGTTATTTGGTTTAGTAATCATGCTATTTACTCAGTACCAACTACCACTTATGGGGCTATTTTATTTTATAACCGCAGGTTGGATGTGGAAACGCGGTAATAAGCTTCATAAAGCCAGCACCGGCACGCATTACTGGTTTGCTCAATACATTCGTTTTGTGTGCCCAGTATTAATGACTCTTGTTTTTGCAAACGTTGCGTTTGGCTAAAGTATTTTAAGCTTTACCCGTTATGTAAATAGCAAAACGGGTAAAGCTAAATTAATGGGCCGCGGCTTTATAAAACCTCATTAGTTAAAGGTCTTTGTTCATTAATTTCTATTGCGTTTTGTATGGTGGTATTGGCAATTTCGCTAAGGGCTTCTTGAGTAAAAAAGCCTTGGTGGCCAGTTATTAATACGTTTTTAAAACTAACTAAGCGCGAGAATATATCGTCTTGGTTTATCTCGTCGCTATGGTTTTTAAAAAATAGCTCCGACTCCTGCTCGTACACATCAAGCCCTAAATACCCTAGCTTTTTAGTTTTAAGCGCATTTATACACGCTTTGCTATTAAGTAGCGCACCACGCGAAGTGTTAATTAGCATTACCCCAGGTTTCATTTTATTAAATGCATCGTCGTTTATTAAATGGTGTGTTTGCTCATTCAGGGGGCAGTGCAGTGAAATTATATCGCTTTGAGTAAGCAGCGAATCTAAATCGGTAATGGTGTAATTGCCAAGTGTTGCATAAGGGTCGCACACTAAAACATGCGCGCCAAAGCCATTTAAAATATTACAAAGGGCAAGGCCAATTTTGCCACAGCCTATAATTCCAACTGTTTTGCCGTGTAAGTTAAAGCCTAATAAACCGTTTAAATCAAAGTTGTCTTCGCGTACGCGGTTATAGGCTTTATGTGTTTTACGGCTAAGGGTAAGCATAAGTGCAACACAGTGCTCAGCTACCGCTTCTGGGCTGTATGCGGGCACTCGTAATACCTTAATGTTGTGTGCTTTGGCGGCCACTAAATCAACATTATTAAACCCAGCGCAGCGAAGTAAAATAGTATTAATTCCATGCTCAGCAAGGTGCTCAATAACGAGGGCGATAACTGTGTCGTTTACAAATACACACACAGCATCAAACCCTTTAGCAAGCAGGGCTGTTTGCTCGTTCAGTGCTTGCTCAAAGTAACAAATCTCTATTTGAGGGTGTTTGTTAATACTGCGCTCAAAAAAAGGCTGCTCGTATTTTTGCGTACTAAAAAAAGCAATGTTCATGTTATTTACTCCAAAGCCTAGCTGTTATACCAATGCGCATAATCAAGTGATCCATTTTGAGGATGGAAAAACGTGTTTATAGCAAGGCAAAAAATTCGCTATTTAGTTGTTCTCGGCAATTGCTCCTGCATTGCTCTACCTTCTGCATCCATGCAGTCGTAAATGAGAGTTTTTTAACGCAGATAGCGACACGTTTAGCCCCTAAAAATGATTAAGTATTATTGCCGATTGGTATTATACGTAACCTTAAACTAGTTTAATAAAGCATGCTTGAGTAACCACCCGTTTATTGATTTAGAATAATTAAGCGCCTTTTAATGCATTAAAGTTGGGTATTATTTTTGCGTTATTTAAATTATTAGCGTTTAGTGCGCTAGGTAAGTTTGCCTCAATGACCTGTTTAAGCGTTTCGGGCTTGGTGCGCGGCGCATAACGTGCAACGAGCTGACCTTGTGGGTTAATTAAAAACTTGGTGAAGTTCCACTTTACTGCGCGGTTTTGCGAAATACCACGGGTATGCGACTTTAAATAATTAAACAGTGGATGCGCCTCGGGCCCATTTACCATGACCTTACCAAACACTTTGAACGACACGTCAAATTGCCCTTGATAAAAGTCTTTAATCGCGAGGTTATCAAGCGGCTCGTTTTGGCCAAATTGATGACACGGAAACGCTAAAATAGTGAAACCGCTGTTTTTATATTCTTGATAGAGCTTTTCTAGCGAACTTAATTGCACCGAAAAATTACACTTACTTGCTGTATTAACAATAAGTACTGTTTTGCCTTTTAGCTGGCTAAGCGCATAGCTTTCGCTGTTGTACAAAGGGGCACTAAATTGATAAATACTATCCATGGTTACCTACTTATTTCCTTACGTTGGAAATTTATAAAGACTTAATTCGCTTTTTAAGCAGCCGATTGACATAATCGGGCATAGTTTCTAAGTTAGCAGGAAAATAAGGCACTTTTATGTCAATCAATGTTGCATTTATAGGTTTAGGGGTAATGGGTTACCCAATGGCAGGGCATTTAGCAAAAGCGGGCTTTAATGTGTGTGTATATAACCGCACTCAAGCAAAGGCGCAAAGCTGGGTAGATGAGTATGCAGGAAGCTTTGCTACCACGCCGCGAGAAGCTACTAATAATGCTGATATTGTATTTATGTGTGTAGGTAATGATGATGACTTACGTGCGGTTGTTTACGGCGAAAATGGTGTTTTAGCGGGGATGGCCGTTAATAGCATTTTGGTTGACCATACTACTACATCGGCCGAAGTAGCCCGTGAAGTAGCAGAAAAAGCAGCCCTGCAAAATATCGATTTTATAGACGCGCCCGTATCAGGCGGACAAGCAGGTGCTGAAAACGGCGTGCTTACAGTCATGGCTGGCGGTAACGAAGCTGTTTTCACTAAAGTGCAACCCGTAATGGCAGCATATAGCCGTTTTAGCCAGTTATTAGGCGATGTGGGCGCAGGGCAGTTATGTAAAATGGTTAATCAAATTTGTATTGCCGGCGTAGTGCAAGGCTTAGCCGAGGGCTTACATTTTGCTAAACAAGCAGGGCTTGATGGTGAAAAGGTAATTGAAACCATTTCAAAAGGGGCTGCGGGTTCGTGGCAAATGGAAAACCGCTACAAAACAATGTGGGCAGGTGAGTACGAGTTTGGTTTTGCCGTAGATTGGATGCGCAAAGATTTAGGCATCGCGCTTGATGAAGCTAAAAACAACGGCGCTACGTTACCTATGACTGCAACGGTTGATCAATATTACGCCGACGTACAAGCGCTTGGCGGCAGCCGATACGATACATCAAGCTTACTCGCACGTATTGAAGCACTGCACAAAAAATAACATTGCATGTGTTAAAAATTAAAAGCTGCGCGTTCAACTTATATGTCCGCAGCTTTCTGGTGTTGCCCGCTTATTAAACTCATTTACTGTTTTTGTTTCGTTTAGGCGCTGGTAGCTTATTACTTAAAATCGCCAAACATAAAATAACTATAAACAACATTGAGTTAGCGCCTGCTTGCAGTGAATAATCTACCGAAGAATGTAAAAGCATATCTATAATAGCGATAGCACACCCAAAAGCCACGCCCTGAAATAACGCTGTTTTGCGTTTTCTCATTGTCTGAATACATAACCATATGCAATATAAAATAAGTGCTCCTAAAGCTGATGTTACGGGAATGCCTAGCTCTACAGAAAATTGAATATAGTCGTTATGAGCATTATCGTAATAGCCAGAGTAAGGCTCAGATTGATACGCAGGGAAAGCTGTATAAAACGTACCGCCACCTGAACCCAATATAGGCTTGTCTAGTATTAACGGGATTGAATCACGAACTACTTCATCACGTGTTTCAGATTGAATACTGGTTTCGCTTATACGTTGCTTTACTTTTTCTACATCAAATATTGCACCAATAATGATCAAATCAATTATAAAAAAACTAATAATAAGTATCTTAAACGCTTTAGGTTTTTTATTGTAAACAAACAAAGCCAACAAGCTAACAGCCATCAATGCTATAAAAAAGGCTGAATTACCCATTCGACTGCGCGTTAAAATTAGCGCAATAATTATAATAATTAACGATATACGCAAAATTATTTTTGAGCTTAATAGTATTTCTGTCCAGGCGCGCAAAGTTTGTTTAAATGTAAGAGCTCTTGCATGACTACCTCGCTTTAATTCACTCACTAATAGACCAATACCTAAACATAAGCATAGCGCTAAATAGTTAGCTAAAAAGTTAGAGTAAGTAAACGTACCTATGGCGCGTTGCGTGTGCCTATATCCAAAAATAGGGCTAAGCATGTCAGGCGACAGATTTAGGTAAGTCGCATACAAAGCCTGAAAAACACCCGCTGTAATAATGGTATAAATAAGCTTTTTTATACGCTTACTATTATTGCAATAAATAAATATAAGCCAACAAAAGCAAACCATAAAGCTCGTTTTTAACAGCATTTGTTTTGTTTGAAAGGGGTCTAAACTCACAGTAAAAAATTGCAAAGTACACATAGCGCATACTAATAATAAAGCAGAAATAATGGGTAAAGAATAGCGAGGAGGGTACAACGTTTGGTTATTTACAGCGCTATTAAACAGGTGAAAAACAAAGGATATACAGATTAAAATACCCATTGCCATAATGGCCCAAGGTCGGTAGCTACCTAAAGGAAGGGGCAGCAAAAAAATAATTGCACACAGTAAAAAAAATATAAAACGATTCACAGCTTTCTCAAAAAAACGAGTTAATAGTTAAGCAATAGTGTTTAAAGTAAAAACGCAGCCATTAGGCTGCGTTTGTATTATAAAACTAATTTATTATTTAGTTGCCAACCTCAGAAATACCAGCGTCACCACCGGTACCGCCAGCGCCTTGAGGAACGGTTGTTGTAGGCAAGGTTACAATTACAGGGCTTGCTGGTGCGGTAGGCTCTGTAGGACCAGCTGCTGTTGCTTGTGACGCAATAGTTGCATCAACCCCAGCTGTTATTGCAGCCAGCGTTACAGCATCGCTATTAACGCCTGCAGTAACTAAGGCCGCTAAAAAATCAGAAATAAAAGGGCTATCTGCGCCAATGGCTGAAATAACAGCATTCATAATTATATCAAGCTGCTGAGCAGAACACGTTCCATTAGCGATAGGTGAGTCTAAATCGACTGGGCCGGTATTTTGGCAAAGTTGCTCAATGACTACTACTAGTTCTTCTTGTAACTCTTCTGAGGGGGTGTCAGCAGTCGCATTAGTTAAAATATTTATTAAAGTATCTAGGTTATCTGTTTGCACAATTACATCGTTGTGTGCTTGAGCATAAACAGGAAATGCTACAAAGCTCGAAGCGCCAACAAACAAGCTAGCAAGTATAAGTGATCTCATATTGAGCCTCTTTTAGAGGTTACTAATTACAGAATTTTAGCGTATCAGCACAAAAAGCAAACTGTTTATTCGTGCTACTTTGTATGGTCTTTATAACATTTGAAGGTGGCATAATCAAATTACCTTGTACACCGTCACACCCTAGGTTTTCAAGCATGTCTAATGTTTCTGGTCCTTCAACTAAACAAGCTAGTACCTTTATACCAAAGCCATGACAAATATTATTAACTGTTTGGATAAAAAATTGGCTTTGGCTGTTATCTAGTAAGTCTTGTATGTAACTACCGTCTATTTTTACATATTCAATATCTAGCCCTTGTAAATACCTAAACGAGGTGAGGCTAGTACCAAAATGTTCAATACACACATTAATTCCTATGTCTTTAATAATGTCTATATGTTGCGAAGCAATATGAACATTATAAAGCAAGCTAATCTCATTTAGTTCAAATAACAAGTTAGTTTTTAAAACAGGCTTAGTATGGGCGTAAAGTGTTAACCATTCAATGAACTCAGTAGAGTATAATGACGCTTTACTTAAATTGAGCGCAAATACATCGTTTGGATATAGCTCTTTAACATTAACAAAATTACGAATTATTTTTTTGTCTAATTCTTCGGTCAAATTAAGCTTTTCGGCCATAGCAAACAAATGCCCGTTATTCACTTTCTCATTTTCATGAATAAAGTGAGCAAATACCTCAAAATAGCATTGCTTATTTTGTGAGTGAGCACGTTTTACAGGTTGCACTGAAAAACTCACCTCACCAGATGCTAAAATAGACTGAATAAGCGAGCGCCACTGATTTACACTGAATAAAGTATCTTTATCTACCTTAGTGTTAGTAACACCAATTGTGCAGCCTGTATCTAACGCTGATAGTACGTGACCTTTGGGCATTCCTTTTTCTACACTTACTAACGCACAGTTAGCAAAACCATTTACGTGTAAGCTATTTTTTTGTTGACTAAATGCATCGGTAATTTCAAGCCGAGTTCTATTTAAAAAGTCACTATCATAAGGTGCAAGGGCAATAAACGTGCTGCCATTTAGTCTAAATACCTTCGCGTTTGTTAGCTCACCAAAAATAGTTTTGAGTATTTTTGCCACCTCTTTTATGTGCTCATCACCGTCTTGATAACTTACCGTTTTATTAATGTTTGTAAGCGAAGGCAGGGAAATCATCATTGCGGTAACGGGAGCCTCGTCACTTATAGAGTTAGCAACCGAATTAAAATGATTTTCAAACGACTTCCGGTTACCTAAACCAGTTAAAGGGTCAATATATACTTCTTCGGTAAGGGCTTGTGTTTGCCTAGTAAGCGAGTCAAACGTAGTTTGCAGGTTCATAACCATATTGTTAATGGCTTTAGTAACGGTTCTAAGCTCGCGCGCAACGGGTATTTCATCGGTGAGTGTAAAGCGCTTACGCGTAACAAGGTGGGCTTGGTTTTCTACAGCTTTTAATGGGTTAAAAACAGCACGTAGTATTAAAAAGGCAACAGCCAGTGAGGCTACTAATAATAAAAATGAGCTATAAAAACTACGTTTAGTATGCTCCCAAAGTGTTAGATATGAATGCCCCTCATGGCTTGTTACTTCAAGCGTACCCGCCATAATCCAACCATTGTTTAGTTCAGACTGTCTACTTGGCGCGTTTAGTTTAACTGCACTTATAAACCAATTAGGTACCGATTCAACACGCTTAGGGTTTATAAGTTCAAAAACCACCTTAGCCTGAGCATTAGTAAACTTTATTTGTTTATAATAACCCGAGTCAAAAATCGCCGTTGCCATTGTTTGAGCAATCATTATGTTGTCTTCTTCAAGGTAAGGCGAAATAGAAAGCCCTAAACTTGTGGCTGTATCTTTGGCATGGCTTGCCATTTGCGTTTGTAAATATTTTTGTGTGGTACCTATATCGGTAATTATACGGACGGAAAAAGAAATTAATGAAATGGCTATGATCAAACCATAAACTTGTGTTTTTAAGCTCAAGCCATTTTTTATAAAAGACGACATAACTAATAGTTCCTTTACGTTGTTCTATATGGGAGCAATCTCACCATGTTCAATTCGTTTTAACATAGTATTCCAAGCTGAAACGCCTTGGCTGTTTTCAATTTTGTTACCAAGTCCCTTCGATTTCGCCAACCACAAACCTTGACCATTAAAGCTGTATATTGGTATTAAATCGGTACGCTGACTGGCTGGTAATAACTTTTTATTAAAGTTTCCTAGCACGTAGGGGCTTTTGTTTGGTTGCTCAATGTAAATTAAGACCATGTGGGGTTGGTTAAGCTCCTTATGGCGCACATACATTAAGCGTATTTTATCTTCAGGAACATCTAGAGCGAGTAACGTAAAATACTTAGCAATAACATAGTCTTCGCAATCACCCATGCCAGTGCCTAGGCTTTCAAGTGGTGTTGCCCAATAATCAGTTTGTTGCCAAAGAGCTTGATCAGACTTGTATTTGATCTTTTCATTAAAAAAATTATTAACTAAATGTATTTTTTTCCACTCATTTTTATTAGCTGATTCATCTATAAAATTTAGCCAACTTTTAATTCGTGCGTGCCCTTGATTACCATATTGTTGTTTTGCAAGTAAAATTATATCGTTATTACGTAAATGCAAAAGTATATCTTGCGAATACACAATAAAAGACAGTACGAATAAAACACAAAGAATGAAGCGCACCAGTATTCCTTTGAAATAATCCCTTTAGAAATGGCTATTAGTATAGATGCATTAACCTTAAAAAGGTAGATAATAATAAAGTATTGTTGGCACAAAATTGGTGCGTATGCGGTCAAATTTGCAACGTAAAATTAACAAAAAAACAGTTAAAAAGGATGCTTTTTTGGTTGAGTAGATTATTGTGATGTGTATACTATTACTAACACAAGGTATGTGAATTACATTTGAAGAATTTGAGATTATTAGTTCTTCAAATGTTTTCTGATAATATAAAAGGAATTAATGTGAAAGTTTTAAAAGCTGTTTTACCTGTTGCCGGCTTAGGTACTCGTATGCTACCTGCCACTAAAGCTATCCCTAAGGAAATGCTCCCCCTAGTAGATAAACCACTCATTCAATATGTGGTAGATGAAGCAGTTGCTGCCGGTATAAAAGAAATAGTTTTAGTCACCCACGCATCCAAAAATTCAATTGAAAATCACTTTGACACGAGTTTTGAGCTTGAAGCCACTCTAGAAGCACGTGTGAAGCGCAGTCTTTTAGATGAGGTCCGTTCCATAGTGCCAAAAGATGTAACGGTGATTTCTGTTCGTCAATCGGCCCCGTTAGGTTTAGGCCATGCAGTACTTGCAGCACGCCCTATCGTTGGCAATAACCCGTTTGCGGTAATGCTCCCTGATGTCATTATTGATAAATATAAATCTGATTTAAAGACTGACAACTTAAGTCAAATGATAGACCGCTTTGACAAAACAAGCCATAACCAAGTCATGGTAGAGCCAGTACCGCAAGAGCAAGTGCACCAATATGGTGTGGCTGATTTAGCAGGTAAAAAAATAAAAGCAGGCGAAAATGCCGCCATAAAAAACATGGTAGAAAAACCAAATAATGATGAAGCACCAAGTAATCTTGCGATTACTGGGCGTTATGTTGTTTCACCAACCATATGGGATTTACTTGAATATACACCACCCGGTGCAGGTGGAGAAATACAGCTAACGGACGCACTTCTTCAACTTCGTCACTTAGAAACATTAGAGGCTTATCACCTAAAAGGAAAATCACACGATTGTGGTTCTAAGTTAGGTTATATGCTGGCAAACGTTGAATATGCGATGAAATCAAGTCAATTTGGAGAAGCATTTACAAAGGAAATTGAAGCACTCATATAAAATGTAATCAGTAGAACTACTTAGCCAGTTTATCATTTTAAGTTTTTATGTTTATAAAAAAAGATCATTTATATGCTTCATTATGGGCGGTTTTAGCGGTTGGTGCATTGTTATTTAATACGATGTTTGGTGCGTTAGCGGCTTTAACTTTTTTAATAGCTGGAACTGCTTATGCTGCATCAGGTATTAACTTTACTCTGAGAGTATGTAAAAAAAATTGGGAGTTGTTTTTAATACCAGCTTTATGCTTATTATCTGTTATTTGGTCTGATATTCCAGCAACGGCTTTGCGGGCAAATATACAGCTTTTACTCACTACAATTTTTGCAGTCGTCATAGCTAGTCGCTTAGGGCTAAACTTATTTTTAAGGGCTGGCGCGTTTATTATGTTAATTGCTATGGTGATGAGTTTAGTTTCATCTCGCACTGCTCTAAATGGTATGACAGGTGAAATAAGTTTAATTGGTATTTTTGGAAGTAAAAACTATTTAGCTGCAAATACTTCTATGTGCATTGTAGTTGGACTTACCTTATCGCTTAATAAAACGATTGATATGTCCAGTCGTATTTTAGGGGTTGTGCTATTAATTACTTCGACTTTAGTTTTAATTAAAGCTAAGTCATTGGGTGCAATAGTGTTTGTGATCGGTAGTATATTAATTAGTATTGTAATTATTTATTACCAAAATTTAGCTTTGCATAAGTTCACTAGAGGAAAACTGAACTGGGGTATCTTGTTTGTTTTTTTAATCGGCATGTTTCTTTTGGTCTATTCACTTGTCAATGGCAGTTTTAATGACTTGATGTATAGCATTGGTAAAGATCCAACTTTAACAGGCCGCACACACTTATGGGCAAGAGGAATGGCACTTATACAGGAAAACCCATTACTTGGAGTGGGTTTCCAGAGTTTATTTTATGTTGGAAATAATATAGCAGAAGATATATGGGCACTCCACCATGTCCCCTCTGGAGCAGGGTTTAATTTCCATAATATGTATGTAGATATGGGCGTTGAACTTGGCCTAATTGGTTTGTTTCTTTACCTATATTTAATAAAGCTATTCATAAGTAGGATATTTGACTTGCGAACTATCGCTTTTGGGAGTTCACATTTTTTTGCCATTTTAGTTTTAAGCTATATGTTTTTACAAACTTTTTTAGAAGCGGTTTGGTTTGAGCAGTTCACAGTTATTCATTTTTTTATGTGTGTATCTTGGGTTTATTTAAAGGAAGATGAGCGTTATGAGTAAAGAAATACCTAAAGGTGTAATTATATTTGGTGGCTCAGGTTTTATAGGCACACACCTTATTGATAAGCTTCTTATACAAGGTTGTACAACTATTATCTCTGTGGACATAAAAGAGCCAAAATCCCCACGCAAAGGGGTGAATTATATTGTAGCTGATGTGAGGGACTTATCATCATTAGAGCTGTTCAATAACATCGATAAAATTTATAACTTTGCGGCGATCCACACGACACCAGGCCATGAACATCATGAATACTATGAAACAAACATCTGTGGCGCACTTGAAGTATGTAAGTATGCTGAAAGAGCGGGTATCAAAAATATAATTTTTACTAGCTCAATTTCAGTTTATGGTCCGGGCGAAGATCAAAAAACAGAAGAAACCGAATTACAGCCTACATCATCTTACGGATACTCGAAAATGATAGCAGAGAAAGTTCATAAAGAATGGCTTAATAAAAACTCTGCAATTAATAAGTTAGTGATAGTGCGGCCTGCAGTAGTCTTTGGGCCTGGAGAAGGGGGTAACTTTACGCGCCTAGCGACTTTACTTAGTAAGGGTTTTTTTATTTATCCGGGCAGGAAAAATACAATAAAAGCATGCATTTATGTAGATGATTTAATTGAAGCCATTAGCTTTGCTGAAGATCAAAGACAGACATTAATAACATTTAATGGAGCATACCATCAAGGTTATACACTTGAAGATATAATAGATATTTTTCAGGCTAACCACTTTTCAGACGTAAAAACAGTAATGCTACCAAAATTTATTGTGCTCGGGGTGGCTAAAGCTTTGCGTTTATTTAATGCGTTTAACATTGGAATTCACCCAGAGCGGGTAATGAAGTTAGTTAAATCAACAGACGTTTACCCTGGGTGGTTAGTATCAAAAGGTAAAAAGTTCGATGGTGGTGTAGAGGTCGCTTTAAGCAAGTGGTCATCCTCTACAGATGGAAAGTTTAATTAATAGGATCTCTCTATGGATATTTGCGTGGCAATTTGTACTTATAAACGAGATAGCCTTAAAGAGACTCTTTATTCTATCTCAAAGCAATGCTTGCCAAGAGAAATAACGCTAAAAGTGCTTATAGCCGATAATGATAAGACCGATAAAGCAAGAGCTAAAATAGAGGGGTGGGCAGAAGAGTTTGGCTTGCGCTTAATTTATATCCATGCCCCTTATCAAAATATCTCTATTGCAAGAAATGCGTGTTTAGACAATGCAAATAGTAATTGGTTGGCATGTATAGATGATGATGAAGTGGCTTCCATTAATTGGCTCTCAAACTTATATAAAAAAGCGCAGCAAGAAAAAGTAGCGGTAGTATGTGGACCTGTTAAAGCGATATATGACGACAGTGCGCCTAGCTGGATGAAAATATGTGATTTTCATTCTCAACAACCAGTTTTTGTTAAAGGGGTAATAAAAACAACTTCGACAGCAAATGCTCTGATTAACTTAAAGCACCAAGCTTGTAAGGGGTTGAGGTTTGATCTTGCTTTAGGTAAATCAGGCGGAGAAGATAGTAGCTTTTTTTCTTATGTTTATTCTAATGGTGGATGCTTTGCATTCGCAAAAGATGCATTGGTTACTGAAGATGTACCGCCTGAACGTGCCAACCTGATGTGGTTATTAAAAAGGAAGTTCAGGTTTGGACAAACATGCGGCGCACGTCTAATAACTAAAAATATCAGTGTACTAGATAAAATAAAATACAGCACTTTAGCTAGCTGTAAATTTTCATTTTGTATACTAATGTGCCTACTTTCAATACTAGGTAAAAACAAAAAATATCATTGGCTCCTTAGAGGCACGCTTCATGTTGGGGTGCTTGCAAAACTGTTTGGTAAAAAAGAAATAATTCAGTATTAGATAGTGATAAAGGGAGTATGTATTCAATGGATAACTGCAATAGGTTACTAGATGAAAGCTGATTTAAAAGTATCAGTTGTTATTGCTGCTTGGAATTCAGAAAAATTTATTAGCAAAGCAATAGATTCGGCGCTTCAACAAAAGGTTTCTCTTGAGGTTATCGTTGTTGATGATTTTTCAAGCGATAACACCTGTGAGGTTGTTGAGAATTATCGCGATGAGCGGGTTAGGTTAATCAAATCGAATAGCAATGGGGGGCCAGGTTATGCACGTAATATTGGATTTGAAGCTGCAAAAGGTAAGTGGATCGCAATTTTAGACTCTGATGATTATTTCTTACCTAATAGATTGAGCGAAATGCTTAATTCTGAAGATGATGCTACAGATATTCTTATAGATAATTTTTATATGTGCCGTGAGGGAGAGCAGGCGCTATCTCCCTTTTACACTAATGATGAACTCAAAACAGGTAACTTATCCTTAGCAGAATTTATAAGCGGGAATGCAGATTTCATGGGTAAAAAAACCACAGGTTACGTAAAGCCTCTTTTTTTAAAATCGTTTTTAGTAAAAACAAAAGTGGAATACTGGCCTGAAGTTCGAATTGGTGAGGATTACTACTTTTTAGCATCGTGTTTAGCGGCTAATGCAGTAGCAAAAGTTTTAGACTTTTTCGGGTATGTATACACCATTAGAGGCGACTCCATTTCTGGCCAGTTAACGGAAGGGCATATTTCAAGGTTTCAGTGGGGCGATAGAAAATTTGTAGAGATGTATGAACTTAATAAAAGTGAAAATGCAGCTCTTAAAATAAGAAATAGAAACTTATCAAACACTAAAGCTTATATTTTGCTTGTAAAATCAATAAAGCGTAAAAAGATTTTAAAATCACTTTCTATTGCAGTTATAAACCCAACAGCTTGCAGTCTGTTATGGTTACCAATACGTAAACGCTTATTAAGTTAAGAAAACAGGGAGAGTAATTTGAGAGTATTAGTAGCCGTGTTAACAACAGGAAGTAGAAGCGCGACTTTCGAGCAATGTATTTTAAGTATCCTTGAACAAAGTTACATTAGCAGCATAGAGCTAAGTATATTGATTGTTGAAAATAATTCCGAATTGAATCAGATAGTTAATAGCAGCGTGAGTAAGTTTACTAACAATAAAAAAATTAATGTAATACACGTTTTAGAAACTAAACAAGGGATACCGTTTGCAAGGAATAATGCACTAAATTATGCACAAAATAACCAGTACGACTACTTGGCGTTTATTGATGACGATGCTTATGCAGATAAAAACTGGCTGAACTTACTGTGTGATAAAGCGAAGGGCTATGATGTAGTTGCAGGCCCCCAAAAAGCCATATTTCCCAAAGGCACTCATAAATATTTTAACTTAGCCCGTTTGTACCACGAGCGTAAATTAAGGGATGGTGTGATGGTGAAATGGGCTGCTACCAATAATATCTTGATTAATGTTAATACACTTAAAAAACTGAATCTTAGCTTCAACGAGTCGCTTATTCACGGTGGAGAAGATAAAGAGCTCTTTTTGAGGTTAACAGCATGTGGTGGCAAAATTAAGTGGGTTAATAATGCAATAGTTCAAGAACATATCGTTATTGAACGCTTAACAACTAAATGGGCTTTACGTCGCTGCTTTAGAATGGGTGCTACAGGCTTTAAAATTGAAAGCTGCAATAAGACTTTCTTAGGAGCACTTTTTACTTGCTGCTTTAAAGGGGCTGCTTATTTGACAAAAGGTTTACTTTCATTTTTGCCGTACTTTATTAGTCCGAAGCATACATGTTTAGATAGTTTATGTGACTTATCCCACGGTGTTGGTTTTTTTTATGGGCTCTTCTCCGGTGGTAATGTTAGGAGCTACGCGTGAAAATACACTTATTTTACATCTTATGCTTACAGGCTTTCTCTTGGCCACTCTATGCACAAGAGTACAATCAGTTATTGTGGAGTGATGAGTTTAACAGCGATGGCCTACCTGCTAGTGAAAAGTGGGGGTACGAACAAGGCTATGTACGAAATGGTGAAAAACAGTTGTATGTAGCAAACAACCTTCATAACGCAAGAGTTAAAGATGGAATTTTAATAATTGAGGCAAGGAAGTTGGAGAGTATAGAAACTAGTCTATGGGATGAATTATTTGACTCTCCAAAACCTATGTATACATCTGCTAGTTTAACTACACGTAATTTGCATTCATGGACGAATGCAAAAATTGAAGTACGTGCTAAATTACCCCATGGCATTGGGGTGTGGCCTGCAATATGGCTACTTGGAGTCGATAAGCAAGGTAAAGGCTGGCCAGCTAAAGGCGAAATAGACATGATGGAATATGTTGGTTACCAAAAAGATAAAGTGCATATAGCTTTGCATACTAAGATGAGAAATCACCAGAATAAAAAAGCGGTAAATAAGGGGTTTAAATTAAAAAATCTCTTATCTGAATATCATATATATGCTGTTGAAAAATATTCTAATGTTATTAAGTTTTTTATAGATGATAAGCTAGTTTTTAGTTATGAAAAAGAAGATGATAATACCGAATCATGGCCTTTTGATGAGCCGATGTATTTAATAATTAACTTAGCAATTGGTGGTTCTTGGGGAGGAAAACATGGAATTGATGATTCTATATTTCCTCAGCAGTTTTTAATAGATTATGTCAGGGTTTATCAGTAGGAATGTAATTGATAAAGTTTTAACTTTGATGCTTTTATATAAAAGCAAAGCAATGGATGGTAATGAGTGATGGTGATATTTTTTATTTCGGTATTTATTTTATTATATATATATGTTTTTTTTCCTTTAATCATATACATTTTTGGTGCTGTTAAAAAAGAGTATGTAAATACCACATTTACAGCTAATGATAAGAGTATTGTTATTGTCGTACCAGCTCATAACGAAGAATCAGTGATCAGCAAAAAAATCGAAAACCACTTGGCTTTAGACTACGATAAAGCGAGCTATAAAATACTAGTAATATCAGATACGTCCACAGATCAAACTGTCTCAATAACAAAAAGTTATATAGAGAAATATCCTGGAAGAGTCGAATTATTTGAAGTAAGTGATGGCTTGGGGAAAACTAACGCAATCAATAAAGCTTTAGCTGGTGTTGAATGTGACTTTTTAGTTTTTTCCGACGCTAATGTTTATTTGAAAAAAGATGCATTATTGCAAATTTCAAAGTGCTATAAAGACGACGAAGTAGGTGGGGTTGCAGGCCAATTAATTTATACAAACGATGATCTTGAAGGAACAGCACAAAGTAATGGCTTGTATTGGAAATACGAAGAAATGATCAAAAAATCAGAGTCTTTATCTGGCTCAATGATGGGTGCAGATGGTTCTATTTTTTCTATAAGAACAAGCTTATTAAGAGAGCTTCCAGTGCATGTGCTTGATGACTTTTGCTCGTCTATGGGCGTTATCAATCAGGGTTATAAGCTAAAGTTTGATGATACTATAGTTGCTTATGAAAAAGGTGCTGAAAGTACCGCAGAAGAATTCCCGAGAAAAATCAGAATTAGTAATCGCTCTTATAATAGCTATAAGCATTTACGATCAGAATGTTTAAATACTTTGTCGCTTTTTAATTTATGGAAGCTTTACTCACATAAAGTATTACGTTGGTATAGTTTATTATTTATGGTTTTGGCATTAGTTTCTAATGTGTATTTAGCGATTTTTGAGAGTGGTTATTTATTTAAAGTAACCTTAATAGCGCAAGTCTCGTTTTATATAATGGCTGTATTATCTTGGTTTGAAAAACTTCCTAAAGTGCCTGTTGTTTCAAAAATAGCTGTCATTGCAGAATACTTTACTATGGCGAATATTGCTGCGGGTATTGGTATATTACAGTCAATTACAGGTAAAAAAACGGTTACTTGGAAAAAAGCAAATTCTACAAGGTGAATATACGTTGTAAAGGCTAACAGTTTAAAGTTAACAATAGGGATATATTTTGTCTGAGAACGATACTATAGCAGTTATTATTGCTGCTTATAATGCAGAAAGAACAATTACCAGAGCAGTAGAATCAGTAGTCAATGATAAATTTGTTAACCAAGTGATAGTTGTTGATGATTGCTCTACAGATAACACAATGCAAGTTTTAACCTGTTTAAATGCTAAGTTCTCTAAAGTTAGTATCTTTTCTACTGAAGTGAATAGTGGTCCCGGGAAGGCACGTAATATTGCCCTTTCTAGGGCGATTTCAAAATGGGTTACTGTGTTAGATTCTGATGATTACATTGAAACTGGTCGTTATGAAAAACTATTAGCTTATAGTGAAGGCGAAGACTTAATTGCTGATGATAAGTTTCGTATAAATGAAACTGATCCGCTAGCACGTAAAACAAAGATGCTTGGAGACAGGCAGGACTTTCCGGCAATAATATCTTTATCAGATTTTATTGAATCAAACATTACTAAAAAAGGTGAGTTTAGAAAAGAGCTTGGTTTTATAAAACCAATCATAAAGCGTCAGTTTTTAGAAAAATACAATTTAAGCTACCGAGAAAATATGCGTCTTGGTGAAGATTATGAGTTTTATTGCCGCTGCTTAATTTTGGGCGCAAAACTGAAGTTAATTGAAGCATCTGGCTATGTAGCTGTTGTTAGAGAAAATTCCCTCTCTGGCAACCATAGTAAAACTGATTTAATTCATTTAAGAGATTGTGACTACGCACTTGCAAAAATAAAAAGTTTATCTAGCCAAGAAAGAAAGCTACTACTACGTCACGCTAAAAGTATTAATATGAAAATTCAATGGATTTGTTTTTATTCATCTATAAAAAATAAGCGCTATAAAACAACAATTAAATCTATTACTAATTCCTTTTCAGCTTTTATTTTTATTTTAAAAAATTTAAGGACTCAGTTTTTCATTCGCGTAGTTAAAAGAAGATTAAATAAGTGAGCGTAAATAAATCTTATGGAATTCTTTGGCTATTTGTCAGTAAGTTTTTTCCGCCAATAATTAATTTTGCTGTATTTACGTATTCAGCACGTATTTTAGCTCCAGAAGATTTTGGTCTAATCGCTTTCTCACTGTCAATTATTTATATATCTAGTAGTTTTATGCCTGTTGGCTGGCGTGAATCGATAATAAAATACCAAATAGATGATACCTTAACGATTAGTAGTATTTTTTGGCTCCACTTTTTTGTTTCAATAATATTGGTGCTACCAATACTCGCTTTTTGTTTAGTGTCATTCTTCGACTTCCAGACAGAAATATTCAATATCGCTTTATCAATATTTTGCCTAAAACTAATTTTCGATGGGCTTTATGCTACATTAAATATAGTGCTTTTGAAGGAACAAAAGTATGCACATTTAGCTTTAAGAACATTTTTTTCAGGAGTTTTATCAGCCACTATAATAATAACATTACTTGTTTTAGATTATGGTATATGGGCATTAATTTGGTCACAGGTGGTGCTGTCCATTTTTAACTTTTTAGTTGTATATATTCCAGCCAGAGATAAAGTGAAATTTATATTCAAGTTTAATTGTATTATTAAGCTTAATTCATTTGCTATATATACCACTTTAACAAATGGCCTTACTTTTGCTTTAAGTCATTATGAGTCACTGATTATTGGTAGTATATTAGGGAATAGACAGCTTGGTTTTTACAGTGTGGCAAAAAGGTTATCTACTATAATGAATGAGGTTTTTATTGGTACAGTTTCAGAAGTTAGCTTCCCTATATTGGCGAAAACGCAAGCGCAGAATGGCAACCTTAAAAAAGGTTTTTTAAACTCTGTTTATTTTTCAGTTTTGCTTCTATATCCTATTTTTATTTTTTTATTTGTTTACTCATCAGATGTATTTATTATTTTATTTACAGAAAAGTGGCTTGAGTCAGTTCAAATATTCCAAGCTTTCTGTATTGCATATATGATAGTAATATTAGGTATTCCACAAAAAAACATTATTCTTCTGACTAATAATGCGAAATGGTGGTTTTACTTACAATTAAAGTTATCTATTATTATAGTGCCAATAACAACATTGTGCGTATATTGGGGAGTTAAAAGCTTTTTAGTTGCTCTCATACTTGCAAAACTAACCTATTGCACTGCCTCTATGATGCGCTCGTGTAAACTATTAAATATAACTATTAGTGAATATCTTTCAAGTTTCAAATCACCTGTTATCTGTGCCGTCATAAGTATATTACTAACACTAAGCTTAGGTAAGCTCTTTTATTTTGATCTAATAATTTTAAATATAGTACTTGCAGGGTTATTTTTTATAATTATCTATTTCATATTAATGTACATCTTTGATGGAGGGAGATTGACCTCAAGCGCCTTAAGTATTTTTCCAAAGAACAAAATTATTTTAAAATTAGCACATAAACAAAATTATAAGGAAATATAAAGTGAAATTAACCTATTTTTCAGGACACGTACCTAACTTCGGCGATGAGCTAAATAAATATATGTGGGATTCTTTAGTTTCTCCTGGTTTTTTTGATGAAGACGAGTCAAAGCTATTTTTAGGTGTTGGCTCTATTTTGTGGGATGACTACCCTAAGAAATCTAAAAAAATTGTAATGGGTTCTGGTTATGGTGGATATACGGCTAAGCCAGATATTCATGATGGGAGTTGGGATGTCGCTTTTGTAAGGGGACCCAGAACAGCATTAGAGCTTAATTTAGATCCTAACTTAGCTATAACAGATTCTGCGATATTGACTCATTTTATGGGCTTACCAAAATATGAGAAAACTCATAAAATTAGTTTTATGCCTCATTACGAAAGTATACCTAGGGGAAATTGGAAAAGTGTGTGTAAAAATGCAGGAATCAATTATATTGATCCAACTACTCCTGATGTTATAAGCTCTTTAGCTGAGTTGAATAAGTCTGATATATTAATTACTGAGGCCATGCATGGGGCTATTTTAGCTGATACATTGAGGATACCATGGGTAGCATTAGAACCAATCGTGCCAATTCATAGAAATAAATGGTATGACTGGTCAGAGTCGTTAAACATCGAGCTTCAATTTAAGAAAATGCCAAGTTCATCAGTTAAAGATACCTGGTCACAAATCACGGGGAAAAAAGGAATAGGTAATAGAAGTCAGAAAATAGCAAACGTATTGAGTTTTACTGAAAAATATTATATTGATTCGGCAAGTGAGAAGCTATTAAACCTAGCTAAAAGTAGTGGTCAATTAAGTGACGACAAGATATTTAATTTAAAAGCAAATATGGCTTTGAGTAAACTTTCTGAGCATTGTAATCTAAAAGTTTGATTAGTGCTAAAATTTAAAAATAACCCCCCGATTTGATTGATTTAAAGAATATAAAACCCACTAATCTAACCGGGGTTAATTAATGTTTTGTTTGATTATAACTTAATTAACTACTTGTTAACTTAAATTCTTTGTTTTCATAATTGATTAATAAGTTGTTTGTATAAATTTACAGGTGTTTATTTAAGTTGGTAAATGTTTGTAGGAGTTTGTGGGCGTTTATACAACTTACTAAACATGTAAATAGGCTTGTTTGCTTTTTTTGAAATGAATAAACTTAAATACATTTTTATTTAGTTGAATGTTATGAGAGCTTAAGATAATGTTAATTATGGTTTGAATATGTTATTTTGAATTAAAGATATCTATAAGGATTAATAGTATGACACCTTCACGGACATTTAAACCAACAGGATCTTCCGATGCTAATTTTTATCGATTGTTCGATATTTTTGCATTATTTATAGCTTTTCAATGCTCCGTTTTATTTTATGGATTAGATCTTACCCCTATATATATGGTTTCTGCTCTAACAGTAGCGTTAAGCTTTTTATACTGTGCGGAAATACTGTCTGCTTATAGATCGTGGCGTGCAGGAAAATTCAGAACTATGGTGCTTTGTGCTTGGGGAGCATTATTTATAGCATTTGCATTTTTACTATTAGTTTCTTTTATATTTAAATTTTCAGATTCGCTCTCCAGAATAGGCCTAGGCCTATGGTTTTTATTAAGTGTTTCGTTTATGTATAGCTGGCGTGTTGCTACTTATTTGTTTAAAAGAAACAGAAGAAAGTTAGGCATTAATTTACGTAACGTAGCCATAGTGGGGGCTACCGAGTCAGCTGTACATTTGTATAATGAGATTAACAAAAATGACGAATTAGGATTTAACTTTTTAGGTTTTTACGATGATCGAAAACCAGAGCGTTTATTCGAAAATTCAGATAAACATGAAGTGGCTGGTAAAATTCAAGATGCTGTAGATGCAGCTCGAAACGGATCTATAGGTGTTTTATATATTGCGCTGCCAATGAAAGCTGATAAACGCATCGCAGATATTTTATTACAGTTGGGTGATACAACTGTAGATGTACACATTATTCCTGATTTTTTAGTCTCGAACTTGATACATGCACGAATTGAACATGTCGGAGAACTTGATACATTAAGTGTGTTTGAGTCACCCTTTATAGGTGCCCGTGAATTTATTAAGCGCACTGAAGATATAATTGTTTCTGCGGCAATTTTACTACTTATATCTCCCTTACTCATTGCAATTGCCTTCGCTGTTAAAGTTACCTCCAAGGGCCCGATCATTTTCAAACAGGATAGATACGGTTTGGATGGACGCAAAATTAAAGTATGGAAGTTTCGCTCAATGTCTGTCACTGAAAATAGCGATGTGGTTACACAGGCTACAAAAAACGATGTGCGCATTACTCCCCTTGGTGGTTTTTTACGTCGTACAAGTTTAGATGAGTTGCCACAATTTATTAATGTTATTAAGGGTGATATGTCTATCGTTGGACCTCGCCCCCATGCGGTTGCACATAACGAAGAGTACAGAAAGAAAGTAGAGTTTTATATGTTACGTCATAAAGCTAAACCTGGAATAACTGGCTGGGCACAAATTAATGGCTGGCGAGGGGAAACAGACACGCTTACTAAAATGGAAAAACGAGTTGAGTTTGACCTACATTACATTAAACACTGGTCACTTTGGTTTGATGTAAAAATTATTTTCATGACAATTTTTAAAGGGTTTAGAAATGCAAACGCATATTAAAGCTTTTAGCTCTATAGCAGCCTTCTTAAGCATAGCTTTATCTAGTACTGCTTCTGCTAACTTAACGGCTGGCAGTGTAATGACTGATATTGGAGCTGAAATAACGCCAACCTTGCAGACTGGGGTCAGCAGTAATAGTAATTTTTTTAGTACGCCAAATAACGAAGAATCAAGATTGATTTGGACTATAGAGCCTAATTTAAAAGCAGTAATTGAAGATGGCCCGGATAGTTATAAACTCAACTTAGGTACAAGTAGCGCGCTTCATAACAAGGAGTCGCTCGATAATTATACTCAAGTAGATATTGATGCAGCCATACATAAAGAGTTCACAAGCCAGCATCGGTTAGATTTAACAGGGGATGCTAAATGGCTCTATGAGTCTAGAGGCTTAGGGTTAACCGAAGGCTTAGGTGATGCAGTTAATGAATTAGTCAAATATCAATTGCAAAATGTATCTGCACGCTACGAGTATGGGGCTCAAAGTTCAAAAGCATTAATCGCATTTGAGGGGGGGTATTTTCGGAAAAAATATCAAAACTTCAGAGAAATTTCGCGTTATCGTGATTACGATAAATCATTATTGGGTATCACTGGCTATTACAATACCCAAGCAGCTACACGTATCTTTGTTGAATTCAAACAAGAGAACTATGATTATGATGTATTAGCCAATAGTGGTTTTTCTAGAGATAGTACTGACCTTAAAGTTCTTGCTGGTATGCAGTGGAAAGCAACTGCAATTACTTCGGGAACATTTAAGTTAGGCTATCAAAATAAAGACTTTGAATCCAATGTCCGTGAAAACTTTAGTGGACTTAGTTGGGAAGCTGCAGTTACTTGGAAACCGTTGAGTTACTCTATAGTGAAAGTAAGAACCAGCCGAGCAGCAAAAGATCCGCTTGTTCAAGGGGATTACATAAAGGAAAGTGTATATGGCATTGACTGGACTCATAACTGGAGCTCTGACTTGAGCTCTATTGCAAAAGTTGATTACATTAATGAGCAATATACAGGTGATATTGGCCGTGAAGATAAAACTAAAAATGCTCGTTTAGGCTTAAATTATGTTGCTAACCAATTTGGCATGATTTCTACTTATGTAGATTTTATTGATAAGAGCTCTACTCAAAGTGCAATTGAGTATGACCGAGTAACGGTGGGTATTATTTTTACATTTGCGTTAAAGGCTAACAAATGAAATTTGGTTTTTTTCTTTTACTATTTCTATTTTGTAGTGTTAGCTTAGCTCAAAGTGAAAAAAGCTATGTGCTGGGTGCAGGTGACAAGGTTGAAATAAAAGTCTTTGGCCAACCTGACTTAGAAGTGACGGCGCTACTTGGTAATAGTGGTGAGGTTAATTATCCATTTTTAGGCAAAGTGACGCTTTCAGGGCTTAATATCTCAGAGGTTGAGCAAGTAATTGCAAATGGTTTGCGCCCGGACTATTTAGTAAACCCTAATGTTTATGTTCAAGTTGTACAGTATCGACCTTTTTACATACATGGTGAAGTTAAAAGCCCTGGTGCATACCCTTATCAACCAGCTATGACGGTTAATCAAGCTATTGCACTAGCTGGCGGCTTAACTGAACGAGCATCCACGGAAAAAATATTTATTTACAAAGAGCAAACTAAACAGCAGCAACAAAAGGGAAATTTAAACAGCAAAATTGCAGCAGGCGACACAATTAAAATAGAACAACGCTTGTTTTAAAGCAGTTTACAAGGCAGTAATGAATGAACGAAATAAATGAAAAACATAATACTGAAGATATTATTGATTTAGGCGCCTATTTAAAAGTAGTTATGCGTGCAAAATGGCGCATTATGAGTTTTGCTAGTGTGGTTACTTTACTTACGATCATGATCACTTTCACTTTAGTACCAAAATATATTGCAACAGCTACTCTACTTATTGAGGCTGAACAAGCTAAGGCAGTTAGCTTTGAAGAAATATATGGACTCGACTCTAATCAAAAAGAATACTACCTCACACAATTTGAAGTAATAAAGTCAGACAGTATCGCTCGCGAAGTTATCCGTAAGCTTGATTTAAAAAGCCATACAGACTTTATAGCTAAGCCTAGCGCTTTCAATCAATTAAAGGCACTAATAAAAAAAGAGTTAAAACCATATTTACCCATTAATAAAAAAGAGGCCGCTATATACTCGTCTGATGAGCAAGCTGAACGTGAAATGCTAAGCTTATTAGGGGCTTTTAAATCTCGCTTGTCAGTATCTCCAATTCGAAATACACAGCTGGTACGTGTCAGCTTTGAATCGAGCGACCCTAAGTTAGCAGCGCTAGTTGCCAATACTGTTGGGCAAGTATATATAGATAGTCAAATGCGAGCTAAAATGGGCATCACACAGCAGGCCTCAAGTTGGTTAAACACTCGATTATCTCAATTACGTATTCAGCTAGATGACTCTGAAGTACGTTTACAGGCTTATCGAGAGCAGCAAGAGTTAGTTGATATTGAAGGTATAGCGGGGCTTGCGACACAAGAGCTAGAACAAATATCACAGCAATTAATTGTTGCTCGTAATGAAAAAAATAACTTACAAAGTATTAATCGAGTAATTAGTGAATATGGCAACAATAATTTAGAATTATTAGGAAGTATGCCAGAAATTACTTCGCATCAAGTTATACAAAATGTCAAAAGAGATGTTGTTATTGTTGAGAGAAAGCTAAGTGAATTAGGAGAAGTGTATGGGCCAAAGCACCCTAAAATAATCTCCGCAAAAGCAGAGCTAGCCACCGTTAAGAGTAACCTTAATAAGCAAATTAAAGGTCTTGTTACTGGTATCGAAAAAGAACTAAATCGTATAACGCGCACAGTAAGCGCGCTTGAGCGTGATTTGGTAAAAATACGCGCTGAATACCAAGACATCACTCGTAAAGAAACAAAATATAATCAATTAAAACGTGAGGTAGAAACTAATCGCAATATATTCAATACGTTTTTATCTCGTTCGAAAGAAACTGAAGTTACAAGTGATTTTAGTTCCGCTGCAGCTCGTTTTACAGATAAAGCATACGCACCGAACAGTCCTTCAAAGCCGAATAAAAAATTAATTATTATTTTATCTTTTGTTGCTAGCTTTTGCTTTGCTGCTGTAATGAGTTTTGTGTTTGATGCGTTAAATGATACTGTAAAAACAAAAACTGATGTAGAAGATATAATTGCTCAGCGCATGTTAGGCTTGTTACCACATGTTAAAACACCTAGGAAAAGTACTTTACCTATTCATGCCTATCTAGATGAAAAGTATAGGCGTTTCGCTGAATCAGTTCGAACTTTCCGTACAAGTTTACTGTTAACTCAGCTTGATCGTGAACTGAAAGTAATTGCTATCACATCAAGCACTCCCGGTGAAGGTAAGACTACGACCTCAGCTAATTTAGCAATGTCATTAGCGCAGATGGGTAAAGTATTATTAATTGATGCTGATTTACGTAAACCAAGTATTGCAAAGCGCTTTGATATCCCTGTATTCCACCCCGGCTTGAGTAATTTAATCGTAGGGACAGAGCATTTTAGCGAATGCGTACATGTAGATGGGCAGTCTGGTGTGGCTATTATGCCGAGCGGACAAATTCCAGCTAATCCGCTTGAGCTTTTATCTAGCCAACGTTTTAATGAAGTGCTTGAGGTATTAAAAACAAAATATGACCACATAATAATTGATACGCCACCAACGCAAGCGGTAAGTGATGCTTTAGTAATTGCTAAAAGTTCTGACTCAGTTATTTACGTTGTCAAATCTGATGTTACACGTATTAAACCCATTAAGGCTGGGGTTGAGCGTTTATTTGAAGCAAAAGCCCATGTTGCAGGAATAGTATTAAACCAGGTTGATATTAGTAAAAGAAAAGATGAGCACAGCCATGGTTATTACGATTATTACGATTATTCGCAAAAGCCAGCTCAATCAAGTTCTTAGTAGGTGATCGCGTATGTTTGATATTCATTCACATATTTTGCCTGGTCTAGATGACGGCGCTAAAGATTTACAGGAGTCTTTAGCTCTTTTGAAAGTGGCTCAAGATGACGGCATAACGCACATGGTGGCGACACCGCATATTCATATTGGGCGTTTTGATAATTCGGTTTCTCACCTTTATACTGATATTGCAAAATTAAAGGCAGGGGCTTTGGCTGCAGGTATCAAAATGCAGCTGGCAGTTGCTGCAGAGATTAGGCTTGATATTGAGATAATGGCATTGGTTTTATCAAATAAGCTACCGTTCATTGGCTCTCTTGGTTCTGATAATTATATATTATTGGAACTACCTCACTCACATGTACCGCAAGGTTATGATAAGTTTATTAATTGGCTTGCAAAGCAAGGTATTAAAGTCATTATCCCTCACCCAGAGCGCAATAGAGAGATTCAAGCAAACCCATTTTATATTGAGCGATTAAATCAATTAGGATGCGACTTTCAATTAACCGCTTCAAGTTTAGAGGGGGCCTGGGGCGAAAGTGCAAAAGCGATTAGTATTAATATGCTCGAAAATAACTTAGTACGTTATATAGCATCCGATGCACACTCAATCAAAAGACGTCCACCCTTATTAAGCAATGCAAAAAAAATAGTGAAACACTTATTGAGTGAGGAGAAAGCGGAAGATTTATTCGTAAATAATCCAAAACACTTAACGAGCACGTTGTTTAATGGCTAAGACCAAGCAGTTAGTTAATATTTTTCTCCTTGGTATTATAATACTTGTTATTAGCATTGAGAGCGTAAATAGCATGCGTGCTAATGTGTGGTATTTTAAGGCTGTCAATACTCTAAAGCAGTCTAAAGCATTAATGACTCCTGCAGAGCTAAAGTTTGCTGATGATGCAATTAACTTAGCTTTAAAGCTTGAGCCTACTCAGGCACATTATTGGCACCTCAGCGCTTATGTAAAAATGCTTGGATTGACTTTAAAGGATATGAAAAGTGAGGATATGTCATATTCTTTCAATGATATTGAACAAGCACTTTTAACTTCACTTCAAAATAGACAAGCTTGGTCTGAAACGTGGATTGAACTTGCAAAAGTAGTCAGTAGTCAAGAAGGGCTTTCTCAGCGAGTATTAAGGTATATAGATCAAGCTAAAAAAACGGGCCCTTATAAGTTTGAAGTAAGATCAGGCATCATTCAAATAGCATTAATTAATTGGCCTCAACTTCCTCCTAATTTCAAAGCTCAATATATGAATGAGCTAAATTTAGCTGCGCAATATGATGAGAAGCTCGATAAAGTTTTTGATATTGCGAACCAAATTAATAAAGTAACATTATTGTGTATGTCACTACAGTTTGGAAGTGAATTGAAATCTGTGAGAAAAAGTTCCACATTTGAAATGTATTGTAAATGAGTACTAATAATTTCAAGATAAGTTTTTCAATTTTAACAATAGTTATTAATTTCTAAAATCATATACAACTGTGTCTAAGATATTATTTTGCATTATAAAAATTACTTTTTATTTAAAGCTAGGCCTTTTTTTTCTATGGTATTGTAAGTTATTTTTGAAATATAAATAATTACAGTCAATGTAAGTAAAATAAATACATTGTTAATTTCCGCCCCTCCAAAATCTAAGTACCGTTGTGAGCTTATAGTTGGCGCTACATTTATCCCTGTTATTTTTTGAATAATAATACCTATCGAAGTCAAAATGAATAATATTGCCGCATGGGTCATATATATTGAGTAAGATAGCTTGCCTATAGTTTGAAAAACATTAAGTTTTAAAAATTTTGATACTAAGCCTGCTTCATATGCAAAAAATAATACAGTTAATAAGAATAGTATTGGAGCAATTAGGGGTTTATATTTAAAGTTAACAATCACAACTTGGACTATCAGAAATAAGAGAAATAGTTCTATTACTGTAGCTAATGCAGGGGGGAATTTAAAATATGAATGTTTTTTAAAAAGTAAATAAATTACAGTGCCACCAAAAAAGCAAGATAACCCTTTTAAAACACTCCCTACTAATATATCCGATTTAAAATATATAAGGCTGAAAGCGATAGCTGATATACAGAACCAAACAATGGACTTACTGGTTTTAAAAAAGGCTATAGTAAAAAAGAGCAAAACATAACTATAGAATTCAATACTTATACTCCATGATGGGTAGTTAAAGCTTAGAGGGTCACTAAAAGGAGTCCAAGAGTGTATCAATAGTAGGTTAGGGAGAATTTGTTCAACTGATGTGTCATTTGTAAAAGGTAAATTATTAAATGAAATTCCTCCTAATTTATAGGCAAATAACTTCCCAAGCTCTAAAAGGATAAATATAGCTAACATAAATATATGTAATGGATATATGCGGAAAAAACGGGCTTTAATGAATGCGTTAAAATTTAGATCTTTCTTTTCGCCGTAGCCATGTGCCAAAACAAAGCCACTTAAAACAAAAAAGAATTCTACAAATATTGCACTTCCTCTAAAAAAATCCAATTCAGTTATTGAGTTAACAAAGTGCATGTGAAAAATCACGACTGAGATTGCACAAATGCCTCTAAATGAATCAAGTGCTTCAAATCTTTTTTTCAAAACTTAGTCCTTTAAAGTGATCCCGCCTACGGAATAAAAGCCCTATTTGGAGTAACTATATAACTAATTTTAAAAAGCTTATATAAAACTTATCTCTAAGCATATTGAAAACATTTTAAAATTATAAGTCAATACTTAACAATGATTAATTAAGGTCGGGTTAACTTCTTAAAGGGAGTGGTTAGGTTGAATTAATCAAGAGGGCTTATGATTAATATTAAACTAAGTCAAATTAATATAAACCACTCTTGAGAAAACGCCCAGAGCCACTATCAGCTCTGGGCTACAAATGGCTCTTAGTTGAGCCTTGCGCTAACTAAATACACTTTCGCAATTCTTAGGGAGAAGAAGAAAGTACCTCTAAGTGTAGTTAACTAATTTGCAAAACTCTAAATTTTGTTTGTTTATTAACCGCAAATGATAACAAAGACTTAATAATATTGTGCACAGGTTACCCTTTGTGTTGAGTGATTTATGCCCAGCTTATTAACTGGGTATTTTGCACCAGATCGCGTGGCAAAGAGTTTTTGATCTTATTCTTTTGCCATTTACCCAGTCCAATAGGGCAGCCACATAAGGTTAGTACTACTTCGCCGCTGGCTTTTGTAACGTCTTCTAGGCGTATATCTTTACCATTAAAGTAGTCGTTTGCTTGCTCGTTTGTTAAAGCATACGTATTGCTTTTGCATTCATTCCCAAACACGGTAGCAAACTCGTGAGTTAGCCTTACGCCGTTTTTATGAATAATACCTAGTTGAATACCTAAACGTGCGTATTTTATTTTGTTTTGAACGGCTGCAAACCCATCAGGAAATAACCACAGTTCTTTATCGCGCTGCATTAACTTACCTGGAAGCGCATTTAAGCCAAACTGTTTTTTAAGCTCGCTCATAAAAGAAGTGGTTTGTTTTTTATCAAACTCGTTAAACGGAAACGCACCTTTTTTCACGCTTTGGGTTGTGTTATTGCAGCTTGCGAGTTTTTTAAACTTAGCGATAAAAAAACCTTCACTGTCGAATGTTTGCGGCCACACATGTAAATAGCCCTCGGCGGTTGTGGCTTTTTCTGCCCCTTTAAATAAATCACTTAGCGATTGCGGCTCAATATAGTCGCCAAATTCATTCAGTAGGTAGTTGCATACTTGTTGGTTTTCGAGCGGGGTAAGCGTACAGGTTGAATACACCAGCGTACCGCCTGGTTTTAATGCGTAAAAAGCGCTTTTAATTAAATCTTTTTGAACTTGAGCAATTTCTATATTTGATTCTATTGACCAGTTTTTAAGTGCGTCGGCATCTTTACGTACGGTACCTTCGCCAGAGCAGGGGGCATCGAGCAAAATGCTATCAAAGCATTCAAACATATAATTACCAAATATGACGCCATCAAAATGCGAAAGCGCACAGTTACCAACGCCCATACGCTTAAGCGTAGCGCTAAGTACTTTTAAGCGTGATGACGAAAGCTCGTTGGCAACAAGTACCCCTTGGTTATTCATTATTGCAGCAAGTTGCGAAGTTTTAGAGCCAGGCGCTGATGCCATATCAAGTACGTAACTATCTTGTAAATCTGAGTTTTCAATACTTTGTTTTAGTGCCATAGGCGGCAGCATTGAGCTTGCCTCTTGTACGTACATGGCGCCGCTTAAATGTAAGTCGGTATTGCCTAATGCTAAGTTTTGTTCTTCATCGCTTGGGCGCTCTAGCCAAAAACCCTCACTACACCAAGGTATGGGTGTAAGTTGCCAGTTTTTTTTCTCTGCACGGTGTTTAAATTCGGCAACGCTAATTTTTAATGTATTTACACGAATAGATTTTCTGAGAGGGCGACGGCACGCGTTTATAAAGTCGTCTAAATTGAGGTGCGCAGGTAAATAGGTTTTTACGTCGTCAATAAAATGCTCAGGAATAAAAGTGTTGGCGTTCACGCGTTGGCTCGTACATTAAAAAATAAAGCGCGATATTAGCACTTTTAACGCACTATTTCAGTGTTAAATAGCGGCTTTATAATTTATTGGTGTGTCGACATATTGTGTTTTTAGTTTAATTTTAAAGCAATTTTATACGACTTTAGATTAACAGTGTCGACAATAAGTGTGTTTTTTACTCATTTTTACCTTAGGTGGGGTTGACATGTTTTTTTATTAAGCACATAGTTAACCCATCAATTGTCGACAATTTATTTATAAAGCCATGACGCAACCTTTTTTAAACGATACACCTATTACTACAGCATCTGATCAAGTGTTTGTTGATATGCGCCGTGAAATAGTAGAAGGCAGCATACAGCAGGGCAGCAAAATATCGGAGCCTGAGCTTGCAAAGCGCTACGGTGTAAGCCGTGCGACGCTTAGAGAAGCGCTTAATCGCTTAGAAAGCTGTTACTTAGTGGAGCGTAAAGCCAATGTAGGTTGCCGAGTAGTGGCGCTAACCGCAGAGCGTTTAATTGAAGTATACCAAGTACGCAGCTCGCTTGAAGGGTTGGCATGTAGGCTTGCTGCCGACAATATGGCAGCTGACGAAGTTCAAGGCTTAAAGCAATTACTTAACCAGCATTTGCAAACTCAGCGTGTTAAAGAGGGTGAGTCGTACTATCAAGAAGCGGGCGATTTAGACTTTCACTATCGCATTATTAAAGGCAGCAAAAACGCTCATTTAATCCATTTGTTATGTAACGAGCTTTACCAATTAATACGTATGTACCGTGTACAAATGGGCATGGTAGGGCCGCGCGTATCAAAAGCGTTTGACGAGCATTTAGCCATTATTAACGCGATAGAAAACCACGATGGTGAACTTGCTGAAATGCTGATGAAACGACACATCAGTGCATCGCAAGCAAATATTCAAACCAAATTTGATGTATACCAATCAATATGAGTATTCGAACAATTTAACTGATTAAATCGCTCTATAACGTCGTTAAGAATTTTTTATTTAGAACCACTAAACATAAAAATTATTGCCTAGTTACAGAACGATTTTCTTAGCGTTAAATAGACCTCATACACATACAGATTGGTATTTGTCATAAACAAAAACTTTATAAAAGCTAACAGCTAACAGCTAAAAGCTAAAAGCTAGTAACAGTTAAACAGTCACAATGTCAGATTAAAAATATAAGTTACTCCATGTAGCAACCGTTCAAAGTGAGGAGAAAATAATGTCAGCAGGATTAAAATTTAAACAGGCCATTGCGAATAACCGCCCATTACAAGTGGTGGGTACTATTAATGCATACACAGCCATGATGGCTGAAAAAATGGGCCACCAAGCTATTTATCTCTCAGGTGCCGGTGTGGCTAATGCCTCTTTTGGTATGCCCGATTTAGGCATGACCAGCCTTGATAATGTACTTGAAGATATTCGCCGTATTACCGGTGCCAGCGATTTGCCACTACTGGTAGATGCCGATACAGGCTGGGGCGGGGCGTTTAATATTGCGCGTACCGTTAAAGAAATGACCAAAGTAGGCGCAGCGGGTTTTCATATTGAAGACCAAGTGGCACAAAAGCGTTGCGGTCATCGCCCTAATAAAGAAATTGTAAGCCAAGGTGAAATGGTTGACCGCATTAAAGCCGCGGTTGATGCTAAAACCGATAGTGATTTTTACATTATGGCGCGTACCGATGCGTTTCAAAAAGAGGGTTTAAGCGCCGCGATTGACCGCGCAGCTGCGTGTGTTGAAGCGGGCGCTGATGCTATTTTTGCAGAAGCCGTGCACGACCTTGCCGATTACCAAGCATTTGCAAAGGCGATTAATGTACCAATTTTAGCTAATATTACAGAGTTTGGCCAAACGCCTATTTACACCAAAGAGCAGTTAAGTGAAGTAGGTGTAGAAATGGTGCTTTATCCACTTAGTGCTTTTAGAGCAATGAATAAAGCTGCGCTTAATGTGTACTCTGCCATTTTAAATGAAGGCTCGCAGCAAAGCGAAATTGAGAACATGCAAACACGCGCCGAGCTTTACGAATTTTTAGATTACCACACATACGAAAACACACTCGATAACCTTTTTTCATCAAAATCTGACAAATAATAACTATTAAAATAGATAACACACACAAATTTAGATAGGAGAAGATCATGGTAGATAAAGCATTAGGCGGAGCAGGTTTACGCGGCCAAGTAGCAGGGCAAACAGCATTATGTACAGTAGGACAAACAGGCTCAGGTTTAACGTATTGTGGGTACGATATTAGCGAACTTGCCGAAAAAGCACAGTTTGAAGAAGTATCTTTTTTACTTTCACGCGGCGAGCTACCAACAGCAAATGAACTAGCCGAGTATAAAGCTAAATTAAAAAGCTTACGCGGCCTGCCAGATGCACTAAAAACCGTGCTTGAAAATATTCCTAAAGACGCGCATCCAATGGATGTTATGCGTACCGGTTGCTCAATGCTGGGTAACCTAGAAATGGAACTTGATTTTAGCCAAGCAAACGATGCGATTGACCGTATGGTTGCAGTGTTTCCAAGTATTATTTGTTACTGGTACCGCTTTACTCACGATGGCGTACGCATTGAAACACAAACTGATGACGACTCAGTGGGCGCGCACTTTTTAACTCTATTACACGATAAAGCACCGAGTGAGCTTTTTGCGCAAGTAATGAATGTGTCGCTAATTTTATACGCAGAGCATGAATTTAATGCCTCTACATTTACTGGGCGCGTGTGTGCATCAACGCTTTCTGATATTCATTCTTGTGTAACGGGCGCTATTGGTACGCTACGTGGGCCACTGCATGGTGGTGCAAACGAAGCCGCTATGGATATGATTCAGGGTTTTACAAGTGCAGAGCACGCCGAGCAAGAAATTATGGGTATGCTAGAGCGCAAAGATAAAATAATGGGCTTTGGCCACGCTATTTACCGTGAGTCAGACCCACGTAACGTTATTATTAAAAAGTTCTCTGAAAAACTAGCTAAAGAGGTGGGCGATGATGTGCTTTACCCTGTGTCGGTTAGGTGTGAAGAAGTAATGTGGCGCGAGAAAAAACTGTTTTGTAATGCTGATTTTTTCCATGCATCGGCGTACCACTTTATGGGGATCCCAACTAAGTTATTTACGCCAATATTTGTGATGAGCCGAGTTACCGGCTGGACTGCACATGTTAAAGAGCAGCGTGCTAATAACCGTATTATTCGCCCAAGTGCAGATTACACAGGACCAGAGGCGCGCAGCTACACGCCAATTGAATCAAGAGGCTAATTAGTTACACATAATACCAATCCGTAACAATACTTAATTAAGCGGATTGGTATAGGGTGAGCAATACGCTCACCTCTTGCCTCTTTATTTCCCGTCACCTATTAGCGAACAGATATTATGACCATAATTAATAACACCCAATACCGAAAACCATTGCCCGGCTCAAATGTGGATTACTACGATACGCAAGAAGCCGTTGATGCAATAAAGCCTGGTGCTTATGCCACATTGCCTTACACATCACGCGTACTTGCCGAAAACTTAGTGCGCCGCTGTGAGCCAGATATGTTAACCGATGCGCTTAATCAGCTTATTGAGCGTAAGCAAGATTTAGACTTTCCGTGGTATCCGGCGCGCGTAGTGTGCCACGATATTTTAGGCCAAACTGCTTTAGTTGATTTAGCAGGCCTGCGCGATGCAATAGCTGCAAAAGGTGGTGATCCAGCAAAAGTGAATCCGGTTGTGCCTACACAGCTAATTGTTGATCACTCATTAGCGGTTGAGCACGCAGGCTTTGACCCTGAAGCGTTTGAAAAAAACCGTGCAATAGAAGATAGACGCAACGACGACCGTTTTCATTTTATAAACTGGACTAAAACCGCCTTTAAAAATATTGATGTTATTCCGCCTGGTAACGGCATTATGCATCAAATTAACCTTGAAAAAATGTCGCCTGTTATTCAAAACCGCGATGGCATTGCATTCCCCGATACCTTAGTGGGTACCGACAGCCACACCCCGCATGTTGATGCACTTGGCGTAATTGCCGTAGGCGTAGGCGGGCTTGAAGCCGAAAGCGTAATGCTTGGCCGCGCCTCGTACATGCGCCTGCCTGACATTGTAGGTGTTGAGCTTACTGGCACTCGTCAGCCTGGCATTACCGCAACCGACATAGTGCTGGCTATTACCGAGTTTTTACGCGCTCAGCGTGTTGTATCGACCTATTTAGAATTTTACGGCGAAGGCGCTGATGCACTAACCCTTGGCGACAGAGCAACTATTTCAAACATGACACCAGAATTTGGTGCCACTGCAGCCATGTTTTATATAGACGATAAAACAATCGATTATTTGCGTTTAACAGGGCGTGATGAAGAGCAAATAGCGCTTGTAGAAAACTACGCTAAAACGGCTGGCCTTTGGAGCGATAGTTTAACAACCGCAAAATATGAGCGGGTGCTTAAATTTGATTTATCGAGTGTTGGACGCAATATTGCTGGGCCTTCAAACCCACACCGTCGTGTATCCACGAGCGATTTAGCCAAAGAAGGTATATCTGGCGTTGTTGAAAACGAAGAAGGCTTAATGCCAGATGGCGCGTGTATTATTGCTGCTATTACCAGTTGTACTAACACTAGTAACCCGCGCAACGTAATTGCTGCCGGCTTACTTGCACGTAACGCAAATGCCAAAGGGTTAATGCGTAAACCCTGGGTTAAAACGTCATTAGCACCGGGTTCAAAAGCGGTGCAATCATACCTAGAAGAAGCAAAATTACTCCCTGAACTTGAAAAACTTGGCTTTGGTATTGTGGGTTTTGCTTGTACTACCTGTAACGGCATGAGTGGCGCGCTTGACCCTGTAATTCAACAAGAAGTGATAGATCGCGACTTATACGCAACAGCGGTACTTTCGGGCAACCGTAACTTTGATGGGCGTATACATCCGTATGCTAAGCAAGCCTTTTTAGCGTCACCGCCATTAGTGGTGGCTTACGCTATTGCCGGTACTATTCGTTTTGATATTGAAAAAGGTGTACTAGGGAAAGATCAAAATGGTAACGACATAACGCTAAAAGATTTATGGCCAAGCGATGAAGAAATAGATGAAGTAATCAAACAAAGTGTAAAGCCAGAGCAATTTAAAAAAGTGTACGAACCTATGTTTGATTTAACCGTAGATTACGGTGAAGACAACGACCCGCTATACAATTGGCGCGAGCAAAGTACCTATATTCGCCGCCCGCCATACTGGGAAGGCGCCCTTGCTGGTGAGCGAACCATGACCGGCATGCGCGCCCTTGCTGTACTTGGCGATAACATTACAACGGATCATTTATCGCCTTCAAACGCTATTATGGCAAGCAGTGCCGCGGGTGAATACTTAACTAAAATGAATGTTCCTGAAGAAGATTTTAACTCGTACGCGACGCACCGAGGCGATCACTTAACAGCGCAGCGCGCTACATTTGCAAACCCTAAATTGTTAAACGAAATGGTGCGTGATGAAAACGGCGAAGTTAAACAAGGTTCATACGCACGATTAGAGCCACAAGGTACTAACACACGTATGTGGGAAGCAATCGAAGCTTATATGCAGCGTAAACAACCACTCATTATTGTAGCCGGCGCCGATTATGGTCAAGGCTCATCGCGTGATTGGGCTGCAAAAGGGGTAAGGCTTGCAGGCGTTGAGGTTATAGCTGCAGAGGGCTTTGAGCGTATTCACCGTACTAACTTAATTGGTATGGGTGTTTTACCGCTTGAATTTAAACCGGGCACTACCCGTAAAACGCTTAACATTGATGGCAGCGAAAGCTTTGATGTAAAAGGTGAGCCAACACCAGGTGCAACGCTTGATTTAGTGATTACACGTAAAAATGGTGAGGTTCTAACAGTACCTATGAAATGCAGATTGGATACCCAAGAAGAACTTTCTATTTATTCCGCTGGTGGTGTATTACAGCGCTTTGCGCAAGACTTTTTAGAAGCTACGCAATCAGCATAAGGGGCGTGCATTATGTTTAAACCACAAATTAAAGTGCCAGCAACTTATATGCGCGGCGGCACCAGTAAAGGTGTATTTTTTAAGTTAACCGACTTACCCAAGCCTGCCCAAGTGGCAGGTGAGGCGCGCGACAATTTACTGTTACGCATAATTGGTAGCCCCGACCCATATGGCAAACAAACCGATGGCATGGGCGGTGCAACATCAAGTACTAGTAAAACGGTTATTTTAAGTAAAAGCGAGCAACCTAACCACGATGTGGATTATTTATTTGGCCAAGTGGCAATAGATAAACCCTTTATAGATTGGAGCGGCAATTGCGGTAATTTAACCAGCGCAGTGGGTGCGTTTGCTATAACAAACGGCTTAGTTGATAAAAGCACAGTACCCGATAACGGTGTAGCCGTGGTGCGTGTGTGGCAGGCCAATATTAAAAAAAGCATTTTAGTTCATGTGCCTATCACCAATGGCGAAGTGCAAGAAACTGGCGATTTTGAACTTGATGGTGTGACCTTTGCTGCTGCCGAGGTAAAGCTAGAGTTTTTAAACCCCGCCGATGGTGAAGGGGCGTTATTCCCAACAGGCAATGTAGTGGATGACTTAGAAGTACCAGGTGTTGGTACTTTAAAAGCCACCATGATAAACGCGGGTATTCCTACTGTATTTATTAATGCCGCGGATATTGGCTATAGTGGCACTGAGTTGCAAAGCGATATTAATAACGATACTGACGCACTTAAAAAGCTTGAAACTATTCGTGCCTATGGCGCAGTAAAAATGGGTTTAATAGCTAATATTAACGAAGCGCAAACACGCCAACACACACCAAAAGTAGCCTTTGTGGCAGCGCCATTAGATTATAACGCGTCAAGTGGTAAGTTTATTGAAGCTACAACAATTGATTTATTAGTACGTGCTATGTCTATGGGCAAGCTTCATCACGCTATGATGGGCACAGCTGCAGTCGCTATTGGCGCAGCCGCCGCTATTGAAGGTACGCTTGTTAATGTGGCCGCAGGTGGCGGAACATTGAACGAAGTTAACTTTGGCCACCCCTCTGGCACGCTAAAAGTAGGCGCAGAAGCTAAAAAAATAGCTGGAGATTGGCAAGTAACAAAAGCAAGTATGAGCCGCAGTGCTCGTGTGCTTATGGAGGGCGTAGTTAGGGCTTTGCAGTAAGCTGATTTTAACGTTTTATATTGAGTCATTAACGCTACCCCTAGTCGTTATTGACTCTTAAAATGTTTAGTTTTAAAACTAAACAACGTAAACATTGTGTTTAAGAATTCCCCTTCCAAAAAACCTACAAAACCAATTCTTTTTCATTATATCAGCACTTAGATGGTTTTTTTTTAACGTATCTGACGCATTTACTTGAAGAATATTATTAACAAACTAAATTAAATGTAATATTCACTTAATATAGTGGATATATGGTACGCCAGAGCGATGCTTCTTAATGGCTTTAACATATGTTATTGAAAAATAGTAAAGCCTATGAAGAAGCGTCGTTTAAATTTAGGTAAAAAATTGTACTTAAAAAGTATAAAAATGTAGCAAAAACTCATTACTTAATGTTACTTTAATCAATAAGTAACAAAGGTTGTTATTGTGTGTCTGTTTATGTTTTTTTGTAAACTTTCACACGTATATTTTATAAAATATTTTCTGATACTCATTGCAGGCTATCAAGGAGAAATAAATGGCACAGCGTATGAATAAAATTACCCCAATTGCAGCATCTGTTGCACTTACCCTAGGTTTAGCGGGTTGTGGTTCAGACAACGACGGCAACACTTACGTTCCTCCAGTTGAATCTGTTACTTCATCTGATGACGCTCAATTTAACGTAGAAATAACAGGTAAAGCTGTTAAAGGTGCAATGAAAGGTGCCGTTGTTAGCGTGATGACACTTGATGAAACAGGGCAAAGTGTTCCAGTTGCATTTAGATTAGAAGCATCAGCAGAAGCTGAAACGTTTACCGGCGAAGCAACTTCTCAAGATGCGGCAGATGCAGCAGTAGAAGCTAGCAAAATAGCAGGTAACCCAGATGCGCTAGTAACCGGCGATAATGGTAGCTACAGCATTTACCTTGAAGATGACTTTTCAGGCCCTGTATATATTACAGTGACTACTGCTGAAGAAGGCGATGATAGCTTCTTGCGTTGTGATGCTTACGTTGGTTGTGGTACTTACGATGAAGCGCCAGAAGCAGATGACGTAAACGATGGCGATACTAACATTGAGTTTGGTGAATGGTACAAAGCCGACTTAGAGCTTTCTGTTGTTAAATATGTTACTCCAGCAGAAGCTGACACATCAGGTGCAAGCGGCGCAGCAGGCGATGCAAACGTAGCACGTTCGTTTAAAGCGAATGTAACTTTTTTAACTACGTTGGTTGCTCAAGCCCTACTTGAAGCCGAAGGTGAAGTTGACGCTGATGCTATTGCATCAACAAGCTTAAATACAGTGATTCAAGTTTTAGGGCCTGATGCAGCTGTATTATTATCAGCACTTATTGGTGACTTATCAAACGGTGGCGCAGTAGATTTAAGTGATGTAGACGGTGAAGAAAGTCTTTCGCAAGGCGTGTTGATGATTGCGCAGCTGTCGTCTTCGGTTCAAGGTTTACCATCGATTTCTGATGCTATTGCAAGTATTAAAGCCGGTATTGCAGCAGGTACATTAAGTACCACTGATATTGCAGCAACATTACAAACAGCCGTTTCTAGTACTGCAAGCGTGTTTGTAGCTATTGCAACGGGTGATGAAGATGCAATTAAATCGGCATTAGAAGCAGCCTACTTAGCAAATAACCCTAATGCATCAGCTGCTGATATTGCTACATTTGCAGAAAACTCTGCTGGTATTGCCGCTAAAGCAAAAGAAGCAAAAGACAAAGCAGTTAAAAATGGCGCAGCAACCGATGCAGAGCTGGCAGAACTTGCTGGTACTGTGCAAGAAGCTCTAGAAGAGCTGGGTTGTACTGGCGATGAGTGTGTTGCAGGCGATGACTTTTTTGCAGATTTAGCAGTTGCGTTATCAGCGCAAATTGATGCATCTTCTACTGAACTTTCTGCTCTTCAAACATCTATAGATACTGCTGAAGAAATGCTTGCTGATGTTGAAGAAATGGGTGATGCCGTAACTGACGCAGCTACTGCAATTGAATTTGTTGCGGCTGTAGCTGCACTTGAAAATGAAGCTGAAGCAGCGGATTTAGCAACGGCAACAAACAAGGTTTATGTGCAAGCACAAGGCTATGTTAGCACTGCGTCTTTACTTGTAGCTCAAAGCTCTGACTACCAAGGCATAGAGGATTCTGCAACTGCACTACAGGCATTAGCATTAGTAGAAGTAGAAAACGTAAGTACTTACGATGCAGCACTTGCGCAGTTAGTACTTGATGCAGAAGCCGCTATTACTGAGTATGAGATTGAAGTAGAAGCCGCTAAAGAAATTGCTTTGAATACTGCAGATGTTGCAGATGAAAAGAAAGCCGCTGCTAATACAGCAGAAGCCGCTTCAACAAGTGCACTTGCTGATGCGCAAGCTGCTGTTGACTCGGGTGACGATGCACAAGCAACTGTTGAATTAGTTGATGCTGCGGTAACGGCTGCGTCAGATTTTTCTGCTGCTGTAGATGCACTAGAGCTTGCGATTGAACAAGCACTAGAAGCAGCAACTGAATATGAAGCTGTAGCAGTAACTGAAGCTGATATGGCTGAAGCTGCTGATTTAGTTGAAAGTGCAGAAATGATGGCCGAAGCTGCTGAAACTCAGGCTGAACTTGCAAACGAGCAACTTGTAACTGCGCTTAGCCTTCAAGCAGAAGCAGAGCTTGCGGTTGCAACGGCATCTGTTAAAGAAACATCAGAGTCACTTTCTACGATGACGGTATTAACAAGTACCGGTGGTGATGCACTTTACGACACAGCTGAAGTGTTATTTGATGTATTTGAAGAGCTTGCCGATATGGGTAACTCTGGTGAAGGTACTTCAACAACTCATCCTGAGTGGGCATACGACTACAGCTTAGATGATTTAACGCTAATGCTTACAAACTCGACTACAGATAGCATGATCACAGCGTCTGCAGCATATCAAGATAACCAATTGGTTGTTGCTTGGGGCGGTATGCTAAATACCGAAACCGCTGCAACTGTTGAGCTTGTTACAGGTGATGTAGCTTCAGATGCACTTGAAGAGTGTCAAGCATTTGCTGATGGTACAATTACTGACTCTACGCAAATTGATTCGTGTTTAGTATTCACGTTTGACGGTGATGTGAGTGCAGATACCGTTGATGACGCTGAGCTTACGATGACGCAAGCGTGGAACCGTGTTGAAATTATGGACGGTGACTCAGACTTTATGGGTACACTTAACCTAAGCGGCATGGAAGAGACAGACATGGCTATGCTAGAACTAGCAGGTATGTCTGGCGACTTAGACTTTAGCGTTATGTCTGAAGTGGATAGCAGTGGTGATGAAGACATGACCATGCTTGAAATTAAAGTAAATGGCGACGCTGCAATGGGTTACACGCTGTCTATGTCGGGTACTGAATCAGCTGGTTACATGGGCGATGTTAAAGCTATGTACGATGGCATGATGATGACCTTTGGTACAGCAACTAAAGTAACAAACGGTGTTTCAATTACTTACATTGATGATGAAGTAATTGAGTACACAGATGTGACTTTAATTGACTCATCTAACTAATACTTAAACTATAAAAGGGAAAAGCTGTGTGCTTTTCCCTTTTTTTATAGAAAGCGATTAAATTATGAAAAAAAAAATTCTCTTGTTAGGATTTTCAACTGCTCTACTTTCACCTCTAGCTTCTGCAAATAATCAATTTCAAATATTTACTCACTTTGACGCCGAAATTTACACTGAGGCACAGCCAGTACAAGCATTTGTAGATGATTTTGACGAGCCTATTAAGTCTGGCGACAGTGCATTTACTTATAATATTTTTGAAATTGGCGTAGGTTACAACAATTTTAAAGTTGGTTTGCAGAGCCGTTATGACTACGTACTTAATTTTGATCCTGATACTGCACTTTATACTTATTTAGAAAAAAATGATTTACCCTTTGAAGAGCGATTTTACACGTATCAGCTAAATGCAAAACAAGTGACCTCTAATGGGGTATTTGTTTCATACGATTTTAAATTTTTAGATAAAAACGCGCTAACTATTACACCAAAAGTGTCTGTTTTTGCCAGTACACATTTTCAAGATGCCTCTGTAGATGGGCGAGTGTTTAGTGACGATGTAGAAGGCAGCATTACTGCTGATTATAATTTTTCGAAAGATATTTTATTTAAAAAATTTACTCCCTCGCAAAACCCTGAAGGCCTAGGCTATAGCTTAGATATTTTTGCTGATTGGCAAGTAAATGACGATTTAAAAGTAGGGCTAAGTGTAAAAGATCTGCTTTATAAAACTGACTTTGATGATACCGGCGCGGTAAAAGGGCAAACAACAGAAATCCCTTTCAGTGAAGATGAAAGTGGTAATGTCACCTCTACGCCGACTGTTTCTCTTCAAACATCTGCTTTTGGTAATACCCAGTCACACACACTTGATATGGAAATGCGTATTACCGCCTTTGCCGATTATCGAATCAATCGTCGATATTCAACGGCGCTTACAATCAAGCAGTACGACGAAGATACATTTAGTCAGCTAAAAGGGCGTATCCATTTTTGGGATCATTGGAAGGTACAAGCTGGTTATGAAACAAAAAGTGAGGCGTTTTTAGTCGGTATTGAAAACGAGTACTTTGGTCTTAATTTACAAACCGACAGCTTAGATTTAGATAAAGCTTATTATGCGAATGTAAATTGGTACATGAACATTAAGTTTTAAGGAATGAAGATGTTAAAAAAACTTTTACCTTTGTCAGTTGCTCTAGCTCTTAGTGGCTGCGGTGGCTCTTCAAATGACAGTAGTGACGAAGCGGTTGAAATAAGCGTAGCATCTACCTCTACCGTAAACTTTTATGTACCTCAGTGGCAATCAGCCAAAGGTACGCTTAATCAATTAGACAGCCAAGGCAATGTGGTTGAGTCTGTCGCGGTCGAAAACATAAATACCGCCAGCGTGAGTGTATCGCCTCTTAATTTTTATACATTTGAATTTATACCTGACGATAGCGCCTTGCCATGCCCACGCTTTACAGGCTGCGGCAGAACGCTTCGCGGCGATGTAAACGATATAAACGAAAACCGTTTAATTGATTTTGAAGAGATAACCGGCGTTAATTTAAACTATGCCGCCCGTGCCTATGTTGCGCCAGGCGTTAATGAGGTGTTTTTCTCGCCATTGAGCACCGCAATTACGAATGCAAATATTGACGCGACCCTTGCAAGTTTATCTGCGAGTCCTTTTTATCAGCTTACACATAGTAGCTTGAGTAATACACTAGAGGCAGAAATTGTAGCTAATGCATTTACGTATAGCGCTATCGTCGCTGGTGTGTCTGTTGAAGGATTTGATTTAGCCACTGCATTTGATGATTTTATCACCCAGCAGGATGATACAAGTGCTTGGCAAACTTACAGCAGTTTAGCTGATCAATACATCGCAGATAACCTTTACAGTGAACAAGGAAATGGTTTAATTCAAAGTGTAGCCGGGCAGGTTAAGCAAACTATTGCGAGCGTGACTAGTTATACCAATTGGCAACAAAAAGTTGAAACTGAGCAAGCATTAGAGTCTCGCGAATTACTCGAAAATATAAGAGATGCGCTAGGTGTTATTCGCTTACAGGACACAACCTACGCTGATGATTTAGACGCGAAGCTCGAACAACTAGAAAGCGCACTTGATGATGATACGCAGCAAACTATTACTGTGCTTGCTGAGGTGATTAATGAGGTACTCATAAATTACTCTCCACTTGCAGAAGTATCTGCGAGCGAAGGGCAGTACACGTTACGTAATCTTGATATTAGCTATTCAACCTCACCCTACGAATGGCTAATTACCGGTACCTATGATGGCTTGCCAGTAAATATAGACATGTCTATCCCCACATTTAGAATAAGCGGTGTACTTGGTGATAAAATAGAAGGGGTAATGAGCGCTTCTGTTATTAATGGCGATACGCGCTTAGATGTTGATGTAAGTGAATTGCTGGTGGAATTTGATGGGGTAAGTGAGCAAAGTGAATTATTACCCGATGCACAAACAGGCATTGCTAATATTACCACTGACGTAGTTATTGCTAAGCAGTCAGGCGAGCTTACTGGTGAGATATCATTAGATCTAAATCGATTTGTTACTGCGTTTGCACAGGAAGTTACGTCTTTATCTGCCTTTGATTTTGCTGGCCAATATCAAAGTGATATTCAAACTACGCCTTTTCATATTACAGCATTAGAAGCTTCGCCACTGACGGGTGAGGAAAACGATGATTTAATGTTTGGCCTAGAACTGGCTCTGCCATTAGGTGGTGCGAGTGACTTTAGCTTAGCGTATGTAGGTGATGTTATTGATTTATCGCAGCTTACCAGTAGTGATGTATTTATTAGCGTAAAACAAAAAGCCTTAGATTTACGCATTAGAGAAGTAAATAGCAATATTAGTTTAACCGCAAAAGGTGAAAACGGTCGCTGGCTTGATGTAAAACAAGCTGGCAGCAACTACAGCGGTGGCTTGTACTTAGGCGATACAAAAATTGCGGATGTAACCGCAGTACGTGGTATTCCTGGGGTATTATTTCCTAATGGAGATTTTGAGTCGTTATTTTAATAGCGGTTTAAACCTAAACTTAAGCCCAGCAAGTTGCACATACTTGCTGGGCTTTTTTATTACTCGTGCTTATATACTACCTAACTAAGCAAATTGGCATAAGTTATAGTAGCTCTATTTCTACGGTTTCGTCTTTTGCAATATTGCCACTTTCGGCGGGCACCACAATAAGGCAGTTAGCGTGGCTAAGCGATGAGAGTACCCCTGACCCTTGCTTATTTATAGGCGTTACCAGTAGGTTATTGTTTTCGTCGGTACTGGCAATACCGCGTTGAAAGTCGGTACGGCCGGGGCGCTTTTTAATCAGCGCAGTGGTGGTTGCTTTTAAACGTAACTTAGCAGTATGTTCATTTCCTGAAAGCTTTGTAAGGGCTGGCTTTACAAGTCGCTCAAGCGTAACGGCTGCCGATACGGGGTTACCTGGTAAACCAAAAAAGTAGCTGTTAGGTAATTTACCAAAAGCAAAGGGTTTGCCAGGTTTCATGGCAATTTTCCAAAAGTGTATATCGCCAATTTCATTTAATACTTCTTTAGTAAAATCGGCTTCGCCAACCGATACACCACCAGAGCTTATTACGGCATCGGCTTGCTCGTCTGCTTTTAAAAATGTGTTTTTAATGAGCGTTTTATCATCGGCAATTATCCCAAAATCAATCACTTCTATATTGTTATCATTAAGCTCGCTTAATATAACAGCGCGATTACTTTCATAAATAGCACCTGCAGGTAGGGCATTGCCAGGCTCTATAAGTTCATCCCCTGTAGAAAAAACCGCGACCTTTAGTGTTTCATATACACTTACTTGGTTAATACCAATAGAGGCAAGTAAGCCTACATCGACTGCTTTTAGTTTTCTGCCCGCTTTAAAAACAACACTATTTTTTGCAATGTCTTCACCTGCAAAGCGCACATTATTATTGAGCTCAATATGACCTGTAAATGTTATTTTGTCGTTATCTACGCTGGCGTTTTCTTGCATAACTACCGCATTAGCGCCAGGGGGCAGGGCAGCGCCGGTCATAATTCTAACGCATTGCCCAGGTGTTAAGATGTTTTTAAAGGTTTGCCCAGCAAATACACTGCCTACTTGCTGATAAGTTGTTAGCCCTTCGCTTAGGCAAAGTGCATAGCCATCCATTGCCGAATTATCGTGAGCAGGCACATTTATATTGGATTTAATATCGTTTGCTAAAACACGGCCAACACTGTGCATTATTGAAATGGTTTCTGCGGCTTTATCAACGTTAATAGCGCTTAGCATGTTACTAATTGCGGTTTCTACTGGTAATAAACCAGGTGCATTGCATACATCGTTCATATATATTGTTTTTTATAATGTGTCTGATTTTTAAAACAATACTTATAATGTTAAAGCTTTACAATACATGGTGTGGTTATTTGTTATTACTGTTAGTGGTATTTAGCAATCCTCTTAACGCAAAAGAAACGCTGCACATAGCCGTTGCGAGCAATTTTAAACCTGTGCTGCAAACGCTGGTAACTAACCCAGCCCTGAAAAATATTAATATTAAAATATCAGCTGCTTCTAGCGGCGTATTACACTCACAAATTATGCATGGTGCACCGTACGATATTTTTTTATCAGCCGACGCTGCACGCCCACACGCACTGATCAAAGACGGCTTTGCACTTAAAAATAGCTTAACCACCTATGCGATAGGTTTATTAGCGCTGTGGCAGCCAAGCAACTCAGTTATTAATCATAAATTAGCCATTGCTAATCCAAGGTTTTCGCCATATGGGCAATCATCGGCGCATTATGCTAAAAACTATATAAAAACACCGTATGAATTTGTGTATGCAAATAATATTACCCATGCGTTTCAATTTGTAGAAACAGGCAATGCCGCTAAAGGCTTGGTCGCGCTATCTACGTTAAAGTCGGCGTATCGCAAAACTAAAAATAAAAAATATTTAAATTACACGCTTATCGAATCTGAAAAATACCCTGAAATAACGCAGCAGGGCGTTATCATAAGCGCTACTAAGCATTTAACGGCAGCTAAAAAATTTATGGCTTTTTTAAATGCCCCCTCAACCGCAAAAACATTATTAGAGCTTGGTTATAAAGCAAAGGAAAGTGATGTTAGCAAGTGATGTAACAGCGCTGTGGCTTACAATTAAACTTGCCTTTATAACGGCTGCTATTTTGTTGATTATATGCATTCCGCTTGCATGGCAGCTAGCCAGTTATAAAGGTAAGTTAAAGCCTATATTAGAAGCACTTATAGCAATGCCTTTGGTGCTGCCGCCTACGCTAATGGGCTTTTATTTATTGGTATTGTTTTCACCTACTCATGCATTTGGCCAGTTTTGGTTTTGGCTCACGGGTACGCAGCTCGCGTTTAGTTTTCAAGGGGTGGTTATTGGCTCGTTATTTTACTCTCTCCCTTTTGTGATGCAGCCGTTACTGGCGGGCTTTAAACAAATAAATACTACTTATAATCAAGCTGCTATTGCCTTGGGGATCAGCCCATTTAAGCGTTTTATGTATTTAACGTTACCGCTATTAAAGCCAAGCATAGGCAGTGCCTTTGCACTGGGCTTTGCCCATACATTGGGAGAATTTGGTTTAGTGCTAATGATTGGTGGCAATATACAAGGCGAAACCCAAGTGGTGTCTATTGCGTTGTACGACCATGTAGAGTCACTTAATTATGGGGCTGCGCATCAATTGTCGTTGGTATTGCTAGCAATCTCGTTTGCGTGTTTAGTGTTGTTGTTTAAATTTAATAAAACCGTGATAAACGGAGCTGCTAATCGTGCTTAAAATACAATGTCATCAACGTTTGGACGATTTTGAATTACATGTTGATTTAGCTATAAATCAATTTGATATTTTAGGGGTGTTTGGCCCTTCGGGCTCTGGCAAATCGAGCTTATTACAGGCGATAGCAGGACTTACGACGGCGCAAAATGTGTGTATAAACAATCATAATATTACCCATTTAAAGCCAGATAAACGCCTACTTACTTTACAGCTGCAGTCGTGCCCGTTATTTCCACATTTAAATGTGATGGGTAATTTACTGTTTACTCACAAGCATTGTAAAAATAAAGGTAACAACCTAACGCCTGATCAGGTAATTGATTTATTAGCACTAAACCCATTACTAAATCGTGATGTGTCGGGGCTTTCGGGCGGGGAGCGCCAGCGCGTAATTTTTGCAAGAACACTACTAAGTGGGCAATCTGTTGTTTTACTTGATGAGCCATTTAGCGCCTTAGATTGGTCAACGCGTTTTACTATGTTGGGGGCTGTTCAACAACTTAATAAATCCCATGGTATTAAATTTATTATTGTTAGCCACTCTTTAAAAGAGCTACTTTATTGCAGCGATACATTACTTCATATAGCGAAAGGCAACGTGCTCCAGTGCGGTGCAACACAAGAAGTGGTGCAAAGTATTTATACAAATAAGAGCCAAACGCCACTTAGTATACTTAGTTATAGTAAGCCTGAATTTAATGATGCTTTTGGTCTTTACCAGCTTACTCTTAGTAATAGCCAACAGCATTTATATGCAGTGCCTTCGCTGGTAAAACAAAACCATAAGTTAATTATAGAAAGCAGCCAAATAACCTACAGCAAAGTAAAACCAATTAACGAGAGCAGTGCAAACGTGCTAATAGGTATGCTTGAAAATGCCCAGCAGCTTGATGAGCAATGGCTACTTACAGTTAACGTAGATACGCAATTGCTGTATTGTGCGGTGTCTAAAAGGCAATGGCAGCAAAGTGCTGTAAGCCTAGGCGAGCAGATTTATTTGACAATAAATAACGTAGAAACGCTAAATTAGGCTCTAAAAAGCAGTCATGTATTTACCATGTACTAAATTAAGCGCTGCAAACAGTGCAGTGCTTATTTTTAACAATGTTAAAACGGTTAAACTCCATACTCAAACCATCTACAAGTAATAGCTGCTCGGTGAGTTTACTAGGCAGTCCTGCAATAATTTTAAGTGCTTCAGTCGCTTGAATACTACCAATAAGCCCTACAATAGGCGAGAGCACGCCTGACTCTGAACAGCTTTGAGTTTGTTCGCCAAAGAGCTGTGACACACACCCGTAGCAATGGCTATTAGGCGCCATTGTAAAGCAAGCTACTTGTCCCTCTAACCTTATGGCAGAGCCCGAAACCAAGGGCGTACGGGTGTTATAGCAGGCGCTGTTGAGCAAATTACGTGTTGCTAAGTTATCAGTGCAGTCAATAACTACATCTACTTTGCTAAGTAGTTGTTCAAGGTGCGAATTTTCATTTAAAAATTCATCAATAGTGTGGATCTCTATTTCATCATTTAACTGAGTTAACTGTTTTTTTGCACTGTGGGTTTTTAAGCACCCAACATCACTTTGTTTATACAGCACCTGCCTTTGCAAATTAGTTGCATCAACCACATCGTTATCTACAAGCGTTAACGTACCTACGCCCGATGCCGCTAAGTACTGCGCAACTGGACAGCCTAATCCACCTAACCCCACAATAAGAGCATGACTTTGCCATATTTTTTCTTGTCCATCTATATCTAGCTGAGGAAGCATAATATGGCGAGAATAGCGTAATTGCTGCTGATACGTTAAAGGGGGTTTTTGCATTAATGAGTTCTCATAATTTTTTTTAACAATACCAATTAGTTAAAACCTAGAGCAAGTAAAGCTTAAAAATTCTTTGCACTGTTTACGCCCAACAAAGCTGCTTAAATAGTGCAAAGCGAAATAAATATTAATTCCCAAAAATATAAGTAACTGAAAAACCTACCTATTAATTGTTGGCTTAGTAATTGCTGAAAGCGGTTAACGTTAATTTAACAATCGTCGCAGTGTTATTACTACCAAAGTCGTACTCACTGCTTAAAATAATAATCGTTACAAGGAAAAAAACATGCAACCGAGTTCTGGGTTTAATCTCATATCGTTTAGCGGAAAAATGAAAATACTACATTTAAGCTGGATGGTGTTTTTTATCTCTTTTTTTGTATGGTTTAACCATGCTCCATTATTAGGGGCAATAGCGGGCTCGCTAGGTATAACTATGGCACAGGTAAAAACGCTTCTCATTTTAAATGTGGCCTTAACCATTCCCGCGCGTGTTGTTGTTGGCATGCTGACAGATAAGTTTGGTCCGCGTATTGTTTATGCCGCTTTACTTATTTTATGTAGCATACCGTGTTTTATGTTTGCTATGGCCACCACGTTTGAGCAAGCCGCAATCGCGCGTTTTGCACTAGGCTTTATTGGTGCAGGCTTTGTAGTGGGCATTCGTATGGTGAGCGAGTGGTTCCCGGCTAATGAGCTTGGTACAGCAGAAGGTATTTATGGTGGCTGGGGTAATTTTGGCTCGGCTGCCGCTGCTATGTTATTACCTGTATTAGCGCTTATGTTTGGCGGCGACGATGGCTGGCGCTATGCCGTTGGTTTAACGGGCGTACTTAGCGTTATTTTTGGTGTTATTTGGTACATAAACGTAACCGATACACCAAAAGGGGGGACGTACTTTAAGCCTAAAAAAGTAGGCGCAATGGAAGTAACCAGTAAAGGTGACTTTGTATTATTGCTTATTATGAAATTACCTATGTATGGCGCACTGGCTTTACTTACTTGGAAGTTGTCTCCTACAGGCGCTAATTTAATTTCTGCCAATTTTGTTTTAGCCGTTTATGCATTTTTAGTGATGTTATACGCTTACGAGGTATATAAAACCTTTGATATAAACGGACATATATTTAAACAACCCGTGCCAGAATCACACCGCTACGAATTTAAACAAGTAGCTGTACTTAATATTTTATATTTTACCACCTTTGGCTCAGAGCTGGCCGTTGTATCTATGCTGCCATTATTTTTTATGGAAGTGTTTGGCCTAGATATGGTGTACGCAGGTTTACTGGCCTCTGCTTATGCGTTTATGAATTTAGCCTCGCGCCCGGGTGGTGGTTGGATCTCAGATAGAATGGGTCGTCGTAAAACACTTATTGTTCTTACCTCAGGGTTAGCTGTTGGCTACTTTGTTATGGGCTTAGTTGACGCTAGCTGGCCACTTTGGCTTGCTGTAGCTGCCGCCATGGCGTGTTCGTTCTTTGTGCAAGCTGGTGAGGGAGCGGTTTTTGCTGCTGTGCCACTTATTAAACGCCGCTTAACAGGGCAAATTGCAGGTATGACAGGCGCTTACGGTAACGTAGGCGCGGTGGTGTATTTAACGGCGCTCTCATTAGTGGATTACCAAACTTTCTTTATGATTATTGCTGCCAGTGCATTGTTAGGTTTAGGGGCGTTATTTTTCATGAAAGAGCCAGATGGGCACATGACAGAAGTAAACGAAGATGGCTCTGTTGAACTTATTTCAGTGACTTAAGGCAGCGTTAACCATGTTTGATGAAACCCAACACGCTCAAGTTCGTAATAATACGCTAGATGTTTCTTTTGGTGGGCACAGTGCCGCGGGCATAAAAGATGAAAATCAAGATGCGTTTGCTGCTTTAAATACTGAGCACGAACAACAAGAAACAAAAGGCGCTATTGCGTGCTTAGCAGATGGGTGTTCATCAGCTAAAAATGCCAAACAAGCATCGCAGCTAAGTGTTACTCATTTTATAAATGAGTATTTAAATACACCCGACAGCTGGGCGGTCAAAAAATCGGTTTCTAAGGTTTTAGCTAGCTTAAATCAGTGGTTATATTCACAATCAGTTAACTATAACCACTTAGGGCAACGCCAAGCAGATTGGATGACCACCTTTACGGCGCTTATATTAAAATCAGCTACGGGGTATATATTTCATTTAGGCGATACTCGCATTACGCGTTTACGCGATAATCAAATGGAAGCGATAACGCGGGATCATAAAGTAAATGATACGCTCACTCGTGCTTTAGGCGCGCAGTCACATCAAGAAATTGATGTTTACGAAGTTGACCTAAAAGCCGGTGATATTTACATACTGACTTGCGATGGTGTGCATGATGTATTGCCCTATAGTGAAATTGCCAACGAAATAAACGCCCATAACAACTTAGAGCAGGCAGCAAAGGCCATTACCTCACGCGCTATAGCACAAGGCAGTGATGATAATGTGAGTTGTTTATTAGTGAAGGTAAATAGCATTGCGCAGCAAAATCTAGATGAGCTTTATCAATCGTTAACGCAGCGAAAAATACCACCCGCATTAGAGGTTGGCCAAATAATTGATGGATATACGGTTATTCGTAAAATCAACGAAAGCAACCGATCGCACATTTATTTGGTACAGCAAGCACCTGATGCACCTCCCGTTGTATTAAAGGCACCCTCGGTTAATTTTGAAGACGATATACATTACCTTCAAGGCTTTATACGCGAAGGGTGGGTAGGGCAACGTATTAATCATCCTAATGTAATGAAGGTTTTAAATACGCAATCGCAAAGCCGATTTTTATATCATATTTGCGAGTACATGGACGGACAAACCCTCAGTGACTATAAGCACGACGTCCCTTATTTAGAAATAGCTCAAGTGCGCAGTATTGTAGAGCAAATAGTGCATGCGCTAAGGGCTTTTCAGCGATTAGATATGGTACATCGTGATTTAAAGCTCGATAACGTGATGATAGATGCTCACGGTAAAGTTACGTTAATTGATTACGGTACTGTAAGTGTTGCGGCTATGGATGAGTCGGTTAAGCAAATAGCCGATGACTGCCCGCAAGGGACTATAGATTATACGGCTCCTGAAACACTTATTTCGCTGCATGCCGATTTTAAAAGCGATATGTTTTCGCTTGGGGTGATTGCTTATGAGTTATTGTGCTCGAAGCTGCCTTATAAAACATTACCGGCAAGCCATACCCCTATTGATTACAGCCATTGGCAATACACAAGTATTCGCAAGTACCGAGCAGATATACCCTTTTGGTTAGATCAGGCTTTAATGAAAGCACTTGCGCCAAAACCAGCGCTCAGATACCACGCATTTTCTGAGTTTTTAACAGATATTAGTAAACCTAATCCACATTTACAGAGCTCAGCCAACAAAATTTCAATAATGAAACGCGATCCAGTATTACTCTGGAAGAGCATTTCGCTGTGTTTATTTATCATTTTATTGTGCGTGCTCATAATTAAAAACTAAGAGACCAACATGTTAAATTATAAAAATAACTTACCTATTATTTTAATGATAGGGTGCATTGCTGCGCCTTCTATTAGTGTTGCAGCGCAAACCGACCTTAATTTTAGGCTGCGTTATGAAAGTGCAGAGCAAGATAACGCACTAAAAGATGCCAGTAGCTTAACGCTGCGTACTCGCCTTACTCATAAAACGGATGAAATGAATGGCTTTTCTGCTTTATTAGAGGTCGAAGATAGCCGAAGCCTATTAGGTGTAGACGATTACAACAATACGCTGGGTAAAAATACAAATTACTCAGTAATAGCCGACCCTGAAACCACAGAGGTAGATCAGGCTTTTGTTAAATACGCAAAAGATGCTTTATCAATTAAAGTAGGTAGGCAAGTAATAGCGCTTGATGGACAGCGCTTTGTAGGCCACGTTGGCTTTAGGCAAGACAGGCAAACCTTTGATGCTGCAACAGTAAATTACACCTTTAATGATATTAACTTGCACTATAGCTACATAAGTAAGCGCAACCGAATATTTGCCGATAGCAAAGATATTGATGCATCAGATCATCTTATCAATGCAAGTTTTAAAACAAGCCTAGGTAAGGTGGTTTTATACAGCTATTTATTAAGTGACGACGCAATAGATAATGACAGCTTAGATACTTATGGCGTTTCTTTTAATGGTAATAAAACGCTCAGCGATATTAAATTTTACTATAAAGCACAGTACGCCACGCAATCAGCATCAACGAGCATGAGTGATTTTGATGCTGATTATTATGCGTTTGAAGGCGGTATTGATTTAGGCGGTTTAGGCATTGAAACCGTTACATTAAAAGCCGGTATTGAGTCACTGGGTTCTGATAACAGCGATTATGGTTTTGCTACGCCGCTTGCCACAATGCATAAATTTAATGGTTGGGCCGATACGTTTTTAGCAACACCTGCACAAGGGCTTGATGACACTTATGTAAGTTTAAATGGTAAGGCTTACGGCGGTAAATGGCTGTTGGCGTATCACAGCTTTGATGCCAACGATAGCGCCAATGGCGTTGATGATTTAGGCACAGAGCTAAACGTACAATACGTAAAGCCTATTAATAAAACCTATGCCGTAGGCGCAAAATATGCCGATTATTCAGCAGGTGATAGCGCTGCAGGCAAAGTTGATACCCAAAAACTGTGGGTATGGGTAAGCGCTAAATTTTAAGTATTTAACCTAAACCCTCGTTATTTAATTTAAAGCGTTACAAGTTGGTGCAATAGCGCCAGCTTGTGGTGCTTTCACTTCTTTTTTACTGTGTTAACTCAGTTAAGTTATTGAAATGTAGTGCTTATATATCTGGCTTGCATATTGCTATAACCAACACATAATAAATTATACATTTAAAGTACCCATTTAAAGTTAAGTGTATTTTAAATCAAACAGGTGATTTTAATGCCAAGCAAGCAGCGTGTTGTAGTTGTCGGAAATGGAATGGTTGGCCATCATTTTGTACAACAGCTAGTATCACAACAAGGTGATACTCAAAATATGGAGATTACCGTACTCAGCGGTGAAGACCGACTCGCTTATGACCGCGTACAGCTTTCGTCTTTTTTTAAAGGTAAAACCGAAGACGATTTAGCACTTACCTGCAGTAAAACCTATCAAGATTGGCAAGTGTGCTTTCATACTCATTCTAAAGTGGTTGATATAAACCGCGATGCAAAAACAGTCACTACTGCAAAAGGCGAGTCATTTGCGTACGACAAGCTAATACTGGCAACTGGCTCATTTGCATTTGTGCCCCCCATTCCAGGAAAAGACCGTGAGCATTGCCTAGTTTACAGAACCATTAACGATTTACACGCCATAAAAAAATCTGCACATGCCAGCAAAGTGGGCGTAGTAATTGGCGGCGGTTTATTAGGGCTTGAAGCAGCCAACGCGTTAAAGCAACTTGGCTTGCAAACCCATGTAATAGAATTTGCTCCACAACTTATGGGCGTACAAATAGATGGTGCTGGTGGTCGATTGCTTAAAAATAAAATTACCGAGCTGGGCGTTACAGTGCATACATCAGTGGCGACAGAGCAAATTATAGAGGGTGAAAACAGCCGTTATAAAATGTGCTTTAAAGGGGGGCAAACCCTAGAAACCGACATGATTGTATTTTCGGCCGGTATTCGCCCATACGATAACCTAGCTCGTGAGTTTAATTTAGAAATAGGTGAGCGCGGCGGCATCGTAATAAACAACCATTGCCAAACGAATGATAAAAACATATACGCCATAGGCGAATGCGCCCTTTGGAATAACTTTATTTTTGGCCTTGTAGCACCGGGTTACGCGATGGCAAAAGTAGCGGCGGGGCATGTTTTAAAACAGCTGTCTTCAAACAAAGATTTACACACTACCTCAAACAATTCCTCAAATAGTGCTGATGAATTTAGCGGTGCCGATATGAGCACCAAGCTTAAATTAATGGGTGTTGAAGTGGGCTCAATTGGTGATGCCCATGCACGCAGTGAAGGCGCAATTAGCTATTACTTTGAAGATCAGCCAAACGGTGTTTACAAAAAAGTAGTCACTAATGAGCAAGGCAATAAGCTCATAGGTGCTGTACTGGTTGGCGATACCAGTGATTACGATAATTTATTGCAGTATCACTTAAATGGCATTGAGCTTAGTGTGCCCGCAGAGTCATTAATAATGCCGCTAGCAGGTGATGCGGGCGAGCTAAACGCTGATGATTTGCCACAAGATGCCATTATTTGTGCGTGCCACAAAGTGACAAAACACACTATTGAACAAGCGGTTAAACAAGGTTGTAGCGATTTAAATAAAGTGCAGCAAGCCACTAAAGCAAGTACGGGTTGTGGAGGCTGTGAAAAACTAGTGCAAAGCGTTATTAGCAGTGCACTTAATAATAAAATAGCCACGCTAACCCCAGTAGATGAGCCTGTATCACAGAGCGCTTAACGCAAATAATAAGAGAGCAGTATGGAAACATTAAACACATGTTCAAACACACCTTTGCTTAAACAAACCACCTGCGCTTATTGTGGTGTAGGCTGTGGGGTTGATGTTTCATTATTAAATAATACCCCAACAAAACTTGAAGGCACGCGCGAGCACCCCGCTAATTTTGGCCGCTTGTGTGTTAAAGGCACGCACTTGCTTGACACCACCGGCAGTGATAACCGCTTAACATCGCCCCTTATTGATAACGAACCCGCCAGCTGGGATACGGCAACTGATTACGTTGCCAACAAATTTAACGCCATTATTAAAGAGCATGGACCGGAGTCGGTTGCGTTTTATGTATCGGGGCAGTTACTGACTGAAGATTACTACGTTGCCAATAAATTAATGAAAGGCTACATAGGCTCAGGCAATATAGATACAAACTCAAGGCTGTGTATGTCATCGGCGGTTGCCGGTTATAAACGTGCGTTTGGTGAGGACGTAGTACCATGTACCTACGAAGATTTAGAGCAAACTGAGCTACTTATTTTAATTGGCTCAAATGCAGCGTGGACACATCCGGTGCTTTACCAGCGTATGGAGCGCGCAAAAAGGCTTAATCCAAACATGAAAGTTGTGGTTATCGACCCGCGAAAAACCGATACAGCCGAACTTGCCGATACCTTTTTAAATATAAAACCAGGCAGCGACGGCGCACTTTATAACGGCTTACTTAATTATTTAAGTGAACATAACTATTTAGATACGCAATTTATAAACGAGCATACAAACGGCTTTGAAACAGCGCTTGCAGAGGCTAAAAAGTGGAGTATTAAAGCGGTCAGTGACTTTTGTGATATCGATGCGCAGCTAGTCAATGACTTTTACGCCTTATTTGCACAAAGCCCAACCGCTATTAGTTTTTATTCAATGGGTATTAACCAATCAAGTTCAGGGGTTGATAAGTGTAATGCCATTATAAATGCGCATTTAGCGTCGGGTAAATTGTTAAAACCTGGATGTGGTCCGTTTTCTATAACTGGGCAGCCTAATGCTATGGGTGGGCGTGAAGTAGGTGGCTTGGCAAATCAATTAGCAGCACATTTAGACATTGAAAACGACGCGCATCAACAGTTAGTGCAGCGTTTTTGGCAATCACCAACAATAGCTAAAAAAGCAGGGTGTAATGCGATTGATATGTTTGATGAAATCGCCAAAGGAAAAATAAAAGCTATTTGGGTAATGGCAACCAATCCAATGGTAAGCTTACCTAATAACGCAGCAATACAACATGCACTTGAGCAATGTGAGCTGGTAGTTGTGTCTGACTGTATTGCCAAAAGTGATACGCTAAAATTTGCTAATGTGGCGTTTCCCTCAACCGGATGGGGCGAAAAAAACGGCACAGTAACTAATTCAGAGCGCAGAATATCGAGGCAACGCCCGCTAGTTGAGCCATTTTCGGGGGCTAAAAACGATTGGCAAATAATGTGCTTAGTTGCCAAAAAAATGGGCTTTGAAGGATTTGATTTTACAGACCCCAGTGGCATTTTTGAAGAATGGGCACAACTTACTGATTTTGAAAATAACGGTGATAGGCTATTAAATTTATCAGCCTTAGTAGGGCTTTCGCAGCAGCAATACGATAACTTAAAACCCGTTATGTGGCCGGTACTAAAAAATGAGCCATATAAAAATGGGCAGGTTTTTGTTAATAATCAATTTAGCACCGCAGATAAAAAAGCCCGCTTTATTCCTATAACCCCCAAACTTCCTGTGCAGCAAACATCAAGCGATTACCCGTTTGTAATGAACTCAGGGCGAATACGCGACCAATGGCATACAATGAGCCGCACCGGAAAAAGTACAGCCCTTTCTACTCATATAACGCGCCCATATATTGAAATAAATCCCATAGATGCATGCAAATTAAACATAAAAGCAAACGATTTAATAACTGCCAATGCTAAAACTGGGCAAGTGACGGCTCATGCAAAAGTGACGAAGGCCGTGCGAAAAGGCGAATGTTTTATGCCTATTCACTGGAACAAGCAATTTGCCTCATCCGCTACGGTAAGTGGGCTCTATCAATCGGTTGTTGACCCTATTTCGGGCCAGGCTGAGTGTAAGCATGGTGCTGTTGATTTAGTTAAAGCGCAGTTTGCTCAGTACATGCAAATTTTTAGCAAAACAGAGCTTAATATTAACAGTGATTTTTGGCTTAAAGTTAACGCAAGTAATTGTGTTAACTACCAGTTAGCGCTCAATGAGCCGCAAGATGACTTACTTTATTATTGTCAAACACTGACAGGGTTACAAGGGCAGTGGTCGGCAATGGGCAGTGCAAAAGCCATGCATATTCAATGTATTCAAAACGAGCAGTTAGCGTTTGTTGCAGTTATTTCGTCAGCTCAAAAAGACATATCACTTGAGTGGATAAATCATTTATTTGCAGAGCCTTTAATAACCTTTAGCCAATTACAGTCATTGTTGTATGCCATGCCTGATGAAGAGTTTACCCAAGGTGCGCAAGTATGTAGTTGCTTTAAAGTACGTGAGCAACCCATTATAAACGCCATTCAAAGTGGTGAAAATACAGTAGAACAATTGGGGTCTAAACTAAAATGCGGCACTAACTGTGGGTCGTGTAAAACCCAGTTAAGCCAATTAATAAAGCAGCATACTACGCAAAACGCTAACAGTATTGATGTTGCAGTTGAAATGTAAATAAATAAGGAAGCATATGCTTAATGATCAATTTGGTCGGCAGTTTAACTATTTGCGCCTCTCAATTACCGATGTGTGTAACTTTAGTTGCACCTACTGTTTACCAAACGGGTATCAGTGCGATACCCCGCGTAACTTTTTAAAAAAAAGCGAAATAAACACCTTAGTAAATGCGTTTGCGCAATTAGGCACAAAAAAAGTGCGTATTACAGGCGGTGAGCCGTGTTTACGCAGTGACGTAACCGACATTATAAAGCAGTGTAAAAACACTCCAGGCATAGAAAAAGTCGCCATAACAACCAATGGTTTTAACTTATTTAATAAAATTGATGAGTTTTACAGCGCTGGCCTAGATGCGCTAAACATTAGTATAGATAGCTTAAACCCGAGTATGTTTAAATTAATTACAGGACACGACAAGCTAACCCATATTTTAAAAGGGATAGACCGGGCAATTGAGCTGGGTATAAAAGATATAAAAATAAATGCAGTGCTGGCTAAGCAGTTTAATAAAAACCAATTGAAGGATTTTTTAGACTGGGTGAAGCTAAAAAAAGTAACGGTACGCTTTATCGAATTAATGGAAACAGGTAATGGTGCCACCTTTTTTGAACAAAATCATTTAAGCGGGCAAAGTGTTAAAACGCAGCTTTTAGCACAAGGTTGGTTACAGGTAGTAAGAGGTAAATTAAACGGCCCTGCAGAGGAGTTTTGTCATCCCGATTTTGAGGGGCGCATTGGCTTAATTATGCCCTACAGTAAAGATTTTTGTAAAAGCTGTAACCGATTAAGAGTATCGTCATTAGGCAAATTACATTTGTGCCTGTTTGCCGAGCAAGGAATAGACTTACGCCCGCATTTAAATGCGCAAGATACGCCAGCCACTGTAAATGTGATTCAAGCGGCAATGGGCAATAAAACCATTAGCCATGAGCTTGATAAGCGCTTAACGGGCGCCACAACCCATTTAGCTATGTTAGGCGGCTAAAATGAGCAATAAAGCCGGGTTTACAGGAGTTGTACTCGCTGGTGGGCAATCATCCAGAATGGGCAGCGATAAAGCCAATCTCATTTTAAAAAATAAAACATTACTGCAAAATGCATGTGAGTTATTAACAGCAGCAGGGGCAAGCGATGTACTTATAAGCCGAAATGTACAAAGTGCTACTGCGCAATACATTGCAGATATATACCCAGGCTCTGGCCCACTTGGCGGGATTTATTCAACTTTAATGGCGACAGAGCAAGATATACTTGTAACCGCTGTTGATATGCCGTTGCTTACTTGCACGTTATTATCGCAAATTGCATCTGCAGCAAGCGATAACCCCCACTTTCAAACAAATCAGCCACAAATACATGCGTGGCACTTTGAAAATGAACCGTTACCCCTGTATATTCGTAACACCCAAAGCGTTAAACGTCATTTAAAACAATTACTCATAAACGCAAATAGTCATAAGTCAATTAAACAGTTTACCCGTAGTATTGGTGTGCAAACGTTAAAATGTAATAAAGCGCATGCACTTGTTAATACCAACACACCGGCGCAATTTAAAGCTGTTAACGAGCAATTTGACCAACACAAACCTAATTTATTGAGAAGAACCCTATGAGCCATACCACAGAGTCACAAATCGCACTAAACATTGCCGTAATGACAGTAAGCGATACACGCGATGAAATTACGGATACTTCAGGCCATTATTTAATTAAAGCCCTTACTGAAGCTGGCCATCACTTAGCTGATAAAGACATAGTTAAAGATGATGTTTACCAAATGCGAGCAGTTGCATCGCAGTGGATTGCCGATGACACCATTCACGCTATTTTAGTCACCGGGGGTACGGGCTTTACCGAGCGTGACTCAACACCAGAGGCATTTGCACCGCTGTTTGATAAAAGCGTAGATGGGTTTGGAGAGCTATTTAGACATATTTCGTACGGCGAAATTGGTAACTCAACTATTCAATCGCGTGCGTTGGCGGGCCTTGCCAATAACACCGTTATTTTTTGTATGCCTGGCTCTACGGGCGCATGTAAAACAGCCTGGACAGGTATTATAAAAGATCAGTTAGACTCAATGCACAAGCCATGTAACTTTGCCCCGCATATTACTATTGGTAAAAAATGCGAATCGCGAGAGCAATAATATGCTGAGCCACGTAGATGAAAACGGCCAAGCAAACATGGTTGATGTATCGCTAAAAGAGGTCACTCTGCGCGATGCATCTGCCGAGGCCTACATTAAAATGAGCAAACAAGCTTTTGAGCAAGTGTTGCTTAATCAAAATAAAAAAGGTGACGTGCTAGGCGTTGCCCGTATTGCGGGTATTCAGGGCGCTAAAAAATGCGCTGATTTAATTCCGCTTTGTCACCCGCTGGCACTGAGTAAAGTAGCCGTTGATTTTGAACTTGATGAAGCAAATAGCCAAATTAAAGTCACCAGCTACTGTAAATTAGCAGGCAAAACGGGCGTTGAAATGGAAGCGCTCACCGCTGTATCTGTGGCTACCCTTACACTATTTGATATGTGTAAAGCCGCCGATCCGCTTATGGAAATACACGGTATGCGTGTAACGCAAAAAGCAGGAGGCAAGCATGGTAGCTGGCAGCGAGACTAATTTAAATGATACTGATGCAGCTGCAGGGCATGTAAACGTACTGTTTTTTGGCCAACTTAAAGAGCGCCTAAAGTGCGATAAGTTAACCGTTCAGATAGCGACCCCCCTTAGCATTAAAGCGTTTAAACACATGCTGGTTGAGCAAAACCCACATTGGCAGGCATGGCTTGAAGAGCGTGATGTATTGTGTGCGCTTAATCAAACTATGTCATCAAGCGATGAGCTTGTAAAAGCAGGGGATGAACTTGCTTTTTTCCCACCAGTGACAGGTGGCTAATGAGTATAAGCATTAAAGTACAAACGCAGGATTTTTCAGTAGGCGAGCAACATGACGCACTTTGCAGTAATAACAAAAGTGATGGTGCCGTAGTGACGTTTACAGGGCTGGTGCGAGAATTTAGCAGCGGCGATAACGTAATCGCCCTTGAGCTTGAACACTACCCAGGGATGACTGAGCAACTACTGAAATCTATAGCTGAGCAAGCCCAAACACGCTGGCAACTTGCCCGCATAAGCATTATTCATCGAGTAGGTTATTTAGCTCTTGGTGAGCAAATTGTATTTGTTGGCGTAACCAGCCGCCATCGCGAAGCCGCGTTTGAAGGCGCACAGTTTATTATGGATTACTTAAAAAACCACGCCACGTTTTGGAAAAAAGAGCATTTTAAAGACTCCTCAAACTGGGTTGAGTTTAAACAAAGCGACAAGCAAGCATTAAACAAGTGGGAAAAGTAGGCCTGTGTAAGCCTATTTAAATGCGTTTATAAAATATTAATGAAAAAGCTTATCTCAAAAAGAGAATCAATAGAGTCAGCTTACCTATGGGTAGCGGCTCTACTTATTTTTATAATTATGTTAGAGCTATTAACTGGCTGGTCAATGGGGTCCAAAAGCTCACCGAGTCAATCTTTAAACATTAATCCGGAACAGTTTTGGTTTGAAATAAAACTTCACTGCAGCTTTGTTTCATGGGCAATTTTTAGAGCTTTTATTACATTCCCACTTTTTAGAGCGACTTACAATGGCATGCTTCGCTTTAGAGAAAAACACAAAACCGTAGCAAATATCCTTTTCTATGTACTTACCCCTGTATTTGTAGTGTTTCTCATTTTAACTTTGTTATATATTTTTGACTTATAATCTTACTTTGTTGATCTTCAAGGATGAATGATGAAAATTTACACTCTCTTACTATTGGCTATTTTTTTACAGCCGTTTTGTATTTACTTTGCGTTGTACGCAAAAGCCAAATATTCATCAGAAAATAAACCAATTAACCAACTTGTATTAGGTGTAACGCCGAGTCTTGCATATCTATCGGCAGACGATTTTTGGGGTTCATTCGTTTTACTATTTATGGTAACCATAGTGTCACTTGTTTTATCGTTATCACTAAACTTTAAATATGTGATGACAAGAAAAATAAATACGAGCACTATCCTCACTTCAATTGTTTCATTTCTTTTGGCATTTGGGTTCTTTTATTGGTCAATTGGTCATTTTATAGTTGAAAACTGGTATGAAACATTTTGGCCCTCATTTTATTTTTTGGGACTACTTGTTAGTGTTCTTATTATAAAAATCATCGAAAAGAAACGACAAATTGAAGACGGACTGAGCAATATGCTCGTGCTAGCTTTATGCGTTGCTGCCTCAGTTATTTCTGCATTTGGGGATGCATTTATTTTATGCACATTTATTAATATATTTTTACTTATTCCAATAGGTGGAGCTATTGTGAGTAGTGGAGTTGATAAAACTTCTGCTGGTGGTATCGCCTTTTTTTATGGTTATGTTTTTATTATGAGTTTGCCTCTTTCAGGCCTACTGTATATAGCGCTTAGTTCTAGTTAAAGCATGTTAATATAGATTTTGATAATAATATAAATTAGCTCTGGGTTGTTAAAGAATTAATTAAAGGTTTTATATGAAAATAATCTCTACCAACATCTCTAAAATAAAAACGGTTGTGCATAACGGCAAAGAGGTCAAAACCGGTATTTTTAAAACGCCAACCAATGAGCCGGTTGTTATTGAAAAGCTGAATATAATAGGTGATGAACAAGCCGATTTAGTCAATCATGGCGGGGTGGATAAAGCGGTTTATGCGTTTTCGCACAATCATTACGATTATTGGAAGCGCACCCTTAAAAATGATGATTTAGCAGTCGGTGCCTTTGGCGAAAACTTCACAATATCAGACCTTGATGAGCAAAATATTCATATAGGCGATCGTATTCGTATAGGTACTGCACTACTTGAAGTAAGCCAGCCCCGTGTGCCGTGCTTTAAATTGGCTATTGCACTTAATAATAAACAAAGCCTAAAACTGTTTACTCAGTATTACCACACGGGTGTTTATTTTAGAGTGCTTGAGCAAGGTGTTGCTAAAACGGGCGATGCAGTGACTATTGAACATAAAGCTGAGCATAACATTTCGGTTAAAACGTTGTTTCAGGCCTTTTTTGATAAACAATACCCAGATTATGAAAGCGTATTATTAGCAGCACTTGAACTACCCGAGCTTGCACTTGAGTGGCAGACTAAAATCAAAAAGAAATTGGGGAGTTAAAAGAGCGCTATTAAAGCTGTATTACCCTTAATAAAAGCTCACTTTTAGCTGTATTATTTAGTTTGTTAAGTGAGCGACCGCTGATAAGTATTTGCACACCAATTTGCTTAATGTGTCGTATTGCTGTTTGTTATTTACCGGCTTACTAAAATCGCTACTTACCGCCACTGCGCATGCCCCCGCTGCAAACCAATGTGTTAGGTTGTCTAAATTAATGCCGCCTACGGGCATTAATGGCACATCAGAAAAAGGCCCCGTTAGCGCTTTAAAGTAATTAACCCCCATACTGCCTGCCGGAAAAACCTTAATAATATCGGCGTTATACTCTATTGCATTGGCAACATCGGTAGGGGTGAGTGCGCCCATTAATACAGGTAAACCATGGCGGTGGGCAAGCTCTACCACGGCTTGATTAGTATTTGGTGTAACTATAAATTGCGCACCGGCATCAATCGCTTGTTGCGCAAGGGCGGTGTTAATTATTGTGCCAGCGCCAATGAGTGTATTTTTATAAGCAGCGCGTGCTTTTGCTATTTCTTGCTCAAAGCCAGGTGTATTTGAGGTGATTTCTAGCGCGTTAATGCCTGCATTAACTAAGCAATTAATTAAAGGGGCTACATCGCTTTGTTGCTTTAAGCGAAGTATAGCAACTAACTTATGTTGCTTTATTTGGTTGCTTATTTTTATTCTGTTGGCATTTAAAATTTGGCTCATAATGTCACTTCACTTTATTTAATCCAGAGTCACACGTGTAACAGCAATCGGCAATAATACTTAATTATTTTGGGGCTAAACGCGTTACAAAGCTCTCACTTTGATCATTTTGAATAACTAAATAGCGAGTTTTTGTCTAGTTATCAACACGCTTTTGCACCCTCAAAATAGCACACTTAATTAAATGGATTGGTATAAACGTTTTTTTCTCATAAAAAAAACCGCTGAAATATCAGCGGTTTTTTATAAGTAATAAATTACATTACACGCATGCCTGGCTCTGAGCCATCGTCTGGGTTAAGAATGTAAATTTCTTTACCGCCAGGGCCTGCAGCTAATACCATACCCTCTGACATACCAAAGCGCATTTTACGAGGCTTAAGGTTTGCAACCATTACAGTCAGTTTGCCTTCAATGTCTTCTGGTGCGTAAGCCGATTTAATACCAGCAAACACTTGGCGTGTTTCGCCGCCTAAATCCAGCGTAAGTTTAAGTAGCTTATCGGCGCCTTCAACATGCTCTGCTTTAGCAATTTTAGCAACGCGTAAGTCTACTTTTGCAAAGTCATCAAATTCAATTTCATCCGCAATTGGCTCTTTTGCAAGTGGGCTATTAGGGTCAATTGTTACTTTTGATTCTAGGCTTTCTTTTGATTCTTCAACCATTTTGTTCACTTTATCCATTTCTACACGTTGCATGAGCGGCTTAAATTTATTGATAGGATGTGCAACAAGTGCATTTTGAACGCCATCCCATGCTAAGTCGTCATTTAAAAAGGCTTCTACGTTTGCAGCCATACCTGGTAATACAGGTTTTAAATAGGTAATTAAAACACGGAACAAGTTAAGGCCAAGCGAGCACACTTCGTGCGCTTCTTGCTGTTTTGCTTCATCTTTAATGAGTACCCATGGCGCTGCGGCATCAATAAATTGGTTTGCTTTATCGGCAAGGGCCATAATTTCACGAATTGCGCGGCTGTATTCACGGTTTTCATAGTGGGCAGTAATGCTCGGTGCAGCAGCTTGAAATTCTTCAAGTAGTTCTGGCTGCATAATTGTGCTACTTAATTTACCGTCAAACTTTTTAGTAATAAAGCCTGCACAGCGGCTTGCTATGTTTACTACTTTACCTACTAGGTCTGAATTTACACGTTGTGCAAAGTCTTCTAGGTTTAAATCAAGGTCAATAATACCGCTGTTTAATTTAGCTGCGTAGTAATAACGTAAGTACTCTGGGTCTAGGTTATCAAGGTAAGTACGTGCTTTTATAAACGTACCCTTTGATTTAGACATTTTCTCGCCATTGACGGTTACAAAGCCATGTGCAAACACGTTAGTTGGCTTTCTAAAATTAGCGCCCTCTAGCATGGCTGGCCAAAATAAGCTGTGGAAGTAAATAATGTCTTTACCAATAAAGTGATAAAGCTCAGCATCAGACCCTTCAGCCCAAAATGCATCAAAGTCGAGGCCTTTTTCGTCGCATAGATTTTTAAAGCTTGCCATGTAGCCAATTGGTGCATCTAGCCATACGTAAAAGTATTTGCCCGGTGCATTTGGAATTTCAAAACCAAAGTAAGGCGCATCGCGGCTAATATCCCACTGTTGCAGGCCATCGGTAAACCACTCATTTAACTTATTCGCCATTTCTTGCTGAATAGAGCCCGAGTGTAGCCACTCTTTAAGCATGCCTTCAAATGCTGGCAGGTCAAAAAAGTAATGCTCTGAATCTTTTAAAATTGGCTCTGCACCTGACATTACCGAGCGCGGGTTTATTAATTCGGTTGGGCTGTAAGTTGCGCCACACGAGTCACAGCTATCGCCATTTTGGTTTTCAGACTTACACGTTGGGCAAGTGCCTGTTACAAAGCGATCTGGTAAAAATATGCCTTTTTCAGGGTCGAATAACTGTGAAATAGTGTGCTTTTTAATATGACCCGCATCATTAAGGCGGTTATAAATAAGCTCACTCAGCTCTTTATTTTCTGAGCTGTGGGTACTGTGGTATTTATCAAACTTGATGTTAAAGTCGGCAAAGTCGCGCTGGCGTTCAATGCTTACATTTTTAACCATTTCTTCAGGCGTGATCCCTTGCTTTTGCGCATTAAGCATAATTGGCGTGCCGTGAGCATCGTCGGCGCAAACATAATAAGCTTCGTGGCCTTGTAGCTTTTGAAAACGTGACCAAATATCAGTTTGAATATATTCCAATAAATGGCCTAAGTGAGTAGGGCCATTTGCATAAGGTAATGCGCTGGTAATGAGGATCTTTCGCTGCGTCATAATCATTCCGAATTGAGGATAAACCACCATTTTTACTACAAAAAAGGCGGTTATCATTAATTTATCCATAAGCTTTGGACTAACGGTACGCGCAGCTTATGGATTTTTGTTAATTGACTGGTGTTAATGCCCTGAATGTTACATAATTCTGTGGCACTTTTCATCAAAGAAACGCTATTTAATTGCTATGTTTGGACTGTCGAAACTATTCTCCTCTAAATCGGTGCAAAAACAACCGATTATTACTGCCTTAGCGGCGTATCGAAGCGCGGCATTTTCCGTAGGTATTGATGAAAGTTTTATTGATACCATTTCGCAAAATGACGATAAATCAATACACATTAAAATAACGCTGCCATTTGCGGCTCAATCAGAAATGCCGTTAGTTGAGCAGCACGTAAGTGAAAGTATAAATACACCGGTCACCATAGACTCTGTGGTGACTATAAAAGAGCCTGCAAAATTTAAAGCCATTAAACACATTGTGCTGATTGCCTCAGGTAAAGGGGGGGTAGGAAAATCCACTACCGCTGTAAATTTAGCCGGGGCGCTTAAAAGCGAAGGCGCAAAAGTAGGGATTTTAGATGCTGATATTTATGGGCCATCTATTCCTATGTTATTGGGGCTTGTAGGCGCAGAGCCGCAAACCAAAGATAACAAACTACTACAGCCATTTGATGCCAACGGCATTAAAGCGCAATCAATCGGCTTTTTAGTGCCAAGTGATGACGCAACGGTATGGCGGGGCCCAATGGCATCGGGGGCGCTCAACCAATTATTAAACGAGACAGATTGGGGCGAACTTGATTACTTAATTGTTGATATGCCACCGGGTACGGGCGATATTCAGCTAACAATGAGCCAAAAAGTGCCTGCCAGCGGCACTGTTATTGTGACGACACCGCAAGATTTAGCCCTTGCCGATGCGCAAAAAGGCATTGCAATGTTTAATAAAGTTAACGTACCTGTGCTTGGGCTTATAGAAAATATGAGTCACTACATTTGTAGCCACTGCGGTGAAGCCAACCATGTATTTGGCAAAGATGGCGCAGAAAAACTTGCCTATAAACACGGCGTACCGGTGTTAAGCCATATTCCACTTGCCATAGATATTCGTGAATACTCAGAGCAAGGTAAATTAATCGCCAGCGATACCAGCGCGGCTATTAGCAACACATACAGCGCAGCGGCAAGATTGATTGCCAGCACGCTTTTTTATCAGCAGCACCAACATAGTGTTGAGATAGTGATAACGCAGGACTAAGAAAAAATGAGACTCTCAGATACCCATATTAAAGAATATTTAAGCGATGGCCGCATAGTGATTGAGCCTGCGCCGACTAATGAAATGATTTCGGGTGTGACAGCCGATTTGCGTTTAGGGAACAAATTTAGAACCTTTAACGCACATAACGCAGCGTACGTAGATTTAAGTGGCCCTAAAGATCAGTTAAATAAGGCTATGGAATCAATAATGAGTGAAGAGATTGAGCTTGCCGACGGCGAAGCTTTCTTTTTACACCCAGGTGAACTGGCATTGGCCATTACCCATGAAAAAGTAACACTTCCTGCCGACATAGTAGGCTGGTTAGATGGTCGTTCATCACTTGCCCGCTTAGGTTTAATGGTGCATGTAACAGCGCACAGAATCGACCCAGGTTGGAGTGGCAATATTGTTTTAGAATTTTACAATTCAGGTAAGTTGCCACTAGCGCTGCGCCCAATGATGAAAATTGGTGCAATGAGTTTTGAAATGCTTTCAGGACCCTGCGAAAACCCTTATAACATTCGTAAAGATGCAAAATATAAAGATCAAAGTAGTGCGGTAGCAAGCCGCATTAGCGACGATAACCTATAACAATATAAAACTATTAAGCGTTTAAATGGCTTTTTTTGCTAGCTTAAACGCTTAATAATTTATACCAATGTGCATTATTGCTTAAACTGATATTAAATGTGTTTTTTATTTCTGGCTTTATAAACGAGTAAGAACTCGACTAATATAGATAATAAAATAACTATAATTACAATGCCTTGAATAGTGTGTAGCCTTTTAACCCTGTCAACACTCTCTTTTTCGTACTGCATAACCACCGTATTAAACGCTTTTAAAAGCGGCTCTTTTGCTAAAGAAAAAAAGCTTTCTTGCACTGTATCTAAATTAAGTGTTTGTGTTTTTAACTTTAGTACTTCTTCAACTCTATCTGAAAACATACTTAATTTTTTATCGACATTAATAGGCTCTTTAAAATACATTGCTAACAATTCCTTAGATAGCGGGCTTTCATCGCCTAATACTTGCGCCCCATAATGCTCACTTAATAAGTATTTATGATTATTTTTTAAAGAGTTTAAAGCATTAATGGCCAGTAATTTAGAATCCTGCGAGCCATACATTAAGTACTCTAAAGTAAACATACTCACCCGTTGCGAAAGCATTCTTTGTTGACCACTTACATTTACGAGTTTTCCAGTATCGGTTTGCGCTTCAATGACTTCATCAAGCATAAAGTGAATACAGATAGATAAAATTGCAATTACAGTTAAGGGAACAATATAAACAAAAGAGATAGCGCCATGCTTTTTATTTGAAAAATCAGTATTTACCATTTAATTGCTACTTATTTTAAAATTATTAATGCTTTAGGATAGGATAGATTAAATATAAGATTTTTCACGTAATTAAAGTTTACAAGGTAGTTTGTGGCTTATTGAGATTTATGAAGTGCATAACCTAGTAGTTCAAAATACTTATTAAGGGCTTTATTTGCTTTATTAATATGCTGAGCACTTGGGTATATCAAGTTACTGCTTTTTAAGCCACTGACTAAAAAGCTATTTTGAATAGTGCTGCTCGCCTCTATGCAGGCTTCAAAGCAGCGTGCTGCAAGCTCCTCAGGCATACTCATATAATGCATGTTTTGCGATTTATCGAACGTAATGCTGCGTTGTACGTAATTATTGGCGTTTGCGCCGCTTTCATCTAAAAACACGCTTTGGTAAAACTTATCGAGTGCACTATTTAGCGGATGGGCTAAATTAGGCGTGTTTGCAAGCCACAGCTTTGAGGCAAAACTAAAACGAGGTTTTGCATTGAATAAATGCTCGCTTATATGATGATCAAAGGCATGAAACCATTCGTGGGCTAATGCGCCACCGCCCGCATTTTTAGCTAAAGCAAGGGTTTGTGAAGCTGCGTTATAATGCGCTTGTACGCCTTTTTGACCACCATGCCCAAAGGCAAAATTTAGTTTGCCGCGCAGGCCAATGGCTTTAGGCGGTAAATGTAATATTTGAGCAAGGTCGGCGAGGGCATCGTAAATTAAGTTTGCACTAATAAAATGCTCTTCTTTGGTTACCCATTTTCCTACAACCATAGATCTAAAGCCAAAGGTGTCTCTAATATCACTAAAGTCAACTTGGTCGTCAAAGCGGTAGTCTGGCCCTTTACGAATGAATCCGCGTTTTAATCTGTTTGGGTAATTACGCATTTACATTTAATGGTGGCTAATTTAAGTAACGTGCTTTTACGTGTTCGGGCATGTGTTGGGTTTGTTTTTGTATTAATTCGTCTAATAAATTGTAAAGCGGGGCAGGGTTTAGCTGCTCTATTAACAACAAACTATGTGCAACGGCCTCAAGCGTAGAAAGACTGTCGGCTCTGGGGGCTTTTCTAATAGCGTAACGGCTTTGCGGTAACTGCTTAAAGCTCACTGTTTTAAATTTAGTGAGTAGCGGGGTCAGCTGCAAAATTTTATAGGCTTTTTTCCAGGTGCCATCAATCACGATTAAATGCGTAATGTTACTTAAGGCTTGCTTTGGGTTTGTATCATCTAAGTTGGTGGCGTGCTCATTAGGGTAGAGCAGTACAGTGGACTTAACAGGTAAAGAGTTGAGCATGGCAAAGTCGGTGTTATTTTCCCCTTTGATTATTTTGCAGTCAGTTAGGCTCAAATTAAGCAATTTTGCCGTGTTTTTCGCTATTTTTTCTTCACTGGGGTGTTGTAGAATAACCACGCTAACTTTATTTGTTAAACGTTTAATGGCCCCGCATATACAGGTAGAGGGCGTAAACAAACAGCGTTCACAAACTTGGCGAGTCATTAATTAAACTTTTTATTGCGAGTGTATTTTGATAATTATACATTTATAAAGTAATAAAGTTGGATTTTTTTACGCATAGATATACAGTAATACTATTAATTATAAAATGACACGGAATGTTTAGAAGGGCTTAAAATATGACAGAAGTACAAATAGATGAGGCTGCTCTAGAAAGTATGCATTCGTTACTTGGTGAGCAGTTTAAAGATACACTTGAATTTTGCTGCAGTGAATTTGAGCGCCTTGGTAATGAAGTAATTGCAACCATTGGTAACGATAAAGAAGCGGCGATTCGTCATGCCCATAGTTTAAAGTCGAACGCGGCTCAGTTTGGTGCCACGAGTTTATCTGATGTAGCCCGTGATATTGAGCTTAATCTAAATCAAGATAACTTAGCGCAAGCTGTTACTGCATCTACAGATTTATTGGCGCAAGTAAGTGGTTCGCAGGCCCAATTAAGAGCGTGGGTAGAGTCTAATTAACTTTATTTGTTAACGTGAATTTATTTCAGTATTAAGCAACTAATTACGCTGGCATTTTACGCCTTTACTAGGGTAGTCTTAGACTTTACTAGGGCGTGTTTGGCCTCTCGATAATAAATTTGATCACGCATTGCCCAAGGGCCACCCTTGGGCTAGTAACACAATTTTACCGAGCCCATTAGGTTATAACCCTCACATTGAACAAACCCACTCCTAGTTAATTATTTTTTTCCATAAAGCCAGTTCGCCCCAAAGAGGTAAAAATGTCAGATATTAAAAAGAGTCACAAATTAGAAGGTGTATGTTATGACATTCGTGGACCGGTTTTAGCGCAAGCCAAAAAAATGGAAGACGAAGGTCAAAAGGTACTAAAGCTTAATATTGGTAACCCTGCGGCGTTTGGCTTTGATATGCCAGAGGACATGCACCGCGATATTATTCGTAATTTGTATTCGGCCCAAGGCTACTGCGACTCTAAGGGGTTATATTCAGCCCGTGTAGCGGTTTATCAGCACTACCAGCAACGAGGTTTACATAACCTAGATGTAGATAATATTTATATTGGTAATGGGGTGAGCGAGCTTATTCAAATGATCACCCAAGCGTTATTAAATAACGATGATGAAGTGCTTATTCCTGCGCCTGATTACCCACTGTGGACCGCGTCAGTTAAGTTAGCAGGCGGCAACCCTGTTCATTATTTATGTGATGAAGAGCAAGATTGGTTTCCAGATATTGCTGATATAAAAAGTAAAATTACGTCTAAAACAAAAGCGCTTGTACTAATTAACCCTAATAACCCAACCGGGGCGGTTTATAGTGACGATTTACTTTTAGAGTTAATTAATGTGGCGCGCGAGCATAAGCTGTTACTGCTTAGCGATGAAATTTACGAAAAGATTTTATACGATGGCATCACTCACACCTCAATTGGTGCGCTATGCGATGATGTGCCCATTATTACTTTTAATGGCTTAGCTAAAACTTACCGTGCAGCGGGTATTCGTATGGGCTGGATGGTACTGAGCGGGCGTACTTCTGCAATGGAAGATTTACGTAAAGGGCTAGATATTTTATCGTCTATGCGTTTGTGTGCCAATGTACCCGCGCAATATGCGATACAACAAGCGCTAGGGGGTGTGCAATCAATAGATAGCTTAATCGACCCAGGCGGGCGATTATATGTTCAGCGCGATATTGCTTGGCGTGGGCTTAATGCTATTGAAGGGATAAGCTGTAAAAAGCCAAAAGGGGCGCTTTACGCGTTTGCTAAAGTAGACACGGCTCATTTTAATGTCACTGATGATGAAAAAATGATGTTTGATTTACTAAAAGCAGAAAAAATATTATTAGTGCATGGGCGTGCATTTAATTGGCCAGAGCCTGATCACTTTAGGTTAGTGTTTTTACCTAACAAAGACGATTTATCGAGTGCGATGCTTAAAATGCAGCGCTTTTTTAAAGACTATCGCCAAGTTTAGTTAATTCCAACTAATGCGCTGTAAAATAAAAAACGAGCTTAATTAGCTCGTTTTTTATTTACGCGATACCGCTGATACGGGTTTATTAGTACGCGCGGTCAACTCTTACGGTATTATCACTTAAATAGACCAACCGTACGTTATCACCTTTACTAAAGCGCATTGACTGGTCTTGGTCTTGTACCACCATGTATTGATCGCCGTTTTCTACCTGAATCAATAACTCTACTAGGTGCGCTTGCTTATAATAGCTTTTTTGCTGATTATTATGCGCCACGCTTCCGCCAATGACTGAGCCTAAAATAGTGGCGACGGTACGACCGCTCCCACCACCAAATTGATTACCGATAACACCCCCGAGTAGGGCGCCGCCAAAGGTTTTCCAGCCATTGTTTTTGTCTTGCACAAGCTCTTGTTCGGTAATTTTACGTACAGATTTTACATCGCCAAATAAAACCTGTTGTACAGGCACGGCTTTGTTTCGCTCATAGTTAGCAAAACTTGGTGCACTGAGTGTAAGCAATGCACACATTGCTATGGTTAAGGCTTTCATAGGTGTCTCCTATTGGTGTTACGCAAAGGCAATATTTTTGCCTTTGCGTGGAAATGTATACCAATGTGCAAAAATACTTAAATATTTTGGGGCTAAACGTGTCACTACCGGTGTTAAAAATTCTCATTTAAAAACAAACTAAATAGTATTTTCTGCCGAACTCTCAACGCGTTTAACTAGCCTCAAAATAGATCAGTTAATTTAGCTAATTGGTATTATTACCAACCAAATGTCGATTTTTCTTTCGTTTTACGAATTTCAGTTTCGTCTGCCCACTCGACTAGGCCGCTTTGCATATCCATTAAGCGCATTGTAAATTTGTAATACACATCTGATTTATCAGCATTTGATTTAACAATGCTCGATAAGTTGCCGTACAACATGTATTGCGCACCAATTTGTTTACCAAAGGCAACTGCGGTGGCAGGGTTTACAAGGGCATCTTCGTTTTGAAAGTTAAGCTGCTCACGTACTGATTCAACACGGGTCATGTCAACAAAACGAAACTTACCGCTGCGCAACAGTTGCGTAGAGATTGAGTCGGTAATAGATTCAGTGTCTATGTGTTCACTGGTTTTATTTTTAATGCGCTCAACAAATACCACAGGGCGTTTGTTTTGGGTCATTGTGCCAATAACCGGCGAGCTAAGTAGTGAGTCGGTCATTTGGCTGGCTACTTTTTGTAAATCGGTAGAGCCAAAGTTTATATCGGTGGTTTCTACTGCTTGCGCGTCGCCATAACTAACTACGGCTTTATTGGCACAACCGCTTAAAATGAGTGCGCTGAGGCCAATAACTGCATAACTCGATAACGTTTTAAATTGTGTAGTGATCATTTTTATAACCCTTATTCTTTAAATTCTTGTGCGTCGGTAGACACTTCTCTTACAGCTAGCGAAAATGTAACCGCATCCGGTGTTGGCGCTAAGCCGGGTAATTGTGTTTTAGAAAAACCAAACAGTGTTAAGGCTTGCCAAGGTGAGTGGTTTCCTTTAATTACAAACCCGTCTTTGTCGTACCAATTAAACTGATACTGTAAATATTGCGACTTTTTATATTGGCTGCTTAGTGTTACTACCACGTCGGTTAATTGGTTTGTTTGGCGTGTTTTAACATCGGTAATGGCAAGCTTTTCACCTAGAGCAGGATTATCAACATGTAACTGCTCGTTAAATGTATTTTTGCTTTGCTCAACCGAAATGCCTGATGTATCAGGTTGGCTTGCACATGCCCCAAGCATTAATGCAGCCACTAATGGCAAAGTATATTTCATGATGACTCCTAGAGTTGAACCACATGGTAGTTAAAATAGTTATTAATAGAGGTTAGGTAAATTAAGGTTAACCCTTGCTTACTAACGGTAAAATTAATAGGCGCATGGTTGCCTATTAAAAGTGTATGCGACCCTGCATTTAAACTGCTACGTGCCATGCTTATTTGATTAGGTAAAGTGAGCCAGCTACGTGTATCAGCCTGCTCAGACGCCAAATTATAAATATTAGCAATGATATTGCCTACATCGCCTGTGCTACGTGCAAGCTCTGCGCGCACTTTTTCTTTGGCTACTAAGCGTAATACTTGCCTAGATACGCGAGCCGGTATTTGTTGCTCTAATGTTTTAGCCGCTAATGCTTCTATATGCACTAACGGGTTGAGCTCTAAATTTTGCGAACCTATATTTACGCCATTAATATTAGCTATAAACGCATTATCTTTATAAACCGGCATTGCTAAACTGTAAAAACGCGCATCGCCACCTGAGGTATAAATAGGCAAGCGTAATTTAAATTCATCTTGTTTAGGCACTAAGCCTTGTTCAACCAATATAACCACTTCACCGTGATTAGCATGAAGGGGCTTTAATGGGCTAAAGCGGCGCTCAAACTCTTCTAAATCTTGGTTAAAACCTTGCTTTTTAGCTAATCGCATTACATCTTGCTGTAAGTAGTGATTGTCAGGTTGAATCTCTAATGCTTTTTTATAATCAATGTAGGCATCATCGTATTGTTTATCACTTTGGTACAACAGCGCAGATAAATAAAACGTAAAGGCATTTTGAAAACCATTTTTAATACCGCGTGTCACATTACTCATACTTGGGTAATGCTGTTGTGCTTGCTCTATTGTGTCGTTTATTTGTGTTTTATTATCAGCAAGCGCATCGACTTGTACTTTGTTAGCGCGACGTATTTCAACCAAGGCGCCTTCTAAATCACTGTTGTATACATAATTAAGTGCTTTGTAGCTATGTAGCATGCTCATTTCATATGCCGGTGGTACATAGGTAATAGCAGAGTCGTTAGTGAATAAGGCGTTACTTTGTTCAAGCCCTGCACTTAATTGAATTTTTGCTGCTTCTCGTTTTGTTTGTACCTGGGCGTATACGTTTTCAAATTGTTGTTGTGAAAGACTTTGCTCGTTAGCAAGGTCTTTTAAACGGGCTTGCTCTAATTGGTTAAGTAAATAGCTACTGTGTAACTTACTATTGTTGGCAATAAGTGATTGAGCCTGTTCAATATTGTTATTTTGAATTGCGTTTCTTACAGGCGTCATTTGGCTTGCATAGTCGTTAAATAAATCATAAAAGCCTATGGTGCTGCATCCACTTAATATAAAACAAACACTTAAAATTATACTTTGGCGCACTGAGCACTCCTATATAGTTAGGTTTTAAAGATTAACATACTCTGGTTTTGGATTTGTGTGAAATAGTGTAAAAAAGCGTAGCCTACTTTAGGGCATATAGACCTGTGAAGATTGAAAATTATTCTCCCTAAGGTAGCCACGCGTTAGTTAAATTACGTGTATTTAAGGTAGGCAAATCATCATGAATAGCTTGTGAATGCCAGAGGATAGACGCTTAATTACAGCAATTTAGCAGTATATAAAGTTATAATGCTGCGAATAAGATTAGAGTAATTACAACAATGCCGCTTTACAGCTAAATGGCTCAGCTGTTTAAATACAGAGCTGGCTGAGCAAGCCAATTTAAAGCATCTCATTATAAGGTTTTAGTTAAGGAGCGATTTTGAAAGCCACTTTATACACCCTCGTTGCATTAATAGCCTTTGCGGCAAATTCTTTACTTTGCCGTATGGCGTTAGCGCAAGGTTATATTGATGCGTGGAATTTCACAATTATCAGGCTCGTAAGTGGTGCCGTGTGTTTAGGCTTAATTATGGCTGTATATACGTATAACCTTAAGCGTAAGGGCGCGCTTAATGATGCTATTTTAAGTGATACCGGTAGTTGGCGAAGCAGCATTAGTTTATTGGTATATGCACTTTGTTTTTCTATTGCTTATATAGAGCTAGATACAGGCACCGGTGCGCTTATTTTATTTTCAGCGGTGCAACTTACCATGATTGGTTGGGGCATATATAAAAAAGAGCAGCTGAGTAAATTGCAGTGGGGGGCTTTTTTTGTCGCGTTAGCTGGATTTGTGTATTTAGTGTTGCCCTCTGCCGCTGTGCCTTCTTTGTTAGGGGCCTCGCTTATGGCGTTAAGTGGCTTTGCATGGGGCGTTTACAGTATACGAGGTAAAGCATGTGTATCGCCGCTGCGGACCACCGCCTTTAACTTTATAAGAAGCTTAGTGGCTATTCCTGTTTTATTACTTGTAGCAATAGGCTATTTAAAAACAGTAAGTATGCAAGGGGTGTTACTAGCGTGCGCTTCGGGCGCCATTGCATCAGGCATTGGTTACAGTATTTGGTATGCGGCCATGCCGCTACTAAAAAGCACGCAAGCGGCGGTTGTACAGTTATGTGTGCCTGTACTAGCTGCTATTGCAGGTATGTTGTTTTTATCTGAGCAGGTAACAGTGGAGTTTATTATTGCAAGCTCACTAATACTTGGCTCGGTATTGGTGTTTATATTAAATAAGCATACAGCGCGGTAATGCCAATAAAAGTTGCCACGTTTTATCAGTACTGATGCCTTTTAAAGTGAATAAAAGCCCGCTATTAAGGCGGGCTTACATTTGTTATAAAACGTTTATATAGCGCGGGTAAATTATCTAAAATAGCTGACTTACCCTCTAAATCACTGTTGCTTATACATTCGTAAAGCATCGCTTCACTCAATGTGTTTACTAACCGCTGAGATTGCTTAATATGGCTAATATGCCAAAGTTCAGGTGCTACGCCGCCTAAATCCTGTTTGTAGGGGCGATAAAAACCATATTTAGCTAGATTTTTATCAAGCCACTGGCTGAGTGGCGCAAATGGCCCCCCATGTTGGTATTCATCAGGGGTAAGTTGCAGCTTATAGTCATCGCTAATTGCAGCGGTATCATACACATCAAGGTCGGTTCCTAAATGATGCCGACTAGCACCTGGCATGGCAGAGTAGAGCATAATAGCCGTGCATTTTTCCAACTCATTTAGTTGGCTTAAATCCACTATCTGTTGCTGTTTATTAAAAACAGGGCGTATACCTAAAAACTTGTTATTCCAAATCATAGCTTGGCGATTAAAATCGCGAAAACTTGAGGCAATAGTCAGCTCAAAACCAGCGTTTTTAGCGCCATTTTGCAGGGCTAAAAAGTCATCAATAATATCAGTATGTAACCGATGCGATTGAATCTCAGTGAGGTGTGTATCACTTTGCCCAGTGATACACATTGCTAATGTATTGGTATCGAGTGCCATTAGGTTAACAATTGCTCTAAAATTTGCTCGTAAATATCAGCTAAAGCGATTAAATCATCGGTGCTTACACATTCATCTACTTTATGAATAGTGGCGTTGCGCGGGCCTAGTTCAATCACTTTTGCGCCTGTTTGCGCTATAAAGCGCCCATCTGATGTACCCCCGGTGGTTTCGAGGTTAGTAGTTAAGCCCGTGACAGATTTAATCGCATTTACGGTGGCATCAACTAACGGGCCATGCTCGGTTATAAACGGCAAGCCGTTTACTATCCAGCTTAATTCGTAGTTTAAGTCATGCGTTTGTAAAATAGCATTAACCCGTTCTTGCAGTTGCTGATGAGTTACTTCGGTACTAAATCTAAAATTAAATTGCACCTCAAGCTCGCCTGGTATGACATTCCCGGCCCCCGTGCCACCATTTATATTTGATACCTGGAAGCTGGTTGCAGGGAAAAATTCATTGCCGTTGTCCCACACGGTTTGGCTCAGTTCAGTAATGGCCGGTGCAGCCAAATGAATTGGGTTTTGTGCTAAGTGGGGGTAGGCTACATGGCCTTGCACACCTTTTACTTTTAAAAAGCCAGTAAGGGAGCCACGACGGCCATTTTTCACTACATCACCGAGTACATCTCGCGATGAAGGCTCACCCACTAAGCACATATCAATTTTTTCGCCGCGTGCTTCAAGCGTGTCTATTACTTTGGTTGTGCCGTTGATAAAGGGGCCTTCTTCATCAGAGGTAATTAAAAATGAGATAGAGCCTTTATGATCAGGGTTTTTAGCCACAAAGCGCTCAGTAGCAACAAGCATTGCCGCCAGAGAGCCCTTCATATCAGCTGCGCCTCGGCCATGCAGCAAACCATCTTCAATTAAGCCTGAAAATGGCGGGTGCTGCCAGTTTTGTGCAGGTCCTGTAGGGACTACATCGGTATGGCCTGCAAAACAAAAGTGTGGCGACTGGTTTCCTTTTCGGGCCCATGTGTTGAGTGTATCGGTAAAAAATAACGACTCAATATTAAAGCCTAGGGCTTTTAAACGCTCGTTCATCATTGATTGGCAACCCGCATCTTCAGGGGTTACCGACTCGCGCTGAATAAGCGCTTGTGCAAGTGCAATTACTTCATGTGTCATTATTTAAATATCTCATCGTATTGCGCAGCTTTAAAGCCTAAGTGGTAGCTGTTGTTATTTACAAGCACTGGGCGCTTGATCATAGCTGGTTGCTCTACAAGTAATGTTATAGCAGTGTCTTTGCTTAGGTTTTGCTTTTGCTCATCAGCGAGTGCGCGATAGGTTGTGCCACGCTTATTAACTAATTGTTCCCAGTCAATATGCTCAGCAAATTCACTTACAAGCTGCTCGTTTACACCGTCTTTTCGGTAATCGTGAAAGGTAAAATCTATGTTGTTGTCGGCGAGGTATTTTTTGGCTTTTTTAATGGTGTCGCAATTACTAATGCCGTAAAGAGTGATCATAGGTTTAGTTCTTCTTAATAATAGTTAAAAGGGGGTCTACACCCGCATTTACGTGCGTGTGTGAATAATGAAAAGTGCCTAAGTTATGGCCATTTAATAGCACCAAGCTGGCTAGTAAGGGCGATTTAAGTTCGCGTAAATCAAAGTAAGCTAAGCGCTGCCCTTTACTTATTTTGCTGCCATTTAGCTGTGCAATATGTGTGTGTGTAATAGGCTGCTGCGCCGGTAGTGACAAGTTAATGAGAACCTTTAAACCGTTATTTGCTTGGAGAATAAATTCACATCCTGCATTTTTAACCTGCATTAAAGTGCCATCAAAGGGCGCTTTAATTTTGTGGTTACTTAATGCAACCAACATAGTTGGCCCAAGGGTAGAAAATTTAAAAAAGGGCTCAGGGTGCAGGTTCAAATCAATGACTTTGCCGCTAAAGGGGCTGGTAATTTTTAATGCGCTGGCGGGGAGCTTATTTTGCGCTAAAAACTCGATAGAGGCTGCTCTCATTTATTGATCTACTACTAAATTGTAGCCATCGTTTTTAAGTGCAGTGATGGCTTGCTGCGCAGTGTGTTTTTTTACCAAAATATAATCTGTGTCGTAGGTTGAGATAGAAAAAATAGAAATATTAGCCTTTGCAAGCACGCCAGATATATTGGCCATAATCCCCGTTAAAGAAAACCCCAACGGGCCAACCACTTCAAGTGCTTGCCAATCAGGCTCTGTATCTAAACACTCAATAGCAAAATGACTAGGGCAAACAATAGAAAGCTCATCGTGAGTTTTAGAAATAAAAAATAGGGGTAATTTTAATAGCGCTACAGGAATGTCTGCATCCACTTCTAAACTATGAATTGACAACAGCGTGCTGTGTAATTGTAATGTTTGTTTTGACATTAATAACCTGCAAACAGCGTATAGAGTCAGTTAATAGTATAGATTATTGGCTTTAAATTAAAGGTGTAACAGCCACTAAAATAAAGGCTGTGTGACTGTGGGTAATAAGGATTTAAAACTTACCCACAGTTTCTGTGGATAAGTATGGGAATTGGTAGGTATAAATAGCCTAACTAACTAATTAATAAGTAAATATTAGCTAGGCTATAAAAAGCACTAGTTTGATTTAGGCGTTTTCGAGCGCTTCAACTTGAGCTGCTTGAATAGCCGTAAGTGCAATGGTGTACACTATGTCATCGACTAATGCGCCACGGCTTAAATCGTTAACGGGCTTTCGCATACCTTGTAGCATAGGCCCTATGCTGATTAAATCGGCACTACGCTGTACGGCTTTGTAGGTAGTGTTACCGGTATTAAGGTCTGGGAAAATAAATACCGTAGCTTTACCGGCTACTGGGCTATTTGGTGCTTTTTTAAGAGCAACATTTTCCATAATCGCAGCGTCGTATTGCAATGGCCCATCAATAATTAAATCTGGACGTTTTTGTTGGGCAATTTTAGTGGCTTCACGCACTTTTTCAACATCGGCGCCAGAGCCAGAAGTACCTGTGCTGTAGCTTATCATGGCAACACGTGGCTCTATGCCAAACGCAGCTGCAGAGTCGGCTGACTGAATAGCGATATCTGCTAATTGTTCTGCATTAGGGTCGGGGTTAATTGCACAGTCGCCATATACCAGTACTTGGTCAGGCAGCAGCATAAAAAACACAGACGATACAAGTGATGACCCTGGAGCGGTTTTAATTAACTGCAGCGGTGGGCGAATTGTATTAGCTGTTGTGTTAACAGCGCCAGATACTAAGCCATCGACTTTACCTTGCTCAAGCATCATAGTGCCCAGTACAACATTATCTTGTAATTGCTCTTGTGCTACGACTTCTGTTAAGCCTTTGCTTTTACGAATTTCGACCATAGGTGCAACATAGTCGTTAATCACCGATTTTGGCTCAACAATACTTACATGTTCGTTAAGCTCAATACCTTGTTGCTCGGCAATACGCATTATTTCATCGCGATCGCCAAGTAATACTGTTTTTGCAATACCACGTTGTCCACAAATAGCCGCAGCTTTAATAGTACGCGGCTCATTTCCTTCAGGAAGCACCACAGTTTTAGCCGCTTTACGGGCTTTATCTGTAAGTAAATAACGAAACGCAGGAGGAGAGAGCTTACGTGTTTTGCCAACATTTTTTGCAAGCGTATCGAGCCAATCAGAATCGATATATTCTGCGTTGTGATCTTTTACTTTTTCAATACGTTGGTCATCATCGCTTGGTACTTCCATATTAAAATTATGCAGTAGTAATGATGTACGCCAAGTATCGGCCTCTGTGGCTAAAATAGGCAAGCCTGTTTGCATTGCTTGTTCACACAGCGCCATTATACGCGGCTCTGGTTCAAAACCACCGGTAAGTAAAATAGCACCAATTTTAGTGCCGTTCATGGCCGACAAACACGCAGCGACTAAAATATCTGAACGATCGCCTGGGGTGACTAATAATGCGCCCGGTGTAAAGTGGTTCAAAATATTTGATACAGTACGCGCACAAAACGTAATACGGCGTAAGCGACGGTGTAGCATGTCGCCTTCGTTAATTATGGTGGCTTTTAAATACGCGCTTAAATCTTTAACGCGCGGCGCAACTAAATCAAAGTCCCACGGGATGGCGCCTAACAGCATAAATGGGTTTTTTCTAAAAATAGGTAAAGAAGCTAAACGGTTTAATTCGTTATCGAGCTCTTCTGCTTTGTATGAATCGACCAAATCAGCGCGGGCGCGGCCTTCTTCATCAAGTGGGGCATTCACTTTGTTAAAAATACAGCCTAAAACACGCGGGTGATCAATGCCACCATAATACCCAGCAGCAATTTCTAAACGGTCTTCAATTTGCGTAATGGTGTAATTACCAGGGGTTAATACAAATACAATATCGGCACCCAGAGTTTGGGCTATTTCGCGGTTTACACGCCCTGCATAAGGTTGGCGGCGAGTAGGCACCATACCTTCAATAATAGCTACTTCGTCATCGTTAATTTTACTTTCAAAGCGCTCTACTATTTCTTCAAGTAAATCATCGCCTTTACCATCGCCAATCATTTGCTCTGCATAGTTTAATGCAAAAGGAGTTGGTGGAGTAATTGATGAGCCTTGCATAATAATTTGAGTTGATTTTTCAGGGCCTGTTTCACCCGTACGTGGCTGGGCAATTGGCTTGAAAAAGTTAACTTTCACGGTTTTTTGCTCAAGCGCACGCACTAACCCGACAGAAACAGATGTTAAACCAACACCTGTAGAAACCGGAATTAACATAATACGACGTGCCATAATTAAAGCTCCTTCACAATGTTAGCGGCATCAAGGGCAATCACCCATTCTTCATTAGTTGGCATTACAACCGCTTTAGTGGTCGCGTTGTCAGAGCTAATAATGCCTTCATTACCAAATCGCGCATCTAAGTTGGCTTGTTTATCGCAATCTAGGCCTAAAAACGCCAGTTGTGTGATTACTTTTTCGCGGATAATATCTGAGTTTTCGCCTATACCACCGGTAAAAATAAGCGCATCTAACTGCTGTAATGGCACCATGTAGGCGGCAATTTGTTTAGCAAGGCGGTAGCAAAAAATGTCAAGTGCAAGGGCGGCTTTTTCATGGCCAGCTACAGCGGCTTCTTCTATGGTTCTGCAGTCGTTAGACAGTTCACTAATACCTAACAAACCACTTTCTTTATTAAGTAAGTTGTCGATTTGTTTTGCATCGTAATTAAGTTGTGTTGTTAAAAAGTTAAATAAACCAGGGTCGATATCACCGCTGCGGGTGCCCATTACTAACCCAGCAAGCGGGGTTAAGCCCATGCTAGTATCTACACTTTTACCGCCTTTAATTGCACACACAGAACAACCATTACCTAAATGCGCACTAATAAAGTTGCTTTGCTCAACAGGCTTATTAATTAATTTAGCGGTTTGGCCTGCTACATAATAGTGGCTTGTGCCGTGCATACCGTAACGGCGAACACCGTGCTCTGTGTATAGCTTGTAAGGGAGTGCATATAAGTAGGCTACTTTATCCATGGTTTGATGAAATGCAGTGTCAAAAACAGCAACCTGTGGCAAACCAGCAAACGAAGCCTGCGCTGATGAAATACCCAGTAAGTTTGCATGGCCATGTAAAGGGGCAAGGCTTGAAGCATCTGAAATACCCGCTATGACTTTTTCATCCACTAATGCAGATTGAGTAAAGTGCTCACCACCGTGAACAACACGATGGCCTACGGCAATTAAATGCTCATCTAAGTGGTGATCTTTAATTAGGCTCACAAGCGTATTAATTGCTTCACCATGCGCTTGATTAGCAGCTAAGGTGATAACGGTTTTATCACCTTGGTATTTATATTTAATAGATGGATTTTCTGAACCTAGGCGTTCAGCTAAGCCCGAAATAATTTCATGCCCGTTATCAGCATCAATAATGGCAAATTTTAAACTCGAACTACCACAGTTTAATACTAAAACGTGTTGTGATTTAGAGGGCGTAGTTGGCATAGATACAGTTTCCATAAACAATAAATTTAGTAAGTGTACGTTAAGATATGAACAATACACTTAAGGTGCAAATTAAAGGTAAACTTAGCCACCATATAGGTGATAAAAAAGCGACTAAAGTCTAATTTATAAGATGCGTATTTTAACCCAGTTAATAAATTTAGTTTAGTGTTTAGTTGCTTATATATACAAAAACAATAACTTTTACTGCTAAAGTGTGAAGCTATTTATTTGTGTTACACTTACAGGCAGTGGCAAGCAGGCGCTACGGGTTTAAAAGTTTAGATGTGAGGAGTCATGATGCAAAAAAGTGTGATGTCACAATTACAAACGGGTAGGGCATATGCAAAAAAATGGCCTATGCGTAAAGAGTTAGCACCGTTGTTTAACGAATTTAAAGTAATTAAGGCAACCGAGCTGGCAATTACTGTAATGCCAATATTAGCCATGCTTACGTTATTTTTTCAGCTTAACTATTTAGGCCCCGATTTTTTACCCCAAGCGATTGCCAGTGCATTGTTTTTTTTATCGTTGCCGTTGCAAGGCTTGTTTTGGTTAGGTAAGCGAGCCGAAACACCATTAGAACCGAGCATGCAAAAATGGTACAACGAGTTATATACCAAAATGGTGGCAAATGGCTACCAAGCCCAAATAAGCGAAAACAAGCCCCGTTATATGGAGCTTGCACACTTACTAAAAGACATGTTTGATAAAATGGATAAAGCGTTTACTAAAGAACAATTTTAGAGCGCATTTAATTATAAGTGTATGAGCAGAGCGCACGCTTTGCTCCATTTATTTATAACACTCCCCCTGGCATATGAGCTAACTCAATTTACCCTATCAGTAACTTCCTCACAAACACTCGTTATTAAAATATCAATCGGCTTTACTAAACTCGGTAATGTAAAACGATAGGGTGACGCTTTGGGCGCCTTTTTCTTCAAGAGTTTGCCAATGTTCAGGTCTAAATTTCCACGCAAACGGTGTCATCATTATTAAATTTTTAATATCTGAAAAATTAAGCGTAACCTGCTCTGTAATGAGCTTTTGATCTGCTTTTATAAAGCCGCTTGGCGTGTCAATTTCAGTGTGTTTTGCTACATCTGCATAAATATATTCTTTAAGCTCTTTTAAATGCCACGGCCCTGGGCTTGCAACTACTAATGTGGCATTTGGCGCTGCTAAACGCGCCAGCTCTTGCTCAAACAAAGGCGCAAAAACACTAAGTAATACGTCAGCAGTGCCTGACTTAAAAGGCGCCTGGCTAATTGATGCAACGCTAAAATGACATTGTGGGTATCGCTTTGCTGCATATTTTACGGCTGATTTAGAAATATCGACGCCGTATACCTGCGCCTCTATTTTATCGGCAATGGCATGAGTATAAAATCCTTCGCCGCAGCCTAAATCTATTAGCACGTTTGGTTTGCGCTCACTAATTATATTACTTAATGCGCGCTGTAAAAATGCGTAAAAGCCTTGCTCTAAAAAAGCACGTCTTGCTTGTACCATTTCGAGCGAATCACCCGGTTGCTTTGAGTTTTTGTGTTGCACCGGTAGTAAATTAACATAGCCTTCTTTGGCAAAGTCGAAGGTGTGATTATTGTCACATCGAAGTGATGAATTATGTTTTAAAAGTGCGTGGTTACATAAAGGGCATTGGTATTGCAGACTCATGAGTCTAGGTAGTCCTTATCATAAAAAGTTTTGACCCAGTGTGGCCGATAAGTGATCAAAAGCGTAATGGCCATACCGTTAAGCATTGCCTCAGGAAACCAAATGATAGCACTTAGGTATACGTAATTATCTGCCAATTCTTGCCAATTATATTGCCCTATAAGCAAATAAAACAAAGCCCCTAAGCTTATTTTTAGACATGCAATAAAGCCTGCCAATATAAAAGAGCACACAAAAATATAAACAAAAAAGTGACGCGGTAAATACTGATAACTCATTATAAAGCCAAGGTAGCTTAATAATGTAGGTATAAATGCACCAAACAGTATTTGCATGGGCAAAAGATTAAGATCAATGTTTGCAAAAGCCGCCAATAGGGCACTAGCCAGCAGGCTACTTAAAATAGCAAGGCGCCACCCTAAAATTAGCGTTGCGGCAGTTACACCTAAAATGTGTAAATCAAGACCGCTTAAAATACCCGCTTTAATTTGCCATAACATGGCAAACACTAACGCACACGCAAGCACCCCTATTTGCCGTGCAGGCGTTTTATAAAGTGCTTTATAGGTATTTTTTCCTACGCTTATAAAGGTAATAATTAAAACAAGGGCCCAAAGGAGCCCTTGCATTTTAAGCGTTAACATAGCAATTATTTAAAGGTTGACCAAATTGGCGCATGGTCAGAGGGCTTTTCTATGCCGCGTAATTCGTAATCTATGCCGGTATCAATACAGCGCTCGGCAAGGGCATGGGTAGCAAGTACAACATCAATGCGTAGGCCACGATTATCTACAAACCCTTTAGAGCGATAATCAAACCACGAATATTTGTCGCTTGTATCAGGGTTTTGCTCTCTGAAGGTATCTTTAAAGCCCCAATTTAATAATTTAGCAAGCCATTCGCGCTCCTCTGGTTGAAACGAGCACTTACCTGTTTTAAGCCAGCGTTTAGCGTTTACTTCACCAATACCAATATCTAAGTCGGTGGGCGAAATATTGATATCGCCCATAACGATAACGTCTTCATCGGGCGTGTGGTTTGTTTCTAAATGGGTCATTAAATCTTTGTAAAACTGGCGCTTATAAGGGAATTTTGTTTCGTGATTTATATTATCGCCTTGTGGAAAATAACCATTCATTACCGTTAGGTCGCGGCCATTTTCTTGCTCAACTGTCACACTTATCATGCGTTTTTGTGCTTCTTCAGTGTCGCTGGCAAAACCTTTTAAGACCGATTTAGGCTCATTTTTGCATAACATTGCCACACCGTAGTGCGCTTTTTGACCATGAAAATAAACGTGGTAACCCATTTTTTGTACGTCCTCGAGAGGGAACGCCTCATCATGAACTTTAATTTCTTGCAAACCAATAATGTCTGGCTGGTGTTTATCTATAATTGCTTGTAACTGGTGTAAGCGAGCTCGCAGACCATTGATATTGAAAGAAATAACCTTCATAAAATTTACCTTTAATTAGACTCTGTTTTTATAACTAAATTGTATCAGTAAATAAGCCTACATAACATGATCGAAATGAGAAAATAGCTGCGCAAATGTTGATCAATTGGTGCGTAAAGTTTAAACATTGTAAATGCTTTATTAATTATTTAAATAAATAAAAAATTCAATTGATCTCGTAATTATTGAATATATAATGCGCAAAATTACTTGTTTAGTCGTTCAAATAGGATCTCTCTCATGAAAACACAATTACTTTTAGCTACTGCTTTATTAGCCTCTGCGTCTGTATCAGCAAAAAGCAACACTTACTTTAGCCAAGATAATAAACTTGAATCTAAATTATGTGTATTAAGTGCAAATGAAGGCTTTAGCGCAGCGCGTAAAGAAGCAGCACAACACGGTGTATACTTATCGCGTTTTTCTAAAAGTGTTTTATGTAATGGTCAAGATATTCGCGACATTGCTAAAAAAGTAACGTCTAACCAAGCTGCTGAATCAAAAGTTGAAGTGTTTGCAAAAGATGCACACCAAGAAACACAGTTATGTATCACAGCGTTAAAGCAAGGCCTTGCGCCTGTTCGCCAAAAAATTGGTAACTTAAACTCGTTAAAGTGTAACGGACAAAACGTAACTGAATTTGTAAAGCGTTACCAAAACGCAGCAATCTAATTGCGCGGTAATATGTAGATTAAAATAATGCCCAGTTTGTACTGGGTATTTTTTTGCAAAAATTACAAGGTATTCAGCAATCATTGCAAAGCTAAGTAATTGATTAATGTATATAAAATAAGCTAAATACACGTAACTTATTGATTGTTGGCGGCTTGTGCACTTTGGCATTGGACTTGTATTAGTTAAAGTGACATTTACTAACTACAAGGATACGTCTTATGAAAAAGTTAACACTCGCAACAACTATTTTAGCTTCGTTAAGTTTAGCCGCATGTGCCTCAAACCAAGGCCTTGAAAAAATCGATAGCGATTTTGCAAGTTTAGATAACGACAGTGATGGTTATATTTCAAAAGTAGAAGCAGATGACAATAGCATCTGGGGCCACTTTTCAAATATTGATACCAATATGGATAACGAGATCAGTCGTAAAGAATTTAACACTTACATGCAATTAAATACCGGTAAGGTAGCTACTGATAGCGAAGTAAGTGAGTCGGCATTTAAAGCTAAAATAGCTAAATTTGATAAAATCGAAAATGATTTTAGAAGTTTAGATAACGACAGAAATGGTTACATCTCAGTAGAAGAAGCTGACGATGATGATATTTCAAACCATTTTGGTTACATGGATGGCAACAATGATAAGCGCATCAGTAAAGGTGAGTTTAAAGGCTACATTAGCAAATACGGTAAAGCCGTTGCTGAAGATGATGCGCTAAAGCATTATAAAAACAGCTAATATTAGCTAAATACGCTACACATAAGAGCCAGCATTAATTGCTGGCTTTTTTGTGCATTTAATTTGTTTTAAAAGCAGATATATTTTCCCCCTTTTGCGATGTTCTGTCATAATAGATGGCTACGTATTTTAAAGGGCAAAGCAAATTATTATGGCGGGTCGTCGAATTAGTGATGAACAATTAATTGAGATCATTGAAGCGGCTATATTTGTCGCAGACAAACCTGTTAGCAAACGCCACTTAAAAGATACTGTACTTGCTGATTTAGCTATTTCTATGTCACGAATTAACACTGCAATAGACGCTATACACACCCACTATCAAACACGTGGCATTAAGCTAGTTGAAGTAGGCAGTGGCTATCGCTTTCAAGCGTGTAGTAGTTTAAGCCCTTGGCTTAGTAATTTATGGCAAGAACGGGCACCTAAGTACTCTCGCGCACTACTAGAAACATTGTCGTTAATTGCCTACAGGCAACCAATAACGCGTGGTGAAATAGAGCAAGTACGAGGTGTAACAACCGGATCAGCAATTATTAAAACCCTCCTTGAGCGAGAGTGGGTTAAAGTAGTAGGGCATAAAGAAGTACCTGGTAAACCAGCGCTTTATGCAACAACAAAATTATTTTTAGATTATTTTTCGTTAACCGGTCTAGATGAACTCCCTGCATTGCCAGCGCAACAGGAAAGTAAAATAAACCAGTTATTAAGTGATCCTTCTGTGAGAGAACCATCCGAATGAGTATTCAAGGTGAAAAGTTACAAAAAGTCCTAGCCCGTGCAGGGGTAGGCTCACGACGTGAAATGGAAAAATACATTGATGCAAACCGCGTTAGTGTTAATGGTAAAGTGGCTAAATTAGGTGACCGTGTTGAGGAAACAGACTTAATACGTGTTGATGGCCACAGCGTAAAAATTGAAGAAAAAGCCGACCGTATTTGTCGTGTAATTATGTACAACAAGCCAGAAGGGGAGTTAAGTACACGTAAAGACCCAGAAGGACGTCGTACTGTTTTTGACCGTTTACCACGCATAGACGGTGAGCGTTGGATTGCTGTTGGTCGACTAGATATTAACACGGCAGGTTTAATGTTATTTACCAACGATGGTGAGTTAGCGAACCGCTTAATGCACCCAAGTTATGAAGTTGAGCGTGAATATTCAGCCCGTGTATTTGGTGAAGTGACCAATGAAACCATTAAAAACCTAACGCGTGGCGTAGAGCTAGAAGATGGTCCGGCTAAGTTTTTAACGGTTAAATCTTTGGGTGGTGAAGGGATTAACCGTTGGTACAATGTAACGCTAAACGAAGGACGTAACCGCGAAGTTCGCCGCTTATGGCAATCGCAGGATGTAGAAGTATCGCGACTTATTCGTATTCGTTACGGAAAATTAGAGCTAGATAAGCGCCTTCCTCAAGGTGGCTGGGCTGAACTTGATTTAGAAACCGTCAACTATTTACGTAAAACCGTTAAATTAGGCCGCGAAACACAAACTAAACTGTCGGTTATGCCTGAAAAACGCAAAGACAAGCGTGCTAAAATTAACCAAATTCGTAAAGCGGTTAAAAAGCATAACCAGCGTGTTAAACAAACTAAGCGTAAGTAATACCAATCCGTAGTAATACTTAATCATTTTGCGGGGCTAAACGTGTCGCTACCTAGGTAAAAAAATGCTCATTTAGCACAGCTAAATAGCGAATTTTTTGCCAAGCGAACAACACGTTTTTCTAGCCTTAAAATAGATAATTTAATTAAGCGAATTGGTATAATTACCAAAAATTACCGACAAAAAAGCCGCAATGTATGCGGCTTTTTTTATAATTAAAAATGTAGTTTACTTTTTTTGTTGCGCATCGAGAGATTCACCGTTTACATCGCTCGAGTCATCACTCATTAAATATAAATACGTTGGCATTAAATCTTCTGGGGTAGCAAGCTTATCGCGATCCTCCCCTGGGTAGGCTGATGCGCGCATAGAGGTACGCGTTGCGCCAGGGTTTATACAATTTACACGGATATTGGTTTTACCTACTTCGCAGGCCCATGTTTGCATCATGCCTTCAACTGCAAATTTAGATATTGCATAAGGCCCCCAAAATTCGCGCCCTTTACGGCCAACGCTTGATGAAGTGAAAACAATAGAGGCATTCTCTGATTTACGCAGCACAGGGAATAGCGCTTTGGTGATCATTGCTTGCGCAGTAACATTCACTTTCATGATGTTTTCAAACGTAGAAGAGCAAAAGTGCTCAAGTGGCCCTAGCGACCCTAAAATACCGGCATTATTTAATAAGCCGTCTAATCGGCCAAATTGACTTTCGATTGTAGCTGCTAAATCACGGTAGTTTTGTTTTGTCGCGCCTTTTAAGTCCATTGGCACAATAGCAGGCTGAGGGTAACCAGCATTGACAATCTCATCGTAAACGCATTCGAGCTTATTTGTTGTTTTACCAAGTAAAATAACAGTCGCGCCATGCTTTGCGTAGGTAATTGCTGCTACGCGGCCAATACCATCGCCGGCACCTGTAATTAAAATTACTTTATTTTGAAGTGCATTTGGAGTTGCTTGATAAGTTTGCATATAAATACCAATTTATAAAATTTTTTTGATTTTAACATAGCAAATCGTCAAGTAATCGAATTTATTGAAAATTTAGGTGGCGGAATTATAAACTTTACGTTAAGTTTAACTGGTCTAATGTCTCATTAATAAACTGATTACATTGTTTTAACTTTACTACACTGATTAAACACACTTACTTTGAACGAACACACTATAAAAATAAAGATATGTGCGGAGCCAACAATATGAAAAAAATGCTACTCTCACTCTCGGTTACAGCTGCGTTAGCAGGTTGTGGCGGCGGAGAAACATTAGAAGATGTTAAAAACGATACTGCAACCATAATACCTAATGCCACGGTGACCTTTGACCCTGCGAATGGGGTTTTATCTGTCCCTAACGATTTATTAATGAGCGGCACTCAAGACGGCACAATTAATATTCCAGGTGAATTAGACGATGATAACGTCTCTGTGCCTCGCACTGCTTATGCAGATCCGCAATTAGCGCTAGGTGCGTTAGATGGCTGGTCATCGCAAGTGCCTTACAAAATTGATTTAACTTTCCCTACAGGTGTATCGCTTGATGAAACCTCTGCAGCGTCGCCTGGTACAGTAAGAATTTTTGAAGTGGTTATGGGCGCAAGCTTAACTGATGCAGAATGTGCTGTTGTTACAGCTGGTTCAGCGTGTAAATTGGTAGGTGAATTAACCTACGGCGTAGACTTTATTTCTCAAGCCTCTGGCGATGCAGTTGCTATTATCCCATTAAAACCTTTCACACCAGGAAGTTCATACATAAATGTATTAACCACTGGATTAAAAGACTCTCAAGGGCGTTCTATTCAGCCTTCTTCTACTTACGCTTCTGTAAGTGAAGAAGCGCCATTGATTACTGATGCTCAGCTTGGTCTTCAAGCGGCAGTAAATAGCTATGAGAATGTGGTTGTAAGCTCAGGTGATATTACTAAAGATGATATTATATTTTCTGCTGCTATGACCATTCAATCAGCAGGTCCTGTGCTTGGCACAATTAAAAACTTACTGGCAGCTAGCTTACAAAATGATGCATTACCAACACCAATGGTAAGTGTACCTGAACAAGCAATGGTAAATGTGCAGCAAGTATTTGCAGCTGCGGGTGTTAGCGTATCGGATGCGTTCTCTGGTGTGCAATATTTAAAAGGTAGCGTTATGTTACCTATGTATTTAGGCACCCCAACAGGCACTGAAATAAGTGATTTAAATGATACATATTGGCAAGGTATGTGTGACAACGCGGTAGCTGTTTTAGGTTACAAAGCTGCAGCAGGCGAAGCTTTCCCTGCAGAGCCAATTAGCGATAATGATGGGCTTTGTGCTGCGTTAAGTGACGGACAGTTGCGTGATTTAGGTTTAGACACTACGCGTCATTTAACTAAGTATAACTCTATTCCTAAAGTGCAAAGCATGGCGAATGTGCCAGTGCAAATAACCAAACCTATTTTACCGGTTATTAATTTTATTCGTGATTCACAAGGTCTTGATCCAATTGAAATGCCAGAAACTGGCTGGCCAGTTGTTATTATGCAACACGGTATAACAACAGACAAAGAAAGCATGTTGGCATTAACTGCACAACTTTCAATTCAAGGTTTTGCCACAGCGGCGATTGACCATCCTCGCCATGGTGAGCGTGGTGTAGATGTTGATGCTGATGGGACAGATGACTTTAATGCAACAACAGGTTCAGTACTAAGTTACATGAACTTAAACTCGTTGTTAGTGGCTCGTGATAGCTTGCGTCAATCATCAGCAGATTTATTAGGCTTACGCTTAGGTTTAAACTTTATTAATGATACGACAATTAACGCACAAGATGTAACCTATGTAGGGCATTCTTTAGGATCTATTGTTGCACCTGCATTTATAGCTCAGGCTAATACTCCGCTTGCAGATACAGTTGACCCATTATTTAAGGTAAACACGGTAGCACTTGCCAGTGGCGGTGGCGGTATAGCAAGCTTTTTACTTGAATCGGCTGCGTTTGGGCCATTTATTCAAGGCTCTGTATTATCGCAAGCTGGTACAGCAGAATCACAAGAGTTTAACGAGTTTTTACAAGCGGATGCTATTTCAAACTGTGGTACATTATTACCAGATATGGAAGCGTTTTTAACTTGTGGCTATCAGGCGTATGTAACCTCACTTACTACGGCAGGGGAAACTACAAAACTTGCCAACATCCAAGCGGTAATGACCGAGTTTGCTTTTGCAGCGCAAACAGCACTTGATAGCGGAGACCCAACAAATTACGCAGCAGCGGTAAATGCTTTAGGTACACCTGTATACACTAATGTAGTTGTAGGCGATGGCGCAGATAACAAACCAGACCAAGTTATTCCGCCAGCGGCAGCAAATAACCCTATATCGGGCACAATTCCATTAGCAACATTTATGGGGCTTGAAACAGTAAGCACTTCACAAGCACTTAGTGAAACCCCGGCGAGTTATTTGGTGAAATTTACAAAAGGGCACCATGGCTCAATTTTAACGCCAGCACAAGACGATGCCCAAGCGGCAACTGTTGAGGGCAGTGCAGCAGCAAACGCTGAAATGCAGCTCCAAGTAGCTACTTATTTAGCTGCACGCGGGCGTATGTTATTAGTCAGTAACCCAGAGGTTGTGACTGATTAATCAGCAAATACCTTATTAACCTTGAAAAGCCACTGTTTAGTGGCTTTTTTTTGTTATAAAGCATGATAAATTAGCTTAAATTTATAAATGGAGAGACCAGTTGGAATTTTTATACGAATACGGTTTGTTTTTTGCTAAAACGGTTACCTTTGTTATTGCTATTGCAATTATTTTAACCCTCATTGTGGGTTCAGCAGTAAAACCTAAAGCTAAAAAAGGAGCCATAGAAATAGACGATTTGTCTGAGCAACTAGATGACTTAAAACACAGTTTTTTAGAGAATACTTTAACTAAAAAAGAGTTAAAGGCGCATCATAAAGCGCAAAAAGTCGAGTCTAAAAAAGCGGCAAATGATGAGCCGAAGCCACGCCTATATGTTATTGATTTTATAGGTAGTATGGACGCTCATGAAGTTGAAAGCCTACGCGAAGAAGTGACCGCAATTATTGCCATTGCTAATCCTGAGAAAGATAAAGTATTAGTTCGCTTAGAAAGTGGGGGCGGCGTGGTGCATGGCTATGGTTTAGCTGCATCGCAATTACAGCGTTTTAAAACTGCAGGTATTAAGCTTTCGGTTTCTATTGATAAAGTAGCAGCGAGTGGCGGTTACATGATGGCCTGTGTGGCCGATGAAATATTAGCGGCTCCTTTTGCTATAGTTGGCTCTATTGGTGTAATTGCACAAATACCTAACTTTAATAAAATTTTAAAGAAAAACGATGTAGAGTTTGAGCAAATTACAGCAGGCGAATTTAAACGTACGTTAACCTTGTTCGGCGAAAATACAGATAAAGCCCGCGAAAAGTTTCGTGATGAAATAGAGCAAACACATGGTTTGTTTAAAGAGTTTGTAAGCAGCCAACGGCCAACACTTAATATTGATAATGTGGCAACGGGTGAGCATTGGTTTGCAACACAAGCAATTGAAAAGGGCTTAGTTGATGTAATTAAAACCAGTGATGATGCGTTATTAGAGCAACAAGCTGATCGTCAAATATATAAAGTAAAATACAAAATTAAGAAAGGGTTAAGTGATAAGTTAGCAATTGGGCTAAGTAGCTCTGTAAATAAAGCAGGCGTTAATTTAATGTCGCGTTTTAAAGCAATGAACCCATAAAACGTTATTAAAGGTAATAAAAAACCCTTGCATAGCAAGGGTTTTTTTATGGGCTTAAATAATTACTCAGTAGATTTGTGGTAATCTTCTAAGTCTTTAGCTGCGTTCGGGTCGTTAAATATTGTTTCATCTAATTGACCTTCTGATTTAGCAACCACACAAGTTACCATACAGTCACCCGTTATATTAACGGCTGTGCGCGTCATATCGAGTAACCTGTCAACACCAATAATAATTGCAATCCCTTCTACTGGTAAACCTACTTGGTTAAGTACCATTGCAAGCATAATTAAACCCACACCAGGCACACCCGCGGTGCCTACCGAGGCAAGCGTTGCGGTTAGAATAACCATTAAGTAATCAGAAATCGCTAAATCAACAGCAAACACTTGTGCAATAAATACTGTTGCCACGCCTTGCATAATGGCTGTGCCATCCATGTTAATGGTAGCGCCTAGCGGAATAGTAAAAGAGGCAACCGAGTTATTAGCGCCGAGTTTTTTAGTCGCAGTTTCAAGTGTAATAGGCATAGTCGCGCTTGAGCTTGAAGTGCTAAAACCAAATAAACACGCATGTTTCATTTTAGCTAAAAAGGTAAGCGGGTTAAGGCCTGTTAATACTTTTAAAATAATACTGTAATTAATAAACGCGTGAATTAATAACGCCGCCACTACTACAAGGAAGTACTTAGCCAGGCTGAGTATTAACCCCATTTCGATAGTGGTAAAAAGTTTAGCCATTAAAAAGAACACACCGTAAGGCGCAATGTTCATTAGTAGCGTTACTAGTTTTAAAATAACCGTGTTTAAATCTTCAAATACTGCGGCTACGCGTTTACCTGCTTTGCCACTTAGCGCCATTGATACACCAAATAAAAGCGCAAACACAATAACTTGCAGCATGTTCCCTTTAGCCATTGCTTCGAATGGGTTAGTAGGGAACATATCGATAATCACTCGCGCTAAGGTAGGGGCTTCTTTAGCATTAAAGCTTGCATCTGATGGCAGTGCAATGCCTTGACCTGGGTTAAATAATAACGCTAGTGAAATAGCTACGGTAATTGCCACGGCAGTTGTAACTAAATATAAGCCAATTGATTTACCACCTAAACGGCCTAATTTTTTAGGATCGCTCAAGCTACACGTACCACATACAAGCGATACAAATACCAGCGGAACAACCAACATTTTTAAGCTGGCAATAAAAATTTGTCCGCCAACATGGAAAAGGCCATCTACAAAAAAAGCTTTAATTGGCAAAGAGAATAACCCAAGAGGAATTAGATAATCGTCTTCACCAGCTAATATAGCCTGAAATAAAAAGCCTACTGCAATACCCAGTGCCATGCCAATCATGATACGGGTAGTTAAACTCATTGAACGTATTTTAGACATATTCCCTAATCTATTTTTTCAAATTTGCCATAGACTACCAGCAAGGAAATATTTACTACAGAAAAAAATAGCCTTTGCGGAATTATTTACATAAAAAAGTGACAAAAAACTGTGATATTAGACTAAGTTATAGGTTAATATTAGGTAAACAACTATTAGTAAATAATAACAACGCTAGGGAGAGGTCCATGCCTTTAACGCGACTACCCAGCATTACACTATTTAGCATTTTGCTTTGCGCTTGTGGTGGTGGTGGAACAATCGAAAAAGACGGCACCATCGGAGATGATGGCGATTCTACTACAGAAACATCCACTTACACGGTAACTTTAAAAGGTTACTTACAATCTAGTGACACTGAGTCAAACACGGTCACAGCGGCTGCTCCTTTAGAGCTTAGAGCTACTTTAGAAGATGAAGATGGCGATGCAGTATCAGGTGAGCGTATTACTTTTACCCTTGCTGACTCAATTGGTGAACTAAACCCTACAGCAGGTACAGCGTTAACCCAATCAGATGGTATAGCGATACTGGAACTTACCGCGGGTGAAAATGCAGGAGCTGGTGAAGTAACAGCAACCTATACAGTAGATGGCGAAAGTTACACCGATACGTTTGCATTTGAGTCGGATGGCGCACAATCAACAGATCCACAATTGAGTGTAACGCTTGTTGATTCATCTGGGGCTACGACTCGAAGTGTTGATTATTTAAACCCTGTTACCGCGCAGGTTGAACTATTAATTGATAATGAACCCGCTGCTTACGAATTAATTGAGTTTGTACTTACTGGTTTAGGGAGTATAAATCCTACAAACGGTACAGCTTTAACAAACGAACAAGGCATTGCAACAATTAGCTTGCTTGCAGGGACTGAAGCTGGGGCTGGCTCTATTGTGGCCACCTACACCGATAACGAAAATACTGTTTATAGCTCTGAAGGTTATACATTTACAACTGAAGGGGATGCGCCCATTCAAGGTGAATCATTAGACTTTTCTATCGGTTTAAGTCTTACCTCTTCAACGACGTTATCAGAAATTAGCACAATCAGCGCCGCAGATAGCGCAGTTGTTAAAGCAACTATTCTTGACGGAGATGGCGTTGAAGTTGAAGGGGCAGTTGTAAACTTCTCATCAAATTTAGGTAACTTAATCCCAAGTATTGGTACTGCACTAACGAATGAGAGTGGTGTTGCATCAATTAACTTAACTTCGGGTACTGTAGAAGGTGCAGGCGTTATAACAGCCCAGTACGAAGGTGTTGAGCAAACGCTGGGTTTTTATACAAAAGGTGATGCTGTAAACCCAGACCAAAGTACTGCAGATATTAGTTTTTCAATCCTAGAAAACTGTCCAGCAGACTTTAAATCTCAAAGAGATGCAAGCCAGTGTGATCTAGTAACTAGTATCTCAGGTGATTCAACGGCGATTCTTTATATCGAAGTGACTAACGAGAATTCGACAACTCCTCTTACGCAGACCCTAGTAACAGCGAGTACAACAATTGGCTCAATTACACCTTCAACTGGCACGGCTATTACCGATGCAAATGGTATCGCACTTTTAGATATAGTTCCTGGTCAAGATGTAGGCGCCGGTGAAATTACTGTGTCAGTGCTCGATAGCGATTTAACTAAGGCATTTCAAATTGCTGCTGTAGATGTTGAAATTGCTATTAGCAGCTCGGTTGCAGACGATGAGCTATTAGCTGCAGGTGCAACAGCACTTATCTCAATTGAAATTTCAAAAGATGGTGAGCTATATACTACACCACTTACTGTTGAATTTTCATCTGGTTGTGTTGGCTCTGGCCAAGCACTTATAGACGAAACAGTAACCAGTATTGGCGGCTTTGCGCGCTCTACATACCGTCCGCTTACTTGTGTGGGTGGGGATATAATTACGGCTACCGTGATCACCGGTGGCGATACGGTTTCTGCTAGTACCACTATAAATGTATCACCTGCCAATATTGGCTTTTTACAATTTGTAGAAGTGACTGAGCCAGTAATTGCATTAAAAGGTACGGGTGGTGCTGACAGAACTGAAATCTCTGAAGTAACATTTAAACTTGTGGATTCAAATGGCAATGATTTAGCTTCAAGAACGGTTAACTTTGAGCTGTCAACGGCAGTCGGTGGTATAACGTTAGGCACAGCCAGTGCAATTACTAATGCCAGCGGTGAAGTGACTACCTCAGTTCAATCGGGCTCAATTGCTACGCCTGTGCGTGTTATCGCATCTAGCGAAGAAGACGTAGATGGCGATACGGTTATTGTAACCGCCCCTTCAGATATTCTTGTAATTAGTACAGGTATTGCTGATCAAAATAGCTTTTCGCTATCGCGTTCTATATTTAACCCTCATGCGTTAAATGTTGATGGTAATACCGTATCGGTTAATGCTCGCCTAGCTGATCACTTTAACAACCCTGTGCCAGATGGAACAGCTGTTAGCTTTATCACTGAAGGGGGCGTAATAGAGCCAAGTTGTACAACAACCAATGGTACGTGTAGCGTAACGTGGACCAGCAGTAACCCACGCCCGTTTACTGACTCTATGTATGAAAATACCATTACGCAAAAGTGTGATGGTGGCTTACCATGCCCATTAGGAATTTTAAATAATGACTTAACGGTAGATTTACCGCTAGGTGGTCGCGCCACTGTACATGCCTATGCAATTGGTGAAGAAACGTTCTCTGATTTAAATGGCAACGGCTACTTTGACAGTGAAGACTTTTTTGATGATTTATTTGATATTCCGGAAGCCTTTATCGATAACAATGAAGATGGCACCTATGGCGGTAAAGACTGTAATGATGGAACCGACCCCTGTTCACGCGATAACTCAACCGGTGATGAGTTTGAAGAATTTGTCGATTTTGATGGCAATGGTACATGGACCACAGAAAATGGCCTATACAACGGCTTACTGTGTCGTGAAGAAGACGAAGCCGCAGGTATTTGTAGTCGTCAAATGGTTAATGTATTTCAAAACCAAGAAATCGTAATGTCGGGTGATACTGCATTCTTTAGGCTAGTTACATACGCTGATGATTGTTCTGCTATCGCGGGTGCAACCGCTTCAGAGGTACGTGTAAACAGCGACCCTGCAAGTCCACTTGTTCGCCGTGTGCAAAACGATCCCACTAGCGCAATAATGTGTCAGGTTGATGCAATAGATTTAACTCAAACTGCATCAGGCACTGCTAGCCTAGGGCTTACGGTATTTATAGCAGATATATATAACAACCCAATGCCTGCTGAAACTACCATCTCTATTGACACAGACAACGGTATTTTAACAGGTAGTGATAATTACACTTACCCTAATACAACAAGTATTGTGCCTGTTGGTTTATCATTTGGTATTACGCGTGAAGACTTAGATGGAGGAAATGAGCAGTTTAGTGGTATTTTAACCGTTACTGCCGAAGCGCCTTCAGGGTTAGAAAGTACGCTTTCTGTTAGCGTAACCGACGATTTATAATCGGTAGAATGTAAAAAATGCCAACCTTAAGGTTGGCTTTTTTATTTGTGTTCTATATATTCCACAGCAATTATTTTAAAAACACCGGTTTGTATAATTTAACAACAAAAATTGTTTGTTTATTCAGTAAATACTGAAAAGTTTGTATTAAAAGCTTGTAACAATAGGTGTTTGTAGATATACCTATAAATATTCGCGCCGTTTATGTCGGCAAAACACATTTAAATATTTGGTTAGAAATAGGCAACTATGGGCAAATCGCTAGTAATTGTAGAGTCACCTGCTAAGGCTAAAACAATTAATAAATACTTAGGTAAAGACTTCATCGTAAAGTCCAGTATTGGACATGTGCGTGATTTACCTACTTCAGGTTCGAACAAAGCTAAAGTACCGGCGACTAAAACGCCAGCTGAAGTTCGTAAAATGGAGCCTGAAGAAAAGGCAGCGTATAAACAGCAACGAGATTACACTAACTTAGTTGCACGTATGGGTATTGATCCTGAAAAAGGGTGGGAGCCACATTACGAAATTTTGCCAGGTAAAGAGAAAGTAGTTCAAGAGTTAAAAAAGCTGGCCGAAAATGCAGACCAAGTTTATCTCGCAACGGATTTGGATAGAGAAGGGGAAGCAATTGCTTGGCACCTTCAAGAAATTATTGGTGGTGAGCCTGAAAAATATAAACGCGTTGTATTTAACGAAATTACAAAAAATGCGATTCAACAAGCGTTTGAAACACCTGGTGAACTAAATACCGACATGGTATATGCACAACAAACACGCCGCTTCTTAGACCGTGTAGTTGGCTTTATGGTATCGCCATTATTATGGGCTAAAGTAGCGCGCGGGCTTTCTGCTGGGCGTGTGCAATCGGTTGCGGTACGTTTATTAGTAGAGCGCGAACGTGAAATCAAAGCGTTTATTCCAGAAGAGTTTTGGGATATACACGCCGATGTTAAAAATACTGAGTCACAATTACGCTTAGAAGTCACCAAACAAGCAGACAAGCCATTTAAGCCGGTAAATGAGGCTCAGGCTACAGCCGCAGTTAAAAGCCTTGAGGCAGCCGAATATAAAGTAATAAGTGTTGAAGAAAAACCCAGCAAAAGCCGCCCAAGTGCGCCTTTTATTACTTCAACCATGCAACAAGCCGCCAGTACACGTTTAGGCTATGGCGTTAAAAAAACAATGATGCTTGCACAGCGCCTCTACGAAGGCGGTTACATTACTTATATGCGTACAGATTCAACTAATCTGTCAAAAGATGCAGTTGAAATGTGTCGTGATTATGTAACCCAAGAGTTTGGTGCAAAGTACTTACCTAAAGACCCAATTAGCTACAGCTCTAAAGGCAATGCACAAGAAGCGCACGAAGCGATCCGTCCTTCAAGTGTCACTGTACTTTCTGGGCATGTTGAAGGTGTTGATGCCGATGCCAAAAAACTGTACGAATTAATTTGGCGTCAGTTTGTTGCCTGTCAAATGGTGCCTGCAGAGTACGACTTAACCACGCTTACTGTGGCCGCTGATGAGTTTCAACTAAAAGCAAAAGGGCGAGTACTTCGCTTTGATGGTTGGACAAAAGTGCAACCTGCGGTACGTAAAAAGAATGAAGAAGATCAATCGCTGCCAGCAGTAAAAGAAGGCGAAGTACTTAGTTTAATTGAGCTTGACCCTAAGCAGCACTTTACTAAACCGCCAGCGCGCTTTAGTGAAGCAAGTTTAGTAAAAGAGCTTGAAAAACGTGGTATTGGTCGTCCATCTACCTACGCATCAATTATTTCAACAATTCAAGACCGTGGTTATGTACGGGTAGAAAACCGTCGTTTCTTCGCTGAAAAAATGGGCGAAATTGTTACCGACCGTTTGGTTGAAAATTTCACTGATTTAATGAACTTTGACTTTACAGCAAAAATGGAAGGTCGTTTAGATGATATCGCCGAAGGCGAGCGTGTATGGACCCAAGTTCTTGATAAGTTTTATGCTGATTTTTCTACGCAATTAAACATAGCCAAAGATGAGCCAGAGCAAGGCGGAATGCGCCTTAATCAAATGGTCGAAACCGATATTGACTGCCCTACGTGTGGCAGAAAAATGGGTATTCGCACGGCATCTACAGGGGTGTTTTTAGGGTGTACAGGTTATAACTTACCGCCTAAAGAGCGTTGTACAACCACTATGAACCTAGTGTCAGGGGATGAAGCGGTTGCGGCAGATGTTGAGGACATTGAAACTGAAACATTAATGCAAATGAAGCGCTGTCCAATCTGTGAAACGGCTATGGACTCTTACCTAATAGACGAAACCCGTAAATTACATGTTTGTGGTAATAACCCTGCATGTGAAGGGTATATCGTTGAGCAAGGTACCTTTAAAATTAAAGGATACGACGGGCCTATTATCGAATGTGATAAATGTGGCTCAGACATGGAGCTTAAATCGGGCCGTTTTGGTAAGTATTTTGGCTGTAACAACGAAGAGTGTAAAAATACGCGTAAGTTACTTAAAAACGGCGAAGCTGCACCACCAAAAGAAGATCCTGTGCACATACCTGAACTTGAATGTGAAAAGTCAGAAGCTTATTTTGTTTTACGTGACGGGGCTGCAGGTATTTTCTTGGCGGCTAACACTTTCCCTAAATCACGCGAGACGCGCGCGCCTAAAGTGGCTGAGCTAAAGCGTTTTAGAGAGCGTATTTCACCTAAGTTTTATTACTTAGCTGATGCGCCAGAAAAAGATCCTGATGGCAATTTAGCCGTAGTACGTTATAGCCGTAAAAATAAAGCGCAATACGTGATGACTGAAGTTGACGGAAAAGCCACAGGCTGGACCGCTCACTACGAAGCGGGTAAATGGGTAGAAGAAGCGAAGAAAAAAGCAGCCCCTAAAAAGAAAGCGGCTGCAAAAAAATCGCCAGCTAAACCTAAAGCAAAAAAAGAAGCTGAATAAACGTTAAAATTAATTTAGTTTAAGAAAACAAAAACCGGAAGGCACAGCTTGTGTCATTCCGGTTTTTTTATGATTATATGCGTCGCAATGGCTTTATTAGCCGCATATTTTTTATTGTTTAGATTTGTACAGTAGATACTTTTTTGTAGCCTTCAGACTCTAATTCATCATTAACGCATTGAAGAACATAGCCAAATAGATCGTCGTTACTTACATCATCATCTTTAGCCCAATTTACACACATATCTGTGTATTCTTTAATTGTTTGTGCAGAAGCTACTGGTGCATCGTCTGCGATTGCAACCGTTGCAGATACAGCAAAAAGTGGTGCAACTATTAATGCTAGCAATGCTTTATTCATTTGTTGATTCCTAAATAAATGGTTTTACGATTTAAATACATTTTAAAGCTGTATTTAAATAGTGCCCAATGCAGAACAACTCTGTTGGTGTAGTGATTTTTAATCGAAATTAAAATAAAAGATAACGAAAAATTTTTATCGTCAAGATGAGTAAATTACGCTTAAATAATTATATAAGTAATTGTGTTGTAATAAATTATAAGCTAAGGTCGCTTTTTTATAAAAAGATAAGTTAATGTCAGAACACCAAGCAAAACCAACCATTACGCCTCGTAAAATACACAAAGTAGAGCAGGGCTTAGAGTCGTTTATATTTAAAGGGCGCTGGTTATTAGCCCCGTTTTTTGTAGGCCTACTATTTGCTGTAATATTGCTATTAATAAAGTTTTTTAAGCAACTTTATTTAATGGGCATTGCCACTTTTAGTGCAACAAACCAAGAGTTATTGGTGGGTATACTTACCCTCGTTGATACCGCTTTACTGGCTGGTTTATTACTTATTATTATTTTTAGTGGTTATGAGAACTTTGTTTCAAAGCTTAATATTGAGGGTCACGAAGATAGGCCGTCATGGATGGGGAAAGTAGGTTTCTCTGGCTTAAAAATGAAGCTTATTAGCGCAATTGTTGCTATATCTGCGGTTGAGCTTTTAAAGGTATTTATTAATTCTAATATTCATTCAAGTGATGAGTTATTTTGGAAAGTGATTATCCATGTCACCTTTGTAAGCTCTGGCGTATTATTTGCGCTCACTGATTATTTAAATAGTAAAACACAATCACATTAGAAAGGTTAAGTTAGTGGTTTGGTGGCCGGTATTTCGTTTTAATACCGGCTATAGCAGCCCCACGATTTGAGCGCACAAAAAAGCCCGATAAAATCGGGCTTTTGAGTATTATTAGTCAGGGCATTCTTATTTTACAAAAGCAAAGTAACAGCCAAAACCACTCATGTTTAGTTTATTACCATCTAAAGTAGCATTACAGTGAGATAGTGAGTCATGCGCCTCAGTCACTGTTTTAGTCAACTCAAATGTTTGATTGCTATCAGCTAAGTTAAACACACATAACATAGTTTGCTCGTTTAGCGTTCTGTAAAAAGCGAGGATAGGCTCAGCAGTATCAATAAAATTAATATCGCCTGCTAATAACACAGTATGCTGTTTACGCCATGCCATAAACTCACGATAGGCATTAAGTATAGAGTTTGCATCTTTATCTTGTACAGACACAGCCTGCTGCGTATGCGCGCTATCAACCGGTAACCACGGTTTAGCAGCACTAAATCCTGCGTTTTGTGTGTTGTTACCTTCCCATGGCATTGGCGTTCTACAGCCGTCGCGACCTTTAAAGTTTGGCCAAAAGGTAATGCCATATGGGTCTTGTAGGTCTTCAAATGCTACAGAGGCTTCACCTAGCCCCAGCTCTTCACCTTGGTACATACATACGCTACCACGCAAAGAAGCTAATAAAGCTGTAAGCATTTTGCATTGTGCTGGGTTTATTTCACCATTTTGGCTCCAGCGGCTCGCAACACGCTCTACATCATGGTTGCTAAACGCCCAGCACGGCCAACCTTCAGTCATGCGTTGCTCTAGAGTCTGTACGGTTTCTCTTATGTATTCACTTGAATAATCATCCGTGAGTAGCTCAAAACTGTAACCCATATGCAGCTTATCGCCGCCTTGGGTATATTCTGCCATTGTTGCCAATGAATCTTCCGATGAAATTTCACCAAGTGATACAGTACCCGGGTATTTATTAAGTAGTGCACGTATGTCTTGCATAAACTCAATGTTTTCTGGTTGGGTGTTATTATAATAATGGTACTGAAACGCGTATGGGTTATCTTCACTAAAGCCACGGCCTTGGCGTTTATCTTTAGGCTTTGCTGGGTTGTCACGTAATTGTGCATCGTGGTAGCAAAAGTTAATAGCGTCTAATCTAAAACCATCTACACCTTTTTTAAGCCAAAACTCTACATTTTCTAAAACAGCTTTTCTTACATCTGGATTATGAAAGTTTAAATCAGGCTGTTCGGTTAAAAAGTTATGTAAATAGTATTGACCGCGACGAGGCTCCCATTGCCAAGCACCGCCACCAAAAATAGATAACCAGTTATTAGGCGCTGTGCCATCTTCTTTAGCATCTGCCCATACGTACCAGTCAGCTTTATCATTGTTTTGGTTTTCGCGGCTATCTAAAAACCATTGATGTTGATCTGATGTATGGCTTAACACTTGGTCAATAATAATTTTAATGTCGCGTTTATGTGCTTGATCTATTAACTCATCAAAGTCGTTTAGGTCACCAAATATGGGGTCTATATCGCGATAGTCACTTATGTCGTAGCCAAAATCTTTCATTGGAGATTTGAAAAAAGGAGAAATCCAAATAGCGTCAACGCCTAAGCTTTTAATGTAATCAATGCGATTAATTATCCCTTTAAGATCACCAATACCATCGTTATTGCTGTCTTGAAAGCTTCGCGGGTAAACCTGATAAATAACCGCACCTTTATACCACTGCTGTTGGGCCATGCTTTTCTCCGTCGTTCCACACAGTATTTATATTGTTATTAGTTTGATTGAAACAATCACTAAATTTTCAAAAAGCATACGTGAAGGGTGCTGCTCTGTAAAAAGTCTGCATACGTATGCAGCTAATTTACTTACATAAAAGCGGTTTTAGCTAAGCAGAAAGTTACCCATAAAAACCGCTGCAGCACTTTTACCAATCATGTTTATTTATGTGTAACTAAAACAACTGGCTATTTTGGTGCTTATTTTTAAAGGGCTGCACAGCTTTGGTGATTTCATTCTTTGGTCAGACCAATTTAACCTGGTAATCTTTACAAAAGATATGCGTGTAAATTTATAAAAAACCTTTAATTAACGCTATTTACAAACAATGACACAGGAATTTCAGTTAAATAATTGATGTATTTTTATAATGATAATAAATCACTAGGTTGCACCAATATAAAACTTTTTAAAACAGTAGGTTAAAGTTTTATTTGTGAATTCATTGTTAACTTTTAGCGTTTTGCATAGTACTGAATACGTATGCATAAAGTTGTTAATAAAATAATTCGAGCGTTAATATTGATGCTGACAACAAAATTAGCTCGCCTGTTTGACTATCACTCAAATAAAGAAGCGAGTATCACAATATGGGTAACGGGAAAAACATCATGTCTATGTTCAAACCAAGTATATTAACGTTGGCAATGGCTACTGCAGGATTAGCAAGCTTTGCCTCTGTAGCAGCACAAGAAGATACAGTTAAAAATGATGACGTTGAGGTTATCGAAGTAAAAGGCTTTCGTGGCAGTGTTGTAGAATCAATCAACACAAAGCGTTTTTCTACTCAAGTCGTTGAGTCAATTTCAGCTGAAGATATAGGTAAACTTCCTGATTCATCTATTGCTGAGTCTATTGCACGCTTACCAGGTTTAACGGCGCAGCGCCTAGATGGTCGCGCAAGTAGAGTATCAATTCGTGGTTTTGGTGAAAACGAAAGTGGCACTACATTTAATGGCCGCGAGCAAGTATCTATTGGCGATAACCGCGGCGTAGAGTTTGACCTTTACCCATCAGAAATTATGAGCGGCGTTACCGTTTATAAAACACCTAATGCAAGTATTGAAGCAGAAGGTATTGCCGGTGTTATTAACATGCAAACCGTACGTCCTTTAAGTAAAGGCGAGCGTGTATTTCAAGTTAATGGCCAGTACGAGCAAACTAGCTTTGATAAACTAAACCCAGACGGTAACGACGATGGTTACCGCGGTACTATTTCATACATTGATCAATTTGCAGATGACACCATAGGTGTTGCGTTTGCACTAAATACCATGAGCTCTCCAAATCAAGAAAAACGTTGGAACGCTTGGGGTTACCCTGAATTTACTGCTGATGATGGTCAAACGTACTCTATATTAGGGGGTGCAAAACCATTTGTACGTTCATCAACCCTTGAACGTGACTCAGCAATGCTCGTACTAGAGGCCGCTCCTACAGACAAATTAAACATGACGTTTGATGCGTTATATGTTGATTTTACAGATGAAAAAATCTTACGTGGTATCGAAATCCCATTCGCATGGGGTCAAGGTTCGATTGACCCTGCAAGCGTAGCTGTAGATGACGCAAGTGGCTTTATTACCAGTGCGGTAACAAATGGCCAACGTGTGGTTGTTCGTAACGACTACGAAGAGCGTGAAGCAGAACTAACCGCGTTTGGCTTTAACACTAAATACGATATTGATGACTCGTGGTCAGTAGAGTTTGACGCGAGTTACTCTCAAGTAGACCGTAAAATTTGGAGCCTTGAGAGTTACTCAGGCACAGGTCGAGGCGATGCTCGCGGTGTTGCAGATAACCTTGGTTACACATTTAACGGTGGTAATACAGGTGCTACGTTTACTCACGATTTAGATTACAGCGATTACAGCTTAATGCAATTAGGTGGTCCTTTATCATGGGGTGCAAGCTCTGCTTTAAATGATAAATATGGCTTAACCGGCACCGAGTATGAAAACCAAGCGCAAGATGGTTTCATTAATGCACCTACAATTGAAGATGAGTTATCTACGTTAAAACTAGCGGCATCTAAAGTATTAGAAAACGAATACTTCAGCTCAATTGAATTTGGTATGTCTTATAAAGAGCGCGAAAAAACCAAAGATTCGCAGGGCTTCTTTATGACGTTATCTGGTTTTTCACTTGATAACCCGGGTTTAGTTACCGTGCCAGAGCAGTATCGAATGGGGAGCGTTGATTTAGACTTTATTGGCATGGGCGATATGATTGCCTACGATGTAAATGGTCTTGTTAATGACGGCTACTACGACTTACTTGATGAAAGCTTAACAAATACTAGCCATTTAACTAAATCGTGGACCGTAAAAGAAGAAATTACCTCTGCATTTGCACAAGCTAATATTAATGCAGAAGTAAGCGGCTTGGCGTTAACGGGTAATATAGGTGTACGTTACGTTCACACTGATCAGTCATCGCAAGGTAATGCATTTAGTACTGTAGATGGTATTGTTGTGGCATCACCTACCAATATTAGCCACGATTATTCACACGTTTTACCAAGTTTGAACTTATCACTTGCGATTGATGAGCAGCAAACAGTGCGTTTTGGTGCAGCTAAAACAATCTCACGCGCCCGTTTGGACGAAATGAACTCATCTATTGATGCATCATACAACACAACGCCTGATGAAAATGGTAACTTTTGGTCTGTATCGGGTGGTAACCCTAACCTAGAACCTAAAGAAGCAACTGGTTACGATTTAACGTACGAAAACTACTTTAGTGATGAAGGTTACTTCTCTGCTGCGTTTTTCTATAAAGACTTAACCCAGTGGATTTTTGACGGCACATACGAAATTGATATGTCGGGCGTTGCTGACCCTTCAACAGGTGAAATCCCAGCTACATCTGAAGGTACTGGTAGTGGTAAAGTAAATGGCGGTGGCGGCGACCTATACGGTTACGAGCTATCTCTAGCGTTACCATTTAAAATTTTCCACCCGTCACTTGAAGGCTTTGGTTTAATTGCAAGCCATACCGGTATTGAATCAGACATTGAAGATCAAAACGGTAATGAGTACGAGCTACCGGGCCTGTCTGACAAAATTCAAAGCTTAACGGTTTACTACGAAATGAATGGTATTCAACTGCGTACCAGCATGCGTAAACGTAGTGCCTTTAAAGGTGATGTATACGGGCTAGGTTTTGATACCGAGCAAGTGGATATCCTAGGCGAAACAATTTGGGACATTCAAGCTGGTTACGACTTTAGTGAGGCCGGTGTTGAAAGCCTTGAAGGGTTATCAATTCAGTTCCAAGTTCAAAACTTAACAGAAGAGCCGTTTACATCGCTTTCTGGCGATAACGCGCTACAAGTTCGTGACTACCAAGATTACGGTCGTACTTACTTGTTAGGCTTTAGCTACAAGCTATAATAAAGGTTGTGTGTAGGAGCCCTTGTAATTTGTTTTACAAGGGCTTTTTTATAGCTACTTTATCAAACTTAACAAAGCTTTAAACTGTAAACGTGGACAATAATATGAAACCAATAAAACACGTCGTAATCACAGGCGGGGGCACGGCAGGGTGGATAACAGCCGCCTTGCTTAATAAAGTGTTAGGTAAAGTAATTAAAATAACCCTTATTGAGTCAAGTACTATTGGCACTATAGGCGTGGGTGAAGCAACAATTCCGCCTATTATTCAACTTAACAATGCACTGGGTATTAACGAGCAAGATTTTATAAACGCTACTAATGCATCTATAAAACTAGGAATTGAGTTCGAAAATTGGAAAACCCCCTCTCATAGCTACATGCATGCTTTTGGCTCATTTGGAAAAGACTTCCCCTTTTGCGATTTTTACAATTTTTGGGTAAAAGGACATATTAGCGGTGCAGAAGAAAGCTTATGGGACTTTTCTCTTAACTACCAAGCGGCTAAACAGCATAAATTTGCACCCTTAAATACCCTACCTAATACACAATTGCCTGGCTTGAGTTATGCGTATCACTTTGACGCAACGTTATATGCTGAGTTTTTAAAAAAGCTCGCAACATCACGCGGTGTTGAGCATATTGATGCCAAAATAGAGCAGGTTGAACAATGCCCTCTATCAGGGAATATAAAATCATTAACCCTTGGTAACACACAGCAGATAAATGGCGACCTTTTTATAGACGCTACAGGCCAGCGCGCCTTACTCATAGAGCAAACCCTTAACACAGGTTTTGTCGATTGGTCTCATTATTTACCGTGTGATAGCGCCGTAGCGGTGCAGTCTCAAGGTACTAGCGAGCTAAAACCTTATACGCGTTCAATTGCACACAGCGAAGGCTGGCAGTGGCAAATACCGCTGCAAAGCCGAATAGGTAATGGCTTGGTGTACTGTAGTCGTTATTTATCTGACGATGCGGCAACGCAGTTATTATTAAATAATTTACCCGCTGAGCCAATGACTGAGCCGCGGGTGATTAAATTTAAAACAGGACGGCGGTTAAAACAATGGCATAAAAATGTGGTATCGGTTGGCCTTGCCAGTGGCTTTTTAGAGCCGCTAGAGTCTACCAGTATTCATTTAATACAAAGTGCCGTAACCCGTTTAATAAAGCTGTTTCCACACAATGGCATAAGCGAAGCTTTAGTTACTGAATTTAATAAGCAAAGCGTGATAGAAATAGAGCACATTCGTGATTTTATAATATTGCATTACACACTAACAGCGCGAGAAGACTCCCCATTTTGGCGACAATGTAAGCAAATGGACATTCCCGACTCATTGGCCCATAAGCTCAAATTATTTAAGCAAACCGGCAAAGTAGTGCGCGAAAACGACGAATTATTTGCCGAAGTTGCCTGGCAACAGGTATTTATTGGCCAAGGGCTTATCCCCGAAGATTACAACAGCATTGTTGACTCACTCAGTAGTGAACAACTTAACGATTTATTTTCTACATTAAAAACTCTTATTACTTCAACGGTAGAACAATTACCTACTCATAAAGATTTTTTAGCAAAAATTAAAAAGGCCTGATGATGCAACTTTTAAAAAAACTTTTACTTGTAAGTGCCTGTACTTTACCAACCATTAGCTACGCACTTGACGTTGAGCCAGCTAATTGGTGGGTTGGCATGAACAAAAACACGATTACCATCATGGTTCATGAGCAAAACATTGCAAACGAGCAAATTAAATTAGCTAAATACAACGGCGTTAAGTTAAATAAAGTAACCCGTACCGATAATCCAAATTATGTATTTTTAAATATTACCATTACCAACGCCGCTAAAGCCGGAACGCTTGAGTTTAATAGCAGCGATACGAGCAATAACTTTGAGTTTCCACTTCTTAAACGAGATAAAAACAGCGCTCAGCGTCAAGGGTTTACATCAGCTGATACGCTTTATTTAATTAACCCTGATCGCTTTGCTAATGGTGATAAACAAAACGATACCGTCCCAAGCATGTTAGAAGCGGCAAACCCGAGTATAAAAGGTGGGCGCCACGGTGGTGATATTCAAGGCGTTATAAACGCGCTACCCTATTTAAACGATTTAGGCGTAACACAGCTTTGGTTAACGCCTGTGCTTGAAAACAACATGCCTAATTATTCTTATCATGGTTATGCAATTACAGACTTTTATAAGGTTGATCCACGAATGGGCTCAAACCAGTTATACAAAACGTTATCAGTAAAAGCAAAAGAGCAGGGTATTGGCCTGGTAATGGATATGGTTCTTAACCATTTTGGCTCTGAGCATACTTGGGTTAACGATAAGCCAACTAAAGATTGGATTAACTTTAATGGTGAGTTTAATAAAGGCAAAAATGCCACCAGCCATGCGCGCCAAACCATACAAGACCCACACGCTAGTGAATACGACAAGCGCCAGTTTAACGATGGTTGGTTTGTAGAAACCATGCCTGATTTAAATCAGCGCCAACCACTGTTAAGTGAATACTTAATTCAAAATGCAATTTGGTGGATAGAATACGCCGATTTAAGCGGCATACGTGTTGATACCTACTCTTACTCAGATAAAGCATTTTTGAGTGATTGGACAAAAGCCATAATGCAAGAGTACCCAGACTTTAATATTGTTGGAGAAGAGTGGACGTCTAACCCTGCTATTGCCTCTTACTGGCAACGTGGCAAGCATAACCAAGATGGCTATATATCAAGCTTACCAAGCGTGATGGACTTTTCGTTGCAAGAGTCGGTAATTCAAGCGCTAAATGAAGATGAAAGCTGGAACACGGGTTGGGTTAAAGTATATGAATCGTTAGCTAATGACTTTTTATACCCTGATACAAATAACATTATGGTATTTGCCGATAACCACGATATGAGCCGTGTTTACACTGAGCTTGGTCAAGATGTAGCCAAAACAAAAATGGCGATGACCTTGTTTTTAACCACACGTGGCATAGCGCAAATGTATTACGGTACGGAAGTACTATTAGATAACACCCCAAGTAAAGACCATGGTGATATTAGAATCGACTTCCCCGGCGGGTTTGAAGGACAAACTCGTAATGCCTTTACCAAAGAGGGCTTAACAAAACAGCAAAAAGAGATGCATAACACCATCAGTACGCTGCTTAACTTTAGAAAAAACAGCTCAGCATTAGATAAAGGAAAGCTTGTACATTTTACGCCTCAACAAGGGGTTTATAGTTATGCGCGTATTAGCGATGAGCAAACAGTGTTGGTATTTATGAATAAAAACACACAAACGCTACAAAAAAATATTGAGTATATGCAAGAGGTAATGCCTAACAGCACAACAGCATTTAATTTATTTACTCAAAAAACACAAAAGCTTGGCAAAACCATTGAATTACCAGCGATGAGCGCAACGGTACTCGTTATAAATACGCCACAATAGTGACCTGAATACGTATGCAGCAACTGTATGGTTGCTGCAGTAATCTTTAGTATAAAGTTAATAACAATACTGACAAAAAAGACACACAATGAAAAAATCAGTTTATGTACCCGCAGTACTGTGTAGTGCACTTATTGCTATAGGGTGTTCAGAGAATAGCAAACCTGAACAACAGCAAGCACCTGCCCACACGCAAAATGAGCTTACCAAGCCTGTTGTATATCAAGTATTTACCCGTTTGTTTGGCAATACCGAAACAGCCAATGTGCCATGGGGCACTAAAGAGCAAAACGGCGTAGGTAAATTTGCCGACTTTAACGATGCAGCCCTCAAAGGCATTAAAGAGCTAGGTACCACGCACGTTTGGTATACCGGTGTGTTACACCACGCGTTAGTGGGCGATTATACCGACTACGGCATTTCACAAGATGACCCCGATGTAGTAAAAGGCCGCGCAGGTTCACCGTACGCAATTAAAGATTACTACGATGTTAACCCCGATCTGGCCGTTAATGTAACAAACCGCATGGGAGAGTTTAGCCAGCTTATTGAACGTACACATAGCCACGGTATGAAAGTCATTATTGATATAGTGCCTAACCATGTTGCCCGAAACTATCAATCACTTGGAAAGCCTAAAGGCGTAGAGGATTTCGGCGCACAAGACGACACCAGTAAAACGTACGATAAAAATAACAACTTTTATTATGTGCCTGGGCAGTCATTTCAAGTGCCTACCTCTACAACTTATACCGTGTTAGGGGGAAAGGCTCACCCACTTGCGGATGGCTTTTTTGATGAAACACCTGCTAAATGGACAGGTAACGGTGCCCGTGCACCAAAACCCGATATTAACGATTGGTACGAAACAGTAAAAGTAAATTATGGCGTAAAGCCAGATGGGAGCTACGATTTTGCTCAGCTGCCAAACGACTATAAAGACAAAGATTACCGTGCTCATTATGCATTTTGGCAAGATAAAGAGCTACCAGATAGCTGGTACAAATTTAGAGACATTGCGCTTTTTTGGCTAGACAAAGGCGTTGATGGCTTTAGATACGACATGGCCGAAATGGTACCGGTTGAATTTTGGAGCTTTTTAAATTCGTCAATAAAAATGCAAAAAAGCGATGCCTTTTTATTGGCCGAAGTATATAACCCGTTAATGTACCGCGCGTATATTCAGCAAGGTAAAATGGATTACCTTTACGATAAAGTCGGCTTTTACGATACCTTAAAAGCGATAATGCAACTTAAACAACCTGCCAATAGTATTTTTGATGCGCATCAAAGTGTGCTCGATATAGAGCAACACATGCTGCATTTTTTAGAAAATCACGACGAGCAACGAATCGCAAGCCCAGACTTTGCAGGTAATGCCCAGTGGGGTAAACCTGCTTTAGTTGTTTCTAATTTAATTAGCCGCGCGCCAACACTTTTATATTTTGCTCAAGATGTGGGAGAAGATGGCTCTGAAAACGCGGGGTTTGGAGCGCCGACACGTACCAGTATTTTTGACTACATTGGCGTTCCAGCGCACCAAGCATGGATGAATAACGGAAAATTTGATGGCGCTAACTTAACCGCAGAGCAAGTAGCACTTCGTAATTACTACAAAGCGGTTATGTCACTTAATAGTTTACCTGCTGTAGTAGGCGGAGAAATGTCGGCACTTAACCTTGTAGGAAGTGAGCGTGTTGTTGGTTTTACCCGCTCTTTAGGCCAGCAAAGTGTGTATGTGTTAAGTAACTTTAGCGAGCAGCCACAAACAGTTACGGTTAATTTATCAAAGGCACAATTAGCTGCAATGAGTGAAAAAACGCTATTAAATGATTTACTTGAAAATCACACCACCGAGCTTAAAGCTCACCCGCAAGGCGCTACATTTAACCTCACACTTGATGCATTTAGCAGCGCAGTATTAACAAATAAGGCTAATAATGAATAATCAAAATAATAATACCGATAAGCCAAATTTAAGTTTTTGGCAAATATGGAACATGTGCTTTGGCTTTTTAGGCATACAATTTGGTTTTGCCCTGCAAAACGGCAATGTGAGCCGAATATTTCAAACATTAGGCGCACAAGTTGATGATATTCCCATTTTATGGGTTGCAGCCCCGCTTACAGGCTTAATTGTTCAGCCTATTATAGGCTATTGGAGCGATAAAACGTGGGGGCGCTTTGGCCGTCGTCGTCCGTTCTTTTTTATAGGTGCAGTGTTAACAACGCTTTCACTATTTATTATGCCGCATTCACCAACGCTTTGGATTGCCGCGGGTATGTTATGGATCATGGATGCGTCAATCAACGTAACCATGGAACCGTTTAGAGCACTTGTTGGTGATAACTTGCCAGAAAAGCAACGCGCGACAGGTTACGGTTTACAAAGCTTTTTTATTGGTATTGGGGCGGTGTTAGCCTCAGCGCTACCATGGATGATGACCAACTGGTTTGATGTAAGTAATACCGCAGCCCCAGGGCAAATTCCTGAATCTGTTAAATACTCATTTTATTGGGGCGGGGTGGTGTTACTTGTCGCCGTGCTTTGGACCGTAGCACGTACTAAAGAATACAGCCCTAAGCAATTAGCGGCTTTTGAAAAGCAAAGCGCTCAACCTACAACAAGCAAAGTGGTTGATATTAACTTTAATAAAGGTGCCATTATTTTTGTGGTACTGGGTTTAGCAACTCTTGCATTAGTCATGGGCTTATCCCTTGAAAAAGAATTATACCTACTTGCTGGTGGTTTATTAGCGTTTGGTATTGTGCAGTGGATTGCAGCGGCGCTTAAAAGTGCGAATAAAACCCAAGGTGGTTTTTACCAAGTAGTACAAGATGTATTTACTATGCCGGAGGCCATGAAGCAGCTTGCCTGGGTGCAGTTTTTTAGCTGGTTTACTTTATTTGCTATGTGGATTTATACCACCGCTGCAGTAACAAGCTTTCATTATGGTAGTAGCGATGCAACTTCTAAAGCATTTAACGATGGTGCTGACTGGGTGGGTATTTTATTTGCCGCTTACAATGGATTTGCCGCAATAGCCGCTATGTGTATTCCGTTTTTAGTTAAAAAAATGGGATTAAAAGGCGCGCATTGCTTTAATTTATTGCTTGGCGCGTTAGGTCTTGCAAGCTTTATGTTTATACAAGACCCTAAAATGTTACTTATACCTATGATAGGCGTAGGGTTTGCATGGGCGTCTATTTTATCACTCCCGTATGCCATGTTAAGTAACGCACTACCGAGTAACAAAATGGGCGTTTATATGGGGATTTTTAACTTTTTTATAGTTATACCTCAGTTACTTGCCGCCAGTGTTTTAGGGCTTATTTTACGCCACGTATTTTCTAATCAGCCTATTTACGCATTATTAATTGGTGCAGCTTCGTTTGTTATTGCTGCTGTTGCAGTAATGCGCGTTAAAAATTCTCATTAAGGACACACAATGAAAAAATATAACCTTATAACCGCCTCTCTTTTAACGTTAGGTTTAACGGCTTGCGGTGCTCAAAACACAAGCACAACTAACGAAAGTACCACAGCACAGGTTACATCAGCCCCAGGCGCTCCAGGTGCAGAGCCTTTTTGGGCTTATGCGGGTAAAACAGGTATTGGTACATCATACGAGCAATACCAAAACGGCCAATACACTGATGCAGCTGCAACGGGGGATGTGTCTAAAGTATGGTTTTCAATTGCTAAAGGGATGATCACCGAAACCATGTTTGGGCTTATTCACCAAGCACAAATAAAAGAAATGCAATTTATAGTAACAGGTAAAGATTTTACCGTTAGTGAAGTGGATGATTTAAATGTGACCATTGATTACTTACATAAAGATGCACAAGGTCGCCCGTTATCGCTGGCTTATAAAGTAACAAGCACTGATAAACAAGGCCGCTTTAGCCTAGAAAAACACATATTTACTGACCCAGATGGGCAAACCCTGTTTGTACGCAGCGTATTTAATACTGAGCTTGAAGGTTTAAAAGCGTATGTGTCTATTAACCCGTACATTAATAATAACGGCTTAGGTGACTTTGCTAAAACAACAGAGCAAGGCCTAGTAGCATGGGAAAACGATAACTATCTATCACTTCAATCCGCATCACCATTTAAAGCAAAAACGGTAGGGTTTACAGGAAAAAGTGACGGCATTAATGCACTTAAAACTACGCAATCTATAACTACCCAATACACAAATACCGGCGAAACTGCTGGTAATGTAAGCATGCTTGCAGAGCTTGGCGAGATAAGTGCAAATACCACTTTTGATTTAGCCCTGAGCTTTGGTAAAACGCAGCAGCAAAGTATTCAGCAAGGCGAAAAAAGTTTGGCAAAAGGGTACCAAGCGGTGCTCGATCACTACAACGGCAAAGGAGAAGCGCTAGGCTGGCAAGATTACCTACAAAGCCTAAAACCACTTAATACCATGGTTGAACAAACAGCCGATAACGGTAAGCTTTTATACACCAGCACCATGGTACTAAAAGCACAAGAAGATAAAACACACGCAGGGGCATTAATTGCTTCTTTATCTAACCCATGGGGCGAAACGGTTTCAGCCAAAGAGGGTTCTACGGGTTATAAAGCGGTATGGGTGCGCGATTTTTATCAAGTAGCCATGGCATTTATGGCGCTTGGTGATACTGCCACAGCAAAAACAGCGTTCGAATACCTTGAAAAAGTGCAAGTAAACAGCAAAACACCAGGTAATAAAGGCGATACAGGCTGGTTTTTACAAAAAACACACGTCGATGGTGAGTTAGAATGGGTAGGCGTACAGCTTGATCAAACTGCTATGCCTATCATGCTGGCATGGAAGTTACATAAAGCCAACGTACTTAGCGATGAAGAGCTAAAAAGCTGGTACGGCAAAATGTTAAAACCAGCGGCAGATTTTTTAGTAGAGGGCGGACTTGCTAAAATTTTGTGGAACGACACACAAATTACACCACCGGCAACACAACAAGAGCGCTGGGAAGAGCAAAGCGGTTATTCGCCATCTACAACTGCGGCAATAGTGGCAGGCCTTATTACCGCAAGTGATATCGCAACGCTTAGTGGTGATGATAAAAACGCGCAGCGCTACCTTGCCACGGCTAAAAAATACAGCAGCGATATTGAATCGCAAATGTTTACTACCGAAGGTAACTTAAAAGGCGAAAATAGCGATGGCGAATACTTTATTCGCATAGGCCAAGATACCGATGCAAACTCAAACACTAAAATTAACGCTAATAATGGCCGCGAAGGGTTTAATAAAAAGCAAATTTTAGATGGCGGGTTTTTAGAGCTAGTACGCTATGGTGTACGCGGTGCAAATGATGAAAGCATCGTTAAAACACTACCTGAGTATGACGACGAAACGCTTGAAGATAACCTACAAGTTAAATACAGCTTTAGCTTTGACGATGGCAGCGGCACTTTTGCAGGCTACCGCCGCTATGGCAATGATGGTTACGGTGAAGATGAAGTTAAAGGCACAAACTATGCTGAGGGTGGTAGTAATACACCAGGCCAACGTGGGCGTGTATGGCCATTTTTCACCGGTGAACGCGGGCATTACGAAATCGCAGCAGCTAATGCAAACAACGCTCTGGATGATGCTAAACAGGCGCAAATTAAAAACAGCTATGTAAAAGGCTTAGAGCAATTTGCTAATAATGGCCTTATGTTACCAGAGCAAGTATGGGATGGTGTAGGGGTTAACAAAGCAGGTTATGAGCTAGGCGAGGGGACTAATTCAGCAACACCATTGGCATGGACTCATGCCGAGTATATTAAATTAGTTCGTTCACTGAGCGACAAACAAGTTTGGGATCATTATCCCGTTGTTGAGAAAGCTTTAAAATAAGGCTAGTTCAAAATGTAAAATTAAAGCCACGGTTAACAGCCGTGGCTTTTTTGTATCTAAGTGGGGGTTTAATGTTTAATAAGCACAATGAAGTTGAGTGATAAATTCTTAACTAGACCCTCTGGCAATTAATACCGGTGGTAAAAGGGTGCTTTGTACTTCTTCTTCACGTATTAATTTAAGTAGGTTCTCTACTAACATTTGCCCTGCAACGGTGGTGTCTTGCGCTATGGTGGTGAGCGGTGGGTTTATGTAGCTTGCAATGGCTATGTTATCAAAACCGACCACGGCCACTTCGTTAGGGACATTAATATTGGCTTCTTTTAAAGCGCGAATTGCACCAATGGCAATTAAATCACTGGCGGCAAATAAGGCGTTAAATTTTATGTTATTAGCAATAAGTGAGCGTGTAGCATGATAACCAGACTCTTCAGTTGAAATAGCATTGGCCATTTTTCGCTCATTAATGGTTATACCGTTAGTAAGTAGCTCATCTTTAAACCCCTGAAAGCGGGCAAAAAATTCTGGGCTGTGATCAGATGCATCACCGATAAACGCGCAATCGGTGCGGTTATGGGCAATTAAATGGCCAGCGGCTAGTTTGCCCCCGCCATAGTTGTCGCAGCATACAGTAAGATCTGGGCGGTTATCTACTGTTGCGCCCCAGCATACAAACTTAGTATTTTGGTCAAGCAAGGTTTTAAATTTTGGTTGAAAGTCTATGTAATCACCATAGCCGAGCAAAATAATACCATCGGCTCTGTGGCTGTCTTCGTAGTCGGCTTGCCAATCGGCGCTAGCTGATTGAAACGATACCAATAAGTCGTAACCTTCTTTTGCACACGCACGAGTAATACTGCCCAGCATTGATAAAAAGAATGGATTTATTTGTGATTCATCTGATGTTGGGTCTTCAAACAACAATAGCGCAAGGGTACTACTTTGCTGAGTACGTAAGTTGCTGGCATTTTTATCAACTTTATAGTTAAGTTGTTTTGCTATGTCGTGGACGCGTTTGCGTGTTTCTTCATTAACAAGGGGGCTGTTACGTAAAGCGCGAGATACAGTTGATTGTGAAACCCCTGCATAATGGGCAATGTCAAATGAGGTGGCTTTACCTTTCATTGTTACAACTTAATTAAATGCTAAATAATTGTGTCATTTTCGACTATTAGTGAATTATTTCAAGCTTTTTGCGATTTATTATTGATCTAATCCTGACACCGGTGTCATAATGCCAATGTTTTATCATTTTGTTGTCAAAACGTATTAGCTGCTATTTTATATAGCAGCCTTTTTACTGTGATAGCTACTTTGAGGTGATAGCTCAAAGTGTATAAATAACAACGCATAGCTGTTGTAAAATAATAAGCATAAGCCGCTTACACAAAAGAGATAATACCATGAGCCAAAATTCTTCTGCCCAGTTTAACCCTATCTTAGTTGCCGATATTGGTGGCACCAATGCGCGCTTTGCATTAATTACCGACTTTAATGAGCAAACTAACCAGTTTGTTATTGAGCATATTAACATATTTCCCAGTGCTAATTTTGGCTCATTAGAAAGCGCACTTGAACAATACCTAACAACGATTCCCCATGTTACGCCAACTCAGGCATGCTTAGCTGTTGCAGGCCCCATAAAAGCAGGTCAAGTGCATTTAACCAATTTAGGTTGGCATTTTAGTGTTAATGAATTTAAAGCACATTTTAATCTAACACAATTAGAAGTAATTAATGACTTTGCTGCGTTTGCTTATGCAGCACCTTATTTAGACTCAACGCAAAACATTACTATTAAGCCCGGTCAAGCCGATGCAAATGCAAATATTGGTGTTATGGGCCCAGGTACTGGCTTTGGTGCTGCGTGTTTAGTGCGTACAGCGCAGTCAACTGCAGTATTAAGCTCTGAGGGCGGGCATATGTCGCTTGCTCCTGTAAACGAGCTAGACGCTTTATTAATTAACGAGCTTCGTAAAGAGCACCCTCATGTATCTATAGAAACTGTTTTTTCAGGCCCAGGTATTGCCCATTTATACAAAGCAATGGCAGCCGTGAAAGGGGTTACAGCTAAAAATTTAGATGCAGCACAAATTAGTAGCCTTGCGAACAGTGGCGAGTGTGAAGTGTGCGATGCAACGCTTAATCAGTTTTGTGACTGGATAGGCAGTGTGGCAGGCGATTTAGCGGTAGTATACGGCGCATTAGGTGGCCTATTTATAGGCGGCGGTATTTTACCGCGCATGCAAACCCGATTACTTGAAAGCCGTTTTGTAGAGCGTTTTTCGCAAAAAGGGGTTATGTCGCAATATGCAGGGCAAATTCCAGTTACTTTAGTAACACAAGATAACATACCGCTAATTGGGGCGGGTGCGTGTTTATATAACAGCAAGTAAATTTGCTTAATGGTTGTATTTGGATAATGAACAAATGAAAAAAGTAACCATAAATAGCGTAGCAAGCCATGCGGGCGTTTCTAAAAAAACCGTGTCGCGGGTTTTAAATAATGAGCCTAACGTGAGTGCAGCTACGCGCGAAAAAGTACTTAAAGTATTTAAAGAGCTTGATTACACGCCTAACCCAATAGCACGCGGGCTTGCGCAAAATCGCAGCTTTATTATTGGCTGCTTATACGACAACCCCAGTAAAAGTTATATAACACGCGTACAAACGGGTGCGCTTGCTGCCTGTAAAGAAAATAACTACAACTTATTAATACACCCGTGCGAATTACGTGGCGATGATTTAATTAACGATATAGAGCAGTTATTACAAACCTCGCGTTTAGACGGCGTAGTACTTACCCCGCCATTTGGTGATTTTGAAAAGCTCGCTAATTTTTTAAAAGCTAAAAAAATACCCTATGCACGGGTTGCATCGGCACTGCTAGAAGATGATTCAATTTCAGTGCGCAGCAACGACGAGCAGGGCGCTTATGAAATAACCGAGCACTTAATTTCGCTTGGTCATAAGTCGATTGCTTTTATTAAAGGCCACCCTGATCACAGTGCTACACAACAGCGCTTTAAAGGTTACAGACGAGCGTTGGCAAGCCACGGTATAGAATTTGACGAGCGCCTAGTAGAAGAGGGTAACTTTAGTTATCACTCAGGTGTAGACAGTGCGCGCAGCATTTTAGATTTATCGCCACGTCCTACCGCGGTATTTGCATCAAACGATTACATGGCGGCGGCGGTATTAAAGCTTGCCACACAGCGCCAATTACGCGTACCCGATGATATTTCTATTGCAGGGTTTGATAATGCACCAATTGCTCGCCATATATGGCCGGGCTTAACGACTATTGCACAACCTGTTGAAGAAATGACTAAACAAGCTGTTACGCAGCTTATATCGCATATTTCGCAGCCACAGGAGCAGCCATATCAGGTAACGCTAGAATCACGTTTAATTACCCGCGAGTCTACTGCTGCAATAAAATAACCCCCTTTTTTGTTTTTCACAGTAACCCGAATTTGAGTGACGCTTATTCGGGTTTTTTTTGTGCGGATTTTAGCAAATAAACTAAAATTAGCAGGGTCATTAATTGGTCACGTTAAAATTTTACACTATTTTTGTTACTCAGGGTTGACACCGGTGTCAATGCTATGCGTTAATACAGTGACACCGGTGTCAGGGTTGTTGTGAGAGGCTCCCTGGTAGCGTACCTTTGAACGGGTAAATCAAAGATGCTCAGTGCAGTTATTTACGTGGAGTCTGTAATTGCTACTGAGCCTTTTTCCTCTAACTAATAGAGATGAGCTAAATTATGTTGCACCCTCGCATTGAAGAAGTCACCCAACGCGTTATTGAACGCAGTAAACAAACCCGTCAAGATTATTTAGATCGTATTTCGCACGCAAAAAAACAAACAAGAGTCCGTGCCGGGCTAGGCTGCGGAAACATCGCTCACGTTATGGCTGCGTGTAGCAGCGACGACAAAGCGCGCTTAAAGGCTGATGAGCAGCCAAATCTTGCTATTATCAACTCATATAACGATATGCTTTCGGCCCATGTGCCATACAAAGATTTCCCAGATTTAATTAAAGACCTTGCTACTAAGTACGACGCCACTGCCCAAGTTGCAGGCGGTGTGCCAGCAATGTGTGATGGCGTTACGCAAGGGCGTGACGGCATGGAATTATCGCTTTTTTCTCGCGACGTAATTGCTATGTCTACTGCAGTATCACTATCGCATGACGTATTTGACGGCGTTTTTTGTTTAGGCGTATGTGACAAAATTGTCCCAGGTTTATTAATTGGTGCCTTATCTTTTGGTCACTTACCGGTATTCTTTTTACCTGCTGGGCCAATGCAATCTGGTATTCCTAACAAAGAAAAAGCACGTATTCGCCAAAAATTTGCACAAGGTTTAGTAAGCCGTGAAGACTTACTTGAAGCTGAAAGCGCCTCGTACCACAGCGCAGGTACATGTACGTTTTACGGTACCGCTAACTCAAACCAAATGTTGATGGAAATAATGGGCCTACACCTTCCAGGTAGCTCGTTTATTAATCCTTATACTGAGCTTCGCGATGGTTTAACAGGTAATGCTGTAGAAACCATGCTTAAGCAGCTTACAGATGATAAAGAAAGCCCGTGTTTAGCAGATGTAATCAGCGAAAAAACCATTATTAATGGTTTAGTTGGCTTGCTATCTACAGGTGGCTCTACTAACCACGCTATTCATATTGTTGCTATCGCAAAAGCGGCGGGTATTCAAGTAACGTGGAAAGACATGTCTGACTTATCAGAAGTTGTACCACTACTCACGCGTATTTACCCTAACGGCTCAGCAGATGTAAACCATTTTCAAGCCGCAGGCGGTATGGGCTTCTTAATGCGTGAATTAGCCGGCGCAGGTTACTTGCATACTGATGTTAAAACAATGCTTGGTGAAGGCTTAGCGCCTTACATGATGGAGCCGCGTTTAGATAAAGACGACAGCTTAATTATGAGCAACTCAACAGGCCCTTCAAAAGTTAAATGGGTAGATTGCCCAGAAAACTCACTCGATGAAGAAGTACTGCGTCCAATTAGCAATCCATTTAGCAAGCAAGGCGGCCTACAACTACTTACGGGTAACCTAGGTAAAGCAGTCATTAAAGTCTCTGCTGTAGCCACTGAGCACCAAGTAGTAACAGCCCCAGCTAAAGTATTTAGCTCACAAGGCGAACTGCAAGAGGCATACAGCCGTGGCGAGTTAAACCAGGACTTTATTGCCGTGCTTAAAGAGCAAGGCCCTAAAGCGAAAGGTATGCCAGAGCTGCATAAATTAACGCCAGTAATGGCAACACTTCAAGACGAAGGCTTTAAAGTAGCCATTGTGACTGATGGCCGTATGTCGGGCGCATCAGGTAAAGTGCCTGCTGCTATTCACTTAGCGCCAGAAGCTGTTGAAGGTGGCATTATTGCAAAAATTCTTGAGGGCGATTTAGTAACACTGGATGCGCCAAACGGAATATTAAAAGTACATGTTAGCGACGAAGAGCTTGCTAAGCGTGAACTACAACTTAGCCAACCAAGCTTAACCTTTGGTACCGGCCGAGAGTTATTTACTGGATTTAGAAATATTGTAAGCAGCGCCGATTTAGGTGCGAGTGCTTTTGGACTTGAATAATAATTGCCACACACTGGGTAATGAGGAACAAGTAATGAGTATTGAAAAAATCTTAGCGTCGGCACCTGTGGTGCCAGTGGTTGTAATCGAAAAACTAGAAGATGCAGCACCACTCGCTAGAGCGTTATACAACGGTGGCTTAAAAGCCCTTGAAATTACGCTACGCACGCCTGTTGCAGTGGAAGCTGTAAAGCTAATGAAAGCAGAAGTTCCAGAAGCTTACGTTGGTACAGGTACAGTGGTTGATAAAGCAAGCTTTGATGCTTCAGTAGAAGCAGGTGCTGATTTTATGGTAAGCCCAGGTGTAAGTGATGAATTATTAGCATTAGCTAAAGATTCAGACATCCCTTTTTTACCGGGTGCAGCAACTGCAAGCGAAGTAATGCAGTTAGCAAGCCATGGCTTTAAGTACTTAAAATTCTTCCCTGCAGAGGCTGCAGGTGGAACGGCAATGCTTAAGTCGATTGGCGGGCCATTGCCGCACATTACTTTTTGCCCAACCGGTGGTATTAGCCTAGCAACAGCCCCTAATTACTTAGCGCTTAATAACGTTATTTGTGTTGGTGGTACGTGGATGCTAGATAAGCAACTAATTGAAAACAAAGACTGGCAAGCCATTGAAGCGCTTGCTCGACAAGCAAGTGAAGTTAAATAGGAGTCTAAAAATGATTAATGTAGCAATTAATGGCTATGGCCGTATCGGTCGCAACGTATTACGTGCACTTTACGAGTCAGCACAAAACAGTGAAATTAAAATTGTAGCAATTAACGATTTAGCACCGGCTAACGTAAATGCGCATTTAACACAATTTGACTCAGTTCACGGTCAATTTTCTCAAAAAGTAACGTTATCAGATAACACTATGCTGATTGGTGATGACGTAATTACTTTGACTCAAGAGCGTGACCCTGCAAACTTACCGTGGAAAGAGTTAAACGTAGATATCGTTTTAGAATGTACTGGTTTTTTCACTAAGCGTGAAGACGCAGCTAAGCACATTACAGCAGGTGCTAAAAAAGTAATTGTGTCTGCTCCTGGTAAAGATTTAGATGCAACGGTAGTACACGGTGTTAACAGCGATGTAATTAACGCTGATAGCAACATTATCTCTAACGCATCATGTACGACTAACTGTTTAGCGCCAATTGCAAAAGCAATTAACGACACAGTAGGTATTGAGCAAGGTAGCATGACTACAATTCATGCTTACACAAACGATCAAAACTTATCTGACGTTTATCACCCAGATCTATACCGTGCACGTAGTGCAACACAGTCTATGATCCCAACTAAAACAGGTGCTGCTGCAGCTGTTGGCTTAGTACTTCCTGAGCTTGCGGGTAAATTAGACGGTATGTCGGTACGTGTACCTACTATCAATGTTTCTTTAGTTGATTTTACGTTTATTACTAAGCGCGAAACAACAGCTGAAGAAATCAACGAAGTAATGAAAGCCGCAGCAACGGGTTCAATGAAAGAAATTTTAGAGTACAACGAGCTTCCGCTTGTTTCTATTGATTTTAATCACAACCCTGCGTCATCAATTTTTGATGCAACGCAAACTAAAGCTGATGGCAAATTAGTTAAAGTAATGGCTTGGTACGACAACGAGTGGGGTTTCTCAAACCGCATGTTAGACCAAGTTAAAGCATTAGGTCAGTACTTATAATTGACCCTGTAAAAGTTTAGCTTTATCCAACCAAGCCTGCATTATGCAGGCTTTTTTATTTTGATTAATTTATACCCGCTCGTTTAATAGAGCGCTTATCTCTTTAAAACTAGGCCGCGATGCAATATCAGTATTTATAGCACGCGCTGCTATATCGGACATTTTATCAAACAGTTCGTTTTGCTTATCTGCAGTGCTAACAGTGCTTAATAAGTCCTCAATTAAACAACCAAAAGCGCGTACTTCTATTAACTGTATTTGCTGCTGCTGATATTCGCTGAGCATAGCTAAATTTGTAGCCGCACCAAAATCACCAAATAAAACGTCATATTGTTCACTTATCATGGTGTTGTGTGCGTAAATATCGCCATGACTTACGTTGTTAGCATGTAAGTGGGCAAGGGTGCTTATCATTTGCTGGGCAACTTTATAAATTGCCTCAGGCGAATAGTGACAGTGTGTATTAAATGTATCGCGCGTACAGGTTTCTAAACTTGGCGGCAAACCTAAATTAGCAAAGCGTGTATCTATTAGCTCCATTACTAAACCAAGCTGTGTGCTTTGCTCTATGTAGCTTAATACGTTAATTAAGTTTTTATGATAGCCTGCCTGTAAACAGCAGTTTACTTCATCAAGTGGGTAGCCATCGCTTGTTATTGCCCCTTTAAATAATTTTACCGCCACATCGTGCTGTGCTGTTTTAGCTAAATGAATAACGCCCGATGCACCTTGGCCAATTACTTTTTTAAGCTCAAAATTTTCAAGTGGCGTGTTTTGTAAACGACTGTTAGTTAAGCACTGAGCTTTATTAAATGCATTACCCGCAAAGGCAAGCCAAGCAAGTTTTGGGAGTTCTAATAGCCAATTATCAAGTTTTGTTAGGTTATTAGCAGAGAGCCTAACTAGCTCTAAATTAGTACAAGAGGCCATACTCGCGGGTAGTTGTTTTAGGTTATTTCCTGCAAGGGCGAGCTTTTTAAGCTGTGTGTAATTACCAAAGTCACTTGGCAATGCGCTTAATTTGTTATCGGTAAGTATTAACCATTCAATATTTTTAGGTAAGCTGTTTAGTGCAAACTCTGTTATTTGATTGCCTTTAAATGCAACCATAATTAAAGCAGGGCACTTAGCGAGTACTTCAGGTATATGTTTAAATTGGTTAAACGATAAAAACACCCGCTTAAGCTTTGTTAAGCACGCAAACTCATCTGGCAGTGTAGTGAGATTATTGTTTGATAAATCGAGTACTTCTAAGGTATCTGCAAGGGTTAAAACTTCTAAAGGAAACTGTGTTAAGCCTTCTACGAGTTGTAAGCGAGTAACACCATTCAACCTACCAGACTTAAGCTCTGCAAGGGTATTCATAAATTTTCACAAGCCTTTTAAAATAAAAAAGCCAACATCGCTGTTGGCTTAAAGTAAATACGTTTAGTAAGGTTTAAAATTGCGCGTTATGGTAAACGTTTTGCACGTCGTCACAATCTTCAAGCATGGCTAAAAAGCGCTCCATTACTTCTACGTCTTCACCTTCAATAGGGGCTTCAACTTGTGGTACAAACGAAATTAAATCTACGTCAAAATCTGTAATACCCATTTCTTCAAGCGCTGTACGGGTGTTGTTGTATTCTGTATGTGGTGCAAAAACCGTCACTTTACCGTTTTCTACTTCTACATCTGTTACATCAACATCGGCCATCATAAGGGCTTCTAGTACAGCTTCATCGTCATCGCCGTCAAAAACAAAAATAGCGAGGTGATCAAATAAATGTGATACCGAATTTTGCGCGCCTATTTTAGCGTTTGCTTTGGTAAAACAAATACGTACATCAGCAAACGTACGTTTGTTGTTGTCGGTTAAACAGTCAACAATAATCATACAGTTACCAGGGCCGTAACCCTCATAACGTGTGGCTGCGTAATCTTCACCGCCGCCGCCTTTGGCTTTGTCTATTGCGCGCTCAATAACGTGTGCGGGTACCTGGTCTTTTTTAGCACGCTCGATTAAACGGCGCAGCGCAAGGTTACCATCTGGATCTACGCCACCATTTTTAGCGCAAATGTATATTTCTTTACCGTACTTAGAATAAACTTTAGTTTTAGCACCCGCAGTTTTAGCCATTGAATCTTTTTTGTTTTGGTAAGCTCTTCCCATCTGCGTTTCGCCTTAATATATGTAAATTATTGAATAAAATTGCAAGGCCGTATTCTAAAGGTAAAGCCGCAGTATCGCCAGTAAATGGCGTTAATTAATCATCTTGCTGTTGTAATTGCCACATTTGAGCGTATTGACCATTTTGTAATAAAAGCGCTGAATGTGTGCCTTGCTCAACCAGTTCGCCCTTTTTAAATACTAATATGTTATCGGCATCAACTATAGTTGATAGCCGGTGCGCAATCACAATACTGGTGTGGTTTTGAGTTACATCGCGCATTGCCTTTAAAATGGCTTGCTCCGCGTGCGAGTCGAGCGCCGAGGTCGCCTCATCAAAAATTAAAATAGGAGATTGCTTTAAAATTGCACGTGCAATTGCAATACGTTGTTTTTCGCCGCCAGATACTTTTAAACCGCGCTCGCCTACCAACGTTTTATCGCCTTGCGCTAAAGTTGAAATAAAGTCTTTTAAATGGGCCATTTCTATTGCTTTATCTATTTCACTATCGCTTGCTGTGGGTCTGCCATAGGCAATGTTTTCGCGTATGCTGGTGTTAAATAGCACGGTGTCTTGTGGCACTATAGCAATGGCTTTACGCAGGCTATCGAGGGTGACGGAGTCTATAGCTTGGTTATCTATGGTTATACTGCCCGCGCTAATATCGTAAAAGCGATAAAGTAACCGCGCCAACGAGCTTTTACCTGCACCACTTGCACCTACAACGGCAACCTTACTGCCTGCTTTAACTTGAAAGCTAATATTACTAAGAATAGGGCGGTTGGCATCGTAACTAAAACTCACATTATTGAAGGCTATATTGCCTTTGCTAACACAAAGGTGTTGAGCATGGGGTCGCTGCGTTACCTGTGGTTTTTTATTAAGTAAGCCCAGCATGTTTTCTAAATCGGTTAGGGCGCGCCTTATTTCTCGATAAACAAATCCCAAAAAGTTAAGCGGTAAAAATAATTGGATCATGTAGGCATTTATCATTACTAGTTCGCCAATTGTTAGAGCGCCCGTTACCACTTCTTTGGCACCTAACCACATCAGCGCTGTAATAGCGCTGGCAATTATAAACGCTTGGCCTGAATTAAGCGCAAGCAACGACATTCTATTTTTTAAACGGGCGGTTTCCCAATTTGCTAAAAAAGAGTCATATGTTTTGGCTTCAAATTCTTCGTTATTAAAATATTTTACGGTTTCGTAGTTAAGCAGGCTGTCTATGGCGCGCGTGTTACTAAGGTTATCGGCGACGTTTGCCTCGCGTATAAAACGGTTTCGCCACTGCGTTACTGTTACAGTAAAGGTAATATAAATAGCAACCGCTAATAAGGTTATTAACGCAAACCAAATAGAAAATAGTGAGCCAAAAATAATAGCAACGGTCAGTATTTCAAAAAGGGTGGGGACAATATTAAACATTAAAAAACGCATTAAAAAGCTCAGCCCACTAGTACCACGCTCTATATCACGGCTTATTCCACCGGTTTGCCTATCGAGATGAAAAGCAAGCTCTAGCGAGTGTAAATGTTTAAATACTTTTAACCCAATATCGCGCATCGCGTGCTCTGTCACACGAGAGAACACCGCATCTCTTACTTCGCCTAAAAACACGCTGGCAAACCTAAGCCCACCATACATAAGCAATAGTAATGCAGGGATAACTAAAACTGGATTGATTGATTTATCAACCGAGTCGATAATTTCTTTTAATGCCCAAGGCATTAAAAGAGTTGCGCCCTTAGCTCCTATAAGCGCTAAAAGGGCTAAAAGTACGCGCCCTTTAAATTTAGTAATGTAAGGCCACAGCGTTTTAATGCTTTGTTTTAAGGTCATTGCATCGGCGCGTTTTATAGTACTGTGTTTAGAGCGCATTACGGATCTCAGTCAAATAAATACTTAATTAATATGCATTGTATTTTAAATACTTGCCCATATATACTACGCATCCCTTATTTTAGTTTGACGCAACCATGTTTAACGTTCGTGTGTTTATAACTGCTTTTTTACTGTTTTGTGCGCTTTTTAGTGTTCAAAGTAGTGCGCAGTGCGCGACACATAAATTAAACACTGTAACCACCTCATTGAGTGTGTTTGCTGATAGCGTTGAATTAGCTAAAACGCTGCCTATATCAAAATCAGTAAAGGGAAGTGAGCACAAAAAAACACATCAAACTGGGTTTGACGCTCATCAACCTAGGTTAACGGCTAGTAATTCTTCGTTATTTTTACATGTCGCGCAAAGTGAGCCTGAATACGACGTTGTATTTGAATTTTTTGCACACACCCTTTTTAGAGAAATATACCTAAGACCCAACGCTTTTATTGCCCAACAGCCATGGTATACACTTGTAACGCATAGCAAAAAGTCGCGACTCAGCGGCTGGAAAGACGCTAATTTACTTTATACCGCCGTAAGTACCTACCACGCTTAATTTTCTTATTTAATTTTTATTAGGTTTTAACGTTTTACGTTTAAGCCTTGAGATTAATTGTGCTTTTAAAAAGTACGTTACCGGTTCTGGTAATAAGGAAACACCATGTTAAGTGTAAAAAAAGATCACAAGCCGTTTATGGCAAAATTTAAATTAAGCTATATAGCCATGCTTATTGTGCTGGTTTTATTAGCCATTAGCGCATTACCCAACTTATACCCAAATAAATCGTGGTTACATGTAAGCAATGCACCTCATAGCGAAACACAAGCTGTGCTAAGCACTAATGCATTAGTTACTTTTTTAAATAACCAAGGCTTAAAAGTTGAGCAAGGGCTAAATAATCAAACATCTATAAATATTTTGTTAAACGAGCCAACTAAAAGCGCACAAGCGCAAGCGGCTATAAAGGCGCAGTACCCACACACGCAAGTTAAAATTGTAGAACATGCAACGAGCCCACTTTGGCTGCAAGAGTTTGGTTTATCGCCAATAAAATTGGGACTAGATTTAAACGGCGGTGTGTTATTTGTACTCGACGTAGATTTAGATAAAGCAATTGATGAGCAATTAGTCAGTGCGTATCAACAAGCAAAATCAATTATTATTAAGCAAAAAGCGTACGGCCTTAAAGTGCTGCAAACAGGGCACGGCTTTGAAATAAATGCACACCCAAATGGAGCGAAAAAGCTTACCCCGGTAATCAATGAGCTACAAAGTCGATTTGCTAATTTAGCAGTTTCAACAACCAGTAATGGTGATATTAAAAATGCAAAATTCACCTATTCAGAGCAAGGGCGAAGCAACTTTGATAAAGAAGTAATGAGTCAAACGCTCACAACGCTTCGCTCACGCATAGAAGAATTAGGCATTACCGAAGCCGTCACTCAGCGCCAAGGTAAAAACCGTATACGCATAGAGCTACCTGGCGTGCAAGACCCAACAGAGGCAAAGCGCATTATAGGCGCAACTGCATCACTTGGGTTTTATCAGTTAAAAGAAATCGGTGGGCAAACATTTGATATGCAATCTGGCGGGACAATCAAACTTGACCCAGTGCCAATTTTTACCGGTGAGCATATTAATAACGCCACCATAGGGCGTGATGACTGGGGTAAACCCCTTGTGCAACTTAGCCTTGATGGGCAAGGCGGCGATGCCATGTCAGCGTTTTCAAAAGCAAATATTGGTAAGCCTATGGCCACGGTTTACTCTGAGTACTCTCAAAACGCTAAAGGTGAAACGGTTAAAAAAAGCGAAGTTATAAATGTAGCGAATATTGCGCAGCATTTAAGTTCACGTTTTAGTATTACTAATATGAAAAGCCAACAAGCAGCGGCCGATTTAGCACTATTATTACGCGCAGGCTCGCTAACTGCACCGGTTACTATTGTGCACGAGCAAACAATTGGCCCAAGCCTAGGTCAAGAAAATATAACTAACGGCTTGGCCGCATTGATGCTGGGCATGGGTATTACACTTGCCTTTATGGCAATGTGGTATCGCCGTTTAGGGCTTATTGCAAACGTAGCGCTGTTATTAAATTTAACGTCGCTTGTGGGGCTAATGTCGTTATTACCAGGGGTTGTGTTAACACTTCCGGGCATTGCCGGGCTGGTACTCACCATTGGTATGGCGGTAGATACCAACGTTATTATATTTGAGCGAATAAAAGAAGAGCGTAGAAAAGGCCGCTCTGCTTATCAAGCTATTCAAGAAGGTTACAAGCAAGCCGCTAACACCATATTTGATGCCAATATAACCACCATGATCACCGCGCTTATATTATATGGAATAGGTTACGGCCCGGTTAAAGGCTTTGCCATAACATTGGCACTTGGCTTAATAACCTCGGTATTTACTGGCGTGTACGTATCAAAAGTACTAAGCCAAACGGTATATTTAAAAATGGCTAAAAAAGCAGGAGTAAATGCACATGCTTAACACTTTTTTAAAGGGCGAGGCGGGTACACGTATGCGTTTTTCGGGCATGCTTTTAAGCGCCATACTTGTACTGCTATCGGTATTTACGCTTAGTCAAAAAGGGCTTAATTTTGGACTCGATTTTACCGGTGGTTACCTAACAGAATTTACCACCAGCCAAGATGTTGAGCTAAAACAACTTGAGCAATTTATTACTAAAAATCACAATGGCGAGTTTGAACTAACCGCACAAGGTAATAGCCATTATCAACTTCGCGAAGCGCCCAGCGGTTCAACAGCAAACAGCAATGATTGGCAAAGCGCCATTACACAAAATGCAGACATTAACGCCGAGGTTTTATCATCAGCGTATATTGGCTCACAAGTGGGTGATGAACTGTTTGAACAAGGTTGTTTAGCGCTATTTTCAGCTATGGTTGCAGTAATGCTCTATTTAGCTATACGGTTTGAATGGCGTTTAGCTGTTGGCTCTGTGGTTGCGCTAGTGCATGATTTATTACTGGTACTGGGGCTATTTTCGCTATTAAATATTGAGTTTAATTTAACGGTACTTGCCAGTTTGCTGGCCATTATAGGTTATTCACTTAACGACTCTATAATAGTGGGCGATAGAGTACGCGAGCTTTTAAGTGTTAAATCTAATAACACACTTAGCCCCGCAAATATTATTAACAACGCTATAAAAAGCACCTTAACGCGCACACTTATTACATCGGGCACCACGCTTGCTACAGTTGCAAGTGTTTGGCTCCTAGCGGGCGCACCATTACAAGGCTTTGCCATCGCGCTATTTACCGGCATTGTAGTAGGCACGTTCTCATCTATTTGTATTGCCGCCACGTTACCCGAGCTTTTAGGGTTAAGTGCTAAAAATTACGAAGAAAAACAAGGTGCAGAAACGCAAGCGTTGCTCGATATGCCCTAGCAATAAATGCTTTTAAAAATCTGCATTAAAACACAGGCGCTTAAAATAATGGTTTTAAGCGCCTTATAACGGTAAAATTAATCACATAGTTTACCGTATTGGTTATTAGCGCCTTTCATGAATAAATCCCACGTAATAGAACACCTTAAATTTGCACTCGAAGCACAATTAAACAGTGCAAAACAAGCTGCCAAAGCCGCGCACGACGCCGCCACTCACGAAGAAAGCGTTGCAGAAACGCAGTACGATACCCTAGGACTCGAGGCCGCTTATTTAGCACAAGGCCAAGCCGAGCGTGTAAACGATTGCTACAAAAGCATTAAACAATTTGAAGCCATTTTTAAAGAGCCCACTCATAAAAAAGTGATTATAAGCTCTCTCGTTTGCCTAGAAGATGAAAACGCCCTACAAAAATGGTTTTACTTAGGCCCAGCCGCAGGCGGTTTAACCGTTGAAGTAAAAAACATAACGATTCAAGTTGTTACACCCGAAGCACCACTAGGTAAACAACTTTTAGGCAAACAACGTGATGATGAAGTAAGCCTAACCATTGCAGGCAAAAACCACGAATACGAGGTAGTAGAAATTTTATAAAACACTAGTTTTATATGTAGGTCGGATAAGCGAAGCGCCATCCGACAAAGGTAATTTTGTTTAATAACACTATTAAAAGTCGTTTTGGTGCAAAACCTCAGAACCAATTCTAATACACAAGCTAATTACCTGTTTACATTGAAGTTATTAAGTGTGATTATTAAACTACCTAATATTAGGCTTTAGGTGATAGCTACCATAGTTGTGTTCAAGCTGTTATGTATATTAGCAATATTTGCCACAATTAATTTGGAGATATTTTTGTCTTTATTTAAATTCAGAGAAGTGAATACTAATAATCTTTCTGCTTTAGCTAATAATCAGCTCTGGTTCTCAAGCTTAAATGATTTTAATGATCCTTTTGAAGGCGCCCATATTAAAGATCATCATATAAATGTTGTTGAACTTACAAACTTTGAATGCAAAATCAAAGATAAAGTTGGTGTTGAAGAATATAATAAAATTCTCTCAAAGTTAGAGTTAGTCGATGGGAATTACACTGAAACAGAGCTTTTTCAAAAAATTGCAGAGCATGATTTGGATAAATTTATAAGTATTGTTCATAATTCCAAAGTCATTTGTTTCTCAATGGAAGATGAAACTAAAAATCCTCTGACAAATAACCTAATGTGGTCACATTATGCCAATGGACTTAGAGGGTTCTGTTTAGTTTTTAATGGCGATGAATTATTAAAAGACCTTTATAAGTCAACAAAGGAGTCTATGAGACCTATTGTTGTTGAGTATAAAGATAAACCCAATATACTAAAATTAAATGAGTTTATACATTCCGAAGGTCTTTATAGTAATTCAGATACCAATTTCGTTCAAAAAGTCACAGAAACAATAGCCACTAAATCAACTGATTGGGAATATGAAAAAGAATTTAGAGTCATGTCATTGAACCAAGAGTCTTTTCACAATTACTCACCTAGTTCATTAAAAGAAATAGTAATTGGTGACAAAATGCCTGAAGCGGAAAGGAATTTACTTCTAAAAATTGTGTCTGGGCTTTGTAAAAATATATTAATTAAAACGGCTCGTTTGCAAAACAACAGCTATAAAATCGAAATTGTTTAGTATCAAAATATTCATATTCGGGTCGCCGGAGTGCTCAAACCTACAGCCCCCAGATCTCCCAACCTAGTTATCAACACGACAAACTACTGCCTTTGTTTATAAATCTATTGTCGGATGGCATGGCTTCGCCATTTATCCGACCTACCCAACTAGTTAGCCTTTTTCACAAACTTCGCTGTTACCATCATTTCGCCAATGCCATCTACTTTGCAATCTAGCTCGTGATCTTTTTTATCAAGCACACGCCTTACGACCGCTTTGGTACCAATTTTAATAACTTGTGAGCTGCCTTTAATTTTTAAATCTTTGGCTACGGTTACTTTATCGCCATCACTAAGTAGAGTTCCATTGGCATCTTTAACTAAAATTGCATCTTCATCGCTTGTACTATTTGGGTTCCATTCATAGGCGCATTCAGGGCATATAAGCAGTTGCTGGTCTTCGTAAACATATTCAGATTGGCACTGTGGGCAGGCAGGATGTGACATTTATAACGCTCATAAAATATTAATTTTGCGTATTTTAATCTGCATTAATAGGAAAATATAGTTAATCAATATTTTTTATCTTCACGCTAAAAATATCTCGTTTGTGTGGTTTTTAAAAAGGGCATATAAAGCAGATGTCGCTTAAGCAATTTAAGCGCTAACACTTACAGTAGGTATTTGTTAAAGCACCCATCGTATTAAGTGATACGCGCAATGCCCACTTAGTGCGATGGGTGTTTCTATTTATAGTGCTGAGTATTTTATTAGGCATGCTTTTTATATTTCTGACTTAACTAGGAAAAGTCGTGTTTAAAACCTTAATAGTGGTTGATAACAACGAGCAAACACTTGCTCAATCGTTCGACAATGTAATTTCGTTTAATAGTTACTTACGTGATTACCCAAAACATAATGAACCTAAAACTCGCATTATTAATTTATGCGACTCAAGCCAATACTTGAGTAAGGGTTATTATTGCTCTTTGCTTGCTGAGGCGCGCAAACACCAAGTGTTACCTAGTGTTAAAACAATAAACGCGCTTCGAAGCGGACAAGCTCCTATGTTAAATGTTGGGCAAATTGATGGCGAAATTTACTTTGGTAATGCCTTAAACGAGCTACAAAGTAAAGCGGCTAAATCGGTATTTAAGCAATACCCAGCGCCTATTTTATATGTAGATGAACAAGGCTTGTTACAGCAAGGTTCGCTTAGCACTTTAAACGATGAGCAATACAGCAGTTTTGTAGCAAAACTAAATACGTTTACTCAAACCCAATGGCGCATTGGTACTGTGCAGCGCCGTTTTAGATGGGACATGGCAATCCTTGTTGATCATAACGAAAAAGTACCACCGAGCGATAAAGACGCCATTGCCCGTTTTATAAAAGCAGCGGCTAAACATGGTATTAATGCTCAAGTATTAAGCTTTGAAGAAATAGACAATATTGCCCAGTTTGATGCGTTATTTATTCGCCAAACTACAGCAATTGACCACCCAACGTATCGCCTTGCAAGTAAAGCGCAAAGCCTTGGTTTAGTGGTTATTGACGATGCTGAGTCTATTTTACGCTGTTGTAATAAAGTGTATTTACACGATGCGTTTAATTATCAAAAGGTGCCGAGCTTAAAAACGGTGGTAGTGGCTGATCAAGCAGCGCAAACGCTTGAGCAATTAGAAGAGGCGTTTACCTATCCGCTGGTTTTAAAAATGCCTGAAGGGTCGTTTTCTAAAGGGGTGTTTAAAGTTGCAAACCGCAGTGAGCTTGAAGCTAAACTAACCGAGCTGTTTGAATATAGCGCATTGGTACTTGCACAAGAATACATGTACACAGAATACGATTGGCGAGTAGGGGTATTAAATGGCCGCGCTATTTATGCGTGCCGCTACTTAATGGCGCGTAATCATTGGCAAATTTATAATCATGATGCTAAACGGTTTTTCTCTGGTGGCTTTGAAACGCTACCTACCTTTGAGTTACCAAAAGCCGTGTTAGATGCCGCTTTAAAAGCATGTAAAACTGTGGGCAAAGGCTTATATGGCGTAGATGTTAAAGAGCATCAGGGCAAAGCATATGTGCTTGAAGTAAATGACAATCCAAGTATTGATCACAAAGTAGAAGATGGCTATTTAGGCGACGAGCTATACATGATCATTATGGACGAATTTAAACAACGCCTAGAAGCGCGAGGCCGTGGCTAATACATGAGTAACCTTGTTATTCGAAAAGCACTTAGCAGTGATTTAACCGCACTGATTGACGTTGAAAATACTTGCTTTAATAACGATAAATTGAGCCCGCGCAGTTTAAAGCGTTGGCTAAGTGCTAATCACGGTATTTTGCTCGTTGCCGATAATGGCGAGCAAGTATGCGGCTATGGGCTGGTGTGGTGTCATAAAGGCACACGTTTAGCGCGTTTATATTCGCTTGCTGTAATACCCACAATGCAAGGTAAAGGCATTGCCAAAATGCTATTAGCTGAGCTTGAAAAACAAACCAGCGAGCGTGGGCGACTTTACTTACGTTTAGAAGTGGCGGTAAATAACGAAAGTGCGATAGGGCTCTACAAAAGCTTGGGTTACAGAGTGTTTGGTCAATATAGTGATTATTATGACGATCATAGTGATGCACTGCGAATGCAAAAAAATATTCGCCAAACGCGTGAGCTAAAAGTAGAGCGGTTAACGCCGTGGTACCAACAAACTACCGAGTTTACCTGTGGGCCTGCGGCGCTATTAATGGCAATGGGGGCACTTGAGCCAACAACTAAGCTTAGCCAATCACATGAGCTGGCACTTTGGCGCGAAGGCACCACCATTTTTATGACATCGGGCCACGGTGGTTGCCATCCGTTTGGTTTAGCACTTGCGGCTAATAAGCGCGGCTTTAAAAGCGAGGTAATGGTAAATACCACAGAGCCTTTGTTTTTAGATGGTGTACGCAGTGAAAATAAAAAAGTGGTGCTTTCAACAGTACACCAACAATTTGTAGAGGGTATAGCGCAGGCAAATATACCGCTTAGCTATAAAGATGTAGAGCTTGAGCATATTGAACAGTGGTTAAGCCAAGGCTTTAGTGTGCTGTTACTAATTAGCACATACCGGTTTGATGGTAAAAAATCACCTCATTGGGTGTGCGTTACCCACCTTGATGACCACTGCGTGTATGTTCATGACCCATTTTGCGAGCCAGGCAGTGACAAACAGCTCGCAATAGATTGCCAGTACGTGCCTATAGCGCGCAGTGAATTTAGTAAAATGTCAGCATTTGGTAGCCAACGTTTAAGAACCGCAGTGGCCATTGCAAATAATTAATAGGTTTATAAAAAAGAGTGACTTTTTTAGATTTAATTGATGTAGCGCCTTATTCGTGGGCAGCCATTGGCACCGCCGCTTTTTGCGGTGCAATAATTGGCTTAGAACGGCAATTGCGCGGTAAACCTGTGGGTATCCGTACATCTGCGCTCATAACGCTGGGCACGTATTTGTTTTTATCAACCGCGTTTAACTTACAAGGGGATGTAATTGATCATTCGCGTGTAGTGGGGCAAATAATTACAGGTATTGGCTTTTTAGGTGCAGGTGTCATGCTTGCAAAAGACGGCGCTGTAGTAGGGGTTACCTCAGCTGCAACCATTTGGGTGCTTGCCTCAATTGGCGTAATGATAGCCACCGACAATTTAGGTGCAGCTATTAAACTTTCGGTGCTGGTGGTTGGTATTTTATACGGTGTAGATGTACTGGAGGCAAAATTTAAAAGCCTAAGCAAAGGAGTGCACACTAAAGTAAAAAATTATCAAAAACGTTACTACCGAAAAGACTTTAACGACACTGAACGCCACTGATTTAACGCCACTAATTTAGTGGTGTTATTATTTGTATTAGCCAAATAGTTTTCTTCGTACTACTTTTCTGTACTCGCTTGGCGTTTGGCTAAGCACTTTTTTAAACACGCGGGTTAAATGTCCTTGGTCATTATAGCCGACCTCAAGTGCTACTTCTTGAATCGTTAAATTAGATGAAGCTAATAACTCTTTAGCGCCTTCTACCCGTAATTGTTGCCAATATTCTATAGGGCTTTGATTAGTCGCAAGCTTAAAGCGGCGGGTAAATGTACGGTAACTCAAACTAAATTGGGCGGCTACTTCTTGTAAGTTTAACTCGCTGGCTAAATTAGTTTTAAGCCAAAACTGAATTTGCGCTATGAGTTCATCTGGATGGCGGTCAACCGCGCCTTCAAGGTAGCGCTGATCTTCGTATGGTTTACGTACTTCGTGCGAAAAGTTACGCTCTACATGTTGAGCTGCTGCTTTGCCATAGTATTGGCTAATAATATGAACGATTACATCGGCAAGGGCATTTAAACTTGCTACCGTATACATGCGCTCTGACTGGGTTATAAAAAAGTCGGGCTTTAAGCGCACTAATGGGTAGTCGTTGCTAAATTGTTTGGCGTAATGCCAATGGGTTGTTGCAGGATGCCCATCCAGTAAGCCCGCTTCTGCAACTAGGCAATTACCCGTGCCTACGCCAATTATATGACTGCCGGTTTCAAAGCTTTCTTGTAGCCATTCAACAACTTCTTTATTAGTACGAACAACAGGGCGAGGGTTTCGCCATATACCGGGCACAATAATTAGGTCGTTGTAGGGCGCGTTGTGTGTGGTGCAGTCGGGGACTATGGCAAGCCCAGTACGGTTTTGTATTGGCTCATTATTTTTAGCAATTAAATTTATACTAAGTGGTCTAAAATCCGTGTGGCTTAAATGGCCTTTTGCATAAGCCTCACCGGCTCTTAGCATTTCAATAGGCAGTGTTAAACTGGTAATAAGTAAATGCGGGTACACTGCTATGGCAATATTTAACGCTGGGTTTACTGATTTTTTATGCATGTGAATGCTCCGACCAGTACTTTTTGGCCTTTAATGCTGAATATTTGGCTATTAAAGCACAAAGCGCTGTGGTTAATCCAATTAAACTGTTTGCTTCTCCTATAACACGTTTTAAAGGTTAATTATGACAGCATTACCCGTAATAGTAGGCATGGGTGGTATTAACGCCGCTGGCCGTACTTCTTTTCATCAAGGTTACCGCCGTATCGTGTTAGACGCATTAAACGCACAAGCTCGTAGTGAAACATTTTTAGGCCTCGCCACATTAATGAACTTAGTACGCGTTGTTGATGGTCAATTACAAGACACAAACGGTAATAATGTTGAGCAAAGCGACATAGAAGCACGCTTTGGTGAGCAAATTATTGCTGGCACACTTATTCGTAAAATTGAAAAAGAACATTTTGACGCAGATGCCACGCCTTGGCAGCAAAAGATGACGTTAAAGTCCTCTGATGAAAACGCAATTGTGTTTGAAACGCGCGCACGCGATTTACCAACCCCAGTGCCTGCCAGTTGGAAAGTTCAAGAGCTTGAAGGCAAAAAAGTAAAAGTGACTATAGCGGCAGAGCTAGATGTAAAATTAGATTCTACCCGTGATAACCCAATTAAATCGGCAGGCCAGTTTCCTACCGGGTTTGATCCATCAATAATGTATAACAGCCGTTACCAGCCACGTGGTTTGCAAGCCACTATATTTGCAGCAAACGATGCTATTAAGTCAACTGGTCTTGATTGGCAACGCATAATGAATAGCGTAGAGCCAGATAAAATTGGTACTTATTCAGCCTCGGTTATTGGCCAAATGGACGACAAAGGATTAGGCGGTTTAGTTAAAGCACGCCAGCAGGGCGATCGTGTTAGTACAAAACAATTAGCACTTGGCTTAAACACGATGTCGACTGATTTTATAAACGCATACGTTACAGGTAATGTAGGTACTACGTTTTCTACCTCGGGTGCATGTGCCACATTTTTATATAACTTACGCGCTGCAGTAAACGATATTCAGGCAGGGCGCACCCGTGTTGCGGTGGTAGCAAGTGTTGAATGCGCTATCACGCCTGAAGTAGTAGAAGGCTTTGGTAATATGAGCGCTCTTGCTAATGTTGAAGGCCTGCGCCGTTTAGATAATTTAAGCAGTGAACAAGAGCCTAATTACCGTAAGAGCAGCCGCCCATTCGGTGAAAACTGTGGCTTTACATTAGGTGAAGGCGCACAAGTGGCCATTTTAATGGATGATGCGTTAGCACTTGAACTAGGTGCAGACATTATGGGCTCAGTACCGGATGTATTTGTAAATGCCGATGGCATTAAAAAATCAATCACTTCACCGGGCCCTGGTAACTACATTACCATGGCCAAATCTGCGGCATTGGCAACAAGCTTATTAGGTAAAGAGGCGTTACAAAAGCGCAGCTTTATTTTAGCGCATGGTTCTAGCACGCCGCAAAATAGAGTCACAGAGTCACTTATTTACCATAAAGTGGCACAAACGTTTGCCATTGATAGCTGGAAAGTGACGGCGCCAAAAGCTTATGTAGGGCATACAATTGCCCCCGCCAGTGGCGATCAGCTCGCTATTGCGCTGGGTGTATTTAGTCATAATATTATGCCGGGTATTACTACCATAGATAAAGTTGCCGACGATGTTTATGCAGAACACTTAGATATACGTAACAGTCATTACGATTGTGGCGACATGGACATAGCTTTTATAAACTCAAAAGGTTTTGGCGGTAATAACGCCACAGCGACTGTACTTAGCGCTAAAGTAACACTACAAATGCTTGCTAAACGCCATGGCGAAAAAGCGATGAGTGATTACGCTGATAAAAACACATCCGTTGTTGCTTCGCAAAATACCTATAAAGCGCAAGCTGACCTTGGTAAGTACGAATTAGTATATCGTTTTGGTGATGGCGCCATTGACGATAACGACATTGTAATTGGCGAGGACGGCATAGAGCTTCCTGGTTTTGATAAAGCAATTTCGTTTAATACAACCAACTCCTATCAAGATATGTTTTAAGCACACATACTTGAATCCAAAGGCGCTGTTTAAGGCGCCTTTTTTTCATCTTTTTAATCAGCTAAACCTACGGCGTGTTCTGTTTTGCAATTAAAATATACTGCTGTGAATTTTTACCTAGATGTTGACAATGTTTATTGTAAATAATAGCGAATCACGCTGGTTTAGTTTTTTCTACTTACTAACAGATGTGATCATTTATATGAGTTTAAGAGGTGCTTTATAGCTCATAACCGTTAAAGCAACGATTAGATTGATGAATAAATAGTAAGTATTTTCTTGCGGTAAAAACACACTTTAATAAAAATTTAATTATATTTTTAACTCTATGATATCAAGTTTAAAAAAGATAAAACTAATAACTTATGATTAGTATTAAACAATAAAAATAATTGAAAAACACTAGCGATGTTCCATACTATTTTTAATAGATAAGCCATATCAAAACTACTCCTACAATTAAATAATTACTAATTTGGCTATGAACTTTATTTACAACCCTTTGTAAATTTAACGTACGCCTGAACAGTTAATGATTAATTTCTGCTTAGGTAAATATTCAAATTATTAATTAGTTTAGGAATAGCAATGAAATTAACCTTAAAAATTCGTCGGATAAAAGGTAAGTTTTTACTTAGCTTTTATATTTTGTTGGTTCTACCGCACATTAGTATTGCTGAAACCGTTTTATTTGATGATTACCCCCAAAATGGCACCTCTTTGTGGTCTACTTCATCCAGTGAATCAAGCTTAACGCAGATAGATGAACCAGTAGCTGATGGCGATAAAGCAATCGTAATGTCAGCCCATCATTGGACCCAATCGGGTTTGCGCATTGCACAAGTACCACCATACGAAGATACTATCCTCGAAGCAAAAATATACCGAAAGTCAGGTAGTAAAGGGACCCTTATGTTTCGTAGGGGGGAAAACTCTTTAAAGATAAATCTAGATGATTCTAATAGCGAGTTTTGGACCATTAATGGCGAGCCAGGACATAATGACTACTCAGATGACACTTGGCATACAATTCAAATACACCTTAAACACTTCAACTTAAACGAAGGAGAGAATGTACTCGCAGTAGGTATTCAGGGCCCTTACGGTACAGGTATATTTTATATGGATTCAGTCTACTTTAAAGAGAATAAATCGATTGTAACTACTAACCCTCCGGCGCCAGGGAATTGGGTACTTACTTTTGAAGATGACTTTAACCAAAACACCCTCAACCCTGATAAGTGGAAAGTTGGCAAGCAATACTTAGGTATGAGTGGCATTGCTGCTAATGCAGGAAGTGAAAATATTAGTGTTGAAAACGGTATGCTGATGTTCAAAGCCGAACGAGAACTCTTTAGTCAAGGAGATAAAACGCATCATTATAAAGGGGCTGAGATCAGTACTTTTGGCCAGTTTAGACAGCAATATGGATACTTCGAAGCCAAGATAAAGTATGACTCAATACATGGTACGTGGCCTGCTTTTTGGCTGTTAGCTGATAAAGGAATTTATGGGAGTGATACTTATAGACGCCAAGCTTTATTAAAATTTAGTCTTGATGATATAACAGATACGGTTGACTCAGCACTTCTAAAGCTCAAGGTCTCTAAAGCAACAAATAAAAGCAGTGTTGCAGTACATAAAACACTTTCGAGTGATTGGTCTCAGAGTACAGTAACGTGGGATACAAAGCCGAAGATTGACCCCATTTGGTTTACTCACCGTTATGGTGTTTCATCTGGTGATATTATTAAGGTTGATGTTACTGATTATATTCAAAAGCAGAAAAATGCGGGAAGTGATGCCAGCTTTGCCTTAGTCGATAACTATATGAGAAAACAGCTTTTAGAAATATTCAGTAATGAAGCAAAAAACTCAGCTGATAGGCCTGTACTTGTTGTTAATGACACAAATATAGGAATAACTGATGATGCAACAGTTCGTGGTGGTGAGTATGCTAAAGAAAACTATGGCGAGGTGCCTATTTTATTGGTTAAAGATGTGTGGGGCGATACATCAACCACTTTTGGTAGGGGTATGGAGTTCGATATTATGGAGTATTTAGGCGTGTGGGGCGGCGGTGTCAGTTGGGCTGCTCTACATTGGGATGGATACGGTAGTAAACATGCATCAGTAGAGTCAGATAAACTTTACCTTAATGAAACAGAAGATTACTTTCATCTATTTGGTATGCATTGGGCCCCTAATTATGTTGGAATGTATATCGATGGTGAAAAAGTATGGGAGCATGAAAGCGAGCGGATTGGCAGCTTACCCTCATATGTGATCTTATCATTACAAGTCGGTGGATGGGACGGTAATACTCGTAATATTGATGATGATTTTGTGGCCACAATGCTTGTTGATTATGTCAAAGTATGGAAAAACCAAGAGTAAAATTAGTATTAAAATTTAGGGTAACTGGCTACATAAGAAGGAATACTGATTTAAACTATTTACTTAGCAACGTGTAGCAAAGGCGCTGTTTAAGGCGCCTTTTTTATGCCTGTGTCTTTTATAAAACCCATAATAATACCAATCCGTAATACTCAATCATTTTGTGCGGCTAAACATGTCGCTACCTGCGTTAAAATTCATAATTAAATAGCCAACTTTTTCCCTAGCTACAAAGACGTTTTCCAGCCTCAAAATAGCTCACTTAATGAAGCGGATTGGTATAAAGTTGATTAAAAAATGACGTGTTTTTTATGGATTAACTTGCATTTATGGAGTACCTTTGTTTTTATAATAGAAACATAATCTAGGATGGATATATCGATGAAAAAACTTTTACTAGCACTTTCTCTCGCTTCAACCTTTACTCACTTATCAGTATCAGCAGATGATTTTGTAGCTGCTGAAATTATTAATAAAAATTACGACCAGCTTACTAATACCTCGCCGCGTGCTTCAAGGTTAGAAGGGATTAATTTAAGTAGCTACGTGGTTGATGAAAACGGCCAGGTGAGCGATATCGAAATTGTGGCTTCGCTTGGTCAAAAAAAATATCAACGAGAAGTTCTCGATTATGTTTCTAAGCTTAATTATAAAAGTGCACAGATAAATGGCAGTGCCGTGCCAACGGCGAAAACTATTACGGTAAGCTCGCAAAATGTACATGCTAGTTTTTCTAACGATCAGGCATCCCCGGCGTTTTTTGATGATTATGAGAAAGCCAGCCAGCTTATTGATGAAAAAAAGTACGATGAAGCTAAAGCGTATATTACTGAGCTTGAAAACGAACACACTAAAAACACAGTCGAAATAGTTTTACTGGCTTGGCTTAAAAGCCAACATAGCTACTTTGTGCAAGATTGGAAAAGCTTTGATAAGTCAATTTATGAAGCCTTTTTGTTTAGAGATAACTTACCGGATCAAATAAAAAAACGTGTTATTAAAAATGCCTTACAGTGGTTTATTTCAAAACAAGACTACGTGCGTGCTTACGATGCAATTGATGCATTAGGCGATATTGAATCAATAACGTTTAGCGAGGAAAATAGAGCGCAATTACTTGCACAAGTGAATGACATTTATAAAAATTCTGGCGCTATAAATCAGCAAATAACGCTTGAGTCTGAAAAAGCGGTTTTACCTTTACTTTCTAAAGGTACGGTTGAACTTAGCGCGAGTAAACCGTTATCTAAAGTACAACTTCGCTGTGAAAACAAAGTCGTTAATTATAATACCAACGAGATTGATAAAATATTAATTTCAAAAAATGATATTCGTTGTGGGCTATTAATTAAAAGTGCACAGGCGCAAACGGTTACTTTAAAACAAACTGGTGAAAGCTTTTTATAAAGTATTTTATTGGTAATAAACACTTAAATAAAAACCCCACAATATTATTGTGGGGTTTTTGTTATATATATTTAGCAATTAGAGTGTGCTTATTATTGCGCTTCCAGCCTAAATAGCGTTTTGCAAGCAAAGTGGTTAAGCCTATAACCACAGCTATAAATAACAAAGTTGCGCCATAACTCATACCGTACCCCGGTGGAAGGCCTACTAATGTGTCGCCGTAAGTCATATCGCTAAAACTAAGTCCTAAAACAGGGATAAGCAACCAAGCGACAGCATGCAATAAATACAAATGTGCAAGGTATGAGAACATACTGGTTTTACCAAGCACTTGTAAAAAGTTGCGAGAAAAGTCGGCTTTAACATGGCTTAAAAGTTTAAGCGCAATTAGCCCAAGACCCACGGTTAGCAACATAAATTGTAATGACAGTGGGTATTTAGTCGGATTTAAAAACGACATAACAGTATTAATAGTATGGGTATGAATAGTAAATACTGAAGTATCGCCGTATAAATTAAAACCGCGCAGCACAGTGTATAAAGCAAGGCAGCTTGCACCTAATATAGCTGCATAATTCATCACCTGGGCTTTGTACTGGTGTTTTTTATAATATACTCCCGCGCAGTAAGCTAAAGCCATTAAACCTACAATGGGCGCAACTGGGTAAGTTGTTCTCATTTTTATGCCCAAAGGTAGTTCAAGTACATTTTTTTGATGTGCAATAGACCAAAGTGTATGTGCGAACGTATTTGGCTCAAAGCTTACGCCATCAAATAGATTATGGCCAAACACCAACAATAAAGCACTTATTAGCACTGCATAAATGCCTAATAAACGTAATAAGCCTAATATGACAAATCCCCAGCCTATCGCCCAAATGACCTGTGCGTATAACATTGGAAAAGCGGGGTTAAAGCTCCATGACCACGAAACAATGGTAAATTCAAAAATGATTAGCACCAACCCACGGACAATTAAATTGTAAGAAAATGCCTTAGTTGAAGCGTATTTATGCTCGGTAACAGCTGCTGAAAGGCCTGCTAAAAAAACAAATAAAGGGGCGCAAAAGTGCGAAATAAAGCGGGTGAAAAAAGTAACAGGGCTGGTACCCGGAACCGCCATAGGATCGGTTACTGAGTAATTAAGACAATAATACATACCATGGTCAATCACCATAAATATAATGATAATGCCACGCAATAAATCAATATGATGTAACCGAGGGGCTGTAGAGTGAGACGACATCATTAAGCTCAAATACGTTGTATAAATTTGCCGATATTATATGTTATATAGTATCGTCATGCGAGCTTGAGCGCTTTTAAGCGCCTTGATTTATTACATTAATTTAGGTTGCAGTAGTTACTCACAATTTATCTTCTTTTTAGTAATTTCATAATGGTACACCTTAGCATTACTTAAACTTTTTAATGTACCTCAGTGTTATAAAATTAATGATAGCTAATAAAATAGCAATTTCGTAACGGCTGTAGGCAACCGCTATACCAATTAAACCCATATTCCATATGCTTGCTGCTGTTGCGGTACCCGATGTAGATTTATTATTTTTTAAAATTGCACCACCGCCAATAAAGCCTATGCCGGTAATAATCCCTTGTAGCATTTTAGATTGCGCTTCTGCACCTTCTAGCACTGACATAGCAATTACCGCATAGCCGCATGAGGCAACTGCCACAAGTGGAAAAGTCCTTAACCCTGCGCCATGGTGGCTTCGCTCCCTGTCGTAAGCCATAGGCAGTGCGAGTATGTAGGCAATGCCAAGGTGTACTAAATTATCGATGATTTCGTTCCACTGTAAATCAATTTCCATAATGGTCTCTATTAGTTAAGGGTGTAAACTAATAGCAACCTACAGGCCAGCTTATTTTATTGCTTAAAATCAATGTTTTAAATCTAAATATAAGAGGCATTAATTAATTAATTGGTAACATTTACATAGTTAATTTACGCTTTTACAGATAAACGCTGCCTATGCGTTTAATTAATTATGCAAAGTGCGTATTATTTTATTATTAAACATAAATAAACAGTATTTCACTTGCCTTTACATACAACCAAGCTTGAAAAAACAGCGTTATTACTTTGCCTTACTCTTTGTGCTATTGCATTTTTGGCGCCTCAATTACTCACCAATCATTTGCAACCGCTTATAAATAACGCTTTAAGTTTTTTAGGGGCGCCTTTTTTTTTATTAGTAAATTTTTTATTAGTTGCAGTTATCGTTATTGCCATAAGCCCGCTTGGTAGGCGAAAAGTAGGCGGTGACAATGCCCATATTGAATTTGGCTTATTTGGTTGGCTTTCTATGCTTTTTGCCGCAGGGATGGGGTCGGGTTTAATTTTTTGGGGAGTTGCAGAGCCTGCGTTGAATGTAGTCAACTCTCCTTTAAAACATACACTTTACCCTGACAAAGTAAGTAGTGCTTTAGCGCTGACGTTGGTTAACTGGGGGGCGCATGCGTGGGCTCTTTATGCAGTATTTGGGCTTGTGTTAGGTGGCTTAACAAAAAACAGTCATTGCAGTGGTGATATTAGCGCACCGGTAATCAGTGCATTAAAAGGCGCAATAGATATAAAATACCAAAACAGGCTTACCTTTATTGTTAAATTAGTGGCCGTGCTTGCCATTTTTTTTGGTGTGGTTGGGACAATTGCAAACTCTACGTTATTGCTACGCAAGGGAATTGAAATAAATTTAGGGATAGAGTCAGCGCTTGTATCTGGTTTTATCATAATCAGCTTAATTGTATTGCTGTATACAATATCGGCCAAGCTTGGGCTTAAAAAAGGTATTCAAACGCTGAGTAAGTTTAATGTTTGGCTAGCTTTTTTACTTTTATTGTGGCTGCTTTTGTTAATGCCCATACAGCCTATAATGGCTATTGCCATTGAGGGTACTAGGGATTACCTACGGCTTATTTTTACAGGGGCATGGCAATTACAAAGCCAACTTAATAACCCCGAGTGGGCAAATGGCTGGACCTACAATTATTATTTTTGGTGGTTAGCGTGGGGACCTTTCGTTGGCGTGTTTTTAGCTAAAATTAGCCAAGGCCGGCCAGTGTGGCAATATATATTGGGCGTAGTTTTGCTACCTACGCTTGTGACTATTGTGTGGTTTAGTGTGTTTTCGGGCTCGGCTATCGCATGGGATAAAACCTACCATGCCGGTATTTTAGATGCCATTAAAGCCGACTATACTCAAGGGCTATTTATATTTTTTCAGCAGTTAGGCTGGCAAGGCGCCGTACTTATTTGGTCAAGCTTGTTACTGTTACTTATTTTTGTGGTTACCTCAGCCGATTCGGCCATATTAGTAATACGTGATCTAACAAATAGCAAAAAGGCAAAAGCATGGAGTATTTATGGTTGGTCACTCGCGCTTGGGCTTTGTGCCTTTATATTACTGGTACAAAATAATGAGCCACTAAACAGAACCATTGCTATTATTGGCGCTTTACCGTTTTTAGTTATTTTTATTTTGCAGCTGGTGGGCTTTATAAAAGAGTGTATAAGTGAATTTAAGTATTAGGGCTTAAACCCATTTTATTAATAAAAGGATGACGCACTGTATTAAATTGTACGCTTAGGCCGTTCAAAATTAAGTATATAGAACAGGTATACATATTTTTACAATACTATTTTTAAAGATGTTTATAATTTAGGTAATGTTTTTGATCAGGATGAGTCATGAGAGCGCTAACTTTATGTTTATGTGTTATTTACCTAAGTGGCTGCACAGTCAAATGCACGCGCCAATAAATATAGTAATAGCCCAGCTCGCTCTGAGCCTTATAAAAATCCACTCGAACCTGTACCGAAAGACAAAAATGGGTTTAGTTTTACCGATATAGGGTTAAAAATAGATTCATTGCTGATCAATTTAGTAAAAGGTGAGGGCGATACGGTACAAGTGTGTAGGCAAGTAAGTAAAGTATTGAAAGAGTGTGTAGAAGTAGATAAATCTGATCTACACACTAATGAGATTACGCAGTTAAAAACTGACTATGAAATGATAAGTGTTGGTCAATAAAGCTGCTTATAAAAAAGTAACTATGATCGTAGCCAGCTTGCATTTCAATGCTAAGCGGGTAACCTTTATTTTTAGCAACAGCCGCTAAATTTTGTGGCTTAAGTTGCTCCTCTAAAAACCCATCGGCTTCGCCCTGTGTAACAAGCATAGGGAGAAAATCAGCCTGCTGCGCTTTTTTCATCAATTCGCACGAATCGTATTGAGCCCAGAGCTCTTTGTCAGTGCCTAAGTAACCCGTAAATGCTTTCACGCCCCATGGGCAGTCAATTGGATTAACAATAGGGCTAAAGGCCGAAGCGCTAACAAACGCTTTAGGGTTTTTAAGTGCCAGCATTAAAGCGCCGTGCCCGCCCATAGAGTGACCACTAATTGCTTTAGTACCGGTTACTGGGAAGTGTTGCTCAATAAGCATAGGTAGTTCATCAACTACATAGTCATACATATTAAAATGTGTATTGAACGGTGCTTGTGTTGCGTTTACGTAAAAGCCTGCGCCTTGGCCAAAGTCGTAGTTGTCGTCATCAGGGACATTATCACCACGTGGGCTTGTATCAGGCGCTACAATTGCAATACCCAGCTCAGCCGCTTTTTTAAATGCGCCGGCTTTTTGCATAAAGTTTTCGTCTGTACAGGTTAAACCCGATAGCCAATAAAGCACTGGCACTTTATTTGTTTCGCTTGCGCCAGGGGGTAAAAATACCGCAAAACGCATTGAGCAATGGGTACTTGTTGCAGTGTGGGTGTACTGTTTGTGCCAACCACCTGCTACTTTTGTACTTGAGATATTTTCTAACATAAAAATCCTTAAAAGCCGCAAACAATTAAGTATTACGGCTTTTTAATACATAGGTTACCAATAGCGTATTAGTAGTGAATTACTGTACGAATACTTTTACCTTCGTGCATTAAATCAAACGCATCGTTAATTTCTTCAAGACTCATGGTATGCGTAATAAAGTCGTTAAGAGCAAATTCGCCTGCCATGTAACGCTCAACAATTTCAGGCAACTGTGAACGGCCTTTAACGCCACCAAATGCGCTACCACGCCATACACGCCCTGTTACAAGTTGGAAAGGACGGGTTGAAATTTCTTGGCCAGCACCGGCTACACCAATAATTACCGACTCACCCCAACCTTTATGACAACACTCAAGTGCTGAGCGCATTACATCAACGTTACCAATACACTCAAACGAGTAATCAACACCGCCATCGGTCATATCAACAATCACTTCTTGGATAGGCTTGTCGAAGTCTTTAGGGTTTACTAAATCGGTTGCGCCAAGTTTTGTTGCAAGGTCAAATTTGCTGGTATTAATATCAACACCAATAATGCGACCCGCGCCTGCCATTTTTGCACCAATAATAGCCGATAAACCAATGCCACCTAAGCCAAAAATAGCCACGGTATCGCCAGGTTTTACGTTTGCAGTGTTTGTTACCGCGCCCATACCTGTGGTTACGCCACAGCCTAATAAACAAATTTCTTCAAGCGACGCTTCTTTGTTTACTTTTGCGAGTGAAATTTCTGGAAGTACTGTGTACTCAGAAAAAGTAGACGTACCCATGTAGTGATAAATTGGTTGGCCGTCTTTAAAAAAGCGTGTAGTGCCATCTGGCATTAGGCCTTTACCTTGTGTTTCGCGCACTGCTGAACACAGGTTAGTTTTGCCTGAAGTACACATTTTACATACGCCACATTCAGCGGTGTAAAGTGGAATAACGTGATCGCCTACTTCAACACTGGTTACGCCTTCGCCCACTGCATACACAACGCCTGCACCTTCGTGGCCTAAAATTGCTGGGAAAATACCTTCAGGATCTTCACCTGATAAAGTAAATGCATCAGTGTGACAAACACCAGTAGCGGTAATTTTTACCATTACTTCGCCTTTTTTAGGCATCATCACATCAACTTCTTCAACGCTTAGAGGTTGGTTTGGACCCCACGCAATAGCTGCTTTTGATTTTATAAATTCAGACATGTGTTTATCCTTTGTAGTGGTTTTAAATAACAATTGTAGACCCAATTTGTTTGGGTGATGGCTCTATTGTATTTGTTTCTCAAACAATGATAATCTCTGATTTATTAAAACACTTTTACAGTATGGTAATAATGGCGCGTTGGGATGGCATAGACGAATTTATAGCAGTGGGTGAAGAGGGCAGTTTTACAGCAGCGGCTAATGTACTGGGGTTGTCGGTTGCTCATATAAGTCGCCATGTAACGGCGCTGGAGCAGCGTTTAAATACCCAGTTACTCACCCGTACCACCCGCAAAGTGGTATTAACCAAAGAAGGTGAAGCCTTTTTACATCAAACTAAGCAACTACAACACGCTATGGACGATGCCACGCAAAGCTTAGCAACGCAGCAAACAACGCCTAAAGGTAAAATTAAATTAACAGCACCGGTTATGTATGGTGAAACTTTTATTATGCCCATTGTGCACAATTTTATGCACGCTCATCCTGAGGTCGAAGTAATTGCTACTCTTTCTAACGAGCAAGAAAATTTACTCGAAGGCGGGTTTGATTTAGCCATTCGGTTAGGGCATTTAAAAGATTCAAGCCACAGAGCACGGCGTTTAAGTGCTAGGCGCTTTATAATGTGTGCCTCCCCAGATTATTTATCCCGAGTAGGTGAGCCTCATACCCTAGGCGAGCTAAACCAACATCAATGTTTAATTGGTAACAGCAGTTACTGGCGAGTAAACGAAAACGGCCGCGATAAACACATTAAAATTGCAGGACGCTTGCGCTGTAATAGTGGTTGGGCATTAGTTGATGGTGCAAAAAAAGGCTTAGGAATAGTTCAGCTGCCAAATTATTACATTGAAAATGAGCTACGAACGGGCGAGCTTGTGCCAGTATTAACTTCTTATCAGCCGGATCAAGAAGGCGTGTGGGGAATTTACCCACCGCGTCAGTTTGTTGCCACTAATGTAAGAGTATTACTCGATTATTTAGTGGCTGGGCTTGAATAAAGCGCGCTTAAAATATAGCCAAGTATAAGATTTATAAATTATTTCTTACATTTATGGTCATATTCAATTCATCTTAGTTCGTGCTACTATAGCCGCACACTTTTAGCATAAATGTTTTAAATAATATGTTTCAACCGGTTAGCTTATTTATAGGGCTCAGATATAGCCGCTCCTCCAAAGGAAATGCGTTTATATCGTTTATCTCGTTTTTTTCTATTGCCGGAATAGCCATAGGGCTAATGGCCTTGTTCACTGTAAGCAGTGTAATGAATGGCTTTGAAAACAGTTTAAAAACAAATATGTTAGGGCTCATTCCCCACGTAGAAGTACAAGCCAATAAACACACCAGCGCACAAATGACTGCATTAAAAACCGATTTAGAGCGCTCAGATTATGTAGATCACGTAAGCCTTTACCGTCACGGCGAAGCCATTTTGCAAACCAATAAAGATTTACACGGCGTATTACTGCAAGGCTTGTATGGCGATAATGGCTCGCTATATAAAATTACCGATAAAGTTGTGCAGGGCAATTGGCAAAACGTTTTAAATAATAGCTACAACATAGCTATTAGCCGTTACTTAAGCCGAAAACTTGGCGTAGGTATGGGAGAAAAACTGCGCGTAATTATGCCTAACGCCTCTACTTACACGCCACTTGGGCGCGTACCTAGTCAGCGTTTATTTAAAATAGCCGCAATATACGAAACCGGCTCAGAGATAGATATGAGCCTTGCATTTACCAGCGGCGCATCTTTACAGCGGGTATTAAAGCTTAACAAAAATACCGCGCCTAACTTAAGCGTGTCGTTACATGAACCCTTTGAATTAGCGCAATTTACAAAGGACAGCCAGCACATTTTACGCGACTACCAAGTAAGTGACTGGCGCAGTAGCCAAGGTACTTTATTTGCCGCGGTTGCCATGGAAAAACGTATTATGTCTATGTTATTAGGGCTGATTGTATTAGTGGCTGTATTTAATATTGTTTCGGCACTGACTATGATGGTGAGTGAAAAACAAGGCGAAGTGGCAATATTACAAACCTTAGGTTTAACGCCTTCACAAGTACAAAAAGTGTTTATGGTGCAAGGCTTGTATAACGGGGTTATTGGCACAGCGATAGGGGCACTTTTAGGTGTATTGTTTAGCTTATATATTAATGAACTACTCGCTGCTGTGGGGCTAAACCTACTAGCAGGTGTAGAGCTTCCGGTAAAATTTGATGTGTTAAGCCTCGTTATTATTGCGCTTAGCAGTATTGCAATGAGCTTTTTAGCCACTTTATATCCTGCGCGCAAAGCCGCAAAAGTAAAACCAGCAGAGGTATTGCGTTATGAATGATTTAGTTATTAGTTGTCAAAACTTAAGTAAAGTTTATCAAGATGGCCAAAACCAAGTAGAAGTATTAAAAGGGGTGGACTTATCTCTTAACCAAGGTGATATGCTGGCTATAGTAGGCAGCTCAGGCTCAGGGAAAAGTACCTTATTGCATATTTTAGGAACCCTTGATACGGCTACATCGGGTAGCGCTAAAATAAAAAATCAAGACGTTGCTAAATTATCGCGAACAGAGCAAGCGGCGTTTAGAAATAAAAACTTGGGCTTTATTTATCAGTTTCACCATTTATTAATGGAATTTAGTGCGGTTGAAAACGTGGCTATGCCGCTGCTAATTAAAGGGCTCAACGCAAAAGAGGCGAAAGAGCAAGCCTTGCAAATGCTAGATAAAGTAGGCTTAGCGCATCGCTGTGAGCACAAACCTTCGGCACTCTCTGGTGGAGAGCGCCAGCGTGTTGCTATTGCTCGTGCTTTAGTGACTAAACCCGCATTAGTGTTAGCCGACGAACCTACCGGTAACCTTGATAAGCAAAACGCGATTAAAATTTACGATTTAATTAATGAGCTAAATAAAAGCTTAAATACTAGTTTTGTGGTGGTTACTCACGACTTAGAGCTTGCAGACAAACTAGGAAAAATTGCGTATTTAGATGATGGGAAACTTGCTATAAAAGAGTCGCACCATGTTGCTTAGTTTATTTTTAAGTGAACGCTTTAGAGCGTATTCTGGCCATAAAGACGAAAAAAACGCATTTGTAAGCTTTATTGCCAAAGCCTCTACCGTTGGTATTTTATTAGGGGTGGCGGTGTTAATTGTTGCGCTTTCGGTTATTAATGGCTTTGAGCAGCAATTAGTGCATCGTTTATTAAGTGTGGTACCGCAAGTTGAATACGTAGCGCCTAGCCGCCCCATTGCTGATTGGCCTAACAAAGTAGAAAAACTTAAAGCAGAGCCTCATGTTACAGGTGCTGCGCCATTTATAGCAGTAAATGGTATGGCGCAATTTAAAAGCCAGCTTAAAGCGGTAGAAATACGCGGCGTTGAACCTCGCTATGAAGGGAGTGTATCGGCCATAAATCAATTTACCAAAGGCACACTGGTTAGTCAGCTGCGCACGGATGACGTTATTTTAGGCAAGCAAATTGTAAAGCAATTAGGCGCTAATATAGGCGATAACATTACTTTACTCATTCCTAAAATTAGCGAGCAAGGCAAGTCTCTATTAGCCCCTAAACGCGTAACGTTAACACTTGCGGGCATTATAGAAATGGGTGGGCCAATTGACAGTAGCGCTGCGTTTATTCACTTAAATAAAGCACAGTCAGTTTTAGGTTACGACGCCAGCCAAGTGACAGGTTTACGTTTGAGCGTAGATGATGTGTTTGCTGCACATCAAATTGCACTGCGAGTAGGGCAAACTATTAGTGATTATGTGTATGTCTCTAGCTGGTTTAGAACGCAAGGTAGCCTGTATCAAGATATTCAAATGGTGCGCACAATTGTGTACATTGTGGTGTTTTTAATTATAGCGGTAGCTAGTTTTAACATTGTATCGTCGCTTGTAATGGAAGTGCGCGAAAAACAAGGCAACATAGCTATTCTAAAAACTATGGGTGCTAAAGACAGTACCATTTTAGCTACCTTTGTCATGCAAGGTTTAACGCAAGCCTTTGTTGGCGTGTTACTTGGCACACTAGTTGGGGTTATATTAGCGCTTAACATTAGTGAGCTGTTTACATGGGTTAGCCAGTTATTTGCAGCTAATCCGCTTGAAGGTGTATATTTTATTGAATTTTTACCCAGTAAATTAGTGCTCAGTGATATTGGAATAACAGTTATTGTTACCTTTGTTTTAGCTGTACTTGCTACTATTTACCCGGCGTGGCAAGCAACTCGAGTCGACCCTGCCAAGGTACTGGGTAATTAACAACTCTTTATAGTGTAAATATCAATAGGGCAGCGTGCCTTAAGCTGCTAAACTGCGCGCTCATTTAACGTGGGCGCTCTAATTTAGCCTCGCTCTCTACTCAGGAAATTACTTTGACAAATAACGATATTTTACGCCGTGTTCGCTATACCTTTAATTTAACCGATACTGCCATGGTCGGTATTTTTGCCGCCGCAGAGGCTACAGTTACCACTGAGCAAGTCGTTGCATGGTTAACAAAAGAGGGTGAGCAAGGGTTTGTTAAAATGTCAGACACTGAGTTTGCTACGTTTTTAAATGGCTTTATAAATACAAAGCGTGGCAAGCGCGAAGGCCCACAGCCTGTACCAGAGGCTAAGTTAAATAATAATATTATTTTTATGAAGCTACGTATTGCTTTAAACATGAAAGCAGAAGATGTAATAGCAACACTTGCACAGGTTGACTTTGAATTAAGTAAACATGAGCTCAGTGCGTTTTCTCGCAAGGTAGAAAATAAACATTACCGTGTGTGTAACGATCAGGTTTTGCGCTTGTTTTTAACAGGTGTTCAGCAGCAGTATCGCCCTGCAGAGTAAGTAAATTATTTAACGCTAAAAGCTCAGCAATTGCTGAGCTTTTTTGTAATTAATGTTTGCGGTTAAGAAAAGGCCTTATCAGTAAGTGATTGCTGCATTTGCTCTCGCATTTTAAACTTTTGCAGTTTGCCTGTTACTGTCATTGGGTAACTCTCTACAAAGCGAATATAACGGGGCATTTTAAAATAGGCGAGTTTGTCTTTTAAAAATGCACGTATTGCTTGCTCATCAAGTACTGCATCTTCTTTTGGCTGGATCCACGCACACACTTCTTCGCCGTACTTCTCATCACTAATACCAAATATAGCGGCATCTTGAATACCTGGGTAAGTGTAAAGAACCTCTTCAATTTCGCGTGGGTAAATGTTTTCGCCACCTCGAATGATCATGTCTTTAATGCGGCCAACAATACTCACAAACCCTTCGCTGTCCATTACCCCTAAATCACCAGAGTGTAACCAACCTTCATCATCTATAGTGGCTTTTGTTTTTTCTTCGTCATTCCAATAGCAGCGCATTATACCGGCGCCCTTACTGCATACCTCACCAGGTACACCTATTTTTTGAATGTTACCCAGTTCGTCAATAATTTTAACCTCAGTGTGAGCAAGGGCTCGGCCAACGGTTGTTACTTGGCGCTCTATTGATGAGTCGGTTTCGGTTATATTGTTGATTGGGCTGCACTCAGTTTGCCCGTACGCAATTAATACTTGATGCATGTTCATTTGTGTTTGGACTTTACGCATGACTTGCTCAGGGCACGTTGAGCCCGCCATTACACCAGTGCGTAAAGTGCTGAGGTTATAATTGGTAAAATTAGGCAGCTCTAGTTGGCTAATAAACATAGTAGGCACACCATGCAGCGCGGTGCACCCCTCTTGCTGGACAACATCAAGCGTGGTTTTTGCATCAAACGCATCGCTTGGGTATATAGCTGCGGCACCTTTACTTACACATAGCAGGCTGCCAAGTACCATCGCAAAACAATGATACAGAGGCACAGGAATACACAGTTTATCTTGCGCTGTAAAATGCATAGCCTCTGCAACAAATAGCGCATTATTTAGTATGTTTTTATGGGTGAGTGTAGCGCCTTTAGGGTTGCCCGTGGTGCCAGAGGTAAACTGTATATTTATGTCTTGATCCGCGTTTAAATTTGCTGTAATCGCATTTAATTCAAGCTTGTGAGCCGGGGTGGCAAAATTCATCACATCATCAAACGTAAACATTCCAGGGCTTTTTTCATTGCCAATACGTATTACATTTTTAAGGCTAGGTAGAGCATGTGCATTTAGCTCACCGGGTTCACATTTGGTAAGCTCTGGCGCTAAGCTGTTAAGCATGTCTATATAATTGCTGCCTTTAAAATGTGAAGCGGTAATTAACGTGCTGCATTCTACCGAGTTCAAAGCATAGGCTAACTCGTTTGGTCTGTAGGCAGGGTTAATGCAGACCATAATGGCACCTATTTTGGCGCTCGCAAATTGGGTTAAACACCACTCAATGTTATTAGGTGACCATATTCCTACTCTATCTCCTGGTTTAACGCCTATTGCTAGTAGCCCCATAGCGAGTTGATTAACTTCATTTTGAAATGCTTTATACGTTAAACGTACATTTTGATGGCTAACAACGACAGCGAGCGAATTAGGGTGTTTGTCGACAATAAAATCAAAATACTCGCCAATTGTTTTATCCGTTAGCGGCGTGCTTTGCGCACCTTTAAAATAGCTTTTTGTGAGCGGTAATGTGTTTATTTGTTCTACTTCTTTTACCGAGCGCGATGGTGTGTGCATGTGCTTCTCCGTATTAATGTGTGTCAGTTACTTATATCAATCCGTGCTGATAAGTCAGTATTCATTTGCTTAGCCACGAATAGCTGTGTAGCAAAATAAAAAATAGTTAAGCGAATTGTTATAGGCTGTAGTTAAAATAAACACAAATTGTCGACAAAGAAAGGGTGGTTAGACTAATGTACTAAGCATAAAGAAAAGTTAAATGGAACGTTTTACAGAGGGGCAATAAAAACTAACTTTTATAAAGGCATAAAAAAACGCCACTAAATGGCGTTTTTATAGTTTGTTTTAATCGCTTTGTGACTTATAGCTCGTCACTGCGGTAGGTTTTTTTCATAATGTATACATAGGCATTAACAAAAGCGTTTTCTTGGTACTTTTTAAGGCCTGTGTCTTCAAACGCAATAGGTATAGGGTTGCGTTTAAGCTGCTCTTTAATTTCGGTCGTTGAGAACACGCGAACGTCTAACTCTTCAATTAATTGAATTGCTGTTTCCATTTTAAAGCCCTTTGCACTGCCTGCAAATTTACCTTTAGGTTGGCGCTCACGAATGGCAACAGAATCAATTTGGTAATCTTGCATTAGTTTTGCAAAATCAAATTGAAATTTACGCATTATTTCAGTGTCGTTACCGTTACCTAAGGTAAAGCGTGTTTGGCGCACATCGCGAATATCAAATACGTCGTTATCTTTACTTAAAATACAAAGTAGTACATCACTACCGGTAATTTCTACACCACATGTTCTCATTGCTGTTCTCTAATATAACTTAATTGCTTGGTATTATACCCAACATCTAATAAATTGCGAGAGCAAGGCGGTGCAGGTGCATTTTAATAATCAATAAACTCAAGTTGTCACATGCTTAATTTAAATTAGCGAGCGAAAAACAAAAAAATGACAATTTTAGGTGAAATATCAAGTAATGAGCGCGCTTTAAACTTGTAATTGATACTCTATCACGCGACAATATCTTTTTTGTAGTTGAGCAGACTCAGCATCTACATTAGTCATTTATGGCGAAAAATAGTCAATGCTTATTCGTAAAAGCGTTGTCGAGTCATTCTCATTTAATTTATTTAAAAATACACGTGATACATTGTAGGTGTCACCACTGTATGTAAGGATTTATAATGCCAGTTATTACTCTTCCTGACGGCAGTCAGCGTAGTTTTGAAAACCCTGTAAGTACTCTTGATGTAGCTAACGACATTGGCCCAGGCCTTGCTAAAGCAACCATTGCTGGTCGCGTTAATGGCGAGCGTGTTGATGCGTGCGATATGATCAACGAAGATTCGCGTCTTGAGATCATCACCGCAAAAGATGACGACGGCCTAGAGATTATTCGCCACTCGTGTGCTCACTTAATCGGTCACGCAGTTAAGCAGCTTTTCCCAGACGCTAAAATGGCTATTGGTTCAACTATTGATAACGGTTTTTACTACGATATTGATATGGAACACTCTTTGTCTCAAGAAGACTTAGACGCCATTGAAAAGCGTATGTTGCAACTTGCAAAAACAAACTACGACGTAGTGAAAAAAAATGTAAGCTGGCAAGAAGCACGCGATACGTTTGAAGCGCGTGGCGAAACATACAAAATGGAAATTTTGGACGAAAACATCGCAAAAGATGATCGCCCAGGACTATACCACCACGAAGAATACGTAGACATGTGTCGTGGTCCGCACGTACCAAACATGAAATTTTGCCAAAACTTCAAAATAATGAAAGTAGCTGGCGCTTACTGGCGTGGCGACTCTGAAAACAAAATGCTACAGCGTATTTACGGCACAGCGTGGGGCGATAAAAAGCAACTTAAAGCGTACCTTAAACGCTTAGAAGAGGCTGAAAAACGCGATCACCGCCGTATTGGTAAAGCGCTTGATTTATGGCACTGGCAAGAAGAAGCGCCAGGTATGGTATTTTGGCACAACGATGGTTGGAGCATTTACCGCGAGCTTGAAGAATTTGTTCGTGAAAAACTGCGTGAGTACAGCTACGAAGAAGTTAAAGGTCCAATGATGATGGACCGCTCTTTGTGGGAAAAATCAGGTCACTGGGAAAAATACTCAGACGCCATGTTTACCACAGAGTCTGAAAAACGCGAATACGCTATAAAACCAATGAACTGCCCAGGTCACGTGCAAATTTTTAACCAAGGTTTAAAATCGTACCGTGATTTACCACTGCGTATGGCCGAGTTTGGTTGTTGTCACCGTAACGAACCATCAGGCGCTTTACACGGCTTAATGCGTGTACGTGGCTTTACACAAGATGATGCTCACGTGTTCTGTACAGAAGAGCAAGTAATGGACGAAGTTTCAGCGTGTATTAAGATGGTTTATGATACATATGAGACATTCGGTTTTGACAAAATTGTAGTTAAGCTCTCTACGCGTCCTGAAAAACGCATCGGCGATGATGAAATTTGGGACAAAGCAGAGGTTGCATTAGCCGATGCACTTAAAGCAAACGACATTGAATTTGATTACCTACCAGGTGAAGGTGCCTTTTACGGACCTAAAATTGAATTTACTTTGTACGATTGTTTAGACAGAGCGTGGCAATGTGGTACAGTGCAACTCGACTTTGCATTACCGGGTCGTTTAGGCGCTACTTATGTAGCAGAAAATAACGAACGACGCACTCCGGTTATGATACACCGTGCTATTTTAGGCTCAATTGAGCGCTTTATCGGTATTTTAACTGAAGAATACGCTGGTTTATTCCCAACGTGGCTTGCTCCAAAGCAAGTGGTAATTATGAACATTACCGATAAACAAGCAGATTACGTGCACGAAATTGTACAAAAATTAAATAAACTTGGAATTAGAGCCGCTGCTGACTTGAGAAATGAGAAGATTGGCTTTAAAATCCGAGAACATACACTTAAGCGTATTCCTTACTTACTCGTTGTTGGCGATAAAGAAGTTGAACAACAGGAAGTAGCAGTACGTACCCGCACAGGTGAAGACCTAGGCAAATTTAATGTTGATGATTTTGTAGCTAAAATTAGCGAAGAAATTAAAAATCGACAGTAAAAATCGAGCGTGTAGGGCAATCACAAACAGCCAACTACGCGCTTATATTATTGATATTCTTGGAGGAACGTACCATTAGAGGCGGCAAGAAAGGGCAACAAACAGCTCAAAAAAATCGTATTAACGAAGAAATTACAGCTCAAGAAGTTCGTTTAATCGACATCGAAGGCGAACAAGCTGGAATTCAGTCATTAAAAGACGCACAAGCTATGGCTGATGCAGCGGGTGTTGATCTTGTAGAGATTAGCCCAAACGCTGAGCCGCCTGTTTGTAAGGTTATGGACTACGGTAAGTTCATCTTTGAAAAAAGCAAAGAACTAAAAGAGCAGAAGAAGAAGCAAAAGCAAATCCAGATTAAAGAAATCAAATTCCGTCCTGGCACGGATGAAGGTGACTATCAGGTTAAGCTGCGCAACTTACGTAAGTTCTTAGAAGCTGGCGATAAAGCTAAGATTACTATCCGCTTCCGTGGCCGCGAAATGGCTCACCAAGAAATTGGTATCGAATTATTAAACCGTGTTAAGGCTGATTTAGAAGAACTTGCAGTAGTTGAGTCTTTCCCAAATCGTGTTGAAGGCCGCCAAATGGTTATGATGATGGCGCCTGTTGCTAAAAAATAATTTTTAAGCGATAATACGCACCGAATTTAGCTCAGGTACCCAAGTAATATGCAAATATTCACCTGTGCTAACCGGTTTTAAAGTAAAATTGCGGCATTTTTGCTGGGTTTTCACCGGAATATGGCAGTAAGTTAGGCCTAAAAGTGGAGCTATAGAAATATATCTCACGCCTGCTTACTAATTTTTAAGCAATACATTTGGAGTTATTGCAATGGCTTATAAGCTAAAAAGTCACAGAGGCGCTGCTAAGCGTTTCAAGAAAACTGCTTCTGGCGGTTTCAAGCGTAAACAAGCGCATCTTCGTCACATTCTGACTAAGAAAACTTCTAAGCGTAAGTTACACCTACGTCCTAAGATGATGGTTCATAAAAATGACCATGGTCTAGTTTCACGTATGTTACCATTCGCTTAATAGGGGTTTTTAGAAATGGCAAGAGTTAAACGCGGCGTTGTCGCACGTGCACGTCACAAAAAAGTTTTAAAGCAAGCTAAAGGTTACTACGGAGCACGTTCACGTGTTTACCGCGTAGCTTTCCAGGCAGTTACTAAAGCGGGTCAATACGCTTACCGTGACCGTCGTGCGAAGAAACGTACTTTCCGTCAATTATGGATTGCACGTATCAATGCAGCTTCACGTCAAAATGGTCTGTCTTACAGCCGTTTTATCAATGGTCTTAAAAAGACTTCTGTAGAAATCGATCGTAAGATCCTTGCAGATATCGCTGTTTACGACCAAGTTGCATTTGCAGCGCTTGTTGAAAAAGCAAAAGAAGGCCTAGCGGCAGCTTAAGCTTTTTTAAATAAGTAATAAAGAGGAGCCCTAGGCTCCTTTTTTTGTGCCTGTAATTTAAGACTCGCTTAATAATATACCCCCGCAATAATACTTTATTATTTTGATGGCTAAATGTGTCGTTATCTGCGTTAAAAAACTCTCATTAAGAACTACTAAATAGCGAAGTTTTCCCTAGCTATTAACACGTTTATCCATTCTCAAAATAGATCACTTAATTAAGCGGATTGGTATAAACAACGAATTGCTTGCTAAGCTATTGACACTTTTCCCCAGCCTTAAAATTAACTACTTTAATAATCACTTTATTGAGTCCATGGGTATAAACGGGCTTTCTTTTTTGTTGAATCACCGCACTTTTATAATATCGCTATGTTTACTTGGTATAATTTATTTTATTAAAGCGTTTGTTAGAGAAAACTATGTTTGCAAGCCTGTTATTTCTATCTGCAATTGTGGCAGATAACAGTCATTTACCGCCACTTATTCCTTGGCAAGGTGATAGCCTTTCGTTATTACAACAGCAAGGCCCGTTAACCACTGATTTTGAGTTATCACAGAGCAAAGCCTCGCCAAACTATGCCGATACTATGGCGTTTGTAGATAGGCTTGTAGCGGCAAATCCCACGCAGTTTCAGTCTCAAATAATAGGCTACAGTAATAGTAATCGCGCTATTAAAATGTTGGTTGCCAGTGAGCAAGGTTTTTTTGAAGCTGGGCAAATGGCCAACAGCACTAAGCCAACCGTTTTTATCCAAGCCGGTATTCATGCAGGTGAGATAGATGGTAAAGACGCCATGTTTATGTTGCTGCGCGATATTGCGACAGGTAAGCGCCGGGATATTTTAAAAAAGGTAAACATACTTTTTATTCCTATTTTAAACGTAGATGGGCATGAACGCAGCAGCGCATTTAATCGCATAAATCAGCGCGGCCCTGAAAAAATGGGCTTTAGAACCAATGCAAATAATCTAAACCTTAATCGCGATTTCACTAAGTTAGATACACCAGAGGTGAGAAGTGTTTTAAAGGTTATTAACGATTACAACCCAAACTTATACATTGATGTGCATGTTACCGATGGCGCCGATTATCAGTACGATGTGACCTATGGTTATAACCCTGTATTTGCAAGCGAATCGCCTGCTATATCTGATGCATTAGATCAGTATATAAAGCCGGTTATTGACGAAACATTACAAAAGCAAGGGCATATACCTGGGCCATTGGTATTTGTTATGGATAAACGCGACTTTAAAAAAGGCCTTGCAGGTTGGGTGGCTACACCGCGTTTTTCAAACGGGTGGGGCGATTTAAAATCATTACCAACAATTTTAGTCGAAAACCATTCTTTAAAACCTTATCAACAACGCGTATTAGGCACCTATGTATTTTTAGATGGGGCAATAAACGCGCTTTCTCAGTACAGTCATGAGCTTTCGAACGCCGTTAAAAAAGAGCAAGAATTTGTACCTGAGAAACTAATTGTTAAACGAGGTTATGCTAAACAAGCACACACAATCAGTGAGTTTAAAGGGGTAGAATACACATCAAGTGTAAGTGCGCTTTCGGGGCAAACTGAGGTTAAATATTTAGGTAAAGCCTATACCTACACTGACTTACCGATTTATTGGCAAAAAGAGGTTGAACGAGTTGTTGATGTGCCTGAAGCGTTTTTTGTTCCGCCTGTGTATAGCGATATAATAGAAAAGCTTAAGTTACATGGGGTGTCAGTAAACAAACTTAAAGGCGCGAATACGCAACCTTTAAAGCTTGCCAAAGTACTTGATTACTCGTTTGATAAAGCCCCATTTGAAGGGCGCTTTAGAGTCTCTGCAAGTTTTGATTATGTACCAGCAATAAATGTAGATTTAGACGGATGGTATCAAGTAAATACGCAGCAAAAAGCAGGTGAGTTAGCGGTTCATTTATTACACCCAGAGGCTCCTGATTCATTTTTTGCGTGGGGTGAGTTTAATACAATTTTTCAACGAACAGAGTACATGGAAAACTACGCGTTAATCCCTTACGCAAGGAAAATGCTTAAAGACAACCCAAAACTTGCTCTCGAGTTTGATAAAAAACTTCAAGATAAAGCATTTGCGCAAGATGCCAATGCACGTTTGCACTGGTTATATTCACATACGCCATTTTATGACGAAGCGTATTTGAAATACCCAATTTTAATGTCGTATGAGCAAGTAGCCGTTATTCCCGATCAAAAAGATAAAGAAATTTAATATGCACGTTATTACGATACCCGTGACTGCTTTTTCTCAAAATTGCAGAATAATTAGCTGTATAGAAACAAAGCAAGCTGTGGTGATAGACCCAGGTGGTGATGCACAAAAAATTATAGCCACGCTTAGTGAGCACAAATTAGTACTGAGCGCTATTTGGCTTACACACGGGCATTTAGACCACGTAGGTGCGGCCGATGAATTACGCTCACACTACAATGTGCAAATTATTGGCCCGCAAAAAGATGAGTCATTTTGGTTTGATAACCTGCCTATGCAAGCACAAATGTTTGGTTTTTCAGCTATTGATGCTTTTTACCCTGACATTTGGCTTAATCATAATGATGTATTAACGCTTGGCAAACTTAGCTTTAGTGTTAAGCATTGCCCTGGGCACACACCGGGTCATATTGTGTTTTATGAGCCTGATCAGCAATGCGTTATTGTTGGCGATGTTATTTTTAAAGGTGCTGTAGGGCGTACAGATTTCCCTAAAGGCAATACAGAGCAGCTCATTGAGTCTATTAAAAGCCATATTTTAACACTTGATGACAACACGCGTATTTTAGCTGGCCATGGTGAAGATACCACTGTAGGCCACGAAAAGCGCACTAATCCATTTGTAAGTGGCCAATTTGGTTAATTAAAATCCATGAAAATGCAAAATTATTGCAGACGGAATTTTAAATTGGCTGTATAATTTAACCAGTTTATTAGATAAATAAGAAATAAAATGTCTCTAAATCACGTAGATCGCCAAATTTTGGCACTTTTACAACAGGACGCAAGTCTTTCAACTGCTGAAATTGCAGACAAAGTAGGCTTATCTCAATCACCTTGTTGGCGACGCATTGCAAAGCTTGAACAAGATGGCTATATCAAAAGTAAAGTTGCGCTTTTAGATGAGAAAAAGCTTGGTTTTGACATGCTTGTATACGCACATGTGCGCTTATCAAATCATGGCAAGAAAAACTTAGCTGAATTTGAAAAGCTAATTATGAGCTATGACGAAGTGACAGAATGTTACACAATGGCCGGCACGATGGACTTTATGCTGCGTATAATCTCACAAGGTATAGAAGGCTATGAGCACTTTGTACGTGACAATTTACTCAGCTTAGAATACGTTCAAGAGGTACACTCTAACGTAACCATGACATGTGTAAAACGCAGTACATCTCTTCCTCTATAAAATAAACGACACAAAGTTAAGCTATACTAAGAAAGCTAATAACGGTGTGTGCGAATTGTTAAATGAGCGCTAATTTGGTAACATTTAGCGCTTTTTCGATCCTAACCTAATAACCCCCTGAGGAACTCAATGTTTAACTTACTCAGCAAAGCGCCTAGCTCTGCTAAAAACGATATTTTATCTGGCTTAACTGTAGCACTTGCTTTAGTTCCAGAAGCTGTTGCGTTTGCTTTTGTAGCAAATGTCGAACCTTTAGTTGGTCTCTATGCCGCGTTTATCGTTGGTTTAATTACGGCTATTTTTGGTGGCCGCCCTGGTATGATTTCGGGCGCAACCGGTGCATTAGCTGTTGTAATGGTAAGTTTGGTACTTGATCATGGTGTTGAGTATTTATTTGCCACGGTGTTGCTGATGGGAATACTGCAAATACTCGCGGGTATATTTAAGCTCGGTAAGTTTATTCGCATGGTCCCCCACCCAGTTATGCTCGGCTTTGTAAATGGATTAGCGATAGTAATATTTTTAGCGCAGCTTGGGCAGTTTAAAGTACCAGATGGCGCAGGAGGCCAACAATGGATGACAGGCAACCCGCTTTACATCATGTTAGGTTTAGTTGCATTAACCATGGCTATCATTCACTTTTTACCTAAGCTCACCACTGCAGTGCCTTCTTCTTTAGTGGCTATTGTAACGGTAACCGCTTTAGTAATAGGCCTTGATTTAGACTCGCGCACTGTACTTGATTTCCTAAAAGGGATGACAGGTAATGAAGCGGCTACCATTGCTGGCGGCTTACCTGAATTTCACATTCCTATGGTCCCATTTACCCTGGAAACTTTTTATATAATTTTTCCGTATGCATTAATTTTAGCGGCCATTGGTTTAATTGAGTCGTTATTAACGCTTAGCTTGATTGATGAAATTACCGAAACCCGTGGTCACTCAAATAAAGAGTGTATTGGCCAAGGTGCTGCTAATGTAACCTGTGGCTTTTTTGGCGCAATGGGTGGCTGTGCCATGATTGGGCAATCAATGATCAACATTAATTCGGGCGGGCGCTCGCGCTTGTCGGGTATAAGTGCTGCACTAATGCTGCTTGCATTTATTATATTTGCTTCAAGTTTAATTGAAATGATCCCACTGGCTGCGCTAGTAGGTGTTATGTTTATGGTTGTACTTGGTACGTTTGAATGGGCAAGCTTTAAAATGATGAAGCGTGTACCACTGTCTGATGCCTTTGTAATTGTATTAGTATCTGGCGTAACCGTAGTAACCGATTTAGCGATTGCCGTGTGTGTTGGTGTTATTGTTTCTGCCTTGGTATTTGCTTGGAATCATGCAAAACATATCTACACAACTAATTACATTGATGAGCAAGGTGCTAAAGTTTACGAGCTTCACGGCCCGTTATTTTTTGGCTCAGTTAAAAACTTTTCTGAGTTATTCGATGTTAAAAACGACCCTAAAGATGTAATTATCGAATTTGAACACAGCCGTGTTGCGGATCACAGTGCCATAGAAGCCATCGACAGCTTAGCTGATAAGTACACTAAAGCAGGTAAACAGCTTCACTTACGTCATTTAAGTAAAGACTGTAAGCAGCTATTACACAAAGCGCGTGACTTAGTTGAGGTGAACGTAATTGAAGACCCAACTTATAAAGTAGCCTCTGATAAACTTGCTTAGTTTATAAGGTGGCTTTGCCCATACGAGCTGATTGAATCGGCATTTTAAAAGCGAAAGGTTAAAGCCTTTCGCTTTTTTATTGGTTTAACTTTGCGGTAAGGCTCTTAAAAATTAAGACAGTTGGTACTGCTAACACTTTGTAATAATCGATATAATAACCAAACCAGTGGTTAAATTAGCTAACGTAATTTTAACTTATTGGCTAACTTATACGGAGTTGTATTTTATTTTGAATTGGCAATCTTTAGTTGATAACAGGCAACGCTTTTTTTGGCTATTGCAAATTGCAGGCTGGATTGGTTATGCGCTTGTAAATTATATCGGCTCTAAAGTATTTGAAATGCGTGATATTTACGTGTTCGTTATATTATTAAATGCCTATGCGGGCTGTTTAATGACAGTCCCACTTCGTTATATTTACAGAAAAACCTGGAATGCATCGCCTTGGATATTAATGGTGGTTGTATTTGGTGCCTCGTACATTACAGGTACATTGTGGGCAATTGTACAAAAATTTAATTTATGGGAAATATACCGCCATGGTTATCGCCCAGAAGATTGGTTTTACTATTTACAGCATGGCTTAGATTCTGTTTACATAATTTTATGTTGGAGTGGCTTATACTTTGGCATAAAGTATTACCAGCTATTACAAAGTGAGCGACAAAAAGCGCTTAAAGCAACTACAATGGCCCATGAAGCGCAATTAAAAATGCTCAGATATCAACTTAACCCGCATTTTTTATTTAATACGCTTAATGCTATTTCTACATTAGTTTTGGTAAAAGAAAACAAAGATGCTAACTTAATGGTGGCAAGGTTAAGCGATTTTTTGCGTTATACACTAAATACCGATCCCATTAAAAAAGTGCCTTTAGAGCAAGAGCTACACGCATTAATGCTGTATTTAGAAATAGAGCGGGTTAGATTTGATGAGCGCTTAAAAGTAAATGTAGATGTAAGCGAGCAAGCAAAAGAGGCACTTGTGCCGAGCTTAATTTTGCAACCGATAATTGAGAACGCAATTAAATACGCCATTGCGCATATGTCACAAGGCGGTGTGATAGATATAAAAGCACAGGTTTTTGCCAACGAGCTACTACTTGAAGTAGGTGATAATGGCCCCGGTACCGAACTAATAGACGGACAACTTGTAAATGCACAAGGGGTAGGGGTGGCAAATACCAAAGACAGATTAAAAACGCTCTATGAAAATAATTATTCGTTTGTATTATCACATAATACGCCAAGTGGATTGAAAGTTAATCTGCGAGTACCGTTTGAGAAGGCTGTGAAGAAATGACTAAAATTAAAACCATCATTGTTGATGATGAACCATTAGCAAGAAAGGGCTTAGCAGTAAGACTTGAAGAATATACTGATATAGAAGTAGTTAAACTGTGTAGTTCAGGCTCTGATGCAATAGAAGCATGTAAAGAGCACCCAATAGACTTAGTTTTTTTAGATATACAAATGCCAGGAATGAATGGCTTTGAAGTTGCCCGTGCCTTAAGCGAAAGCACTAAAGCGTTACCCGCGATTGTGTTTGTTACTGCATTTGATCAATTTGCAGTAAAGGCATTTGAAATACATGCTTTGGATTACATTTTAAAACCCGTTGACGATAACAGACTAAAACAGGCGGTAGAAAAAGTGCATAGTTACTTAAAAACACAGCAAGACAACGCCCATAAGAAAAAACTAGCGAGTTTTGTTGCCGGTATTACAGGTAATAACTGTGAAGAAATACTTAAAAAATTAGCCACAGGCGATACCCTAACCGACAAACGTTACCCAGAATCACTGGCGGTAAAAGAGCAGGGTGAAATTATTCGTGTCCCGGTTGCGACAATTCAGTGGGTTGATGCCGCCGGCGATTATATGTGTTTACATTGCCAAGATGGGCAAACACATATTTTGCGCAAAACAATGAAAGAGCTTGAGCAAGAGCTCGACCCACATTTGTTTGTGCGCGTTCACCGCAGTGCAATTGTAAATACAAAACAAATAAGCAAGCTGGTTACACAAGTCAGCGGTGAGTATTTATTAGTGCTTGAAAACGGACAAGAGCTTAAAGTAAGCCGAAGCTACCGCGATAAAGTAAAAGCAGCGCTAGCCAGCTAGTTTGATATTTTACAGGCATAAAAAATGCGAGCTTAGCTCGCATTTTTTATATAAGGCAGAAATTACGCTACAGTTACAATTTTCATTGTGTTCGTTGCGCCCACAGTTTCCATTGAGTCACCGTGAGTAATAATTACTGTATCGCCAGAGTGTAAAGAGCCTTGTGCTACAAGGGTATCAAGTGCGGCTTTAACCATTCCGTCTTTTTCAGTTTTTGTAGAATCAAAAAACACAGGGTAAACACCACGATAAAGCGCGGTTTGGCCTAGCGTGCTTGCATGGCGTGAAAGCGAGTAAATAGGTAAACCAGAGCTGATACGCGACATAAGTTTAGCGGTGCTACCTGACTCAGTTAAGGTAACAATGGCTTTAACCGAATCTAAGTGATTAGCAGCGTACATAGCTGAAAGCGCGATAGATTCTGCATTGTTAGAAAAACGGCTGTCTAAACGGTGCTTAGATACATGGGTTTCTTTTTGCGATTCTGCACCTAAACAAACACGTGCCATTGTAGCGACTGTTTCTTCAGGGTAATCACCGGCAGCGGTTTCTGCTGAAAGCATAACTGCATCAGTACCATCAAGTACTGCATTTGCCACATCCATAACTTCTGCGCGTGTTGGCATTGGGTTATCGATCATCGATTCCATCATTTGTGTTGCGGTTACAACAGTACGGTTTAATGAACGAGCGCGACGAATAATGAGTTTTTGTTTACCCATTAGCGCAGCATCACCAATTTCAACACCTAAATCGCCACGAGCAACCATTACAGCGTCTGATGCTAAAACAATGTCATCTACGGCTTCTTGTGTTTCTACGGCTTCGGCACGTTCAATTTTTGCAAGTAGTTGTGCTTTAGAGCCAGCAGCTTCTGCTAAAGAGCGTACATAACGCATATCATCGCCACTGCGTGGGAATGATACTGCAATGTAATCAACATCTATTTCAGCGGCAGTGATTAAATCTTCTTTGTCTTTTTCTGTAAACGCAGGGGCTGTTAAACCACCGCCTAAACGGTTAATGCCTTTATTATTTGATAATACTCCACCTACCGTAACCGAGCAGTGCACTAAGTGACCTTCTACTTGCTCAACGGTTAGTTGAATAAGGCCATCGTTTAATAGTAATAAATCGCCAGGGCTTACATCTTGTGGTAATTCTTTGTAATCAATACCTACCGCGTTTACGTCGCCTTCACCTTTTTCCATTTTTGCATCTAGGGTGAATTTAGCGCCTACTTCAAGGTTTACTTTACCTTCTTTAAACGTTGAAACACGAATTTTAGGACCTTGAAGGTCTGCAAGGATAGCAACATGTTTACCTAATTTTGTGGCTATCTCGCGTACAGCTTGTGCACGGTCTTTATGATCTTGTGCAACACCATGTGAGAAGTTTAAACGTACTACATTAGCGCCAGCGCGAATAATTTTTTCTAGATTGTTATCTCGATCTGTTGCAGGCCCAAGTGTAGCGACTATTTTTGTGCGTCTTAGCATCAAATTCTCCTGTGTGCTTAGATGTGTAAGCAGGTTGACGGTTATTTTGTGACTTCAAAATACTTATAACTTATGTATAAACATTTTTAGTTATAGGCAAACTAGTTAGTATTGCCACTATTTTATACAAAACGAATATGTCATCATTATGACACCGGTGTCAAAATCCGTCAATGATCTTAAATTCAAAATACGCAGAGTATTTGTAACCGCACAGCCCTTATATTTGATACAATTGCAGTGCTTTTTAATAGCGTAATAAAAAAGCATGCTGTATTAGCTCAACGTTCGCATTTTATGACGGTATGAGTATAATGCACGCGGTATTATTTAATGAATTACTTAGTTTACTAACCAAATAGTTGTTACCGAGGAGGACACTAAATGCAAGTTGCATTAGTCGGGTTAGGCGTTATGGGCAAAAATATTGCCTTAAACATGATTGAAAAAGGCATAACGTTAGTCGCATATGATAAAAACCCACATGCGGGTGAAGAGTTATTAAGTTGTGCTAAATCGCAAGGCATGGCCGATAGACTTCATATTGTTTCTGATTTAGGAGACATGGTAAGGCGTTTAGAAGCACCTCGCTCTATTTTATTATTAGTGCCTGCAGGCGAACTGGTTGATGCTGTGTGTAATGAGCTTGTTGAAGCTGGCGTACAGTGTAACGATATGATTGTAGATTGTGGTAACAGTAACTACAAAGACGGCATTAATCGTAAACTTAAGTATCAAAACAAATTTGAATTTGCCACCATGGGCATTTCTGGCGGTGCCGAAGGCGCTCGTCATGGTCCTGCAATGATGGCAAGTGGCTCAGAAGGCGGTTGGGAGCGAATCGAACCGTGGTTTGAAAAAGTAGCCGCTAGCTACAATGGCGAGTCGTGTTTTGCACGCGTTGGTCAATCGGCCAGTGGCCATTTTGTAAAAATGGTTCACAACGGCATCGAATACGCAATTATGCAGCTTATTGCTGAAGTGTATCAACTACTTCGTATTGGCACAGGTCGCTCACCAAAAGAAGTGGCTGAAATTTTTGATGACTGGTCTACCGGTCACTTAAATAGCTACTTACTTGCTATTTCTAGCCATATTTTATCTCTTGAAAACACCAAGCAAGAACCGCTTGTTGATTTAATTGATAATAAAGTAGGCGCAAAAGGCACAGGCCTGTGGACTGCGCAAAATGCACTTGAACTGGGTATTGCTGTTCCTTCACTGGTTGCCGCGGTGCAAGCTCGCCACTTAACCAATGTATGTGACACCACCGCTGCACAAGAAATGACGTATGCCGCTAAAGCTACAAACAAGGTTGATATTGACCTTGAAGAGCTAAAAGATGCATTTACATTGGCGAGCTTATTAGCGTATCGCCAAGGTTTAGCGTTAATTAAAGGCGCTTCTCGTACCCATCAGTGGAAAGTAGACTTGTCTAAAACACTGCAAACATGGCGTGCCGGTTGTATTATTCGTGCTGACTACCTAGATAGCGTAGCGCAAGGCGTTGAATACATTGATACGCTTGAAAATGAATCTAATGCGCTTCGCAAAGTAACTGGGCAAGCTGTAATGACTGGCTTAGCGTTCCCTGTGCTTGCATCAACACAAACGTATTTAGCCACATTAACCACACCTAGTAATGGGCATTTAGTACAAGCTCAGCGTGATTACTTTGGTGAGCATGGTATTAAAACTCACTCAGGTGAAGTGTGCCACTTAACTGATTTAGTGGGTATAGACGCGAAAGTAAGATAATTAACGCGTTTATAAATTAATAAAGGCACGCTATTTAGCGTGCCTTTTGCGTTTTGGTCCCTAAAATTAGCGGCTTAATTCACCACGTAAATTGTCTTGCATTAAATGGCGAATCGTTTCAATTTCTAGGTTTTGGCTAAACAAATAATGCAGCTTTGTTAAACACGCCTCTAGTGTCATATCGTAGCCACTTATTACACCAATATTTAATAACGCGTTACCCGTAGCGTAACCGCCCATATTTACATGGCCTTTTAAACACTGCGTTAAATTAACAATAACCATGCCGCGTTTACTTGCCTCACTTAGCACGTCTAAAAAGTCGGGGTCTTGTGGGGCATTACCTACACCAAAGCTAAGCAATACCAGTGCTTTTATATTGTCATTCACCAAACTTTTAACCACGTCTTTACTAATGCCTGGGTATAAATAAAGTACACCAATTGGCTGAGGTGTAATGGTGGTTACCTGTAGTTCGTTTTCTACATAAGGGCTTAGCTGACCTTTAATTAGCTGAATATTAATTCCAGATAACGCTAAAGGCTCTAGGTTAGGAGATGCAAAAGCATTAAAACCATCGGCATGTGCTTTCGTGGCTCGGTTACCTCTAAATAATTGGTTATTAAAAAATAAGCTCACTTCAGCAATAGGGTAATTAGCCGCTAAAAACATGGCGTTTAATAAGTTAACTTGGCCGTCAGAGCGTAATTGCGATAAAGGAATTTGTGAGCCAGTAACAATAACGGGTTTAGTTAAGTTTTCGAACATGAACGACAGGGCAGAGGCTGTGTAAGCCATTGTATCGGTGCCATGAAGTACCACAAAACCATCGTAATCGTGGTATTTGCTTTTAATGTCATCAGCTATTAGTTGCCAATGCGCTGGCGACATATCTGATGAATCGATTAAAGGGCAGTACTCGTGAATATCAAAAAGGGGCATTTCTTCACGGTTAAATTCTGCGTTATTGACCACTGTTTCTGTTAAAAAACCTTCAGCCGGAATGTAGCCACGGCTCGATTTTTTCATACCTATGGTACCGCCAGTGTATGCGATATAAATGCGTTTACGTTTCATAAAAAAAGCCCAGTAAAAAAACTGGGCTTAGTATAACGTTAAGTTGTTTTAAATACAGCTGCTTGAGTAAATACGTGCACTTTTATTGTGCAACGCTACACTCTAAACAACGTGCGTATACACCTTGCGGATCGTTATAATCTTTTAGATCAGCTACTTCACTACTTAGGCGCTTTATCACCGTATTAATATTAGCTTGAGTGGCTAAAACAGAGGCTGTATCTGTATTTAAGCCAAGCATAGATTTAACGGATGCACTGCCAAAAATATCTTGCAGCATTTTTTCTTGCGGGCTTAGGTCTTGCTTAATTGTTTTCACTTCGTAGTGATTAAGTTTTGCAAGCGCCGCTGCGGCATCAATCGCATCTTGTTTATCACCAAGCTTATCAACTAGGCCAAGCTCTTGTGCTTGTGAAGCAATCCACACACGCCCTTGTGCAATTTTATCAACTTGCTCTGGTGTCATATTGCGAGCATCAGCAACAACATCTATAAAGCGGCTATAAGCTTCTTCAACACTCATTTGAATAACTTGCGCCATTTTTTCATTAAGCGGGCGAGTAATAGAAAATCCAGCCATTTCTGACGTTGCAACACCATCTGAGTACACACCAATTTCAGATAAAGTATCTTCAAAAGTCATAAATGTACCAAACACACCAATAGAGCCGGTGATAGTACTTGGTGCTGCCCAAATTTCGTTAGCTGCTGAGGCAATCCAATAACCGCCAGATGCGGCAACTGAGCTCATTGATGCGATTACTGGTTTGCCTGCGGCTTTAAGTGCTAATACTTCAGCACGAATAACCTCAGAGGCAAACATGCTGCCGCCACCTGAATCAATACGTAAAACAACCGCTTTTACTTTATCATCAAGGCGTGCTTTGCGAAGTAATGCTGCGGTAGAATCGCCGCCAATTTCACCTGCTTTGCGCTCACCATCAACAATCGTACCTTTAGCAACAACTACAGCAACTTTTTCTGTAATTGGGTTATCAAATTCGATAGGGGGCTTAACTAAGCTTAAGTATTCACGAAAAGACACTTGCTTAAATGTTTTACCGTCTTCTTGTGCGCCAACTAAATCAATGAGTTGTTGGCGAATTTGCTGAGTTGTTTTAAGCGAGTCGACCCATTGATGGTCAAGTGCATATTTACCTGCATCGCCATTTGCCGCCTTCATTTTAGCAAGGTAAGCATCCATGGTTTCGTCAAAGTTAGATTCATCAAAAGGGCGAACCGCAGCAACATCTTGCTTATATTCGCTCCATAATGCACCAAGCCAAACACGGTTTGCTTCTTTAGCAGCATCAGACATATCGTTACGAATAAACGGCTCTACCGCCGACTTAAACGTACCGACACGGAAAATATGCTGCGTTACTTTAAGTTTTTCTAGTGCTTCTTTAAAGTAAAGTGGATACATTCCATAGCCTTCAATGGCTACCGAACCATAAGGATGCATTGCAATTTCATCGGCATGCGATGCAATATAATATTGCGATTGAGTGTAATAGTAGCCCGATGCAATCACTTTTTTACCCGCTTGCTTAAAGGCATCTAACGATTTAGTAATACGCTTTAATTTATTTAGGTGGGCTTTCGGCATTTCTTGCAAATCTAGTAAGATAACGCTGATGCGCTCGTCATTAGTGGCTTCATCAATCACTTTGACTACATCATCAAGTAAAATTTCACTAGGTGCTTCTGAATTAGACGTAGCATCGTTAATGGCTGCTTCGACAGGGTCTATATATGTTTTTTCTTCCACAATAGGCCCATTAAGATTAAGCCTAAGTACAGAGCCATCTTCTATTATTATTGTATCGTCATCGCTTGATAGCGACATAAAAAATACAACAACCAGTAATAAAAACAAAATGTTGAGTATTAAACGACGAGAAAAGTTTATTCCAGCCCAAATACCTCTAAATACCTTTGCTATCAAAATAGCTCCTTAATTTGGTACAGCTAATACATTAGTTCCATCTTAGCCTAGAATAAAAATAATTTTAACTGCTAAATCGTAACGAAGTGTTTATGAGGTTACATAAATATACGTTTTTAATAGTATTTTTAATTAAATGCAGGCACATATTGCTTATTACTTGCCATTAAAGCAGAATTAGCTAATGTATACAGGTTAGACCAGTTAACGGGGCACAGGATGTTAGAACAACAATTACAATTAAAACACACACAATTACGAAACCGCTTGGTAATGGGCTCAATGCACACAGGCCTTGAAGAGGGCTGGCACAACCGCAAAAGGTTAAGCGCTTTTTACGAGGCGCGTGCTAAAGGCGGCACGGCCATGATCATTACCGGGGGATACAGCCCTAACTTGCGCGGTAAATTAACGCCTATTTCTTCATCATTTAACAGTTATTATGATGTATTTAAACACCGTGCATACACAGGCGCCGTTCATAAACATGGCGGAAAAATATGTTTGCAGCTTTTACATGCTGGTCGATACGCTTATCATCCGTTTAACCAAGCCCCAAGCGCTATTCAAGCGCCTATAAATCCATACAAACCTAAACAAATGTCGCTAGGCTCGATTAAAAAAACCATTAAAGACTTTGCGCACTCTGCCTATATGGCAGAAAAAGCAGGTTACGATGGTGTTGAAGTAATGGGCTCTGAAGGTTACTTAATTAATGAATTTATGGCGCCACACACCAATAAGCGCGATGACGAATTTGGTGGCAGCCTAGAAAATAGAATGCGATTAGCGCTTGAAATAGTTAAAGCCGTTAGGGCTAAAGTATCTGATACGTTTTTAATTATTTTTAGATTATCTGTTATGGACCTAATCCCGAATGGCTCAACCCCTGATGAAGTTACTATTCAGGCAAAAGCACTTGAGCAGGCCGGTGTTGATATTTTTAATACTGGCATTGGGTGGCATGAAGCACGCGTGCCAACAATCGCCAGTATGGTGCCTCCTGGAGCATTTAAAGAAGCTTCAAAACGATTAAAGTCAGTGGTGAATGTACCTGTTATAGCTGTAAACCGTATTAATACGCCGGATATAGCCAACCAAATCCTTAATGATAATGAAGCCGATTTAATTTCAATGGCGCGCCCTTTATTAGCCGATCCGGAGTTTTTTAACAAATATCAAAATCAGCAAACTAAACAAATAAATATTTGTATTGGCTGTAACCAAGGCTGTTTAGACCACGTTTTTAAAAATAAACGTGCAACTTGTTTAGTTAATCCACAAGCCGCCTTTGAACTTGATTACCCATTAGATAAAGCTTCTAAAGCTAAAAATGTATTAGTTGTTGGCGCGGGCCCTGCTGGGCTCTCGGCAAGTTGTTATTTGGCTGAAAAAGGGCACACAGTAACGCTTATCGATCAAAAAACACAAATGGGTGGCCAATTTAATCTAGCCATGCAAATTCCAGGTAAAGAAGACTTTAATCATACGCTTAGGTACTTTACTAATGAACTTGAAAGGCTCAACGTAAATGTAGAGCTTGGTAAAGCCTACGATGATGCAATGTTACAAAAATACGATGACATCGTATTTGCCACAGGTGTACGCCCGCGTGAAGCTGCAATTGAATGTGCAGACTCTAAGCGTGTATTTGCTTATGATGAAGTTATACGCGGTGAGGTCGAACTGGGCAAATCAATAGCCATTTTAGGTGCCGGCGGTATTGGCTTTGATATGGTTGCTTTTTTAAGTGAGCATAAATCGCAATCTATTCCTGAGTTTAAAAAGCAGTGGGGTATTGAGTGCGAGGCAGAGCCGCACAAAGATGAGCGACAATTATACATGCTAAAACGCAGTGCAGGGCGCTTTGGTAGCGGGCTTGGAAAAACCACAGGCTGGATACATCGTCAAGTTGCTAAGCAACATGGTGTTAAACAAATTGCTGATTGCCAGTACCACAGTTTTGATAAAAATGGCCTTACAGTTACTGTTGCCGGAGAAAAACAAGTACTGCCGGTTGATACGGTTATTGCGTGTATAGGGCAGGTTTCTAATAATGAAGTGCTTGAGCAACACCGGGAAAATGCAAAGGTACATGTTATTGGTGGTGCTAAATTAGCAGCAGCAATTGATGCAAAGCGTGCAATTTTTGAAGCGCTTCAAGTGGCCAGAGCCATTTAACAGTGTTAATAAAATGAAATAATTTACAGTGCCCTCAGGTCTTGTGTGTATAGAGTCCATAACTTAAAACACTGACAAAGCAGGCCACACATGAGTAAATTATTTCGTTTGTATAATAAAATCATGGGTAATCTATCGTATGCCGACGGATTACCTGCGTTACTTTTTCGCTTAATTTTAGCCCCCGTAATGATTATTGCGGGCTTTAATAAATTAGCCCTAAGTGGAGAAACCGACGGCTTTTTTAGCTATTTTCTTGCTGATGCAAGCGTTGTGCAATGGTTTGGCAATAGTGAATGGGGTTTAGGTTTACCATTTCCAGACTTACTTGCCTTTTTAGCAGGCTGGAGTGAATTTTTAGGTGGGTGGTTTTTACTCTTTGGGCTATTTACCCGCTTAGTAAGCATTCCGCTGATGTTTACAATGGTGGTGGCAGCAACAACTGTGCATTGGCATAATGGTTGGTTTGCTATAGCGCCATCAAACCCTACAACCAGTTCAGCTCAAGTACTTGATTGGTTATCAATTCCAGGGGCTAAAGAAAGCCTAGAAAACTCACTAGAAGTACAAGAACGTATAGGTAAAATTAGGGGCATAGTTGAAGAGCACGGATTTACTGATTACTTATATGAAAAAGGTAAACCTTCCATAATAAATAACGGTATTGAATTTTCTGCTATTTATTTTGCCATGTTACTTAGCTTGTTTTTTGTAGGTGGCGGTCGCTATGTTAGTGTTGATTATTGGTTAAGGCGTGCAGTAGTAAAAGAGTAGCAAACAAATTGGTTTAAAAAGGGCGTATAAATATTTTTTATACGCCCTTTTTGTTTGTAACGTGTGTTAAACGCATAGCGCCTCTATCGGATTTATACAGTGGTATAAGAATATTGTTTACGCAGTAATGGCGCTTTTATACGAGAGAAGTAAGTAGGGTTTTAATAAAATTGATAATTAAGCAGAGTTTATTTTTTAAAGGCATAAATGGTACTCTAACGTTTTGAATTATGAGAGTACGCTATGGATGCTATTGAGCTTTTACTAACCCGCCAATCTGACGCTAAATTAACCGCCCCAGGGCCAAATTCAGATCAGCTCGATATTATAAAGCAAGCTGCATTACGGGTGCCTGATCACGGATGCATTGCGCCTTGGCAGTTTATTGTCGTTCAAGGTGATGCCCGCCATAAATTAGGTGAGATATACCATCAAAGCGCCGTTGCTGAGCAGCAAGAAGAAAAAGTGATTAAACGCGCAAAAGAGCTTGTGCTGCGCGCACCGATGATCATTATTGCTATTGCTAAATATCAAGCCCATCCAAAAGTGCCGCATATTGAGCAAGTACAAAGCGCCGGTTGCAGTGTACTTGCCATGCAACAAGCCGCATTTGCACAAGGTTTAGGTGGTGTATGGCGTACAGGGTATTTTGCACAAAGCACAGCAGTCAAAAATGCCCTTAATTTAGACGAACAAGATGAAATTGTTGGGTATTTATATTTAGGCACCCCAGAGATTGAGTGCAAAAAGGCAGCTAAGCACAAACCAGATGATTACTTCACTTATTTATAATAAATAATGAACTATTGGAGTTCTGCGCAGTCATATAGCATTAAGGTTGCTGCTGTTAGGCTCGTCCTTTTTTGATTTAGCTGTGAGAAGCGCACGGAAGCAATATAGGTTAACTTTTTCTTCTTCAGTTTGTTTTTTAATCGGTTGTTTTTTGTTAAAGTATGGAAAGTCTTAATAAAAATAACGATAAAGAAGACGAAAACGATGGGAAATTTATTTTTACAAGAAAAAGAGAATTGGCTGGCATGGTCAATTTGGGGAATAGTGGGTGCTTTTATTACACTTTATGTGGCAATGAGCACGAATACTGCACATTTTATAGCTGGCTCTGCTATGGGAATGCTTGTTTTATTAACCTGGTGGATGCAGCAGTCTAAAAGGTTTGATTTTGGTCGGGCCTTTAAAATTTGTTTTTATGTATTATTGCTTAGTGTATTACCTGCATTTTTATTTGTGGTAGTACCAAGTGATGATTTAAACCGTTTTGATTTAATATTTCAAAGCGTTACATTTTTAGCACTTAGTTTATTACTGTGCTTAATTTGTTCGTGGATTGCACGTAGGCCAAAGCAATATTATTAATAGGGCAATGAGCAATGTAGGTTTTTAGCTATTTGTGGTGGTTTTTTGAACCAAATGCTGTTTTTAGCTAATTATTTACATTTAGGTCTTTACAAGTTGCTCAATACCCCCTATTATTCGCGCCGTACGGAGAGATGGCAGAGTGGTCGAATGCACCGGTCTTGAAAACCGGCATAGGTTTGTAGCCTATCTAGGGTTCAAATCCCTATCTCTCCACCATTATTTAAAAAAACCGCCTTATGGGCGGTTTTTTGCTTTGTGGAGTTTAATAAATGTCAAAAGAAGCAAACCTTACAACATCGCAACGCTTAGTAAAGCATGTACTACTGTGGATTGTATTTGGCTACTGTTATCAAAGCGCGATTAATTTATTAATAAAAATGGCAGCAGATGCACAACCAGACGCAACGCTTATCACCGCCTTTGTGTATGGCATTGGCTTTAACGTATTAACTGCGCATCTTATTACTAAATACGATACGCATTGGCCTGTTATTGGCGCAGCTTTTATTGCTTTAGTTGGTTTAGTATTAGTGCCATTGGTGCTGTTTGGCAGTGGCGGTTTACTAGCGTGGCCATTGCTTGTTGGATTTTTATTCAGTTTACCCCTTTGTAGCTACATAGTTGGCAAAATTAAGGTAAAACACAGTAAAAACTAGCCCCAAACCGGTTTTATTTTATGTTAGCATGTACGCGTCTTTTAACTAACAAAACGTGAAAAACACATTATGTCAGATAATTTTACTACAGATGCTGAAAAAGCAAGTTACGGTATTGGCTTACAAATGGGTGAGCAACTTAAGTCTAACCCTTTTGAAGGCTTAAACCTAAATTCAGTATTTGAAGGCATGAAAGATGCGTACGCTGGTAGCGCTTTTCAAGTTGAGATCCCTGAGATCCAAGCTGCATTTGAAAAAATTAACGAAGAGATCCAAGCGCGTCGTGAAGAAGAAGCAAAAGTACTTTCTGCTGAAGGTATTGCATTCTTAGAAGAAAACGCTAAGCGTCCTGAAATCACTGTTACCGAGTCTGGTTTACAATACGAAGTACTAGCAACAGGCGAAGGCGAAAAGCCAACTGCTGAGTCTACAGTACGTGTTGATTACCACGGTACATTAATTAACGGTACAGTATTTGATAGCTCTTACGAGCGCGGTCAACCAGCTGAATTCCCAGTAGGTGGCGTGATCAAAGGTTGGACTGAAGCTTTACAAATGATGCCAGTAGGCACTAAATGGCGTATTTACGTTCCTCATGAGCTTGCTTATGGTGAACGTGGCGCAGGTGCTGCAATTGCACCTTTCTCAACGCTTGTATTTGACGTTGAGCTACACGAAATCCTTTCTTAATTTAGTTATTAAGTCAGTATTTAAAAAGCCGTGGTCTTGACCGCGGCTTTTTTGTGTCTTGTGGTTTTATACCAAGCTTTAAAAACGTTAATAATTTAGGCCAATCCGCATAATTAAGTAAGTTATTTTGGGGGAAAGATAAACTTGCTACCTGCGCTACAAACGCTATTACAACAAGTAAATAACCTAGTTAATTAAATGAGTAGGCATAAAAAAACCGCATATAAAATGCGGCTTTAAAAGTAACTAAATAAATGCCAAAGCGTTATTAAAAATAACCTCTAATACCAAAGCGGAAGTTTCTACCTGGTAGTGGGGCTTTATCTTTTATAAACGAGCTGTGAACAAAGCCAAGTTCGTCTGTAATGTTATCTACATTTAAGTATAACTGCGTATCTATAGCGCCTAAACTTAACTGATAATTAGCTTGAGCATCAACAATTGTGTAGCCATCGGTTTTAGTTTCATAGGCGCTAATATTATCTTGCTCAAAGTATTGCGTACCTGTGAGCGTTAGTTGTAAATCGCCTACATTGTATTGTAATTCAGATCCTAATTTATTTGCTGGTATGCGCGGCAAGTTACCTTCGTCGTCTTTTAGCTTAGCGCGTGTTGAATCACCAAATACTTTAACCATGGCATTAGGGTCAATTTGATAGTGTACATCAAATTCTACACCGTAGAGTTCAGCATCTTTGCTGGCAAACTGATATACGGCAACTGCATCATCGTGAGCGCCAATTGCAGACTCTAAACCATCTTCTTCGTCGTAAACTAATCCAGTATTTTGTTGATAATAAAAGTTTTTAATATCGTTATAGAAAAAGTTAACTGTGTAACCAAAGTCACCGCTAAAACGTCTAAAGCTAAAATCTAAATTGGTCGATTTTTCTTGTTTAATGTCTTCTGGCTCAAAGTGAACCTCGTTATCTTCAATATGATAGCCAAGGCCTAGCTCGTAAGTACCTGTAGCAATGTGTAATCCGTTTGATAAAAGCTCAGCAGAAAGGGGCGCACGCTCAGAGTGAGATAAGCTAAGTGCTACGCTTTGCCCTGGTGTGTATTGCCAAATAGCACCGGCAGAGGCGCTTACATTAGTAAAGCTTTCGCTGTATGCAATGCTTTCTTCTTCGCCTTCGTCATGATCTTCTTCTTCATCGTGATCATGTGCGTGCTCGCTGTCGGTAATTGTGCTTGTTATTTCGTAATCTTCAATACGCGCACCAAGCTCTAGTGTAACATCACCAAATTCACGTTCTTCAAGTAGGTATAACGCATGTGTAGTGGTTACACTTGCAGGGGTAAATGCTTCTTCGCCAATTGCGTCGTAATCCGATTCACTATAATGATAGCCCATCATACCGTGCCACTGCGCTAACTTGTGCTCTACATTTAAGCGTGCTTCGGTTGTTTCATTTTTAAAGGTGGTGCCAATTTCACCGTCTTCAATTTCACTGTGTTTGTAATCAGTGTAGCCAACACGAAGATTAATATTTTCAATCCAGTTATTATCAAGCGCATAGCTTATAAGGCCTTGCCAACGATCTTGCTCTAGATGTGCATAAACAGACTCCTCTTCCTCTTCATCTGCGTGCTCATCGTGTTCTTCTTCGGTTTCACCTTCATGGTCATGATCATGATGCTCATGCCCAGGAATACCGTAATCGGTTTCAATGCTACCGTAAGAAAAGCCAACCGTTAAATGATCGCCCACATAACTCGTACCCACATTAAATGTGTCGCTATCAATAAAAGTGTTTTCTACAGAGTTATGGGTTTCTACATCACCATCTTCATCTGTAATGTTAAATGTAGGCGTTTCATAGTCATCGCCGCTGCGTTTAGTCCCATCAAAATGAAAGTTAAATCCGTCATTTCCTGTTTCTAGTTTTGCAGCCACGGTATTTGAGTTAGAAACCGTGTCATGGCTGTATTCAGCAGCACCGGTTAAATCATCTAAATTGCTCGTTGGAATACGGTTATCAACCACATTTACCACGCCACCAATTGCGCCTGAGCCATAAAGTAGGGTGCTTGGTCCGCGCAATACTTCAATTTGTTCCGCTGCTAAGCTGTCGCTTGAGGTTGCATGGTCAGGACCAATGCGCGATGCATCGCTGGCATCTAAACCGTTTTGGGTAATTTTAACGCGAGGGCCATCTAAACCACGGATAATAGGGCTTGATGATACCGGACCAAAGTAACTGGCATTAACACCTGGTAAGCCCTTTAGTGTTTCGCCAAGGGTCGCTTTTGATTTGTTTTTAAGCTCATCACCTGATAAAACGCTCACCGGCGAAATCATTTCTAAGCTATTTTTATGCAGTGCAGAGGCATATACAACAACGGTTTCTACCGAGGTAGGGGTAAGCGACACCGTTACATTGTTTGAGTTTTCATTTACCGCAATACGCGAGTCTATAAAGTTGTCTTTACTTACATGCAATTGACTTTGAGAGTCTACATCAATAGAAAATTCGCCCTGTGCGTTGGTTTTTACACCTTGGTCTTTACCATGTACGTGTACAGCTGCGTTTTCAATAGGTTGGTTTTTATCGTCTGTTATTTTACCGGTAACGGTAGCAGCAAGTGCTGAATGAGAACATAAAACAGAAAAAACTGCAGAGGAAATTAATGTTAACTTTGTCATTATCTTAAAGGTTCGCGGTTACTATGTTGTGATATAATATAACACCGCATTTTTGACTTATCAACAATGTTATACTATAGCTTAATGTTTTTCGATGAATAAACACGCAAATAAGATAAGCTGATTAAGAGCGGCTATCAAGCATAATTATATTAAGCTTATGTTGTGCTCTAGTTTGGTTTTTTACATCGATAGGCTCTATCATTTCGCATTCATCACGTATCATTTCTGACACTAGGCTTGGATAATGGCGGCAATCTTCTGGCCTATCTAGGTAAATGCTACAGGTATACATTGTTTTATGGGAGGGCTCTTTTTTGGGCGCTATTTCTAAAAAGGGGCAAGTGGAGAGTCGCATTTGCGTTTTTGGATCAAACCAAATTTCATCATCTTTAACATATTGATAAATCTCTGGGTTAAACAGTGCCCACATTTCAATTTCTTGTACGGTTGCACTTAAATCGCCCCCACCATATTTAATACAGCATTTACCGCATTGGTTGCACTCTTTCATTATTAGCCAGTATATTAGGTATCAATTAGTTTCTCAGTGTATCACTGTAACTAACGTGGATTACTTTTTTATATATAATTTTAAAACCACACTTTTAATTCCAACCCGCTATCTATTATTAATGTATTATTACACCTAAATAATTAGCCGTTCTAATAAGGTTAGGACGCCTCTAAATAGTTAGTTTAGTGACCAGTTAAGGATAGTTCCTGATGATGAACACCAAAGTATATAAAGCAGTACATGATTTAGCAGAGCAACTAATGGAAGCTGCAAATAGAAACGACCGTAAAAGGTTTGAATTATTATTTTCTAGGCTCAAAGCTATTTGTGAAGAAAACGAGAATACTTCAAAAGATCACCCTGTACAGTGGGAAACCTTAGCTGACTTTACCGAAGAACTTGAAGAGGCAATTACCACGTATGAAAAAGCGTTACAGAAGTCGGTTGCGATTAATAATAAAGATCATATGTCGTCGGTTGCTTATTCAATGGCAACTCTACAAATAGAGCTTGGACAAAAAAATGAAGCGATTAAAAACTTAAAAAATGCCAAGGTTAGCGCTAATAAAATTGAAGATAAAGCGCTTAAAGCTGAAATTCATGATTTACTTGAGTCACTGACTGAAGAAGAAGGTTAATTAAGCCGAGTTAGTCGCGATTTTAATGAGGCTTGGAATATGGATATATTAACCGCAATCGAGCAATGGATTGATGAGGTAAATCATAAATATAAATACAAACGGGTGTGCTGTACTCAATTTGCAGCACAGTTTGCAGGTTTTTACCCAACTGAATTTTTGGAAAATGCCTTTTATGTTGTAATCGATGAAATACCCAAGCCCGATTTTGCTGCTTTACGTGCCATGGGGCTGGGTGATTTTATTGATATGAAAGTCAGCGGTATATCTTATAAAAATACTTACTACTTGTTGCCGACAAGTGTTGATAACTTGCGCGTACATTTTCATGAATTAGTGCATGTATTGCAGTGGCAAAATCTTGGTGCTTTAGCCTTTATAGAGCGCTATATGAATGAAATTAAGCACTTTGGTTATCACAATGCACCGCTTGAAATTATGGCTTATTCGCTCGATACTCACTTTATAAATTCAGGCAAGGAAATAAATTTGCCTGAGTATGTACTGGATGCATTATAAATTTTTTTACAAGGAACAGTATATGGCTAATGTATGGTTATATTTTAGTGTATTAGCGCCTTTTAGTGCGTTAGCTAATTCATTTGAAGAAGACATAACTGCTGCATTAATACAGCGAACAACACACCAAGTTACGTATGATGGGAGTTATCGTTCAATAAGTTACCCAGGTGGTGACGTGCCAAGTAATATTGGTGTGTGTACCGATGTGATTATTCGTGCTTATCGCCAGTTAGGTATAGATTTACAACAGTTAGTACACGAAGACATGCGTGACAATTTTACCCTGTACCCCTCAAAGCGTATTTTGGGGCTGACCAAACCCGATAAAAATATAGACCACCGCAGAGTGCCTAACTTACAAACCTACTTTAAAAGACAGGGTCGTGCGTTAGTATTATCTGATAGCCCTGAAGAGTATAAAACAGGTGATATAGTGACTTGGATGTTACCGGGTAACCTGCCACATATGGGTATGGTAGTTAATGAGCGTTCAGTACAAACTGGCAATCCATTAATTGTACATAACATTGGGCGTGGGGCAGAAAAAACCGATATGCTTTTTGATTATAAAATCACGGGGCACTACCGGTTTGAACCACAGTATTTGAATAAAACGCAGTAAATTTATTTTAAATTAATACTTATATTACCGTTTGGCTTACAACAGCACAGCAGTATTTCTCCCTCGCGTACAAACGCTAAAGGCTCTTCGTTATAGTGCACTTGGCCAGAGACTAACGTGGCTCTGCACGCGCCACAATAACCTTCGCGACATTGATACGCTACGTCTATTTTTTGGTTTTCTAAGCAATGTAAAACAGAAGGGCAGCCAGTGCTAAATTCTATACACTGGCTGTTATCTGCAAGCGTTATACTTGCAGTGGGTTTGTCACTCATTATAAATCAAAGTCACCAAATTCTGAGGCATCTACTTGTGAGTCAATTTGACCTACAAGGTATGAGCTAATTTCAGCTTCTTGCGGTGCAACTTGCACATTGTCAGACACAAGCCATGAGTTGATCCATGGAATTGGGTTACTGTTGTTTTCAAATTGCGCAGGCAGGCCAATGGCGGTCATACGTGCGTTAGTAATGTATTCAACATACTGACATAAAATGTGTTTGTTTAAACCAATCATAGAGCCATCTTTGAATAAGTACTCTGCCCACTCTTTTTCTTGCTCTGCGGCTTCAACAAACATTTTAATGGCTTCTTCACGGCACTGCGCGGCAACAATCGCCATTTCAGGGTCGTCTTTACCATCTTGCATAATGTTTAAAATATGCTGCGTACCCGACAGATGAAGTGCTTCATCACGTGCGATTAGCTTGATGATTTTAGCGTTACCTTCCATTAATTCACGCTCAGCAAAGGCAAACGAACACGCAAAGCTGACATAAAAACGAATGGCTTCAAGAATATTTACCGACATCATGGCAAGGTAAAGTTTCTTTTTAAGATCAAATAAGCTAATCACAACGGTTTGACCGTTAATTTCGTGCTTGCCTTCGCCATACAGGTTATAAAGCGACACGCCATTGATTAAATCATCGTAGTAGGTGGTGACCGCATCAGCACGTTCGCTAATTTTTTCGTTACTAACTATGTCATCAAAAATAAGTTCTGGTGACTGTGTAACGTTACGAATAATGTGGGTGTAAGAGCGACTGTGAATAGTTTCACTAAATGCCCACGTTTCTATCCATGTTTCTAGCTCAGGAATAGACACAATAGGGAGTAGGGCAACGTTTGGCGAGCGGCCTTGTACACTATCAAGCAGCGTTTGATATTTTAAGTTACTTAAAAATATGTGCTTTTCGTGCTCTGGTAATGCTTGAAAGTCTAAACGGTCTTTACTTACGTCTACTTCTTCTGGACGCCAAAAAAACGAAAGTTGCTTTTCAATCAATTTTTCAAAAATAGGGTATTTTTGTTGATCGTAACGCGAAACGTTAACGGTTTGGCCAAAAAACATTGGCTCTTGCATTTGATCATTATGGTTACGACTAAAAGTAGTATAAGACATGTCTATCACTCAAAAAACTATCACTAAAACTATCAGGACAAAGCGGGCAAAGAGCCCGCTTTAAGTTTAACTATTAAATTTTACACGCGCCGCCTGCACAATCATCATCTTCCACTTCTGGAGTGTCGTCTTGTGCATCTGATGCGCCATCGCGGGTGTTATGGTAGTAAAGTGTTTTAACACCAAGCTTGTATGCACCTAGTAAGTCTTTTAATAAGACTTTCATAGGTACTTTACCGCCTTCGTATTTGTTTGGATCATAATTAGTATTGGCCGAAATAGTTTGGTCAATAAACTTTTGCATTATGCCCACTAACTGTAAGTAACCATCGTTTGATGGAATATCCCACAGTAGCTCGTAGTTATCTTTTAAGCGTTCGTACTCAGGAACTACTTGTTTTAAAATACCGTCTTTACTTGCTTTAACGCTAATGTGACCACGTGGTGGCTCAATACCGTTAGTTGCGTTAGAGATTTGCGACGATGTTTCTGAAGGCATTAATGCGCTAAGTGTTGAGTTACGCATGCCGTGCTCTTTAATGCTGGCACGTAACGAATCCCAATCTAAGTGCAGTGGCTCATCACAAATTTTATCTAAGTCACGTTTGTACGTATCAGTTGGCATAATACCTTGAGAGTACGTTGTTTCGTTAAACTTAGGACACGCGCCACGCTCTTTAGCCAGCTCGTTTGATGCTTTCATTAGGTAGTATTGAATTGCTTCAAACGTTTTGTGAGTCAGTGCATTAGCACTGCCATCTGAGTAACGCTTACCATTTTTAGCAAGGTAGTAAGCGTAGTTAATTACGCCTATTCCTAACGTACGACGGCCCATAGTGGCATTACGTGCAGCCGGTACTGGGTAGTCTTGGAAATCAAGTAAGTTATCAAGTGCACGTACTGCAAGCTCTGCAAGCTCTTCAAGTTCATCAAGTGACTCAATAGCGCCTAGGTTAAATGCAGATAGCGTACAAAGTGCAATTTCGCCTTCTTCATCGTTTACGTTATTTAACGGCTTAGTTGGCAATGCAATTTCTAAACATAAGTTAGATTGGCGAATTGGCGCCACTTTAGAAATAAACGGGCTGTGCGTATTACAGTGATCCACATTTTGTAAATAAATACGACCTGTGCTGGCACGCTCTTGTGCGAACATTGAGAAAAGCTCAATCGCTTTAATACGCTTTTTACGAATAGACTCGTCTTGCTCGTATTTTACGTATAACGCGTCAAACTCGTCTTGGTCTTCAAAGAATGCATCGTAAAGGCCAGGCACATCTGATGGGCTAAATAACGTAATGTAGTCGTCTTTAATTAAACGAGAATACATTAGTTTATTAAACTGTACGCCGTAATCTAAATGACGAACACGGTTATCATCAACACCACGGTTATTTTTAAGTACCAGTAGGTTTTCTACTTCTAAATGCCAAAGCGGGTAGAATAACGTTGCAGCACCGCCACGTACACCACCTTGCGAGCAGCTTTTAACCGCTGTTTGAAAGTGCTTATAAAAAGGAATACAACCTGTGTGGTACGCCTCGCCGTTACGGATATGGCTACCTAATGCACGAATACGACCGGCGTTAATACCAATACCTGCACGTTGTGAAACGTACTTAACAATGGCAGATGATGTGGCGTTAATTGAATCAAGGCTGTCGCCACATTCAATAAGTACACACGAGCTAAACTGACGCGTAGGGGTACGCACACCCGACATAATTGGCGTAGGTAAAGAGATTTTAAACGTTGATACTGCATCGTAAAAACGTTTGATGTAGTCAATACGCGTTTCGCGCGGGTAGTCAGAGAATAAACTCGCAGCCACTAAGATATATAAAAACTGAGCGCTTTCGTAAATTTCACCCGTTACGCGGTTTTGTACTAGGTATTTACCTTCAAGCTGCTTTACTGCTGCGTAGCTAAAGTTAAGATCGCGCGAATGATCAAGATAAGCATCTAGCTCATCAAGCTCTTGCTCTGTGTAATCAACGAGTAAATGAGCGTCGTAGCGTTTGTCTTCAACCATTTTTGTAACATGATCAAATAAACGTGGTGGCTCAAACTGGCCATACGCTTTTTTACGTAAGTGGAATACAGCTAAGCGGGCAGCTAAGTACTGGTAGTCAGGCGACTCTTTTGAAATTTGATCGGCTGCTGCTTTAATGATGGTTTCGTGAATGTCTTTTGTACGAATACCGTCGTAAAATTGAATGTGTGACTTTAATTCAACCTGTGAAACCGATACGTTGTTTAAACCTTCGGCGGCCCATTCAATAACGCGATGGATCTTATCAAGATCTAAAGGCTCTTTACGCCCGTCACGCTTGCTTACAGATAACTGTTGGTTCATAGCTTTGCCTGTATTCCTTGGGAATTGTGTATTTTGACCAATGCTTTATACCTCGCTAAAGCAAGGTACGTATTCATTTATTATAAGTTTCACCGTATTGGCGAATTTAATTGAATAACATTTGGCCACAATATCTGGTGTTGTTCAATTTAGAGATCACAAGATAGTGTGGTCTGAGATGATTTGCAAGGGACATAATTGCCCCTATTTGTGGATAACTTTGGGATAACGCATTTGTGTTAGTAGTCACTCACCTTCGAACAATCATTTAAGTTGAAATAGCTAAAAATCAACTAATGATCTGCAAAATTTATGCATTTTGAAAATAAATTTCGACTGCTTTTTTTATCATCAAGCTTTGCATAAAAACTAACACAATCACAATATATAGTGTTTAAAAATTTACATGGCACTATATATGGTTAAAAGCATCAATAGGGCTGTGCCAGTTAAAATCGGCTTCCCAGCCCTTGGCCTCATCAATACTTGGTATATAGCCCCAAAGCGCTGTTGCTGTGTGCATACCTGCGGCTTTACCTGCTTCTATATCACGTTGAGCATCACCTATGTATAAGCAACGTTTAGGATCTACGTTCATCAGTTTTGTACAGTGTAGTAAGGGTAAAGGTGATGGTTTAGCCTCGGTGAGCGTATCGCCACTGATCACAACGTGTGCATTTTTTAAAGCGGGTATAGCAGCCACTAATGGATCGGTTAAAAACCCGGGCTTATTAGTCATTATTCCCCATTTTATACCTTGGTTCTCAAGGGCTATGAGTAATGATTCTATGCCTTCAAAGCAGCGGGTGTGTGTCGCTAGGTTTTGGCTGTAGTGGCTGACTAATTGTTTTATTCGTTCAGTTTGTGGTTGCGATGCCCATTGCGCTTTAAAGCCAAGTTCAAGTAGTGCGCCGGCGCCATTAGACGCTACTTTTCTATACGCTTCAGGCGTAACTTGCGCAACCCCTTCACTTTTAAGTACAGCATTTAAAGCAGCACCTAAATCGTCTGCTGTATCAAGCAAGGTGCCATCTAAATCAAATAAGAAAGCGTCGTACTCAAAAGGAGTTAAGGGGGTATGAGAGCTAGCCATTATGCTAACTTCTCAAAATGAAGAATGTAATTAACACTCACATCTGTATTTAATGAATACTGCTTAGAAAGCGGGTTGTAGCCCAGGCCAGCACTGGCACGTACTTTTAAACCGGCTTGTTCAGCCCATGCAATAAGTTGTGCAGGTTTGATAAATTTGTTGTGATCGTGTGTGCCCTCAGGCACCATTTTTAACAGCTTTTCAGCACCTACAATAGCAAACAAATAAGCTTTAGGTGTTTTATTTAGGGTTGAGAAAAACACATCAGCCCCTGGCTTGGCAAGCTCTGCGACTGCATGAATAATAGAAGCAGGATCAGGTACGTGCTCTAGCATTTCCATACAGGTTATTACATCAAAGCGAGCAGGGTGCTGGGTTGCAAATTCTTCTGCAGGTACTTTTATATAGTCAACATTTACACCGGTTTCTAGGCTATGAAGCTTTGCTACGGTGAGTGGCTCTTGCCCCATGTCTATACCGGTTACGTGTGCGCCCATGCGTGCCATGCTTTCGCTAAGAATGCCGCCGCCACAGCCTACATCGAGTGTTTCTTTATCAAATAAGCCTTGGGTTTTGTTAGCCACAAAGTCTAATCGTAATGGGTTAATTTCGTGAAGAGGTTTAAACTCTCCGTCTTGGTCCCACCATCGCTCTGCAATGGCTTCAAATTTTGCTATTTCTGCGTTATCTACATTTTGATGTTCGGTCATAAAATACTTCCTCGTCAATCTGAGGCCATTATATAGGGCTAAATTGATAAATCGCAAAGTTTTGCGCCTGTAAATTTAAATTAATTGTGATAGCATGGTCGCTTAGAAATAATAACAAATACTCTTGGCGCCTAATACCGGGTTGCTAAGAGCTGATACTGAAGGAATGTGATATCAAATGACTGATCTCGCCAATGAAATTCTGCCAGTCAATATTGAAGACGAGTTAAAAAACTCCTACCTTGATTACGCAATGAGCGTAATTGTAGGACGTGCATTACCAGACGTACGTGATGGTTTAAAACCTGTTCACCGCCGCGTTTTGTTTGCAATGAACGAGCTTAGTAATGACTGGAATAAGCCTTACAAAAAATCGGCCCGTGTGGTCGGTGACGTAATCGGTAAATACCACCCACACGGCGACAGTGCAGTTTATGACACCATCGTGCGTATGGCACAGCCATTCTCACTACGTTATATGCTTGTAGATGGCCAAGGTAACTTCGGTTCGGTTGATGGTGATTCAGCAGCGGCAATGCGTTATACAGAAGTACGTATGGCAAAAATGTCGCATGAGTTATTAGCCGATCTTGAAAAAGAAACGGTTGATTTCGTTCCTAACTACGACGGTACCGAACAAATTCCTGACGTTTTACCAACCAAAGTGCCTAACTTACTTGTTAACGGTTCTTCAGGTATTGCGGTAGGTATGGCAACAAACATTCCACCACATAACTTAACTGAAGTGGTTAATGGTTGTTTAGCGCTTATTCAAAACCCTGATTTAACGATTCATGAATTAATGGATTACATTCCGGGTCCTGATTTCCCAACGGCTGCCATTATTAATGGTAAAAAAGGCATTGAAGATGCTTATTTAACCGGCCGTGGTAAAGTGTACATGCGTGCACGCGCCGACATCGAAACCGATGAAAAAACAGGCCGCGAAACCATTATCGTGCACGAAATTCCTTATCAGGTTAACAAAGCACGCTTAATTGAAAAAATTGCTGAGCTTGTTAAAGATAAAAAAATTGAAGGCATTAGCGCACTACGTGATGAATCAGATAAAGACGGTATGCGTATCGTTATTGAGATCAAACGTGGTGATGTAGGTGAAGTTATCCTCAACAACTTATATTCACAAACTCAGTTACAAACTGTGTTTGGTATGAATATGGTTGCATTAATTAATAACCAACCTAAGTGTTTCAACTTAAAAGAAATGCTTGAAGAGTTTGTTATTCACCGCCGTGAAGTGGTTACACGCCGTACCGTATTTGATTTACGTAAAGCGCGCGACCGTGCTCATACCCTTGAAGGTTTAGCAATTGCGCTTGCTAACATTGACCCAATTATTGAGCTTATTCGTAAATCGCCAACCCCAGCTGAGGCTAAAGTAGCCTTAACAGCTCGCCCATGGGATTTAGGTAACGTACAAGCTATGCTTGAAAAAGCAGGCGAAGACAACGTAGCACGCCCAGATTGGCTGGCAAGTGAGCTGGGTATTCGCGATGGTCAGTACTATATTTCTGAGCAGCAAGCACAAGCAATTCTTGATTTACGTTTACACAAACTAACCGGTCTTGAGCATGAAAAAATCTTAGCAGAGTACCAATCGCTGTTAGATTTAATTGCTGAGCTACTACACATTTTAGGTAGCCCTGAGCGTTTAATGGAAGTTATTCGTGATGAGTTAGTAGAAATTAAAGAGCAATATGGTGATGAGCGTCGTACAGAAATTAACGCGGCAGCGCACGATATTAGCCTTGAAGATTTAATTAACGAAGAAGATGTTGTTGTGACCCTATCACACGAAGGTTACGTTAAGTATCAGGCATTGTCTGATTACGAAGCGCAGCGCCGTGGTGGTAAAGGTAAGTCAGCAACGAAGATGAAAGATGAAGATTTCATTGAGCGTCTTTTAGTGGCTAATACCCACGATACCATTTTATGTTTCTCTACTGCGGGTCGTTTGTATTGGCTTAAAGTATACCAGTTACCACTGGCTAGTCGCGCCGCTCGCGGTAAGCCAATTGTTAACTTACTGCCACTTGAAGATGATGAACGCATCACTGCTATCTTACCTGTACGCGAGTACGAAGAAAATAAATACATTTTCATGGCAACTGCATTTGGTACTGTGAAGAAAACACCACTAACGGCATACAGCCGTCAACGTGCAAGCGGTATTATTGCGGTAAACCTTAACGAAGGCGATAGCCTAATTGGGGTTGATATTACCGACGGTAGCAACGAAATTATGTTGTTTACTGATGCAGGTAAAGTGGTTCGCTTTAAAGAAGCGGAAGAGTCTGCTGTTGTTGATGAAAACGGCAACCCGGTACTCGACGAAGAAGGCAACCCTGAAATTCGTTTCAAAGGTGTTCGCCCTATGGGTCGTACTGCTACCGGTGTTCGTGGTATTAAAATGGCTGACGATCAACGCGTAGTGTCGTTAATTGTGCCTAAGTCTGATGGTGCTATTTTAACTGTGACTGAAAATGGTTACGGTAAACGTACTCAACTTGAAGATTACCCATCTAAGAGCCGTGCAACACAAGGTGTTGTATCTATTAAGGTGAGTGAGCGTAATGGCGCAGTAGTTGGCGCTGTACAAGTTGACGACAACGACGAAATAATGATTATTTCAAACCGTGGTACGCTAGTACGTACCCGCGTTAATGAAGTATCGACGGTTGGACGTAACACCCAAGGTGTTATTTTGATCAGAACTATTGACGAAGAGCAAGTAGTTGGTTTACAACGTATCGAAGAGATTGAAGTTACAGACAGTAACTTAGTTGATATTGAAGACGTTGAAACGGTTGATACAGTAAATGAAGAAGCAGCGGATGATAATCCTCCTTCTGAATAACTGAAATTGAAAAAGCGGCTAAGGCCGCTTTTTTTAATCATGTTGAAAAAAATTAATAATCCTTTTTTGTTTATCAAAAGAGTTTAAATTACTGGAATGAGGCAAAGGTAATGAGTAAATATAATTTTTGTGCGGGGCCAGCTATGCTTCCACAAGCTGTTATGCAAAAAGCACAAAAAGAATTTTTAGACTGGCAAGACTTAGGCGTATCTGTGATGGAAATAAGCCATCGTAGTAAAGATTTTTTAGCGCTTACAGCAAAATGCGAAGCCAGCCTTCGTCGTTTAATGAACATTAGCGATGAATTTGAAGTGTTATTTATGCACGGTGGTGGCCGCGGTCAATTTAGCGCTGTGCCATTAAATTTACATCAAAGTGGTAAAACGGCGGTTTACTGCGAGAACGGCGTTTGGTCTAAAAGTGCCACTGATGAAGCTAATAAATTTACTCAAACCCACTCAATCAACGTTAGAAATGACGCAAACGGGCTGTTTTCTATAAAAGAAGTGGCGCAGTGGGAGTTACCTGCAGATGCATCTTACATTCACTACTGTCCAAATGAAACGGTAGACGGATTAGAGATTTTTGATGTGCCTAGTCACCCAACAGCGCCTATTATTGCTGATATGTCGTCGACTATTTTGTCGCGCGAAATTGACGTAAATAAATTTGATTTAATTTATGCTGGTGCACAAAAAAATATAGGTCCATCAGGTATAGCTATTGTTATTGTTCGCAAAACATTACTCGAGCGTGAAGGTTTAGCTAAACCTGGCATTTTAGATTACGCACTTGAAGCAAAACAAGGCAGCATGTTTAATACACCGCCTACTTTTGCATGGTATTTAGCAGCTGAAGTATTTGAATGGCTAGAGCAAAACGGTGGCGTTAAGGCAATGGAAGCACAAAATATTGCTAAAGCTAAGCTGCTTTATGACTTTATTGATGAATCGCCTTTTTATACTAATAAAGTAGCGACGCATTGTCGTTCGCGTATGAATGTACCGTTTTGGCTAAACGATGAAAGCTTAAACGAAAAGTTTGTAACGCAATCTAAAGAAGCCGGCTTACTTGCCCTAGAAGGGCACCGAATTGTAGGCGGTATGCGCGCAAGTATTTATAACGCAATGCCACTTGCAGGTGTTCAAGCCTTGGTTGACTTTATGGCGGCATTTGCACAGGAGCACAGCTAATGGAACAACTTCGTTTAGAGCCTATTTCTCGTGTAAATGGCAGTGTTACCTTACCAGGGTCTAAAAGCCTATCAAACCGTATTTTATTATTAGCAGCGCTGGCTCAAGGGACTACCGTTGTAGAAAACCTGTTAGATAGCGATGATATTCGCCATATGTTGGGTGCATTAAAACTACTAGGTGTTAACGTAACGCTTAATGTTGATCGCACTGTGGCAACCGTAGAAGGGGTTGGCGGTGTATTTAAAACCCCAAGTGAACCTTTATTTTTAGGCAATGCAGGTACTGCTTATCGTCCTTTAACCGCGGTACTCGCAGCTGTAGCTGGGGAGTATGAGCTTATAGGTGAGCCGCGCATGGAAGAGCGCCCAATAGGGCACTTAGTCGATGCGCTACAAGCACTTGGCGGCGATATTACCTACACAAAACATAAAGACTACCCACCACTAAAAATAATTGGTGGGCAAATTAAAGGCGGTACTGTTGAAATTGATGGCAGTATTTCTAGCCAATTTTTAACATCATTGCTAATGGCTGCCCCTTTATTTAGTGGTGATACGCAAATTACCATTAAGGGTACTTTGGTATCTAAGCCTTACATTGATATAACGTTAGATGTAATGGCGCGTTTTGGGGTGACTGTTGAGCACAGCGACTATACAACATTTAAAGTTAAAGGCGGCCAACAATACCAATCACTAGAGCGTATTATGGTGGAGGGGGATGCATCATCAGCGTCTTACTTTGTTGCGGCAGCGGCCATTGCCGGTGGCGAAATTGAAATTAAAGGCGTGGGCGCTAAATCAGTTCAAGGTGATATTGGTTTTGCTAAAGTGATGGAACAAGTTGGCGCTGAAATAAAATGGTATGACGAGCGTTTAGTTGTTCGCAAAGGTGAATTAAAAGGTGTTGATATTGACGCTAACGCTATCCCTGATGCGGCCATGACACTTGCTACGGTTGCTTTATTTGCTAAAGGGCCTACGGCTATTCGCAATATTTATAACTGGCGTGTAAAAGAAACCGACCGTTTATATGCTATGGCAACTGAACTTCGTAAAGTGGGTGCCGAGGTTGTAGAGGGTGAAGATTTTATCGAAATTACACCACCGAGTGCATTCAATGATGTGGCTATAGATACGTATGACGATCACCGTATAGCGATGTGTTTTGCAATGGTTGCCGTAGGCGGAAAGCCTATTACAATCAACGATCCTAAGTGTACATATAAAACTTTTCCAACCTTTTTCAAGGTTTTAGCATCAGTGAGTGAGTAGGCTTTTTATAAATAATTATAAAAAGTTACACACTAAAGCGGATCTATTTGCAGAAGTGACGTATAATATCGCGGTTTTATTTAGGTGTGCATTGCAGGAGGTTTTAAATGCAGGCGTTATTAATGCCCGTAATCACCGTTGATGGCCCAAGTGGTTCAGGTAAAGGAACTGTTTGTCGCTTGTTAGCCGACAAATTGGGGTGGGATGTATTGGATAGCGGCGCAATTTACCGTGTATTATCCCTTGCCGCACTTCATCACCAAATAGCATTAGACAACGAAGAAGCGCTTGTCCCGCTTGCTGCAAACTTAGATGTGCAGTTTTTGGTTGATAGTCAAACTAATGCTGGAAAAGTTATTTTAGAAGGCGAAGATGTAACCTCGACAATTCGTAATGAAGAGGTTGGGGCAGCTGCTTCAAAAGTGGCTGCATTACCGCGTGTACGTGAAGCGTTACTTCGACGCCAGCGTGCGTTTAAAACCGAACGGGGCTTAATTGCTGATGGCCGAGATATGGGCACCGTGGTTTTTCAAGACGCACCATTAAAAATATATTTAACCGCTAGTGCACAAGAACGCGCGCGCAGACGTTATGTTGAGTTGAATGGGCGCGGCCTTGATGTTACACTAAGTGGTCTATTACAGGACATTCAAGCTCGTGATGAGCGCGATATGAATCGCACCGTTGCGCCGCTTGTTCCTGCTGATGATGCAATTGAAATAGACACAAGCGAGCTTAACGCTCAGCAAGTGTTTGATAAAGTTATAACTTTAGTAGATATTGCTATCTCACAAGGCAAGCTTCCTAAACGAAGCTAAACACATTTTATGCACCAGCAGGACGCCAGTGCTATTTTAACAACCCCATGCAGCATGGTTGCTTATTGGTATTAATATATGAGACGTATATTCGTATGTCAGAAAATTTTGCGCAGTTATTTGAAGAAAGCTTAAAGGGTTTTGAAGCAGAGCAAGGCTCTATTGTTAAAGGTACAGTAATCTCTATCGAGAATAACATTGTACTTGTAGATGCTGGTCTTAAATCAGAAAGTGCTATCCCTGCAGAGCAGTTCAAAAATGCTGCTGGTGAACTAGAAGTTGCTGTAGGCGACGAAGTAGATGTTGCACTAGATGCAATCGAAGACGGTTTCGGTGAAACTATCCTTTCTCGTGAGAAAGCGAAGCGTCACGAAGCGTGGATCCGTCTTGAGAAAGCATGTGAAGAGCAAGAGACTGTTACTGGTGTTATCAACGGTAAAGTTAAAGGCGGTTTCACAGTTGAAGTTGATTCAATCCGTGCTTTCCTACCTGGTTCACTTGTTGATGTTCGTCCAGTACGTGACACAACTCACCTTGAAGGTAAAGAGCTTGAATTTAAAGTAATCAAGCTTGACCAAAAACGTAACAACGTTGTTGTTTCACGTCGTGCAGTTATCGAATCTGAAAACTCACAAGAACGTGAAGAGCTTCTTGCTAACCTTGTTGAAGGTCAAGAAGTTAAAGGTATCGTTAAGAACCTTACTGACTACGGTGCATTCGTTGACCTTGGTGGTGTTGATGGTCTACTACACATCACTGATATGGCGTGGAAGCGTGTTAAGCACCCTTCAGAAATCGTTAATGTTGGCGACGAAATCGCAGTTAAAGTTCTTAAATTCGACAAAGATAAAACTCGTGTATCTCTAGGCCTTAAACAGCTTGGCGAAGATCCATGGGCAGCTATCGCTGGTCGTTACCCAGAAGGTTCTAAGCTTTCTGGTCGTGTAACTAACCTTACTGATTACGGTTGCTTCGTAGAAATCGAAGAAGGCGTTGAAGGTCTAGTTCACGTTTCTGAAATGGATTGGACTAACAAGAACATCCACCCTTCAAAAGTTGTTTCACTAGGTGACACTGTTGAAGTTATGGTTCTTGAAATCGACGAAGAACGTCGTCGTATTTCTCTTGGTCTTAAGCAATGTATTGCTAATCCTTGGCAGGAATTTGCTCGTCTACAAAACAAAGGCGACCAAGTTACTGGTAAGATCAAATCAATCACTGACTTCGGTATCTTTATCGGTCTTGACGGTGGTATTGATGGTCTTGTACACCTTTCAGACATTTCTTGGAACACGCCTGGCGAAGAAGCTGTACGTGAATTCAAGAAAGGCGACGAAATCACTGCTATCGTATTGCAAGTTGACCCAGAGCGTGAACGTATCTCTCTAGGTGTTAAGCAAATCGAAGCTGACCCGTTCAATAACTACCTTGATGCAAACAAAAAAGGTGCTATTGTTAAAGGTAAAGTGACTGAAGTTGATGCGAAAGGCGCAACTGTAGAGCTTATCGAAGGCGTTGAAGGTTACATCCGTGTAGCTGATATCGCTCAAGAGCGCGTTGAAGATGCAACAACTGTTGCTTCTGTAGGCGACGAAATCGAAGCTAAATACGTTGGCGTTGATCGTAAGAACCGCACTTTAAGCTTATCTGTTAAAGCTCTTTTCGAAGCAGAAGAGAAAGAAGTACTAGAGAAGCTTAAGAAAGAAGAGCCAGTGTTTGAAAACGCAATGGCAGCTGCTTTCGCAAATGCACAAAAAGACTAATTACTAATTAGTTTTTAATTGGAAGGGCAGTTTTGCCCTTCCACTATTCTCTTTAAGGAAACGCTATGACTAAGTCAGAACTGATAGAAACACTTGCCGAACAGCACGCACACGTTCCAGTGAAAGATGTTGAAAATGCAGTAAAAGAAATTCTTGAACAAATGGCCGGCTCATTATCTACTTCAGATCGTATTGAGATCAGAGGTTTTGGTAGTTTCTCTTTGCATTACCGCGCTCCTCGCACAGGTCGTAATCCTAAGACTGGCGATACAGTAGAGCTTGATGGTAAGCATGTACCTCATTTTAAACCAGGCAAAGAATTACGCGACCGCGTAAATGAGAGTATTGCCTAGTTAACCAGTTGGAGTAGTTACTTGTTTAAGGTATTAAAAATTATTCTGGTTGTACTATGCCTATTTTGCGCATTTTTATTGGGTTCTCAAAATCCACAATTAGTACAAATCAATTATATTATTGCCAGTAATACCTTGCCACTCGCTGTAATAATAAGTATCTGCTTTATACTGGGTGTAATAATAGGGTGTTTTATTAGCTTTAAATTGTTTTCTAAATTAAAGTGGCAAAATTACCGCTTAAAAAAACAATTAGCGCCAGAAAAAAATAATAGTAAGCTTATTGCTAATAAAGACACCTAATCATGATTGAGCTTTTGTTTTTACTACTGCCTGTTGCTGCCGGTTATGGCTGGATTATGGGCAAAAATAGTGCAAAAAACCAAGCTCATCAACTCAATCGCCAAATCACTTCAGAATACAGTAAAGGCTTAAAGTTTTTATTAGACAGAGAAGAAGATCAGGGCTTAGAGCATCTAATAAACCTATTAGAAGTGGCTGCTGACTCTGTTGACCATTATTCAACCCTTGCTACCATGTTTCGCCGAAGAGGCGAGCTTGACCGCGCAATAAAAATTCATGAACTCCTTTTAAAACACCCAAGCTTAAATGAACAACAAGCTGCCGCTAGCCGTTTAGAATTAGCTGAAGATTATATTATGGCCGGCTTATTAGACGGTGCAGAAGAGCATTTAGTGTGGCTTGTTAAAGCTGGGCATGAACAAGCACTTGACCCAATTATTACTTTATACTCGCAAACCCGAGAGTGGGAAAAGGGCATTAATATGTTCGAAGCCCATAGTGAGTTATTCGTTAAAGAGCAGCATTTTAAAGCAATTGCTAATTTTTACAGCGAAGCTGCCTTAAGCGAAAATAAACCACAATTAATGAACAAAGCCATTAGCTTAAATTACAAAGCGGTTCGCCCTTTATACGAATTAGGGTTATCGGCTTACACAAGTGAAGACTACGTAAAAGCAATTTACTATTGGCGTGAACTCGTTTGCCAATTTACGTTATTTGCGCCTTTGTTTATTGACCAGCTTGCACATAGTTATAAGCAGTTAAATTTAACACATCAGTTTCATGATTTATTATGTGACTTGCTCGATAAAGGCGGAGTGCTAATAAAAATAAAACATTGCCAAGCACTGTTAGAGCAGGGAAATACTAAACAGGCATTTGAGTTTTTAACCGACAGCTTAAAACGTCAGCCTACAATTCGAGGTTTTAGCTTTTTACTACAGCTAATGGGTGATAAAAATCCAAATACCAAAGAAGTACTAGATGAAATTGATAAGCTAGTTACGTCGTATATAGCTACAAAACCAGACTTTCAATGCCAACATTGTGGTTTTACAAGCCACACTATTTATTGGAACTGCCCATCTTGTAAACATTGGGAAACCATTGTGCCAAGTAGAGGCCTAGACGGATTTTAATAACCCCCAACTATTTATAACTTTACTGCCATTCATTAGGATAGTTATGTCTTTAGAAGATACAAAAAAAGTTCTTATTGCCCTAGATTACGATTCACAAGACGCGGCTCTTAATTTTGTAAAAAAACTCTCACCAGATACGTGTCGCTTAAAAGTAGGCAAAGAAATGTTTACTTATTTTGGCCCTGCATTCGTTAAACAGTTAATCGATTTAGGCTTTGACGTATTTTTAGATTTAAAATTCCATGATATCCCTAATACAGTGGCAAAAGCGGTCACCGCAGCGGCTAATATGGGCGTTTGGATGGTAAACGTTCATGCATCAGGTGGTTTTGAAATGATGAATAAGGCAAAGCAGGCACTTGAAAAGTTTGGTGATAAAGCACCTTTATTAATTGCAGTGACAGTGCTAACCAGCATGGACGAAGCTGAACTAAAGCGTTTGGGTGTTGAAAAATCAGCGCAAGAACAAGTTATTCATTTAGCTAAATTAACAAAAGAAGCAGGGCTTGATGGCGTAGTATGTTCTGCCCAAGAAGCGAAAGCGCTAAAAGCGCAATTAGGTAGCGAGTTTAAGCTAGTTACTCCTGGCATTCGCCCTGCTGGTAGCGATGTGGGCGACCAAAAACGCATTATGACACCTAAGCAAGCTATTGAAGCGGGTAGCGATTACTTAGTGATTGGTAGACCAATTACACAATCGTCAGATCCGGTACAAACTTTAGCCGATGTTAATAAATCACTAGTTTAAGTTAACAAAAAGCAATTATTTAGTGCTAAACCCCTTTTATGAATACATTTTTATGCTACATTAGTACTAAGAATGCAGTAAGGGGTTTATTTTGAAGTTAATTTTTGGATCTATTTTAATTGTTGTTGCAGGTTTTTCAGTAAATAAATATGTTTTTTCTAGTAAAGCTTATGATGGAGTAGCGACGATTACTGACTTAGTCGCAAATTACCCTGTCGATTTATTTGAATTTAAGCAAACCATGCATGGCTACGCACACCACTTATGCTATAAAAATGAAGAGCGCTTAACGCGCCAAAACGTAACTACGTCAGATTGCATTTCAAACCACGACGACAAACAAAGTGAATGTGAAAATAAAGTATTTAGGCTGGCGCCACTAAGCTTAGAAACCAAAGCTGAGATACTTGATTATTCAAAGCAATATACAGAGTGTACGTTACCGTATAAGCGTATTATGGGCTAATGCCTGTTAGTAATTCCCTAATTATTTTTCAGGGGTAAACCTAGTGTTAACTTAGTTTAAAAAATTTTATTTACGCGAAGGTGAGGGCAGAGAATAGGGCAATATAAGTGCCGTTAGCGATAATAGCTAAATAACGTTTTTTTATTCATCAAAACGTTTTATCATCTTTGAACAATCATTTAATTAGACTATTTAGAAAAAATTTAACTATAAGCGCCAACATAATGTTAGCGCTTATAAAAAGTGTAAAATTATTTTAAGCGGATAGATTTGGCTTCTATGTCTATCAAGCCTTGCTTAAATAAACCACCAATGGCTTTTTTGTAGTTAGCTTTACTAGTTGAAAATACTTTTTTGATAAGCTCAGGATCAGATTTATCACCAATGGCTAGTATGCCGCCTTCGTTTTTAAGCTTTTCCATTATTTTATCGCCAAGTTCACTTACTTTACCCATGCCTGGCTTTTCAAGTATAACGTCGATTTTTCCGTCTTGACGTACTTTTTGAACAAACCCTTTAAGCTTTTGCCCTACAAATAAGTTTTTAAATACCATGTTGTAAAACACAACCCCAAAGTGAGACTCTTCAATAAGCACTTTGTAGCCAATATCTGTTTTTCCAGCAACAATTAAATCAACTTCTTGAAGATGTGTGTACTCAGGCTCATCTTTTGATAAAAAGCGATTAAAGTTGCTTGATGCACAAATACGTTGGCTCGCATTATCTAAATATAAGCGAACTAAATAAGAATGACCTTCTTGCATACGTGGTTTTTGCTCGTTAAATGGAGCTAAAACATCTTTCTCAAGTCCCCAATCTAAAAAAGCGCCGATGCTATTTATTTCTTTAACAAGAAGCAGCGCGTATTCGCCTACTTGGGCATGGGGTTTTTTTACTGTTGCTGTAGGTAAATTGGCGTTATCTAAAAAGATAAAAACGCTTATGCTATCGCCAGCTTCAAGTTCATCTTTAATTTCGTGTTTTGGTAAAAACACTTCCCCTAAATCGTGGCCATCAAGGTAAGCACCTTCATTGCTCACTTCTTTTACAAATAAGGTTTGTGTTGTTCCTAGGTAACTCATAATTATTCCTGCTCAGGCTTTTTTTTACGGCGCATTGGTGAATTGCCATCAATGTTCATCGGGGCTTTTATAGGTGCTGCTGGTTTTTTAGGTTTTGCCTTGCGTTTAACTTGCGGTTTTTTCACCTGTGCAACTTTTTTAGTTTTTACAGCGGCTGTTGCAGGCTTTTTCTCTTTTATACCTTTAAATTTAGCTTTAAGGCCATCAACACTTGCAAAAACCAGCTCGTCGTTCAAAAACGACTTAATTGCTAAGTAGCTTGCCCAGTCTTTAGGGCCTACTAGCGATAATGCATTACCTTTAAATCCGGCGCGGCCTGTACGACCTATACGGTGTACATACTCTTCAGCGTGTTTTGGTAAATCAAAATTGATTACGTGCGTTACACTTAATAAGTCCAATCCTCGCGAAGCAACATCAGTGGTGATCAAAATTTTAAAGTTTTCGCGGCTAAACGAGTCCATGATCTCTAGGCGTTTGCTCTGTGTTAAATCGCCAGCTAAAGCCACCGATTTAAAACCTTTTGCATTTAATGCTTCACTTAAACGGCTGGTATCGGCACGGGTTGCTGTAAATATAATACATTGGCCAACATCATCTTGTTTTAAAAAATGCTCAAGTAACGCTTCTTTATGATCAAGGTGATCGGCTAAATAGAGTGTTTGTTTAATATCACTGTGTTGCTCGTTAGCGGCGCTCAGTGTAATTTGTTTTGGCTTTTTTAATAAATTACGCGATAGGGCATCTACTTGAGCGTGATCTAGTGTCGCTGAAAACAACAATGTTTGGCGCAAGCGGTGATTAGCTTGCTCGTTAATCATTTTCAGCTGTTCAGTAAAACCTAAGTCTAAAATGCGGTCGGCTTCATCAAAAATTAATAGCTCTAACCCACTTAATTGTAATGAGCGTTTTGTGATGTGATCGGCCAAACGCCCTGGGGTTGCCACAACAAAGTGCGGGTCGTTACGAAGGGCTTTAATTTGATCGTTAAAGTTCTCGCCACCGAGTATTTTTACAGCTTTAATGTTTGTGCCCGCAATTAATAAACGCAATTGCGTAAATACTTGCGTTGCAAGCTCACGGGTTGGTGCAACAATGAGGACACGTGGATCGCGTTTACTGAGCGCTTTTTGTTTCATAACTCGCTGAACAGCAGGTAATAAAAACGCTAATGTTTTGCCCGACCCAGTTTTAGACTGAGCAAAAATGTCATGCCCTGCAAGTGCGGTAGGCACTGCATGTGCTTGAATATCTGTGGGCTGGGTGATCCCTTGATGTGCTAATTGTGTTTCAAGGCGAGTATCAATCCCAAGATCAGTAAAGTGCAAAGTCGTGTTCTCCAATGTGCAACTTAAATTAATGGCCGCATTATAGCTTACACAAGGGTTATGCCGACAGTAAAAACCATTCTAACGCGCTATTTTTTGCAATTAATCATAAAAAGCGTAAAATACGCGCCCCATATGCGCCGGATTTACGATTCGGTAAACGCCACTTAAGGCTATCAAAGCAAAATAGGAAGTAAAATGACTGCTGTTCATAAAGATGATGTAACAAACGAGCACTTTGTAGTGTGTGCAATGTACAAATTTGTAGGTTTGCCAAATTTTGAAGCGCTACGTAAACCCCTTTTAGATGTGATGGAAGCAAACGAAGTACGCGGTACTTTATTGCTTGCGGCTGAAGGTATTAACGGTACTGTATCGGCTAAGCGCGAAGGAATAGATAACTTACTTGCGTGGTTAGACACACAAGAAAACCTAAAAGACATAGTGACTAAAGAATCATACGATGATGAATGCCCGTTTTACCGCACTAAAGTAAAGCTAAAAAACGAAATTGTTACTATGGGCGTTGAAGGGGTTGACCCACTAAAAGTAGTGGGAAGCTATGTTAAGCCTAAAGAGTGGAATGCATTAATATCAGACCCTGAAGTGATTTTGATTGATACACGTAACGATTACGAAATTGAAATTGGCACTTTTCAAAATGCAGTCGATCCTAACACCAAAACTTTCCGAGAGTTCCCTCAGTGGGCTAAAGAGAATTTAGACCCAGAAAAACACAAAAAAGTAGCCATGTTTTGTACCGGTGGTATTCGCTGCGAAAAATCAACGGCTTACATGAAAGAGCAAGGGTTTGATGAGGTTTACCACCTTGAAGGCGGTATTTTAAAATACCTAGAAGAAGTGCCAAAAGAAGACACAATGTGGGAAGGCGAGTGTTTTGTTTTTGATAATCGTGTAGCAGTAAATCATGATTTACAAAAAGGCTCTTACGATCAATGTCATGCGTGTCGTATGCCGATTACAGAAGAAGAAAAGCAAAAGCCAGAATACATGGAAGGTGTTTCGTGTCATCACTGTATCGACAATGTAACCGATGAGCAACGTGCTCGTTTTGCTGAGCGTCAAAAGCAAATAGAATTAGCACAAGCACGTGGTGAAGGGCACATTGGTAATGAAGCGCAAGCGGTTTTACAACAACGTAAAGAAGCTAAAAAAGCACAAAAAGAAGCCCAGCGCGGTAAATAATCTTTAACTACCTATTATCTACATAGCCCAGTTTATACTGGGCTTTTTTATTTATATAGCCACTTTTTAGTTTAACCCTGCCTGTATTTGTATAAATGCTTAGTCATTAGGCGCCTTTTTCAAAAATTAATTGGTATTACCAATTTAATTTCATCTTATAGTTTTGCTAATTTATCGTTCTATCCTACCTATTGATCAATCAGCTGTTAGACTTCGTAAGGTAATGGAAATAATAATTAATTAAGGTGTTACTTTGAAATCGCAAAACTTTTTAATCGGTGTGCTCAGTTCGCTGCTGCTTTTCAGCCTTCCTGCAAAGAGCGCGAACGTTGTTGTACAAAAAATTGCCCTCGAAAGTGCTAAACAACAAGTGCAAGCTGTAGGAAATACAGAGGCAATACATTCGGTTGTAATGTACCCTGCAGTAGGCGATAGAGTAACAGACGTTTTTTTTAAGCCAGGTGATAAAGTAAAAAAAGGCGATACTTTACTCGAACTTGATTCTCGTAGGCAAAAAGCAGCGCTTGATGAAGCTAAAATTAAACTTGCCGACACCCAGCGAATACTAAAACGATTAGAACAAAGTCAGGCCAAAGGCGCAGTACCTAAAAGCGATGTTGATGATGCTAAAACCGTTGTAGAGCTTGCCAAAGTCACCCTCATACAGGCCCAAACTGAGCTTGAAGACAGAAAAGTAATTGCGCCGATAAATGGCATTATGGGTTTAACAGATGTTGAGGTAGGCGATAGAATAACCGAGCAAACACCCATTGCCACAATAGATGACACCACAAGCTTGTACATAAATTTTAACGCACCGGAGTCGGCTATCAGTATGCTGCGTAATAAAAGCAACTTAACGGTGTTTCCTTGGCAATCAGACACTGCCATTAACGCTGATATTGCTTATTTAGATTCACGCGTAGACCCACAAACTCGTACTTTACGTGTTAAAGCCAAGCTAAATAATGAAAAACAACAATTTTTACCTGGCATGAGTTTTAGGGTACATATTGAAGTGTTAGGCGAGCGTTTTGCTGCAGTTCCTGAGGCTGCATTACTGTGGGGGGCAACAGGCCCGTATGTATGGACCAGCGTTGATAAAAAAGCCACACGTGTTGATGTAAAAATAGAGCAGCGCTTGGCGGGGCGATTATTGGTTTCTGGGCCGTTAAATAAAGGCGATATTTTAGTAATTGAAGGGGTACAACGCTTACGTGCAGGCCAAGAGCTAAGCTTTAATTTACCCGCGCAAGATACGCAGGAGTAGGTATGAAACAGCAACCTATGATGCAAGACCTACCCTCAATGGCGATTCGCCGCCCAGTACTTATTGTGGTGCTTAACTTATTAATTATTATTGCAGGTATTGCCGCTATTGCGGGTGTTGAAGTAAGAGAGCTTCCTGATGTAGATAGACCACGTATTACGGTTTCGGCGCCATTTCCTGGCGGCTCGCCTGAGACCGTTGATACCGAAGTAACCAGCAAATTAGAAGGCGCAGTAGCGCGTGTAAGTGGCGTTAAATCAATACGCGCACAAAGTGAAGAGGGAAATGCACGTATTGTGGTCGAATTTAGACCAGGCATAAATTTAGATGACGCCGCGAATGAAACGCGTGAGTCTGTTGCACGTGTAGAGCGAGACCTTCCAGAGGAAGTAGAACGTGTTTCTATTATTAAAGCCGACAACGACGCCGAGGCAGTTGTGTCTCTCACTGTTTCAAGTGAAAGTTTATCGCTTGAAGCACTTACCGAGCGCGTAAATGTTGACTTAGCGCCGCAATTTTTAACTATTCCGGGTGTCGCAGATGTTCGCTTAAACGGTGATAGAGAACGCGTATTAAGAGTACGAATAGACCCGCTAAAACTAAGTAGCTTTAATCTAACAGTGCCCGATGTAGCACAAGTGCTTAGCCAAGCGCCGTTTGATGTGCCAGCAGGGAGTTTAAAGTCAAACGATCAGCAAATTATTGTACGTGCCGATGCAACCTCTATTACTCCAGAGCAAGTTGGCGATATTATAATACAAGGCGATACCCGAATTAGCGATATTGCGGCTGTGTATTTTGGCCCTGCCGATCCGCGCTCTATGGTAAGGCTAAATGGTAAGCCCGTTATTGGTATGGAAATTATTCGACAAGCACAATCAAATACAATTGAAATATCAGATGAAGTGCTCAAGCTTATTACAAGCATGCAAACGCGCTTTCCAGAAATGGAATTTACACTTACCTCCGATGACGCACAATTTATAAGAAGCTCAGTAGATGAAGTAATATACTCTTTATTACTTACAGTATTGTTAGTGGTTGTGACTTTGTGGGTATTTATTGGCTCTTGGCGCGCCACTTTAGTGCCTGCTTTTGCTATTCCTGTTGCCTTAATAGGGTCTTTAGCACTTATATGGGCACTGGGTTTTTCAATAAATATTTTAACCTTGTTGGCGCTTGTATTAGCCACAGGCTTAATTGTTGATGATGCCATAGTAGTAAGTGAAAATATTCAGCGCCAGCGGGGGCTAGGTTTAGGGCGTCGGGCAGCTGCTGTAATAGGCACGCGCGAAGTGTTTTTTGCTGTTGTAGCAACCACGGCTGTACTTGCCGCTGTATTTATACCTATTGCGTTTTTACCCTCTACTTCGGGTCGCTTATTTAGAGAGTTTGGTGGAGTACTTGCCGGTGCGGTAATTATATCAAGCTTTGTGGCACTTTCATTAGTGCCTGCTCTTACCTCCAAATTAAAGTTAAAGCAGGGCGGTTTTCACCCATTTACTAAACTAGGCCATTGGTTGGGTGGTATTTATACAAAAACAATTCATAAAGTGCTTAACCATGCATGGCTTACGTTTGCGCTCTGTTTATTGGTTGCAGCAGGCTCAGGTGCTTTGTACGCCTGTTTAGACAGCGAGCTTTTACCCACAGAAGACCGAGGTAAAATTCGTATATTTGCACGTGGCCCAGATGGTGTAGGGCTAAACTTTATGGATAGGCAAGCGATAAAAATGGAAGATATTTTACTTCCGTTTGTCGATAGCGGAGAAATTGAGTCTATTTATACTGTGGTAGGTCAATGGGACCCTAATATTGTGTTTATTACTGTGCCATTAAAGCATTGGGATGAGCGCCATTTTAGCCAACAAGAAATTATTAATAAGATACGCCAGCCACTTGGCGATATTCCAGGGGCACCGGCTTACCCAGGTGGGGCTAATAGTTTAAATCTACGTGGTCAAGGGGGAGGCGTTGAAATCGCGCTGCTTGGGCAAGATTATTTGCAAATATTTAAAGCGGCTCAGCAGTTTTCTGCGGCATTAGAAAAAGCCGTTCCTGAGGTGGCACCTGTGCGTATTTCTTATCAGCCATCGCAACCACAACTAAGAGTAAATATAGACAGACGCCGTGCACAAGAGCTCGGTGTATCGCTAGACGACATTGCCATTACCTTGCGCGCAGCAATAAATGGCGACGATGTAGAAGATTTAAACATTGGCGATCAGTCTGTGCCAATTATGCTCCAAGCGCAAAACCAAACCATAAACAGTCCAAGTGATTTGGCTAATTTATACATCAGAGAGGGTAATGGCAGTTTAGTACCATTAAGTAGTGTGGCCTATATTTCTGAAGAGGGGGTGGCTGCAGAGCTTGAACGTCATGCCCAGCGCCGCTCAATAGAGCTCAGTATGGAGTTGCCAGAATCGTTAACCATTGCTGCTTTAGTAGAGCAAATAAAAACAGTGTCTGAGCAATCGTTAGAGCCAGGTATTGCACTTGCGTTTAAAGGCGAAGCGCTAACGTATGAAGAAACATCCAGCGAAGTACTTGTAACTTATGTACTTGCTTTTTTAATTGTATTTTTAGTATTGGCTGCTCAATTTGAAAATGTAAATAGTGCCATTGTGGTTATGATAACCGTTCCCTTTGGTATTACCTCGGCCATATTAGCGCTTTATTTAACCGGCACGTCGTTAAATATTTACTCTCAAATTGGTTTAGTGATGCTGATAGGCTTAATCGCTAAAAACGCAATTTTGCTTGTTGAATTTGCAGACCAATTACGCGATCAAGGCTTAACGGTCCGAAAAGCCGTCGAGCAAGCTGCGCTGGTACGTTTACGCCCAATTACGATGACCCTTATATCTACTCTACTTGGCGCATTGCCGTTAATTCTCTCTACAGGCGCAGGGGCTGAGGCCCGAAATGCAATTGGCTGGGTGGTGTTTGGCGGATTAGCACTTGCGGTGTTGTTTACGCTTTATCTTACTCCGGTAATTTACTTAGGCTTAGCACGCTTTACCACGCCAAGGGGGGATGAATCTAAGCAGCTCGCACAAGAGCTTGAAAAAATAGACTAACCTTAAAGCCATGCCCAGCAACGTTTTTAAATTAAAAGTGTACTGGGCATGGTTATGGCTTGATTGGCACTACTTGTTTGTTAAGATAGCCACTTAAGCATATACATGCCTTTTTGTGTGGCCACAAGGAATTCCCAATGCAAGCCGAACAAGTTGAAATTGCGCAGTTTTTAGCGCAGCACCCGCCATTTGATGACTTACCGACAAACGCTTTAAACGAGCTTGCGCAACAAGTTGAAGTAGCTTACTACCGCTCGCAAACTGATATTTTAACGTTAGGCCAAGACATCGCTGATTTATTTATAATTCGCAGTGGCTCTGTGGAAATTTATCGTCGTAATAACGAGCTTTATAATCGCTTAGATGTGGGCGGTATTTTTGGCCAAATGGGCTTGTTGATGAATCGTAAAGTGCGCTTTCCTGCAAAGGCGCTCGAAGACACCCTAGTGTACTGTATTAACTTTACGCTGTTTAACCGTTTTTGTGACGAGTTTGACGGCTTTGCTGATTATTTTGAAGCCGATGGCAATGTACGCCTTCGCCAAGCGTTAGTTGAGCAAGCCGACAGCAACGATTTAACAACCGCCAAAGTTAAGTCGCTCATTCATCGCGATGTGGTAACGCTAAGTACGCAAACCACCATACAGGATGTGGCTAAAGTAATGACAGAAGAAGCGGTATCTTCTGTGTTAGTTACCGATTTAGACAAACCAATAAGCGACGACCCAGAAGAAGACGATGGGCAAATTGTAGGCATTATTACCGACCGCGATATACGCACAAAAGTGGTAGCCGAAGGCCTAGGGCTTGATGTTACCGCAGATAAAATTATGTCGACTAATCTTGTACTGCTTGATTCTAATGCTTATGTATTTGAAGCCGTTCTTGCCATGCTGCGCGACAACTTGCACCACTTACCTGTGGTACAAAAGCGCCGACCCATTGGGGTTATTTCACTATCCGATATTTTAAGGTACGAGTCGCAAAGTAGTTTACTCTTGGTGCGCGGTATTTTAGCGCAGCAAACCATTGAAGATTTAGCACATTACGCGCGCCAGCTGCCCAATGTATTTGTACGTATGGTAAACGAAGATGCTAATTCACATATGATTGGTACGGCAATGGCGGTAATAGGGCGTACTTTTAAACAGCGCTTATTAGTACTGGCTGAAGAAAAATATGGACCGCCGCCAGTACCTTACTGTTTTATAGCGTTAGGCTCTATGGCGCGAGACGAACAACTTATTGTAACAGATCAAGATAACGCGCTTATTTTGGATGACAATTACGATGATGAAAAACACAACGAGTACTTTCAAAATATTTCTGATTTTGTGTGTGATGGCTTAGCGCAATGTGGTTATACCTATTGTAGCGGCGAGATAATGGCCTCGTTTAAAAAATGGCGTAAAACACGCTCGCAATGGTTTGATCAATTCTCACAGTGGATAGCCTTACCTAAACCACAAGCCCTACTTAACAGCTCAATATTTTTTGATTTAGATGGGGTGTGGGGGAAAACAAAGTGGGCCGACGAGCTTAAAATTTTTATTGCTAAGCAAAGTAAACAAAACCGGGTGTTTTTAGCTAATATGGCCGCCAATGCCCGAAACCGCACACCGCCTCTTGGGTTTTTTAAAGGCTTTGTGCTTGAGCATAACGGCCAGCATAAGCGCTCAATGAACTTAAAACGCAGAGGCACCGCACCGCTTTCTGATGTGATAAGAGTGCATGCACTGGCAATAGGCTCTCGTAAACAAAATTCGTTTGAACGCCTTGAAGATATTATTGAATCGCGCCTGTTACCTGAGGGTAAAGCACAGGATTTACGTGATGCGTTAGAATACATTGCCATGATGCGAATTCGCCATCAAGCATGGCAAATAGAGCAAGAAGAAGAGCCCGATAACGACATAGACCCGCATTTGCTTTCGCCGTTTGAGCAACGCAATTTAAAAGAAGCGTTTGCCATACTCGAAAAAGCACAAAGCTACTTAAAGTTTAGTTACTCAGCCAATGCGGGTGTTAAGTAACCAATGGCTAAGCAATCATATTTTGACTGGCAAGCTCACTATAAATCACTGGCTAAAAACGCTAAAAATGAGCATTTAAAAGCGTTTTATCAGCACGCTTATGGTGATACGCACACGCCCATTAAAGACATTTCGTTTGTGGCTCTTGATTTTGAGACAACCGGTCTAAATAGTGAGGTGGACGATATAGTCAGTATTGGCTTAGTCCCTTTTACAATGCAAAGAGTATATTGCACACATGCTAAGCATTGGGTAGTACAGCCTCGTAAAAGCTTAAGCGAGGAGTCGATTGTTATTCATGGTATTACGCATTCAGAAGTGGATGATGCTCCCGATTTAACCTCTCGACTAGGGCCGCTACTTAATGCACTTAGTGGTAAAGTCGTGGTGGTGCATTATGCAGCGATAGAGCGGCACTTTTTAAACAATGCATTACTTGCGAGAATTAACGAAGGGATCCAGTTTGCATTAGTCGATACCATGGAAATTGAGCAACGAGCGTTGCGCGCCCGCCAAGGCTTAATAGGGCGTTTGTTCAATCAAAAGGTAGGCTCACTTAGACTCACAGATTGCCGCAGTCGATATTCTTTGCCTGCCTATCATAATCACAATGCGCTAACTGATGCATTAGCCACAGCAGAGCTGTTGATTGCACAGCTGCAATACCATTACCGCGATGATACGCCACTGGCTGAATTACTAAGTTAAATTTATTTTTAAATTTTAGCGAATGCAATACAGGTTTAAACTTATTAACCAAAGTTTAGCTTAGCTAATAAAAACGCCGCATATTTTGCGGCGTTTTTTATTGTTTACTGACAAGCGACTAATTATTTAACAGCGCGAGGCTCAGTACGTAATCCTAATAATAGGCTTACACACATTAGTAGTAACACTAAAGTAAACGGAAGACCTGTTGAAACAGCACCCGCTTGTAATGCTTGAATCGCCTCTGTACCGCCAATCCATAATAGAGCAGCAGCAATAGAGCCTTCAACCGTAGCCCAAAAGATGCGTTGTGGTACTGGCGCATCCACTTTACCGCCTGCTGTAATTGAGTCGATAACTAATGAACCCGAGTCAGAAGAGGTAATGAAAAACACTAATACTAAAACAACAGCGAGGAACGAAAGCACGCTCGACATAGGCAGTTCGTCTAGCATTTGGAACATCGCCATAGGCACATCGGTTAAACCGTTTACGCCTAAGCTACCAACACCTTGAACAACTTGGTCTATTGCAATGCCGCCGTAAATAGACATCCATAAAATAGTAACCGCAGTAGGAATTAATAATACAGCGATTAAAAACTCTCTAATTGTACGACCACGAGAAACACGCGCAATAAACATACCTACAAACGGTGACCACGAAATCCACCATGCCCAGTAAAATACAGTCCAACCGTGCATCCATGTTTCGTCTTCACGCCCATGTGGGTTGCTCAGTGGAATAATATTCTCAACATAACCCATAACCGTATTTGGTACGTTACCGATTGCCACAGCAAAGCCAACTAAACCAACAAACAGGAGTAAGGCAAATGCAATGAGCATGTTTATATTACTAAGCACCTTTACGCCGCCATCAATGCCGCGTACTACTGAGATAATAGCTAGTAAGGTAACGCCAATAATAACCAATAATTGTGCGCCTACGCCGCCATCAGTACCAAATACATGATTAATACCTGCAGAAGCCTGCTGTGCGCCTAAACCTAACGAGGTTGCAAGGCCAAACAAAGTGGCAAGTACGGCAAGAATATCAATAATATGACCAGGCCAGCCCCAAGCTCTGTCGCCTAATAGTGGATAAAAAATTGAACGAATTGATAAAGGAAGACCTTTATTATAAGTAAAAAACGCAAGTGAGAGCGCTACAACGGCATAAATAGCCCACGGGTGAAGACCCCAGTGAAACATGGTTGCACCCATGGCCACTTTTGCAGCCTCTGGCGTATTTGCGGTTACATTAAGTGGGGTTTCGTACCAGCCGGTAAAGTAAGCTACAGGCTCTGCAACACCCCAAAACATTAACCCAATACCCATACCTGCGGCAAATAACATGGCAAGCCATGACATACGCGAGTGCGTTGGTTTAGCTCCTTCTCCGCCTAAACGAATATTACCATATGGCGATACAATTAATGCCAAACAAAATATAACAAAGAAGTTTGCTGCCCACATAAAAAACGCATCAAAGTTATTTATTATATCGAGCTTAATACCATCAAGCGTTGCTTTGGCTGTTTGCGCATCCGAAACGAGAATGGCGACTAAAAAGATGACAATCAAACCGGCACTAATACCAAAAACAGGATTATGTATATCAAATCCCCATTTTTGCACGTTATCTTGACCTACGGTGTAGTCCGTATTATCAATACTATACTTGTCATGATTTTCGCTCATGAATACCTCTTATGTTGTCCTAACAAGCCAGAGAGTTCCGGCATAACACTAAGTTAATTAGCCACACAGTAAGTTGCATTATTTACAATAAAACTTATTTGAAGACTAACTAAATTAATCGCTGATCATACCCTTAATAGTGTATGAGTTAAATCGTAAATGTAAAACTATTTGGTTATATATGCCTGATTACTTAGCGCTAAAAGCTATTTATCACTAAAAAGATAAGCTATTGTTAATTCAGTGAGTGTTAAAAATTAGTTTGTTATTAAACTAAAATTAAAGCAGCGCCACCAAACTCGTTTAGTCGTTAATACATTAGTCTACGTTTTAAATGGGTAGAGGGTTCGATTTAATCATTATGTAACATGCATAAAGGTAAAATCTGGGGTAGGCTTTATTTAATCGCAAAGAGTGAAAAGGACTAACTTTAATATGCTAAACACGAAAACGAATGAAGCGCACAGTACTGAAAAAATACACGCTCAATTTCAGTCAATTCGCCAACATAGTCTTACACTTATAAAAAACCTCAACGCAGAAGATTGCCAACTACAAGCAATGGATGATGCAAGCCCAATGAAATGGCACTTAGCTCACACCACGTGGTTTTTTGAAACATTTTTACTTGCTAAGTATCTGCCTAACTACACGCTCTTTGATGAACAATTTAAGGTGCTTTTTAACTCCTACTATAACGGCATAGGTGAGCAGTTTAAGCGTGCTAATAGAGGGTGTTTATCTCGCCCCAGTTTAGAGGTGGTGTTGCGCTACAGAGCCTATGTTGATAATGCGCTAAACGAGCTGCTTCAATTAGGCATTAACCAAACACTGTGCAATATTATAGAACTTGGGCTGAATCATGAGCAGCAACATCAAGAGCTCATGCTAATGGATATTAAATATAATTTTTCGGTTAATCCAAGCTTTCCTGCCTACAGCAAAACTCCAAATGACTTAATAAAGGTGAGTGATTCGCTAGGCACTTTAAAATATACCGAATTTAGCCAAAGCATAACCAATATAGGGGCTGATGCTAAAAACGGTTTTTCGTACGATAACGAACAACCTAAACATCAAGCCCTTATCCATGCGTTTAGTTTTGCTAACCGATTAGTAACTAATAGAGAGTACTTACAATTTATAGAGGCTGGCGGGTATAAAAACCCTTCATTTTGGTTAAGTGATGGCTGGGCTAATATAAACACCGAGCAACTTAGTCACCCTTTATACTGGCAGTATATTGACGGGCAGTGGTTTGAATTTACCCTCTACGGACTGCAGCCTTTAAATTTAGATGCGCCAGTGAGCCATGTAAGTTATTTTGAAGCGGCAGCCTATGCTAATTTTGTGAATGCGCGCCTACCTACTGAGTTTGAATGGGAGTATGTAGCGCAGCAGCAAGCACTTAAGCAACAGCAAAATGATTTGCTTACGCCAAGTGTATGTAAAAACCCAGATGTTATCTCGCAGTTAAGCGATACATGCTGGCAGTGGACTAATAGCGCCTATTTACCTTACCCAGGCTTTAAACCTTTTAGCGGAGCCGCAGGGGAATACAATGGTAAATTTATGAATAACCAAATGGTTTTGCGTGGCGGATGCGTGTTTACCCCAAAAGATCATTTAAGACAGACCTACCGTAACTTTTTTTATCCACACCAAGCGTGGATGTGCAGCGGCATAAGACTAGCAAAGGACATACTATGAGCCAAGTAACAGCAATTAATCAGCAATCAATAACCGATCTAGACTTTTTAAATGATGTATTACATGGACTTGCTCAACAGCAAAAGTCGCTGCCGTGTAAGTATTTTTACGATGATAAAGGGGCGGCTTTATTCGAGCAAATAACCTCATTGCAAGAGTACTATGTTACCCGCACTGAACTTGCCATATTAGAAGATTACTCAAAAGCTATCGCTAATAAACTGCCCGAGAACCTATCAATTATTGAGCCTGGCTGTGGCTCGGGTAAAAAGGTCGCGTATTTACTCGCCCATATGAGCAATGTAAAAACCTTTGTTCCTTTTGAAATATCATCAGAGATGCTTAATTACTCGTTAGCGCATTTATCACCGTTATTTCCGGAGCTGGCCATTACGCCATTGCTAGGTGATTTTACCCATAGCCAAATGGTTAAGCAGTTAACAAAAGACACCGCCTTAGACAGCCAAACAAATTTAGTTTATTTTCCAGGCTCTACACTGGGTAACTTTGCACCAGTAAAAGCCATTGAAATAATGAATAATTTCCACCGTTTATGTGGTGTTGATGGCTATGTATTAATAGGTATTGATTTAGTAAAAGAGCGACAAGTGTTACTTGATGCTTACGATGACAAAGCCGGCATTACCGCCGCCTTTAATAAAAACTTGCTCCAGCGTATAAATAACGAATTAAATAGCACGTTTATTTTAGATAATTTTAAACACGAATCGCGATTTAACGAAGTGCACAGCCGCATTGAAATGCATTTAGTGAGCAAATGTAATCAAAGCGTGGTTATTAACGATAAGCAAATAGACTTTGTAGCGGGAGAGAGTATTCACACTGAAAACTCGCACAAATATACGCTTGAGTCGTTTAAAAATCTTGCTGCTCAGGCTAATTTATCGCTTGAACAAACATGGCAAGACGAGAAAAGCTACTTTGCACTTTGCCTACTAAGGCCAATGTAATAGCTTAACTTACAACTACCTGATTGCTGCTAAACGTATAGTTTAGCAGCGCGCCCTTTGGTGACTGCTGCATAAGGCTTACTTTATTTAAACCATATAGTCTAAAAATAAGTGGCGCAATAACCGACACGGCAGAGCCTGTAGCAGTATCTTCATTTACCCCAAATTGCGGCGCAAAATACCTAAAATACGCGCTTGCGCTGTTTTTATTAATACTATGTATTTGCAATGCAATTACCGCATTGTTATGCACATTTACTAAATGTGTAAAATTAACCTCTAAATGCTTTAAATCAGCCATGTTTTTAAACAGTACAACGGTATAGCCATTTTTATAAGCTGTTGAGTAAGTTGCTTTTATAGAGTGCGAAAACACATCACTAAGGCTGTTAACCTCATTACTCTTTTTTAAATTAATAGCCGCTAGCTGAAGTTGAACCCGGCCTGTAGCTCGCTTGATTTTAAACCGTTCTTTATCGTTTGAAATAAAGTGTGAAGGACAAAAACCAAAGTGTGCTAATAAACATTTTGCAGCAGCAAGGGTGCCATGGCCGCAGCGCTTAATTTCTGATGTTTGGTTAAACCAGCGAATGTTACATACACGGTGAGAAATTTCATTTTCATTTAAAAAAACGCTAGCAGGGTGCTGCGAATTTGATGCAATTTTTTGCATTACACGCGTACTTAACCCTTGCGTATAAATAACAATTAACGCACTTGAACCGGCTAAGTTATGCTGTGAACTAGAAAATACAGGAACTGAATAAAGGTGCTTTATATATCGCAACCTAAGCTGTTGTAGCCTACGTTGCGATAAAAGGGTGCGTTTAGCCTTTGCTTGCATACGCGTCGTTGTGAACGCCAGCAGCACGGCCTGAAGGATCAGCATTATTTTGAAATGATGCATCCCATGCAAGTGCTTCAGGGGTTGAACACGCAACCGACTTACCATGTGGTACACATTTAGCTGATGCATCACCTGGGAAGTGTGATTCAAAAATAGAGCGATAGTAATACGCTTCTTTAGAATCTGGCGTGTTAATAGGGTATTTAAACTTAGCGTTAGCAAGCTCTTGGTCGCTTACTTGCTCGTTTACAAACTCTTTTAACGTGTCTATCCAGCTGTAGCCAACACCGTCTGAGAATTGCTCTTTTTGACGCCACAGTACTTCTTCAGGCAGGTAGCCATCGAAGCCTTCGCGTAAAATGTGCTTTTCAATTTTGCCATCTTTACACATTTTTGCTGCAGGGTTGATACGCATAGCCACATCAACAAACTCTTTATCAAGAAACGGTACGCGTGCTTCTACGCCCCATGCAGCCATTGACTTATTGGCACGTAAACAGTCAAACATATGCAGCTTTGACACTTTACGGTTTAGCTCTTCATGAAACTCTTGTGCGTTTGGCGCTTTATGGAAGTATAAATAGCCACCAAATAGTTCATCAGCGCCTTCGCCCGATAATACCATTTTAATACCCATAGCTTTAATCTGGCGCGCCATTAAATACATTGGCGTTGAAGCACGGATGGTGGTTACATCGTACGTCTCAATGTGGTAAATAACCTCACGAAGCGCATCAATGCCTTCTTGAATGGTAAAATGAATAGGGTGATGTACTGTGCCAATCATATCCGCTACTTTTTGCGCAGCGGCTAAATCAGGTGAACCCTCAAGCCCAACAGAAAAAGAATGTAGCTTAGGCCACCATGCGTCGCTTTCATCGTTATCTTCAATACGTTTAGCAGCAAAACGTTGCGTAATAGCCGAAATAACCGACGAGTCTAAACCGCCCGATAGCAATACGCCATACGGTACATCACACATTAGCTGGCGTTTTACAGCGCTTTCTAGCGCTTCTTTTACGTCTTGCGCTTGTGCACTGTTATCTTTAACTGCATCAAAGGTTTCCCAATCGCGCTTATAATAAGGCGTTAGTTCACCATTTTTGCTGTATAGGTAGTGCCCTGGTGGAAACTCTTCAATGTGCTTACAAATTGGTGAAAGCGCTTTAAGCTCTGAGGCAACATAAAAATTACCATGCTCATCGTGACCAGTATAAAGCGGAATAATACCAATATGATCGCGGCCAATTAAGTACGCATCGTTTTCTTCATCGTATAAGCAAAATGCAAAAATACCATTTAAGTCATCTAAAAACTCAGGCCCTTTTTGTTTGTATAACGCTAAAATAACTTCACAGTCTGATTGAGTCTGAAATTCAAAATCAACCTCTAGCTCTGCTGCCAGCTCTTTGTGGTTATAAATTTCGCCGTTAACCGCTAAAATATTTGTTTTTTCAGGGTTATATAATGGTTGTGCGCCGCTTGATACACCAACAATGGCTAAGCGTTCATGCACTAAAATCGCTTTTTCAGATGAATACACACCAGACCAATCTGGGCCACGGTGCCTTAGTAGTTTTGACATTTCAATTGCTTGGGTACGCAACTGAGTGGCGTTAGATTTAATATCTAATACACCAAAAATTGAACACATAGTAACTCCTCATTCCTATTATGTGTGCAGCAGGGCAACTTTGCTGTGCTGCGAAACCTTGTTTTATCAGAAATAATTACTCAAGTCACACTGCTTTTACAATTAATTAAGAATAATTTATGCACCAACTGAAAAGTGTGCGCACCAAATTAGTGCACCGCGCACAAGTGCGGCTATATTTACAACACCTTTGGTGTTTAAAGTGGCGTTAATATGGCATTTAGTGCAGTGTTTGCAAAAATGCACACTGCACAAATGCACCAAGTGTGTGCGAAAATTAAAGCAGAGCTTAAATTGCCTTATTATAATTTTTTGCATTAGCGTATTTTTATTTTATGCGCTTAATTAACCAATCTACACTTACTTATTGCAAGTTAAGTAGAGCGCCGCTTGTACTTTTATTAGCTCCTTGTAATAGGTTTATATCTCACCTTAGAGTTAACTATATTTAAGCGCCAAGCTGAGCTGATGTAAGTGACCTTTAAGTTTTTGTTTTGCTAAGCTAGCCTGCTCATGGGTTACTTGCTTAAATTCAATTGAGTCACCGGATCTAAATTGCGCAAATTGATGTAAATCAGCCTCTATTACCGTGCCAAGTAATGGGTAGCCACCGGTTGTTTGTGCGTCGTTAAGTAATACAATAGGCTCACCACTGGGCGGTAATTGAATAGAGCCTGGGCCTGTACCAAGAGAGGCAAGTGAGTGACTATGAGTTAGGGGACTTTCGTTTGTTAGCCTAAGGCCCATTCTGTTGCTGTTATGGCTTACTTTAAACGCCGTTGAAAAAAACTGTTTAAGTAGCGTATCACCTAATAGATGCGCATGTGGGCTTGCATATACCCTAATCACCTTTAGTTTAGGCGGAGTAATAGCGCCACGCTGTATAAAGCGCGTTATTGGCACGGGCGATGTTTTAATAGGAATCATGTCGCCCTCGCTAAGTGCTTTACCTGCTAAACCACCAAAGAGCGCGTTTAAATCGGTTGATTTTGAGCCCATGATATCTTTAACATCAATGCCACCTTGTACGGCTACATAGGCACGCAAACCAGCGCGGCCAGTATCAAAGCTTAAAGTTTGTTTGGCTCTTACTTGGTAACTCCAGCCAGGGTACAAGGGTGTTTCATCAAGCGCAGCGTTTAAATCAGCACCTTGTAGGGCAATAACAGTATCGGTTTCAAACTGTAACTCGCAAAGGCCTAACGTAACCTCAAGCACAGCTTCATTATCTTTGTTACCCACCAATTTATTGGCAATTATTTGTGCGTAAGGGTCTAAACAACCCGCTTGGCTTACACCTAAATGACGATAACCGCAGCGCCCGCCATCTTGAATTGTAAGTTGTACGCCGGGTTTAAGAACTTTTATCACTTTATGCTCCTTGCACTGTGTTTATTGAAACGAACGATAGCGTGTCGCCGGGTTTAAATAAGCAAGGATCTGAGTGTGTGCTATCAAAAAGGGGCGTGTTTGTGTGGCCAATGATATGCCAACCGCCAGGTGTTTCTGCTGGGTAAATGGCAGTTTGCTCTGCGCCTAAAGCAATGGCACCTTTAGGTACTTTAGTACGCGGCGTGTCTCTGCGTGGGATATACAAGCGTGAATCTAATCCATGCAGGTAGGCAAACCCGGGCTGAAATCCTAAAAATAAAACGTGGTAAGTGGCTTGGCTATGTATTTGAATAATTTGCTGGGGTGTTAAATTAGTTTGTTTGGCAACAAAAACTAAATCTTCTCCTTCATAAGTAGTGTGTATTTTATGGTGAGTGCCTTTAAATGTTGTTGCTTGTACTTTGTCCCATAAATCAGGCAAGGCGTTTTGCCATTTTTCTAAATTACTTGCCGATTTTAAATAAAGCGTTAAAGAGTTCATGCCTGGGACTAAATCAATAAATTCGTTACTTTGCTTTAGCTGCTTAGTGAGTGCCCAAATTTTTTTTTGAGTGTCTAACACATTGTTTTGTTTATGCTGTGTGGCATCTAATAGCAAACTGTTATTTGTTAAAGTAAATACCTGTAAAAATGCAGTCATAATTTAATCTTTTTATACAACGTGCAGCAAAGCTAACATAGTTTTGTCAATTTATTCAGTACCTAGCCATAAGAAAAATAAACGAAAAAGAAATGCAGACTCAAACTGTATTCAAATTTAGCACGTATTTATTTACTGAAATTAAAACAAGGGATGTTGGGTCTTAATTAAAACACGTAGGTATTAAGAGGTATTTATGACATTTTCTCGCTCAGTTTATTTATTAGGCGCCGCTATTACATTTAGCGCCGGCTGTTTTGCTTTATCAACCGAAAAAATAGAGCACAGCAACGTAGAGGCCACAATGCATATAAAAACCATTGTGTTAGGCTCTGGCTGTTTTTGGGGAGCCGAAAAGCGCTACGAAGCACTAGAAGGGGTTATTGATGCAGAGTCAGGCTATGCAGACGGGCACGGCTTTAAAGCAACCTATAAAAATATCACCGACCAATCTCGCCGGTTTGACGAAAACAACTACGCTGAAGTAGTGCAAGTGATGTACAACAGCAATATCATTTCTTCTAAAGCGCTATTACAAAATTACTTTGAAAGCCATGATCCTACACAATCGAATCGCCAAGGTAATGATATTGGCACGCAGTATCGATCAATTATTCTTACTACCACTAAAGAGCAAGCGCAGCTTGCAGAGCAAGTTAAAGCCGAGTATCAGCCGTTATTAAGTGAAGCCGGTTATGGGGCAATTAAAACAGTAATAAAACCGCTTGAGGGGTTTGTATCTGCTGAGGAGTACCATCAAAATTATTTACAAAAGAACCCAAATGGCTATTGCCCAGATCACGCCACGGGTGTGGTATTTAATAAAAATAAAAAAGCAGATGTAGACAATAGTGTTTTACTCACGGGCAAGCAGATTGTGGTACTTGATTCGCGCGAATACTGCCCTTACTGTGAAAAATTTAAAAAAACAGTCGCTAACAATTACAAAGGTTCAATCCCACTGACATTTCGCCATGCTGATGAGCTTAATGGCCTAACTATAAAATCGGCAACTTGGGCAACCCCCACCATTTTGTTTTTAGAAAATGGAAAAGAGGTGTACGCGCGTCAAGGCTATGCAAGCCCCGCCGAATTTTACAAAGCGCTTGGCGCCTTTAAGCTAGGCGATAGTGATGCTTACGAAGTTGCATTTAATGAGCGCACCGACAGACCTTACTGTAAAGAGTATAAAGAATTTAAAAACACTCCCGACGGCGTATTTGTTGATAAATTAAGTGGTGAGCCATTATTTGATACCCGCGATAGATTTAATTCGGGCACGGGGTGGCTGTCGTTTAAACATCCGGTTAAAAATAGTGTTACTAAGCATAAAGATACCAGCTGGGGGATGACTCGAATTGAGCTTAAATCAAAAAGCACCGGTATACATTTAGGGCATTTATTTAAAGGTGAGGGACCAAGAGGCACAGATAGATACTGTATTAATGCTACTGTGTTAGAGTTTATACCTCGTGACAAAAGCTAATTTATAAGAGCGATTAATTCGCTCTTTTATATTTAATAAATCTAAACTTTAATTAACTGTGATTATGATATATAAATTAATTATCCAAACGATATAAACGGCATTTTACTATCAAATTGATTAACACGTTAGCACTTGTATCAGGGCTTATAACTATAAGCCCTGTATTAGCACAGCCAACCGAAAAATATGTAATAGGGGTAGAGAATATAGAATACCTGCCTTATTACGATGGCAGTGGCACTAATAAGCGTGATTATTTTGGTTTTAGTAAAGAGTTACTGGAGCTATTTGCAAAACAACAAAATATTAAATTTGAATTTTACACTTTGCCTATTCCGCGCCTGTATAAAGAATTTATAGAGCATCACCATGTTGACTTTAAATACCCCGACAACCCTAATTGGCAAGTAAGTTATAAAAATCAGCATCAACAAGATATTAATTATTCTGTGCCTTCATTAGTTACACATACAGGGATAGCGAGCTTAAAAGACAATATTAAACTTGAAGATTGTAAATCACTTGCAAAAGTGCGTGGTTTTACATTGCAAGGGCTTGAAAAGTTAACCTCAATGCCAGGCTTGCAAGTACTCGAAAATGATAACGTGATAGAGATGATTTATTTGCTGCATAAAGAGCGAGTTGATTGTATATATATTTCACACGATGTACTTAAATACAATATAGAAGAATTTTTTGATACCCCCGTACCTGTGTTTTTTCAGCATCAGTTGCCTGTTGATCACCAAGCATTTATGTTATCGAGCATTAAACACCCACAGCTCGTTAAAAAGTTTAATGTATTTTTAAAAGACAATGAAAATGCCATTGAAGAGCTTAAACAAAAACATAACTTTATAGTTGAATAATACTAAATTTGAGCGAATTGGTATAAAACGGTGGGGCAGGTAATCGTGTTTATAAAACAAAAACGGCCCATATAAGGTCACCACCTCACATGAACCGCTTTTCACACTGACAACATCTTACACACACAATATAAGATTTGGTTTGCTACACAGTAGCTAATTACGTTATTGCTGCGTGTTGCTGGTGGAATAAAAAACAGTCCAAACCAAGTCACCACCTAACTTGAACTGCTTTTTCACACTGACAACATCTTACACACACAATATAAGATTTGGTTTGCTACAAAGTAGCTAATTTAGTTATTGCTGCGTGCTGCTGGTGGAATAAAAAACAGTTCAAACCAAGTCACCACCTAACTTGAACTGCTTTTTCACACTGACAACATCTTACACACACAATATAAGATTTGGTTTGCTACACAGTAGCTAATTTAGTTATTGCTGCGTGCTGCTGGTGGAATAAAAAACAGTTCAAACCAAGTCACCACCTGACTTGAACTGCCTTTTCACACTGACAACATCTTACACACACAATATAAGAATCTTTTCTTACCTTGTTAGAGCTATCACATCTAAAAAGGTTGCATTTATTTGGTGCAAAACAGTAAATAATGTCTAATTAGTAAAAACGTTTAGCTGTTTGCTTGCGATGGGTTAACTTTAAAATAATCGTAAAAGTCAGACAAACGATAAAAATAAAACCAATAAGTGAAAAAAATTAAGCTATAGACTTTAGTCTAACGTGTTGTGTTATTTTATTGATTTTAAATGATAAATTTATATAGGTTAGCTTGTAGGGAAAAAACGAATGATTAAATAAAAATATTTAATTAATAATAAATCACTAAACGGTGTTGTTAAGTTTCAGGAAAGTAAACAAGAAGGAGCTTTACAGTTTACTGCGTGCAGCTTTAGCACTTGCTACGTGCTGCACACATTAAAATTGCCGTTATTAAACCAAAATTTAAATTGCATTTACTAAGGCAACACTAACCTTGAATGTTGCTAAATGTAGATACAACCCATTTAGCAAATAAATCTAGCGCGGGATTTGGCGAATTAGCTTCATGCTGTACTAAATAGTATTTATCTTTGGTGGTAAGAGGCTGTTGAAATAATTTATAAAGCCATTTTTCATCAAACCAGCTTTGGCTAATAGGCAGTGGTATAAGTGAAATGCCAATGCCCTGTTGCGCTGCACGAGCGACCCCAAACATACTATCAATTTGTATAATTTGCGTAGGCGAAAAGTCATCTATACCCGCTTTTTCAGCCCATTGGTGCCATGCCCACGGCCTTGCTTTGTGAAGGATTAATGGTACTTGGTTTAATGCTTGGCAGTGATCGTCTTTCCACTGTTTTAACAGTTTCTCGTTACACGCCGGTATATATTCAAGATTAAATAGCTCTGTAGTAAGGCCCTCAGTGGGTTTACTTGAGGATAAAACAATCGATAAATCACTGTGACGGGTTAGCTCTTTACGGGTTTTGAGCGTATCCATTTGTAAATTTATATTAGGGTGCTCAGATGTCCACTCACTTAATTTAGGCATAAGTAGTTCACTGGCAAAAAATTCAGGCAGCGTAATAGTTATATTAGTATTTTGCTGCAATTGACTGAACTCGTTGATGGTGTTTTCAAGCGTATAGATAATAGGCGAAATGGCATCAAAAAAGTTTTTACCCGCAGCCGTTAAACTAATGGATCGGGTTTGGCGTTGAAAGAGTTCAATGCCCAGTTGTTCTTCAAGTTGTTTTATCTGATGGCTTACCGCAGAGGGCGTTAAGTACAGCTCTTTAGCTGCATGTTTAAAACTTAAGCTTTTTGCTGCAAAGCAAAAAGAGCGGAGGCCTCGAATAGGAGTTTGCATGTTTTCCAGAATTGTTTAATTAATTTAAGACGCCTTTAATAGGCAATAATCGAACCAATAATTTAATATAATAATATCAATAGTTTAATTTTAAATATAGCACTAGTTCACAAAAAAGGTGCAGACAATCCACAAATTAGTGCAAATAATCTAAGCGCTTACATTAAAAGCTATTTGTATTATAGATAATATTTACTACAACTGTATTAAAACTGAAAAAAAGTTTATGGCAGGCAAAAAAAATCCCTCTTGCGAGGGATTTTGGGTAACTCAGCGCCATTGGCACTGGGAATGAGGTCGGTACATGGTAAAGCGTTAAAAAACCATTTCTGGTACTTCACCGTCAACAAGTAATTTACCTGCTGTTTTACTAATGATTTCATCAACCGATACGCCCGGAGCGCGCTCGAGTAAATGAAATGCGCCGTCTTTAACTTCAAGTACGGCCAAATCTGTTACTATTTTTTTAACGCAATTAACGCCCGTTAGCGGTAAAGTGCACGACTCTAATAATTTAGAATCACCATGCTTACTAGCATGGGTCATAGTAACAATAATATTCTTTGCCCCAGCGACTAAATCCATTGCGCCCCCCATGCCTTTTATCAGCTTTTTGGGGATCATCCACGAGGCAATGTTGCCGCTTTGGTCTACTTCAAATGCACCCAGAACGGTTAAGTCTACATGACCACCCCGTATCATGGCAAAACTATCTGCACTATTAAATATGGCTGCACCTGTGGCAGCTGTCACGGTTTCTTTACCCGCGTTTATCATATCGGCGTCTAGCTCGGCTTTTGTTGGGTAGGGACCCATACCTAAAAGCCCATTTTCTGACTGTAACATAACTTCAATACCATCAGGTACATAGTTTGCGACGAGTGTCGGAATTCCTATGCCCAAATTAACGTAAAAGCCGTCTTGTAGTTCCTGTGCAACGCGCATTGCAACTTGTTCACGTGATAATGCCATAACCTATGCTCCTGCTTAATCTCGTGTTGTTACACGTTCAATGCGTTTTTCAAAGTCGCCTTTAATAACGCGATTTACAAAAATGCCGGGGGTATGAATTTGGCTTGGCTCAAGTTCACCGGGCTCTACTATTTCTTCTACTTCGGCAACGGTAATCTTACCTGCTGTTGCCGCCATTGGGTTAAAGTTCATGGCAGTGTGCCTAAATACTAAATTACCGTATCGGTCGGCTTTCCACGCTTTTACAATGGCAAACTCACCGGTGATCGACTCTTCTAAAATATATGGGCGTCCGTCAAATTCTTTTACATCTTTACCCTCTGCAACGGGCGTACCGTAACCTGTAGCGGTATAAAATGCAGGAATACCTGCACCGCCCGCCCGCATTTTTTCAGCCAAGGTACCTTGCGGGGTAAGCTCTACATCTATTTCACCGCTTAGTAATTGCTGCTCAAATAGGGCGTTTTCACCCACGTATGAGGCAATTACTTTTTTAATTTGTTTATCTTTAAGTAAAATTCCTAATCCAAAGTCATCTACACCACAGTTGTTAGAAACCACGGTTAGCTCTTTGGTGTTCATTGCCTTAATTTGTTTAATTAAGCCCTCAGGAATACCGCATAAGCCAAAGCCGCCAGCAATAACGGTATCGCCGTCTTTTAACCCTGCCATTGCAGCTTCGTAACTAGAAACCACTTTATCAAAACCGGCCATGAGACTCTCCTCATTGTATTAACTGCCATTTGGCAAGTTAAGCTATTATTTTTGTGTGTTGCCTAATGCAATTGAAACTTTGCTTACAGGCGTTTTGCCAAGTGCTTGTGTAATTTTCCAACCAGCGCTACTTAACCTTTGTAAATCAATTCCATGTTCAATGCCAAGCCCATTGAGTAAGTAAACCACATCTTCGGTGGCAACATTTCCTGACGCCCCTTTGGCATAAGGGCAGCCGCCAAGGCCTGCAACAGCGGCATCAACCGTTGCTATACCTAAGCTTAACGCTGCGTAAATATTTGTGAGCGCTTGCCCGTACGTATCATGAAAATGCACCGCCAGTTTTGATTTATCAATATGTTCAAGCAAAAGTGTTAAAAGCTGGGTAACTTTATTTGCAGTGCCAACACCTATTGTATCGCCAAGGCTTATTTCGTAGCAGCCTAAATCTAAAAGCTTTTGCGAAACGCTAAGTACTTTATGCGGGTCTATTTCTCCCTCATAAGGGCAACCGAGTACACAACTGACATAACCGCGTACACGTATGTTATTGGCTTTTGCAAATGCCATAACGTCGCTAAAACGCTCAATACTCTCATCAATACTGCAATTTATATTTTTTTGACAAAACGATTCGCTTGCCGCGGTAAATATGGCAAATTCTTTTATGTCAACGGCATGGGCTGCTTGGGCGCCTTTTAAATTGGGTGTAAGCGCACTTAAATTTACATGGGGTAAATTAAGCGCTGTTATTACCTCGGCTGAATCGGCCATTTGTGGCACCCATTTAGGCGATACAAAAGCACCGGCTTCAATATTTTTTAAGCCCGCGTCACTGAGTGCATTTATTAATGAAATTTTATCTGATGCAGTGACTGATTTTTCGTTTTGTAGGCCATCACGCGCGCCTACTTCAACAATTTTAACTTCAGTTGGAAAAGCTGCCATCACGATGCCTCCTGCGCCGTGATGTCTTCTACAATCGCTAATAAAGCGCCGTGCGAAACTAATTCGCCTTCATCAAAGCAGTAGCTTTGTAAAATACCGTCGTGCGGGGCGTTGAGCGTGTATTCCATTTTCATGGCTTCAATAATCACTACGGCATCGCCTTTGGTAATGGTGCTGCCTACATCAACTAAATGCTTAACCACAGTGCCATTAAGTGGCGCCGCAAGGGGCAGGGCGTCACTTTCATGGCTGCTAATGTAATGTTTAGTGTTTAAAGCAAGCTTAATTTGCAGCGCAGCAAACATCACGCTAATACTATTATCAAAGTGGCTAACGTGGGCGGTAAATTTTTCCCCATTAATAAACACATTACATACGTTTTGGTTTACAGAGCCTGCTATATCAAACGACTTATCATTATGCGTTACAACATAACCCGTTTTAGTTTTAACGGCGCTTATAGCTAAGTCTGTAAATGGTACATCCACTTTTTGGGGGGCGTTAAGCGTAAAACCACTGAGTTGCTGCCACGGGCTTGCGCTTTGCTGAGTTACTCTTTCAGCACTAAGCGATTCAAGGTAGGCAAAGGCTGCAATTAGTTGTGCTTTTTCAAGCGCGGCGCTATCAATACTTACCAATGCATCGCCTTGCTCGGCAATAAAGTGGGTGCTTGGCGCACCTTGAGCAAATGTAGGGTGGCTTGCTAAGTTGTGTAAAAAGCCAATGTTAGTGCTAAAACCCGCTAAGTGAAATTGCTCAAGAGCTTGGCGTAAACGTGATAATGCCTGCTCTCGGTTATCATCATGTACTATAAGCTTTGCAATCATCGGGTCGTAATACGGGCTTATTTCATCGCCTTGTGCAATACCTGTATCTATTCGTACAAACTCACTGTTAAGCGGAGTATTTAACGATTCAATAGTGCCCGAGCAGGGAATGAAATCGTTACTTGGATCTTCTGCGTAAATACGCGCTTCAAAGCTGTGGCCTTGGAGTTGTATGTCTGATTGCGTTAGTGGCAGTGTTTGCCCAGCGGCAATATTAATTTGCCAATTGACTAAATCTACGCCGGTTACCATTTCGGTTACAGGGTGCTCTACTTGTAGGCGCGTGTTCATTTCCATAAAGAAAAACTCATCGCCACACAGTAAAAACTCAACCGTACCTGCACCTCTGTAGTTTATTGCAAGGGCACAGCGTACTGCGGCTTCACCCATTTCTTTACGCAGTTCATCAGACAAACCAGGCGCTGGGGCTTCTTCAATTACTTTTTGATGACGACGCTGCAGGGAACAATCCCGATCCCCTAAATAAACACAATTACCGTGGTTATCGGCAAAAACTTGTACTTCAACATGGCGAGGCTGGTTAACATAGCGCTCAAGCAGCACTAAGTCGTTACCAAAGCCCGCAATTGCTTCACGCTGTGCGCCTTCAAGCGCACTTAGAAAGTCTTTGGCTTGCTCAACAACGCGCATGCCTTTACCGCCACCACCAAAGGCCGCTTTAATGAGCACGGGGTAGCCAATTTTTTCAGCCTCAGATTGTAAAAAAGCAGGGTCTTGGTTATCACCGTAATAGCCTGGCACTAATGGTACATTTGCCGCGGCCATAATTTCTTTGGCGCGGGTTTTAGAGCCCATGGCTTCTATGCTGCTTGCAAGAGGGCCAATAAACGCAATGTTGTTAGCTTCACAGGCTTTAGCAAACTCACTGTTTTCAGATAAAAAACCGTACCCAGGGTGTATACAATCGGCACCGCTTGTTTTTGCAACCTGTAAAATTTTATCTGTTACAAGGTATGAGTCTTTACTTGGTGCAGGGCCAATGTGGTAGGCCTCATCAGCCATTTTTACATGTTGTGCGTGTTTGTCGGCGTCAGAGTAAACAGCGACCGTTGTTAGGCCCATTTGCTTTGCACTTCGCATTATACGGCATGCAATTTCACCACGGTTGGCAATGAGTATCTTTTTTAATGTGTGTGTGTTCATAATTAGTCCTACAGTTGCCAAGCGGGAGGGCGTTTATCAAAAAAGGCGCTTAGTCCTTCTTGGCCTTCGTCCGATACCCGAATATTTGCAATACGTTCGGCCGTGAGTTCAATAAGATCATCATTAATAGGCTTATTTGCTACATCGTTAATTAATGATTTAGCGGCTTTTACAGCGACTGGGCCGTTATCGATTAATGTTTGCAGCATGTTATCAAGGGCACAGTCTAAATTACCGGTCACCTGATGAACCAAACCAAGTTGTTTTGCTGTGTGTGCATCAAACACCTCGGCAGTTAAAAAGTAGCGGCGCGCAGCGCGCTCACCAATGGCTTTAATTACATAAGGGCTAATTACCGCAGGAATAAGCCCTAGCTTTACTTCACTTAAACAAAACTGCGCATCGTCTTTACTTAGGGCAATATCGCAACATGCAATTAAGCCTAATGCCCCACCAAACGCAGCGCCTTGTACAGCACATATGGTTGGGTGAGGAGAGGCGGCTAGTACCTGCATTAATTTAGCGAGCTGCATAGAGTCGGCAAGGTTATCGGCGTAGTTGTTATCAGCCATTGATTTCATCCAGGCTAAATCGGCACCGGCAGAAAAGTGCTTGCCTTCAGTTTTTAAAACCAAAGCGCGAATATCGAGTGTATTTGCATGCTCTATGCACTGAATTAGCTCGTGTATTACTTCACTATTAAATGCGTTACGTTTTTCAACTCGGCTTAAAACAAGTACAGCCACATTAGATTTTGTTATTTGTAGTGTTACTGACATTTTTGCGCTCCGGTTACATTCTAAATACGCCAAACTTAGAGTCTTGCTGTGGTGCATTTTTAGCTGCACTTAAGGCAAGGCCTAATACGTTACGGGTATCGGCAGGGTCAATAATGCCGTCGTCCCACAAGCGGGCGCTTGCGTAATACGGATGACCTTGCTCTTCGTACTGATCAATAATTGGCTTTTTAAAATCGCTAACTTCTTGCTCGCTCATACTATGGCCTTTACGGGCTAAACCATCTTGTTTAACTTGCGCCATTACACCGGCGGCTTGCTCGCCGCCCATTACCGAAATACGGGCATTTGGCCACATCCACATCATGGTGGGTTCAAATGCGCGACCACACATACCGTAGTTACCAGCGCCATAAGAGCCACCAATTAGCACCGTAAATTTAGGCACATCGGCACACGAAACCGCCATTACCATTTTAGCGCCGTGCTTTGCTATACCTTCGGCTTCGTATTTTTTACCCACCATAAAGCCGGTAATATTTTGCAAAAACACTAAAGGAATATTGCGCTGTGCACATAGTTGAATAAAGTGCGCGCCTTTTTGCGCCGACTCACTAAATAAAATGCCGTTATTAGCCACTATGCCTACGGGGTTCCCGTAAATACTGGCAAAACCTGTTACCAGCGTTTCACCAAAGTAGCGTTTAAATTCATCAAACGATGAATCATCCACCGTACGGGCAATAACTTCACGCACATCAAACGGCTTTTTAAGGTCGGTGCCTACAATGCCGTAAAGCTCGTTTATATCGTAACGTGGTGGTTTTACATCCTCTAAAAGAGGGGCTGTAGGGCGCGTGTAATTAATACGCTCAATACATTGGCGCGCAATAGACAGCGCATGCTCGTCATTTTCAGCAAAGTGGTCAGCCACCCCCGATGTTTTACAATGCACATCGGCGCCGCCTAATTCTTCGGCGCTGACTACTTCACCAGTCGCTGCTTTTACAAGTGGCGGGCCGGCTAAAAATATAGTGCCTTGCTCTTTTACAATTATGCTTTCATCGGCCATTGCAGGTACGTATGCGCCGCCTGCGGTACATAACCCCATTACCACGGCAATTTGAGGAATACCTTTACCCGACATACGGGCTTGGTTATAAAAAATACGCCCAAAATGTAATTTATCAGGGAATACATCGTCTTGCTCAGGCAGGTTAGCACCGCCCGAATCAACCAAATAAATACACGGTAAGTGGCAACGCTCGGCTATATCTTGTGCGCGTAAATGCTTTTTAACGGTAAGCGGAAAGTACGTACCGCCTTTTACCGTGGCATCATTTGCAATGATCATGCATTCAATGCCTTTAACACGGCCAATACCGGCAACTACACCCGCACAGGCAATTTCTTGTTCGTACACACCAAAGGCTGCAAATTGCGAAATTTCTAAAAACGGTGAGCCTTCATCTAATAAAGTGCTAATACGGTCGCGTACAAATAACTTACCTCGGCCTTCGTGGCGCGCTTTTAACGCAGCGCCGCCGCCTAAGCTTATGGTGGCTACTTTACTATGTAAATCATCAACCAAAGCTGCCATGTTTTTGTGATTTTGCACAAAAGTAGTATCGTGAGGATTAACGCTCGATTTTAATATCGTCATAATTTAATCCTTAACGGCTTTCGGTAAAGAGTTCGCGGCCAATAAGCATGCGGCGTATTTCTGATGTACCAGCACCAATTTCGTATAGTTTGGCATCACGTAATAAGCGCCCTGTGGCGTATTCGTTTATGTAGCCGTTACCCCCTAAAATTTGAATGGCATCAAGCGCCATTTTAGTGGCAAGCTCAGCTGCATATAAAATGGCGCCGGCGGCATCTTTACGGGTGGTTTCGCCGCGGTCACACGCTTTTGCAACGGTATAAACGTATGAGCGCGCTGCGTTCATTTGCGTATACATGTCGGCTACTTTGCCTTGAATTAACTGAAATTGGCCAATAGGGGTGTCGAACTGTTTACGTTCATGAATGTACGGTACAACAATATCCATACAGGCTTGCATTATGCCAAGGGGGCCTGCAGCAAGTACTACACGTTCGTAATCTAGGCCGCTCATTAGTACCTTAACGCCTTCGTTTAGGTTACCTAAAATGTTTTCTTCTGGTACTTCGCAGTTTTCAAACACCAGTTCACACGTGTTTGAGCCACGCATACCAAGCTTGTCTAGCTTTTGCGCGGTAGAAAAACCAGGGAAGTCTTTTTCAACAATAAATGCGGTAATGCCTTTAGCGCCGGCTTCTAAATCTGTTTTTGCATAAATAACAAATGTGTGTGCATCGGGGCCGTTTGTGATCCACATTTTATTGCCATTTAAAATGTACTTATCGCCTTTTTTTTCAGCTTTAAGTTTCATTGATACCACGTCAGAGCCTGCATTTGGTTCGCTCATGGCAAGGGCACCAATGTGTTCGCCGCTAATAAGCTTTGGTAAGTATTTTTCTTTTTGTGCTTGGTTACCGTTACGGTTAATTTGATTTACACACAAGTTTGAATGCGCACCATAGCTTAAGCCAATTGATGCACTCGCACGGCTAATTTCTTCCATGGCTATTACATGCTCTAAGTAACCTAAGCCTGCACCGCCAAAATCTTCAGATACGGTCATGCCTAGTACACCCATTTCGCCCATTTGCGGCCAAAGCTGATTAGGAAACGCGTTGTCCATATCGGTTTGTTCAGCTAGTGGCGCAATTTCTTGGCTTGCAAAGCTATTTACGTGGTCGCGGATCATATCGGCGGTTTCGCCAAGGCCAAAGTTCATCTCTTTATAAAGTGAAATAGTGCTCATGATTCATTCCTGTGTGTGTTGTCAGTGTGTTTTTATTATTAAAATAGGCTACTCGTCTATTTTATTAAGTGTGTCTCTGCAGCGGCGCTCCGCTGTCACTAATTCCATAAGCACAACTTTTATGTCGTCCATTTGCTGAGAAAGGTCGGCTTTTTTCTCTGCAATTAAATCGAGCATAGTCACCAGCTGTTTAGCGCTTGATTTATCAGCGTCGTACAGTTCAAACAAACGGCCTGTTTCTGCAAGCGTAAAGCCTAAGCGTTTGCCACGCAGTATTAGTTTTAAGCGAACTTTGTCGCGTTTTGAATAAATACGGGTTTGGCCATTGCGCTCTGGGCTTACTAAACCTTGGTCTTCGTAAAAACGAATAGAGCGGGTGGTAATATCAAACTCTTTAGCTAAATCGCTAATACTAAAGGTTTGATCGTTACTGCTTGGCGCTTTTGCAGAACTTGCAAAGTTTGTTTGGTTATCTGGTTTCATAGTTGTGTTTACCTCATACGAATAACTCCAATATAAGTGAAGTTTACGTAAAGGTAAAGCTTGGTGTGGTATGAAACTATTTATAAAGGAGTGTTGATGTGAAATGTTAAATTATATTATTAATATTCAATAGTTTATTTTTATTAATTGTTCACTTCGCCGTTACTGGAAAATAATGCTTACACTTTTAAAACTAAAAATTAAACGCTTTTTAGTTGACGTTAGCGTAAACGTTAGTATTGTGTAAGGGTGTTAAACAATAAATGAATACTAAATTAATAGAGCAAATATTCTAACAACTATTTGCATATAAATACAACGGAGTTAATTATGACTTTAGAATCAGTGGTAATTGTAGCAGCAAAGCGTACGCCAATGGGCGGGTTTATGGGCGCATTGACCGATGCACAATCTACCGAGCTTGGCGCAACCGCCATTGCAAGTGCGCTTGCACAAACTGGTTTAGCAAATGATGCAATAGATGAAGTAATTATGGGCTGTGTATTGCCAGCGGGCCTTGGCCAAGCGCCAGCACGCCAAGCAATGTTAAAAGCAGGCCTTGCTCTGGGCACGGGTGCTACCACCATTAATAAAGTATGTGGCTCTGGTTTAAAAGCCGCCATGCTCGGACACGATTTAATTAAAGCGGGCTCAATTAGCAGTGCAATTGCTGGTGGCATGGAAAGCATGAGTAACGCACCGTATTTTATACCTAAAGCACGTGGCGGTATGCGTATGGGCCACGGCGAAATTAAAGATCATATGATGAGCGATGGCCTAGAAGATGCTTACGATAACAAAGCAATGGGCTGTTTTGCACAAGATACTGCCGATGAATACGGCATTGGCCGTGAGCAAATGGATGAGTTTGCACTTAGCTCTTTAAGTAAAGCTAATGCGGCAATCGAAAACGGCAGCTTTGAAAACGAAATTGCGCCGCACACCATAAAAACTCGCAAAGGCGATGTAACCGTATCGGTTGATGAGCAACCCGGTAATGCCCGCCCAGAAAAAATACCAAGCCTGCGTGCTGCCTTTAAAAAAGACGGCACCATCACTGCGGCTAATTCATCGTCAATTTCTGATGGTGGCGCAGCGCTTATATTAATGAGCGAATCAAAAGCTAAAGAGCAAGGCTTAACACCGCTTTGTAAAATTGTAGCGCACAGCACGCACTCTCAAAAACCAAGCGAATTTACTGTAGCACCTGTGGGCGCTATGAACAGCGTGCTTGAAAAAGCAGGCTGGACAACTGCTGATGTAGATCTTTGGGAAATTAACGAAGCCTTTGCCATGGTTACCATGCTTGCTATTAACGAATTAAAACTTGATGAGAGCAAAGTAAACGTAAACGGTGGGGCGTGTGCACTTGGCCACCCAATTGGTGCCAGCGGCGCGAGAATTTTAGTCACGCTTATTCACGCACTTAAAAACCGTGGCCTTAAAAAAGGAATTGCGTCTTTATGTATTGGTGGCGGCGAAGCTGTAGCCATGGCTGTAGAGGCTTACTAACAAAAAAGTTAATTAACTAACAGCAACTAAAATGCACCGTACTCATACTAATAACAAAACGGTGCCATTTTTTAAAAGAACACACTAACAACAGGATTTACCCATGCACCAAGTTCCACTACTTATAAACGGCGAATTTGTTCAGTCGGCTTCAAACGAGCTTATTGATGTAATTAACCCAGCAAACCAAGAAGTACTTGCGCAAGTTCCATGCACTACCGACTCAGAAATGGATGCAGCGATTGCCTCGGCCTCAGAAACATTTAAAACATGGAAAGATGTGCCCATTACCGAGCGGGCTCGCATTATGATGAAATACGCGGCGCTGTTAAAAGAGCACCACGATGAGCTTGCGACCATTATTTGCCACGAACTAGGTAAAACGTTTGAAGATGCAAAAGGCGATGTATGGCGCGGTATTGAAGTAGTAGAACAAGCAGCTAACGCACCGTCATTAATGATGGGCGAAACAATGGAAAACGTTGCCCGTAAAATCGATACCTATTCTTACATGCAGCCCCTTGGCGTTTGTGCAGGCATTACGCCGTTTAACTTTCCGGCGATGATCCCTCTTTGGATGTTTCCGCTAGCTATTGTATGTGGTAACACCTTTATTTTAAAACCCTCTGAGCAAGACCCGCTCACTCCAATGCGTTTAGCTGAGCTATTTATTGAAGCCGGCGCACCAAAAGGCGTATTACAAGTGGTTCATGGTACAAAACCGCAAGTAGACCGCTTATTAGAAGACAAAGCCGTACGTGCAATTTCATTTGTGGGCTCGTGTGGTGTAGGTGCATACATTTATTCTAAAGGCACACAAAACCTTAAGCGCGTACAAGCGTGTGTGGGTGCTAAAAATCACATGGTTATTATGCCAGATGCGAGTAAATCGCACGTGGTAAATAACCTAGTTGGCGCATCGGTTGGTGCAGCAGGCCAGCGTTGTATGGGTATTTCGGTGGCTGTGTTTGTAGGCCAAGCAAGTGAGTGGGTAGATGAAATAAAAGCTGGCTTTAAAAACGTACGCCCAGGCGTGTGGGATGACAAAGACGCAGCCTACGGCCCACAAACATCAAAAGTAGCAAAAGAGCGTATTTTATCGCTTATAGCAAGCGGTAAAGAGCAAGGCGCCACCTGTTTAATTGATGGTTCAAACTACACAGTAGAGGGCTTTGATCAAGGTAACTGGGTTGGCCCAACTCTATTTACCGATGTGACAAAAGAGATGGATTTATACAAAGAAGAAATTTTTGGTCCTGTGCTTGCCTGTATGTTTGTAGATACGCTTGATGAGGCAATTGCCCTTATTAACGAAAGCCCGTACGGCAACGGTACCTCGTTATTTACCTCAAGTGGCGCTGCGGCTCGTAAATTTCAACACGAAATTGAAGTAGGCCAAGTGGGTATTAATGTGCCTATTCCGGTGCCGCTGCCGTTTTTCTCGTTTACGGGTTGGAAAGGCTCGTTTTACGGCGATACACACACTTATGGTAAGCAAGGTATACGTTTTTACACAGAAACTAAAACCATTACCTCACGTTGGTTTGAAGACGACATCGCTTCAGGTCCAAACATGAGCATTAATTTAAAATAAACACACTCAAAAATAATAATAAAGAAGGGCGCAAAGGCTAAACTCGCTGACAAGCAACTAGAACACACACATCAGCCTTTGCCGCTCTTCACTCATTTACCCTAATGGGACACACTAACAACACAATTAAAGAGGTCTACCATGGACTTTAACTTATCAGAAGATCAACAAGCCTTTGCAGAAACTGCACGCCAGTTTGCAGAATCAGAACTTGCTCCACATGCAGCAAAGTGGGATCGCGAGCATATTTTTCCTAAAGATACGATTAAAGCGGCAGGCGAGCTTGGCTTTTGCGGTTTATACACGCCAGAGGGTGCCGGCGGCCTTGGTTTATCACGCTTAGATTCAAGCATTATATTTGAGCAGCTTGCGATGGGCTGTACAGCTACAACGGCCATGCTAACTATTCATAATATGGCTACGTGGATGGTAGCAAGTTTTGGTACAGATGCAGTTAAAGACAAATACGTAGAGCAACTAGTAATGGGCGAGCTACTTGCCTCTTATTGTTTAACAGAGCCAGGGGCGGGCTCAGATGCAGCGTCACTAAAAACAAAAGCTGTACTTGAAGGTGATGAGTACGTTATTAACGGCTCAAAAATGTTTATATCGGGTGCGGGCGAAACCGAAGTATTAGTAGTAATGGCACGTACCGGTGGCGAAGGCGCTGCGGGTATTTCGGCATTTGTAGTTCCTGCCGACACACAAGGCGTTGAGTACGGTAAAGCAGAAGAAAAAATGGGTTGGAACGCACAACCAACACGCTTAATTAGTTTTGAAGATGTGCGTATTCCGGCGCATAACTTATTAGGTAAAGAGGGCGAAGGCTTTAAATTTGCCATGCAAGGCCTAGATGGCGGGCGTATTAATATTGCCACATGCTCAATTGGTACTGCACAAGCTGCGCTAAACACGGCAAAAGAGTACTTAAAAGAGCGCACTCAATTTGGTAAGCCCTTAGCTGCGTTTCAGGCTTTGCAGTTTAAAATTGCAGATATGAATACCGAACTTGTAGCTGCACGCCAAATGGTAAGGCTGGCGGCATTTAAACTTGATACCGGCGATAGTGAAAAAACTACCTACTGCGCCATGGCTAAACGCTTTGCCACCGACGTTGGCTTTACTGTGTGTAACGAGGCACTGCAAGTACATGGTGGTTACGGTTACATAAAAGAATACCCGCTTGAGCGCCATGTACGTGATGTACGCGTTCATCAAATTTTAGAAGGCACTAACGAAATTATGCGTGTAATTATAGCGCGCCGTATTTTAGCTGAATCTGCAAGCGACGTTTTATAAGGAGCAAGTTATGTCACAATCTAACCCGAGTATTGAACTGACTACCGAAGGCCATGTTGCTATTTTAACTATGTGTAACCCACCAGCTAATACCTGGACAAAAGACACCTTAATTGATTTAAAAAACAAAGTTAACGAGCTTAATAACAACAAAAACATTTATGCCTTAGTGCTTACTGGCGAAGGCGAGAAGTTTTTTAGCGCCGGGGCCGATTTAAACGTATTTGCTAGTGGCGATAAAGGCGTTGCCGCTGATATGTCGCGTGTATTTGGTGAAGCCTTTGAAGCACTGACTAATTTTACAGGGGTGTCGGTTGCGGCCATTAACGGTTATGCCATGGGCGGCGGGCTAGAAGTAGCGCTTGCGTGTGATATTCGTATAGCAGAAGAGCAAGCACAAATGGCGCTACCTGAAGCAAAAGTGGGTTTGTTACCGTGCGCGGGTGGCACGCAAAATTTAGCATGGCTTGTAGGTGAAGGCTGGGCAAAACGCATGATTTTATGTGGCGAGCGCTTAAAAGCTGATAAAGCCCTGCAAATTGGCTTAGTAGAGGAAGTAGTCCCACAAGGCGAAAGCTTTGCAGCGGCATTAAAACTTGCCAATCAAGTAAGCGAACAAAGCCCAAGCTCGGTAGCTGCATGTAAAACGCTTATACAAAAAGGCCGCCATCAACCTATGGCAAGTGTATTACCACTTGAGCGTGAATTGTTTGTTGGCTTGTTTGATACACAAGATCAACAAGAGGGCGTTAATGCCTTTTTAGAAAAACGCCGCGCAAATTGGGTAAATGGCTAATGAGTAATTTAACGTTATTAAATAATGCCGACGACCCCGTGCTATTTGAAACGGCAAGTGCAGCAAACGGCAGCTTAATTGGGGTTATAACACTCAACGTACCTAAAGCATTAAACGCCCTTAATTTTGACATGATCAAATTACTTGAGCCGCAGCTGCGCGCTTGGCAAAGCGATGATGCAATTGCAATGGTATTGTTAAAAGGCGCAGGGGATAAAGCATTTTGCGCCGGTGGCGATGTAGTGAGTCTTCATCATGCAATGGCGCAAGGTAAACCAACAAGCTTAGTGGAAGATTTTTTTACCCTAGAGTACCAGCTTGACTACCTTATTCATTGCTACGAAAAACCACTTTTAGTATGGGGTAATGGCATTGTTATGGGCGGTGGTTTAGGCCTAATGGCCGGTGCTAGCCACCGCGTAGTAACCGAAACATCACGTATTGCCATGCCAGAGCAAACCATAGGCTTATACCCAGATGTAGGTGGTAGTTACTTTTTACATAAAATGCCACAAGGTGTGGGGCTATTTTTAGGGTTAACATCGGCCTCTATTAATTGTGAAGATGCACGCTTTGTATCGCTTGCCGATCACTTTATCGACAGCACTAAATATGATGCCATGCTAGCACAAATTTTATCGGCTAAGTGGGGCAAAACCGCAAGTTTAAATCATGAGCGTTTGACTAAATTATTAACCGATTTAGATAACCAATCTGCGCGTATGCCCAAAGGCAATATTAAAGCTAACTTAGCAACCATTCAAAAATTAGCTGAACTTAATACGCTACAAGAACAAGTTGATTATATTTTAGGCCTAGCTACAGACGATAAATGGCTGCAACGCGCCCAAAAGTCACTTAAGCATGGTTGCCCACTAAGTTGCGCGCTAGTAAGTGAGCAGCTAAAAGCCAGTAAAGGAAAAAGCTTACTAGCGTGTTTTAAAATGGAGCTGGGCATGTCGGTACGCGCTGGCGAAGTAGGTGAATTTCAAGAAGGCGTAAGAGCACTATTAATAGATAAAGACGGCGCGCCTAATTGGCAATACAAAACACTGAATGATGTACCACAAGCCATAATAGAGAGCTTTTTTGCTAACCGTTTTGGCGAAAATCACCCACTCAATGGCTTAGACACCCCAACACACATAAAGGAAAGACGATGACTAAACTCAATATTGGTTTTATCGGCTTAGGTAATATGGGCGGCCCTATGGCGGCAAACTTAATTAAAGCCGGCCATAATGTTACAGCATTTGATTTAAACCAGTCGGTCTTAAATGAACTTGCAAGTAAAGGCGCACACGCAGCTGAAAATGCAAATGCATGTGCAACCAATGCCGATATACTTATTAGTATGTTACCTGCGGGCAAACATGTTAAATCACTTTATTTAGGCAATAACGATGATAGCGGCTTAATTAAGGTACTTAGCAAAAACACCTTAGTGATAGATTGCTCAACAATAGATGCAGAGTCGGCCCGTGTGGTTGGCAGCGCACTTGGCGAGCAGGGTATTAGCTTTGTAGATGCACCGGTATCGGGCGGTGTTGCTGGGGCAACCGCAGGCACGCTTACGTTTATTGTTGGTGGTAGTAAAGCCGCGTTTAATACCGCACAACCTGTGCTTAATGATATGGGTAAAAACATATTTCATGCAGGCGATATTGGCGCAGGACAAGTTGCAAAAATATGCAACAACATGCTTCTCAGTATTTTAATGGCAGGTACGAGCGAAGCCCTGCAAATGGGTATTAATAATGGGCTAGATGCAAAAGTACTTAGCGACATTATGACTGCAAGCTCTGGCCGTAACTGGACCCTTGAACTTTACAACCCATGCCCAGGCGTAATGGATACAGCCCCTGCAAGTAACGATTACAAACCGGGCTTTATGGTCGATTTAATGGCTAAAGATTTAGGGCTTGCCATGGAAGCCGCGCAGCAAAGTAATTCTTCAACCCCAATGGGTTCAATGGCTAAAAATTTATACACTATGCTACAGCACCAAGGTGCTGGCAGTGATGATTTTAGCGCCATTTTTAAACTGTTTTCTAAGTAGGAGCAAGGCGTGGAAATTAAAAATAACACGGTAGTAATAACCGGTGGCGCACAAGGCTTAGGCTTTGCAATGGCGCAAAAATTTGCCCTTATGGGCGCTAACATCGCACTTATAGATATGGCGCAAGAGTTATTAAACACAGCGTGCGAGAAACTAACACAGCTGGAAGGTGTATCTGGCACTATTAAAGGCTACGCCGCAAACGTAACTGTTGAGAGCGAAGTAGAAAACGTATTTAATACCATTAATAGCGATTTTGGCCACATTGGTGTGCTTATAAACAACGCCGGTATTTTACGCGACGGCATGTTTATAAAAGCTAAAGACGGCAAAGTGGTTAAAAAAATGTCCCTTGAGCAATTTCAATCAGTGATTGATGTAAATCTCACTGGCGTATTTTTAGCAGGGCGAGAAGCTGCAAGCCACATGATTGAATCAGGCAAAGGCGGCATAATAGTGAATATGTCGAGTGTAGCGCGCGCAGGTAACATAGGCCAAACAAACTACGCGGCATCAAAAGCTGGCGTAGTGGCACTTACAACCACATGGGCTAAAGAGCTTGGTCGTTTTGGTATACGCGTAGGTGCTATTGCACCAGGTGTAATAAGCACCGCCATGACCGACGCCATGAAACCCGAAGCCAAACAGCGCATGCTTGCAGTAACACCCGTAGGGCGTTTAGGCGAAAGCGACGAAATTGCCCATACTGCACAGTACATAATCGAAAACGACTTTTTCACCGGTCGCGTGGTTGAAATAGACGGCGGTATTCGTTTGTAAACCGAACTAGGTTAAGATTGATTTAAAAAGCATGGCGCTTGTGGGCTGTGCTTTTTTGTTTTAAGAAATACCTAATAAGAGTGGCTTTTGAATCACCTCTTTAAATAATAAGCTCAACGCATTTAAGGCTTGGTTTGAGTGTTAGGAGCAACTTTTTTTGGTTGACTAAGTGATTCAAAATAAGTTCGGCCTCATTATTTCCCATTGTTGTTGGGTGCCTCATAGAGTTAAATCGAATAAACGAAGCTATCCAGTATAAATACGCTTTAATGGTACTTTTAGCATAACGCTTTAGATACATTTGTTCGGCTATCATAGTTAAAAAAGATGATTTCATGATATGAATCTCTAGTAAAAATTAACTGTATATATAGACAGTGATTGTTGTTTTGTCTAATATTACTGATCTCCACCATTTCGGTGTATTTGTGCATTGATTAAAAATATTTTCCAGTTAACTAATTGTTTACAGGTGTTTATTTGATGGTTAAGATAAATGCACTGTAATATATGGACATTTGTCGGTTTATAAAACGACAAATGTCGTAGACAAAATTGTTAGCCACTAAAAAGGATTTTCCATGGATACAGGTTTTCTAATTCTTTTAATATCCTGCTTAAGCGGCTTTATATATTTAATCATTGGCTATCTGCTTACCTTTAAGCAAAAAGCGGATGTACTTAACGGTATCGACTTTTCTAAAATCGCCGACCTACCTGCTTTCTGCAAATACGTAGGCAATAGCTTTTTATTATCTGGTGTAGTACAAATCTTAGTTGGGCTGTTGGCTTACTTAGCTTATTTAAACCTTTTGCTGTTCGTAGTTATTTATGTTTTCTTCTCGACATTGCCCATTGTTAATGTCGTCAGAGCTATGCGCAAATTTCAAAAAAGTACTTCGTAAGTGAAACGCGGCTAACAAGCCAATCAACACACTCACTGCGTTCGCTGGGACTCATACACGCGGGGCGGCTGCGCCATTATGCCCCACATGTCTGCGCCCGTTATTGGAAAGTTATGTGCCAGGGAAGCTAAAGAGGCAATGTTGAGATTTCACGATTATCATCTTCAAAAGTACGAAGTAAGCGACCACGGCAAAACTGTAAAGTTATATTTGGGCTTCGGTTACCCCGGCAAAGAAACTGATTTTTCGGAAATCACCTTCACCGAAGTAGCTATTTATCATTTCGTCCACACTGCATATTCGATTATCACAGACATTGAAAATGTGCCGATTAGCTCTCTCTTCGAAAACGAAAAAGAGAATGTCCAAAATTGGAATCGACATTTTGGCGTCGATATTTGGAAAGATGATATTGAAACTACAGTAAATTATCTTCAAAGTAATAATTACAGTGGCTGGTATGTTGAGTCGGCCATAGGTTTCAGTGGGCTTGTTGTGGCTAAATCGGTTAATGGCACATAACAAAAAAATTAAGTCACTCACTTCGTTCGCTGGGACGCATTCATGCGGGGCGGCTTCGCCATTATGCCCCACAAGCCTGCGCCCCTTATTTAAAAGTTAGGTGCTGAATTGTGAGTTTTAGATTTTTCGTACTGTTTATATTTTCCTGGCCGGTAGCTGCGGGGGAACTGCATCTGGTATTTAGAGAATCTCACTTTCTGAACCAGTATCGGCACGAATTTTATATAAATGAGGCACAATACGTTTACATCGATGATCATTTCAAACTAAATGATGAAGGTAAATGGGTGCCAAAAATCCCAGCGTTAAAGATAAAGACTTTGAATTCAGACGACCAAACAAAGCTTATTAACCAACTAGTAGAGTTGGGAGTTGGCGAGTGGAAATCTGAATATCCCGCAAGTGATGTCTCATTAATTTGCGACGGGTTATCATTCACGCTTTACGTAAAGTCCGACACGCTTAATATGTATTCATCTGGTGGGTGTGACTTTCCGCCAAATTATGAAAAAGTCAGACAAATACTAGAAGATTTATGAACGCACCTAACAAAAAAATCATGTCGCCCGCAGGCGGGCTGGGACACAAACAGGCAGGCGGCTTCGCCATTATAGCCTGCCTGTTTGTGCCCCATATTTAGGTGTTATGTTTCAAGGACGATTGGTGAAATTTCTCAAGTATTTAGTTCTTTCTATTATTTTCGTTGTCGTTTTATACCTTGTTATAAGCGTTATTATTTATCGATTGCCAAGCTTTGATAAAGTTGAATGCTTTAAAAGTGAAGTTGTATTTGATTTTGTTGATATACAACTCTCTCCTAGAGAAATATTTGAAACAGGGGTTTTAGGTAAAAGCGTTGTAACCTTAGCTATTGAAAATAAACGCTTCTTTATAGAGAATATAGACAAGAAAAAACTATGGGAAGTTAACCCGCGAGATATGAAAGAACAGGGTTACACCTTGAGTGCGGAAGTTTGCGCACAACCATTAATGTTTGGTGGCTACGGTGTTGCAAAAGTTGCTAATCTTACAAAGGTTAATAAGCAACCTATCATTACCAAATGAAACATAACAAGCTAATAAATAAGGACAAAAAACAGTTGGCTGTTTTCGTTCCTCAACATTTTAGCCAACAATTTTTTGCCCATTATTAGGGCGTTGGTATGACTCCCACTGTCAAGTTAAACGCACTGATCCCTGACTAACTTTTTAAGCCATAATTACTTTAGCTCGAATTAGAGCGAGTTAATACATAGGATGAAGCAAGTAATGTCGTC